>JAABUZ0100000177.1_pt1 | contig 167626 bp, 151 predicted proteins | sample 5562091 | NCBI WGS metagenome assembly JAABUZ01 (sample SAMN12813069, study PRJNA571459) | rock metagenome | isolation source: Antarctica rocks | place: Antarctica: Victoria Land, Linnaeus Terrace sud | collected 2015-12-21 | reverse complement strand
TTAGGATACTGTTCGGCCTCGTGGGCAAGCTGATCGGTGCCGGGCGCGGATCTCAGTCACGGGCTTTCTGCCCAAGCTTAGCCTGTGCATCACCGGCACCAAATCTATTATACAAGCTTGGTCGTTAAGCCGCTCACAAGCATCCGCGTGTGCTATGAAAGGAACACCATGCATTTTCCGCCTATTCTCATCCCCCTCATTGCCTCTATCGTCGTGTATGTGGACGCCAGAGCCATCGGCATTAAAAAAGGACTCATGCCCGGCTTCTTCAACATAGGGGCGGGCACATGGGGCTTCGCCTGTTTTCTGTTTCTCATCATTGCTCTGCCGGCGTACCTGCTCAAGCGCGGCCAGTACCAGCACATCATCGCCGAGCAGAAAGCACAAGCCTTGTTGCAACAGCGTCAGGAACAAACGTCCTCGCCAAGCGTCTGGCCGCCCCCGTCGCAGTCTCCGCCGGGAGCATCTTTGTAAAAAATAAGCGCGTGTCGCGGCTGCACCTGGCTTTCCAAGTTCGCCAAAACACGATAAGGACACCCAAATGGCAGACGTGACCGACAGCATGACCGAGCGGCTTTTTGTGGATGCGGGCATCACAGCCGGAATGCGCGTGCTGGATGTCGGCTGCGGCATGGGCAATGTGTCCGTCCTGCTTGCCGCGCTGGTAGGGAAGGGCGGGCAAGTCGTCGGCATTGACCGCGACGCCCCGGCGCTTGACATGGCACGGGAGCAAGTACGTCAATTGTCGCTGCCCAACATCACCTTTACGCAGTGTGACGTTGCCGCACTCACCTGGGAACTTGGCCCGTTTGATGCCGCCGTCGGCAGGCGCGTTTTGATGTACGTGCCCGACCCCGTGGACGCTTTGCGGCGCATTGCCGACACGCTCAGGCCCGGCGGTATTGTCGCGTTTGTGGAGCACGATGCCACCATGACACCAGGCCGCACAACGCCCATGCCCTTGCACGAGCAGGTGCAAGCCTGGATGTGGCAGACGGTGGCGCGCGAAGGCGGCAACCTCCACATCGGCTTTGACTTCCCCCACCTCTTTGCCGAGGCCGGCCTGCCGCTTGCGCACCTGCGCGCCGAAGCCGTCATCCAAACCCCGGACATGCCGTACCGGGGCGCGGCGATTATCCGCGCCATGCTGCCCCGCATCCTCGCGCACGGCGTCGCCACCGAACAAGACATTGACGTGGAAACCTTGGAACAGCGGCTTGCCGCCGAGCGTGCAGCCGTCCAGTCTACCTACATCAGCGACATGGTGTTTGGCGCATGGGCGCGTAAGCCGCACTGAACCCGCCCCGCAACCACGTGCCTGACGTGAGGTGTCATTAATCCATGAGTGTTCAAGAGATTGAAAGCGCCGTTTCCGCCCTCCCACCCAGTGACCTTGCGGAGTTTATGCAATGGTTCGCGCAGTTTGCGGCGCGGCAGCAGGAGTAGCAAACCGAGCAAGACCGGCAATGGGATGAACAGATCGCCGCCGATGTGCAGTCAGGCCGTTTGGACGCCCTCATCACGCGGGCCAAAGAGCAGGCCTAGTCCGGGCAGTGCTGGCCTCTTGTCTCTGGTACGCCCCTGACCCCATGAGCCACTTCACGACCCCCGACTTCTGGCTGTCGACAACATGTTCTGCGAGGCAGAATAAGGCTGCCATTCTCACACAGGAATTTCTATCATGAACGCCTCGCTTCATGCGCATTGGATTGAAACCACGCTGATGATATTGTTGTTGGCGATGGTCTTTTGTTCAATCGCCCCAGCGTCTGCCACTTCCGTTTGTCAACAGCAGAACAAAAAACCTATCGTAAGCACTTCAACTGATGCTCTCGATGGACAACAATACGATATAAAAGTTTCTGTTGCCAGTGATGCAGAAATCATTTCTACCGCTAACCTTTATCTAAAATATGGGCACAGGGGCATGGGGGTGTTGCTTTACCAACATATTGCATTGCACCGAAGCTGGTGGGCTAGGCTCGCACAGAAGCGTTTGACAGCATTGCACGAGCCTTTTTCCAAACAAGTGCCTTCGGTTCCACGAGACCTTACGCCAGCCCGTCGTATTATTGCCTATGTCAGATTGGACGGTGATGCGAGAATAAATCGTCCTGTTTGCCAAACAGCCCTGTAGAAATACCAGGCAGACACTGATACTGGAAGTGCAGACAGTTCGATTGACAAAAAAGAACTTCTCCTATCCCGCAAACACTGACCTTCCTGCGGAGGATGCTGTTCTGGCATAGTGGCTTTCTAACTTCGTGGCGGTGGCAAGCGCCAACATGCCCGCGCTGAAGCTGACCCCGAGCGATCTGGCGAACATCCAGACTTGGACGCAGCAGTTTCACGCCGACATGACCAATACGGTGGCAGCCAAACAAGCCGCCGTTTCCGCCATGCATGCCAAAAAGACCAGCCGGACACGTGGCGGTGATGCGGCGCGCGCTCTTGTCAAACGCATCGCCGCGATGCTCAATATCCCGGCGGCGTTGATCCAGCAGCTTGGCATGACCCTGCCCGCGCCGCGCCGCAAAGTCGTGCCGCTGACGGTGCCGCAGGCGTTGCAGGCGACCGTGCAGCCGACAATGCAGATTTTGCTGACATGGGACATCAACGGCAACGTGCCCGCCACGCTGTATGTGGTGGAGCGCAAGTGCGAGGAGACGGCGACGTGGGCGATTATCAACACGCAGACAGCGGCGCGGATGTTTAACGGCGGCTGCGCGCCCGGCATGACAACGTATTACCGTGTCAGCAGCAAGCGCAGTACGCGGGCGAGCCTGCCCAGCGCGGAAACAATTGTGTATCCTCAGTAGTGTCGCTTTGCTGTCTGGCTCAGTGCAAAGGGCCGGGGGTGTGAAACACCCGGCATCCGACTCCCTTGCAAACCCTCCCAAAACCGGGCATAATAACCACACATCTCTATGAAACAAATACTTGCGGCGATGGACATCGGCACAAACTCCGTGCGGCTTGCGGTCGTGCAGGTCGGGCCAAACCACACGTGGACGACTCTGGCGAGCCAGAAACAAGTCGTGCGCTTGGGGGAAGGCGAGTTTGAGCACGAGGGCAGGCGGCGCAAAAAGGGCGATGACGATGCGCGCGTGTCCCGGCTGACCGAAGCGGCCATCGCGCGCGGGGCGCTGGTGTGCGCGCGGTTTGTCGAAGTCGCGCGCGGCTTTGGGGCCGAAGAAATCATTGCTCTGGCGACAGCCGCCGTGCGCGAAGCCGAAAACCGCGATGAGTTTGTGGAGCGTGTCCGCGACCTGTCGGACCTGGATGTGCGGGTGATTTCCGGGCAGGAAGAAGCGCGCCTGATCTACTTGGGCGTGTCCAGCGGCGTGGATATTCCGCCGGGCCAGCGCGCGCTGTTCATGGATATTGGGGGCGGCAGCACGGAACTCATTGTCGGTGACGGGCAGGAATACGTTTTTTTAGACAGTCTGCGCAATGGGGCCATTCGCCTCACTGCCGAGTTTGTGCCGGACCCCAAAAAGCCCATTCCGCCCGCTGTCTGGGCGCAGATGCAGAAGCAGGTACGCTCCATGCTCGCGCCCGCCGCGCGCGCTATCGGCAAAGCCGGGTTTTCCGCCATGTATGGGTCGTCGGGGACGGCGCAGAACATCGCCGAGATTGCCGCCCACATTGGCCCGGCTCCCTTTCCCACCTCGTTTCGCAACTATGCTCTGACCCTGGATGGCGCGCAAAATGTCATGCGCCGCTTGTGCGCCCTGCCAATTGAACAGCGGCGGCGCGTGCCGGGCATCAACCCCGAACGTGCCGACATTATCATTGGCGGCGGGTGCATTTTGCAGACGGTCATGGAAACGGTCGGTGCGACTTCGCTGCGCATCAGCGACCGGGGCCTGCGCGAAGGCATCCTCATCGACCGCCTGCGCCGCGATGACACGACCCCGTCCAATCTCGTCGTCCCCCCGGCCCCCAGTGAAGAAACAGGCAAGAAAGCCAAAGGCAAAAGACAATCTGCTGCCGTCAGCACGGAAGCATCGTCCGCGCGAGGGCGCTCCATCCGGCAGCTTATGGAAGCGACACATGTGGATGAAGCCCATGCCGCACATATTGTACAGCTGTCCCTGTCTTTGTTTGACCAGTGGAAAACCCTGGGCCTGCATGCGTACGGGCGGGCGCGCGAATTGTTGGAATACGCTGCATTGCTGCACGATGCCGGGTTCTTCGTGTCCCACACCGACCATCAGCAGCATTCGTATTATCTGATCCGCCACTCCGAACTTTTGGGCTTTAATGACCGCGAAGTGGAGATTATCGCTGGTTTGGCCTTGTACCATCGCAAAGCCATGCCGCGCAAAAAGCATCCTCATTTCGCGGCTTTGGATGGCAAAACCCAGCGCCTGATCCAAGTCCTGTCTTGCGCTCTGCGTCTGGCGGAAGCGCTGGACCGCAGCCACCTGATGCTGGTGCAGTCGGTGGAGTGCGAAACGCAGGGCGGGCCGAGCCGCATGACCCTGACCCTGCACGCCACCGCCGATGCACAATTGGAAGTGTGGGCGGCGGAAGCGCAGGCCCCCGCATTTGAGAAAACCTTCGGCCTGCCCTTGGAAGTCCGCGTGGCCTGACCCGCCAAAGGGGAACAATGCATCCACGCCGTGCGTTTCTAGAAACGACCCATATCCAAAAGAGGAACATTATGACTTTTTCCAAAGCCGCTCGCGTCACCCTTGCCGCCGCCACTACCGTGAGCATCAGCGCCGCTGCCTATAACGCCGTCCGTGCCGCGCAAAATGCACCCGTGCCCATGGTCGGCGCGCTGGCTCCTACTTACGCCCTGCCCGATCAAGACGGCAGAACCCATACATCCATTCAGGACAAAGGCCATGTGACCCTGCTGGCGTTTTACCCCGCCGACTTCACCGGCGGCTGCACCCGCGAAGCCCATTCACTGACTGCGGCGGCCCCGGATTTGACCAAGATGGGCGTGAAAGTGTACGGCGTCAGCGTACAGGATTCCAAGTCGCACAAATCGTTCTGCACCCAGGAAGGCATCACGTATACCCTGCTCGCCGACACGCAGAAAGTGGCGGCGAAAGCGTACGGCGTGTACCTGCCCGGCGCAGGCATCGCCAGTCGCGTGACCTTTATCATCGGCAAAAACGGCAAAGTCGCCTACGTGGACAACGCCGTGGACAGCCATGTCGCGACTTGCGGAGCCGATTGGGTGTCCTGGCTCAAGGCACACCCCGCCGTGACTGGCAAGCAAAGCGCCGCTGCGCCGACTGTTTCCCCATCCGCTCCCATGCTCACATTGGCCGCGCTTAAAACAACTGCGCCCGCCACCGCCATCGTGGGGCAGCCCGCGCCCGCCTTTTCACTGCCCAATGTCGCTACGGGAGCGCACGCTTCGCTGGCGTCTTTGGGCGCGGGCAAAAAGGCGACGGTGTTGATTTTCATCTCCACCCGCTGCCCCGTGTCCAATGCCTATGACACCCGCATGAGCGCCCTGGCGAAAGCGTATGCTAAAAAAGGCATCGCGTTTGTCGGCGTCAATGCCAACACCACCGAGGCCCTGCCCGAAGTGGCGTCCCATGCTAAAGCCCACTTTCCCTTTGCCGTTCTTAAAGACGCCGATGACAGTGTTGCCGATGCGTACAATGCCCACGTGACCCCGGAAGCGTATGTCATCGACAACCAAGGCATCCTGGTCTACCATGGCCGCATCGACAACAGCATGGAACTTGGCGACGTCAAGACTCACGACCTGGCCTTGGCCCTAGACAGTATCCTGGCGGGCCGCGCCGTGCCCGCAAAGCAATCTTCTGCCTTTGGCTGCTCCATCAAGCGAGGCAGCTAAGATGCGTCTTGGGCTGCCCCTCATTTGTGCGCTGCTGGCCCTGAGCGCGACGGCCCGCGCCGCTGTGACGGTAAAGCCTGTCACCGCGCCTGCCCTCAAGGCGGCTATCGCTGCCCACAAAGGACACGTTGTCGTGCTGAACTTCTGGGCGACGTGGTGCGACGGCTGCGTGCAGGAGTTTCCCGACCTGGTCGCCGTCGGTAAAAAAGAGCATGGGCAGGGGGTTGACCTGGTCACCGTGTCCGCCGACTCGGCGCGCACCGTGGGCACAAAAGTTATTCCCTTTCTCCTCAAGCACGGCGTGACCGGGACACACTACCTGCAAAGCCCCGGCGATATTGATGCCTTTGCGTCTGCTTTCGACCCGCAATGGCAGCCTGCCGCGTATCCCAGCACGTATATCTACGACAGGCAGGGGAAGTTAGTCAAAGTTTTGCGCACGACTATTTCGCGCGCCGCCTTGGAAACAATCCTCAAGCCGCTTCTTTAATCAAGCCAGTACAAACCAAGCCCCCGGCTCAATGAGCCGGGGGCTTGATACTTGAAAACCAGGCGCTTCGGCATTGATGGCCCGTGCCCACGGCTTATCAAGCGATGAGCAACGACGGAACAATTTCTTCCGTCGTTGGTGTGCCGTTGATAAGAGTGGGAAACGCCGAGGCAAACTCAGGGCAATACCGGGACAATGCGTCTGGCGGGTTCTTACTCTACGCGCCCGAACAGCAGGGCTGCATTGATGCCCCCAAAGCCAAACGAATTGGACAGCACATAATCCACGCGCCGATGCAGCCCTTCCGTGCCCTGAATATAGCTTAAATCACACGCCGGGTCAGGGTGGGTCAAGTTGAGGGTGGGGGGCAGCCAATCGTCACGCAGGGCCAGCAGGCTGATGGCGGCTTCCCAGGCTCCCGTGGCCCCCAGCGCGTGCCCGTGGAAGCCCTTGGTGCCCGAGATGGGGATACTGTAAGCTTCTTCGCCCAATGCCATCTTCAGCGCCTGAGTTTCCGTGCTGTCGTTGAGCGTGGTGCTCGACCCATGGGCGTTGACATAGCCAAGCTGCGCGGGGGCGACATGGCCCCGCTCCAGGCACAGCGACAGGCAGCGGGCGGCCTGCGCGCCGTCAGGCCGGGGCTGGGTCATGTGGAACGCATCATTGGTGGAGGCATGCGACACGATCTCGCCGTAAATGGATGCCCCGCGCGCCCGCGCGTGTTCCAAAGTTTCCAGGGTCAGCATCGCCGCGCCCTCGGCCATGACAAAGCCGTCCCGTCCCGCGTCAAACGGGCGGGACGCGGTTTGCGGGTCGTTGTTGCGCTGGCTCATGGCCCGGATCAGCGCAAAGGCTCCAAAGCACAACGGGGACAAAGGCGCTTCCGACCCGCCCGCTAAAATCACATCGGCCTGGCGTGTGCGTATCAAATCCACGGCCCGTCCAATGGCAATGGGGCTTGCGGCACACGAGTCGCCATTGGCCGTAGCCGGGCCGGTAACGCCCAGCTCTATGGCGACGTTGCAAGACCCCGCCCCGTTAAACACGGACAAGGCCAGCATGGGATTGACCCCGCGCGGCCCCTGGCTCATAAAGGCGGGATATTGTTCTTCGGCAAACCCGACCCCGCCCAAGGCCGTGCCCAGGCAAACGCCGACCCGGTCTCGGTCTTCCAGCCGCAGGTCCAGCTGTGCATCGGCCAGGGACATCTTGGCGGCCGCGACCGCAAATTGCGAAAACTTGTCCAGGCGCTTGAGTTTTTTGCCATCGAGGTAAGGGGTCGGATCAAAGCCGCGCACCTGCGCGGCAATATGCGTGACAAAAGGAGACGGGTTAAACGCATCCAGGGCAGAAACAGCGGACTTGCCGGCCCTCAGCCCCGCGCGCAGGCCGTCCACGCCAATGCCCAGGGGCGAAACAATGCCGATGCCGGTGACGACCACGCGCTGTTCGGTGTTATCTTTCACAAAGAAGTCCCTTCCGCCGCGCTTTCCGCCTCGGCAATTTGTTTGATGGTCGCCAGGGTTTGGCCTGCGATGCTCTGCACAAAGCCGCGCCCCACCAGGTCGCGCGCGAACCAGCCGTTGAGGGCGGGCAGAGGGTAATGCAGGTCGTGCCCAATGGTCACCTGTACGCCTCGCCCCGTGACATCTGGGACTAAGGTCCACACCACCCACATGCCCTGAGCGATGCCTGCGAGGTGCTTGAAATAGATACGGCCTGCCGCGCGGTCACATACCTGAATGCTGCGCCACTTCACGGGAAACTTCATGCCTTGTGCTGGGAAGCCGTCACGGAAAGCCGCCATTTCCACCAGTTTGCGGCTGCCGCTGATATTTTGATCCAGCACGCGCACAAAGCGATAATGCGGCAGAATATCCGGCCAGCGCTGGATAGCGGCAGCCAAAGTCCAGATGCGCTCGAAGGGCGCATCAATCGTCACAGTGTTTTCAGTATGCATGGGAAGATGGGGAAAATGCGCGGGCCAAAACAGGCAGCGTAAACAAATCGCGGGGGCGATCAAGGTCGCCGATAGCGCGCAATAAGGACTGGGTTAGGGACGGTGACCGGCGCAATGTTGTTCCCGTCAGCCCCAGCAAAGCCGGGGAATGCACAATGCGCTGCACGGCGTCGCACAAACGGTAGCGTGGCAGCAGCTCGCGCCTGCGGGCGGCATCGTAGCTTTGCAGCATCCGGCGGCTGATATCACCCGCCCGCAATGCCGTATCAATCGTTTGGGCGGCAAGCTGTGCCCCGCGCAGCGCGAAGAAGACCCCCTCGCCCGTGAATGGATGGATAAAGGTGGCCGCGTCACCCACCAGCAAGGCCCCCTCGTCGGTCGCGCGCATAGTGTGGTGTCCAAAGCAGGGCACGGACAGCAAAGGCCCCAGGGGAATTGAGTGACGCCACTGGTCCCAAACCTGGGGAAACGACACGCGCAGCCGCTCGGCAAAGTATTGCTCACGCCGCCCGGCCATGCGCGCAGCTTCAGACAGCGGCACGACAATGTTGACATTGCGCGTTTGGTCTGCTCCACACGCGGCCCCAACTCCGCAGCAGGCATGCGATCCATCGGCAGGCAGATGCATGGTGACGGCGCCGGGCACGTCGGCACACGTACCGGGATAGCGGAAATGGCCGACAAGGGCGACCTGCTGAAGCCGGGGAACGGGGCGCACAACGCCCATCTTCCGGGCAAGCAGCGAGCGCGTGCCGTCCGCGCCGACAGTGACCCGCGCGTGGCAGTCCCATATTTTGCCGCTCTTGTCCCGGCTTTGAACACCTGAGATGCGCCCGTCATCTTGAAGAAAAGAACGCACGGAAACGTTTTCTACAATACGCGCCCCCGCCGCATTGGCCGCGTTGCGCAGGACGGCATCGGTCACCGTGCGGGGGCAGGCCAGGGCTGCCGTGTCGCCGCCAAACGCGCGTCCATCCTGTGGAACAACATTTTCACGGGTGATAGGGACTGCCCCCTGCATCAGCATCTGCGGCAGGACGCCCAAATCGTCGCGCAGCAGGCCGACCGCGCCAGGTGTCAGGTATTCGCCGCACGGCTTGGGACGAGGGGCTGCATCCCGGTCAAATAACACTACGTCATAGCCCGCACGAGCGAGAAATAAGGCTGTTGCACTTCCTGCCGGGCCGCCGCCGACCACGGCCACATCACACATTTGCTTGCTCATGCACACTTGCCGATCTAAAAGATATTACCTGCCTACTATATACCCATTCCCAAGCGTTTCGGTCTTGCGCTGCACGAGGGCCATGCGAAAATACCAATGGGCACGCACGCGCACATTCTTTGCCCCGCTTTGGATCACCATTTTCTCATATTCGCGAGGGGTGAATGCCCGGCGGACACTGGCCGGCCCGTCATGCCGGGTGAACGGGTGCGAGCGAATTAATCCCAGCCCGGCCTGGACGCCCCGCAGCGTCACCTGGTCGCGGCGCAGGTCACTGACCACGAAGCCGCGCGTGGTGAGAGCATCCATGGCCCGCAGCACCTGCGCGGAGCCGTCAAAGCCGAGGTGGTGAAAAGCCAGCGCGCACAGGGCCAGGTCGAATGTGCGTGGCGCAAACGGCAGATGCAGCGCGTCTGCCTGCACCAGAAATGTTTCGGGGGAAGCATGGCGCGCGAGCCGGAGCATGGCGGAAAGGTTGTCTACGCCGACAATGGTCAGCGGCAAGCCCCGTTTCGCGCCCCACGCATGCAGGGCATGGGGAATGTCCGCCGAGCCGGTCGCAATGTCCAGAATGCGGATAGGCGTCCCTGGGGGGACATCCCGCAGCAGGCGCACGACATGATATAAAACCGTTTGGGTTCCCCCAAACATGCGGTTGGACCGCGCGACATCCCCCATAGACCGGGCGATGTCGTCAAACGGCTGACCGGGGTTGTCGATTTCTTCCGGCTCGTCTGTGCGCGGCAGAGTGTTCCAATCATCGTTAAGCCACCGCATGCAAAGCCTCGGTCACGGCGGCAGTCGTTTGGGCCAGGGCCTCGTCCGTGTGGGCGGTGCTGACAAAAGCGGCTTCGAATTGCGACGGTGCAAAGTAAACGCCGCGCGCGAGCAATGCCCGGAAGAACGCGCCATAGCGGGCCGTATCACTGGTTTTCGCGGTGGCAAAGTCCACGACTTTGGTGTTTGTAAAGAACAGCGTCATCATGGAGCCCAGGCGGTTGATGCGGTGGGGAATACCCAGCGATTGTGCGGTTTCTTTCACTTCGTGCGCAAGATTGTGCATCTTCCGGTGCAGGTCGGTGTACAGCGTGTCCTGCTCTTGTTCCAAACGAGTGATTTGCGCAAGGCCTGCCGCGACCGCAAGGGGATTGCCGGACAGCGTTCCCGCTTGATAAACCGGCCCAATGGGTGCGACCATGTCCATGATGTCCGCGCGCCCGCCATACGCCGCCAGCGGCAGGCCGCCGCCGATAATCTTGCCCAGACAGGTCAAGTCGGGCGTGACTTGAAACAAAGCCTGCGCCCCGCCGAACGCCACCCGAAAGCCTGTAATGACCTCGTCAAACAGCAGCAAAGCGCCATCGGCCAGCGTCCGCTCGCGCAGGGCGTGCAGAAACGCAGGCCTGGGCGGGACAACCCCCATGTTGCCTGCCACGGGTTCCAGCATCACGCACGCGACTTCGCCGGGATGGGCGCGCATGGCCGCTACGAACATATCCGCATCGTTGTAAGGCAGGGTCAATGTGTCCTGCGTCAAAGCCGAAGGGACACCCGCCGAGTCCGGCAGGTCGAATGTGGTGAGGCCCGACCCGGCTTTAGCCAGAAAGCCGTCGGAGTGCCCGTGATAACAGCCCTCAAACTTGATAATCTTGCTGCGCTTTGTGAAGCCGCGCGCGACCCGGACGGCGCTCATCACAGCTTCCGTGCCGCTGGAAACGAGCCGCACCTTGTCGATGCCGGGCACGGCATGGACGATTTTCCTGGCAAGCAGCAATTCGGCTTCCGTGCTGGCCCCAAACGATGTCCCTTTTTGCGCCGCCTGGGTCACGGCCTGCACAATGGACGGCGGCGCGTGTCCAAAGATCAGCGGCCCCCAGGACATCACATGATCGACATAACGATTGCCGTCCACGTCAAAAATATACGGCCCTGCGCCGCGCTCCATAAACAGCGGGTCGCCGCCCACGCTTTTGAAGGCCCGAACGGGGGAATTGACGCCGCCGGGAATGAACTGCTGGGCTTCGGCAAACAAGGCGGCGGAGCGGGGATGGGCCGGCATAATACTCATGCACAAAGTATACCCGCGCGCCGCCCTGCTTGGCAGCGTGAGGGCCGCTTGTCGCTCCCGCTTTCCCTTCTTGTTTCCCCGGCTTTTTCACGGCTTACCAACGACGGAGCAAATTGTTCCGTCGTTGGTAAGCAAAGGAAAGGCCGAGACAACGCCGAAGCAGCGGCAAAGCGAACACCCCAAGAAGCAAAACTCGCGCAAAGCAAACACCATCGGTAAAAAGCCCCCCTTCGGCTGGACGGCAGGCACAAAAACGCGCCCCTGGCTTTGGGGGCCAAGGGCGCGTTTGGGATGGCGTTGGAAGAAAAAGCACAATTCCACCGGAAGACAATCGAGAACTAGGGCCCAATATGAACCGGCGGGGAGCCGACAATGGGGCCAGTCAACACCTTGGCATGTGTCGGCTTCCGATGGAAAGGACGCTGTTTATGGTGATGCCTGCCGGGATACGCGAAAGCATGGACACGGCGCAGACGCTTCCGGTGCGCAAGCACGACATGCCGCGCGCCGGGTAGGGCGTCAAACAGGCACACGTCAAGGGTAACAGCGCGCCGGGTGCGTTTCACGACATGGGAGCGAAGACGCGCCCACTGTCCGCTCCCATGGCGGTAAACAGCAGGGCCGGCACAGCCGCGCACGGGAACAGTCGCCGCAAGCCGTGGCGAGCACCGCGCTGCCGCCCAAAAGGATGCGTTCCCCGTTTGCAACAGCGTGCTGGGTGAGGCGACCAGGCCACGAGGAAAAGAACCGGACGACCCGCCGTGGTGTTGGGACGCGGCCTGCGCCGTTTGGGGGCCGAAACCGGCAAGCGCGCACAGCAGCAGCGCGGCAAGGCCCAAAGATTTCCAGCGGAAAGGGAAACAAAAGAACCGAACATGTGTCATTGCAGTGTCGTCCTTTCAGGGGGCAAAGCAGCGAAAGAATGGAAACAACGAACGATGCCGCTTTTCAACACAAACCAAACCGGCACGCCCCATTGTCGCAACCCTTTGATGGGATGTCAATCGGCATCTTCCGGTTCCAGGGCATAAGCAGCAGCGGCCTCCGGAGACATAACCCAGCCTTGTTCCCAGCAAAACGCATATCCGGCGGGAGGCAGCCGCATTTGCGCCTGCGCCAGCATGGCGTCAAACTGCGCTTGATCCGCAGGAAACTGCGGAACGCCCAAACCCCGGTACAGCGATGCGCAAGCGCCCAGCAGACGCACCGCCCGCCGGGGCGCATCCTGGGCCAGGGCGAGCGCGGCGAGGCTGTCCAGCGCGGAGGCGATACCCATCTGGTTGTCCATCTGCCGGTACAAAGCAAGACCTTCGCGCAGCGCATTGCCCGCGCCGGCATTGTCTCCCTGCGCCAAAGCGACGGAGGCCAGATTGCCCAGGGCAAACGCGATGCCGTCGTCGGTTTGCAGCCCGCGCATGGCGGCCAGTGCTTCTTCTTCCAGGGTGCGCGCCGTTTGATAATCTTGCAGGCGATAATGAGCCTGTCCCAGGGAAACCAGGCTGTAGGCCGCGCCCAGCGTGTCATCCATAGCGCGGGCAAGGGCCAGCCCTTCGGCATGCAGGTCGCGGGCGCGCGAAAATTCCCCCACTGTTTGGGCCAGGCTGCCCAGGCTGGACAAGATTGTCGCCATGCGCCTCTGGTAGCCCAGAAAGCGGCACACGTCCAGCCCCCGCTCCAAGAACATTTGGGCGCCAGCATAATCGCCAATCTGCTGGGATAAGCTTCCCGCGGCTAAAAACACATCGGCCCGGCGCGCAGTTTCGCCATCGGCCTCGGCATGGGCGAGGGCCGCAGCCGCGCGTTGCAGCCCTTCTCGGTACGCGCCGCGCCGGAGCCAAAACGGGCGCAAAGCCGCAGCCAGGGCCAGCGCATCCTGCCCGCAGTTTTGGTCGGCAAGGCACGAATCCTGCGCGGCCCGCAGGTTGTCGTGGTCGGCCTGAAGCGTGTCCAGCCACTGCGCCTGGTGGGGGCCAAACAAGTGCGCTTCCGCTTGTTCGGCCAATGCAAGAAAAAAGCGGCGATGACGGTCGCGCATGGCTTCGGTCTCGTCCGTTTCCGCCAGGCGATCACGGCTATACTGGCGCACGGTTTCCAGCAAGCGATAGCGGGTCCGGCCCCGGCTTTGCTCGGCCTGAACAAGCGACTTGCCGACCAGTCCGGTCAGCCCGTCCAGCACATCCGTGTCGTCGCCCGCAGGCGCGCATACGGCCTCGGCGGCCTGCACTGTCCAGCCGCCGGCAAAGATGGACAGGCGGCGCAGCAAGCGTCGTTCCGAGTCGTCCAGAAGGTTGTAAGACCAGTCAATCAAGGCGCGCAATGTCTGCTGGCGAGGCAGAGCCGTGCGGCTGCCTCCGGTCAGAAGCCGAAAGCGATTGTCCAGCCGGTCGTTGATTTCTTCCACGGTCAATACCCCGACGCGGGCCGCGCCCAGCTCTATCGCGAGGGGAATGCCGTCCAGACGCGTACAAATCTCAGCCACGGCGGAGGCATTGGCCGGGGTCACATGAAAGTCCGGCTGGTGCAGCATCGCCCGGTCCACAAAAAGGCGCGCGCACTCGGACTGCGCTAGGCTTTCCACGGTCGCCGTTGCGCCCAGCGGAAGGCCCAGGGGCGGAATGGAGTAGACTTGTTCGCCTTCCACGCGCAATGCCTGACGGCTGCTCGTCATAATCCGCACTTGCGGGCACCTGTGCAGCAGCAAATCGGCAATCTCTGCGCAGGCCCGCTGCACATGCTCGCAGTTGTCCAAAATGAGCAGCAGCTGTTTGGAACTCAGCCCCTGGGCCAGCGTCTGCGAAACAGACAAGTTGGGGTCTTCGGGGATACGCAAAACGCCCGTGATTTCCTGCGCCACCAAGTCGCCTTCGGCCAGCGGGGCAAGCTCAACCAGCCAAACGCCGTCGGGGTACTGGTCCAGCAAGTCAGCGGCCACCTGCACTGCGAGCCGCGATTTGCCAGCCCCGCCGCTGCCCAGCAGCGAAAGCAGGCGTGTCTGCGACAGCAGGGCTTTGACTTCCCCGGTTTCTTTTTCGCGTCCGATAAAGCAGGTTGTCGGCTGAGGGAGGTTGTTGGGCAGAGTGTCCAGCGAGCGCAGTGGGGGAAAGCTGTCCGGCAGGGTGGGGTGAACAAGCTGGTACAGCGGTTCCGGCTGCGCCAGGTCACGCAGACGCACCAGGCCAAGCCCGCGCAACGAAGCGCCGGACGGCAGGTAATCCTGGATCAGCGCCTGCGCGGCTTCGGAAATCAGCACCTGGCCGCCATGCCCCGCCGCCATCATTCGGGCGAGGCGATTGAGCGTCGGGCCGAAGTAGTCATCCCCGCGCCGCTCCACCGCTCCGCTGTGCAGACCGATGCGAATGCAGATGCGGGCATCCGGGGGCCAGGGTTCTGCGCACACGGCTTGCTGCACGGCAAGGGCAGCCGCCGCGCCATCCGAAGCCCTGTCGAAAACAGCATAAAACGCATCGCCGACTGTCTTGAAAACGTGCCCCTGGTGCTCGGGAAGAAGAGCGTGGAGAAGGGCGTCATGACGCGCCAAAGCCGTGCCCATCAGCGCGGGCTGCTCCTGCCAAAGGCGTGTGCTGCCAACGATGTCCGTGAACAGCAATGTCACCGTGCCGCCGGGCAGCACGCGCGCCGCCCCGCCGCCAGGAGAAAGAGCAAAGTGGTCGCGCGGCGGCAAGCGCTGCGCCGAAGGGGGATCGGACAGGGAAGACGCGTCTGCCGCCTCGTCTGCCGGCGCTGCGCGTGGGGGAACAGGCGAGGCATCGGGGGTTGTGGAAGTCGTATACGCCCCGCCCTCGCGCCGCTTTTGCAGAAAGCTCCGCCCCCGAACGGTGCCCGCCAGCAGGCCGATACCAGCCGCCGCTATGCCGATCAAAGCCGCCGCAGTCATGGAAGAAGTTTACCACGCGCGCGGCGTGTTATGCGCACGGCAGTTGTTTGTCTTTGGGCAGGCGCCGCCCGGTCAGACTTGTTCCACCAGGCCAAGGCCCGCTTCAATCAGCGCGGACACCTTGGCCTGGCTGTCGGCTTCGGCGTACACCCGCACGACCGGTTCCGTGCCCGAGGCGCGCAGCAAAAGCCAGGCGTCTTTATCGAACTCAAACTTGGTGCCGTCCAAACGGTCGATATTGCGCACCGTCATGCCGCCCACTTCCGTGGGGTTGTCTTCTTTGAGCGACTGGATCACTTTGGGCATCTTGTCAAGAGTGGTGTGCACATCCACGCGCTGGTATTCGTGTGGCCCGAATTCGGCCATCAATTCGGCAATCTGCTCATCCAGGCGCTTTTTGCGGGCGGCCATGGCTTCCAAGATCAGCAGGGACATGAGGGGGCCGTCACGTTCGGGGATATAGCCCAACACTCCGATGCCTCCCGACTCTTCGCCGCCGATAAGCACGGGTTCTTTCAGCATCCACTCGCAGATGTTCTTGAAGCCGATAGGGACAACATGCAAAGTCAGGCCGTATTTTGCGCACAGCTTATCGATCAATGTGGTCGTGGAAACGGTCTTGACCACGCTGCCGCGCTGTTCTTTGTCTTCAAACAAATGGCGCAATATGACCGCGAAGATGCGGTGGCTGTCCACAAAGCCGCCGTGCGCATCCATGGCCCCCACCCGGTCGGCGTCTCCGTCCACGCACAGCCCAACATCGGCGCGCAGGGCCAGCACGGTGTCATGAAGGGCGCCCATGTTTTGCGCAATCGGCTCAGGATTGATGCCGCCGAAGACAGGATTGCGATCCCCCCGTATTTCGGTGACGTCAACGCCCGCCCCGCGCAGAATGTCTTCTAAATACCCACTGCCGCTGCCATGCATCGGGTCGGAAACAGCCTTGAAGCCGCCCTGCGCGATTTGGTCCAAGTTGACCATGCCCCGCAGGCCGTCAAAGTAGGCCGGGCGCAAATCGCGCCGCTCCACTTGTTCCTCGATACCCGCAGGCACATCAATAGTCGCTTGGCCCGTGTCTAACAGCTTGGCAAGCTCTTGTTCTATTTCTGCCACATCTTCGGGGCGCGCGGAGCCGCCGTAGCCCATTTTGATCTTCAGGCCATTGAATTGGGGTGGGTTGTGCGAGGCGGTAATCATGATCCCGCCTTTAGCGTTAAACTTGTGCGCATTGTAAGAAATGGACGGCGATGAACAAGACCCCTGCGACAGCACGGCCTTGAGCCCCGACGCGGCGACTACTTTGGCCGCTTCCAGCCCAAAATACTCGGACTGCGAACGATTGTCGTAGCCGACAAACACCAAGGGCTCGCCCGGCACATCACTGCGCTTGAAGAAGTTGACGACTGCCTGCGCCACTAGGCGCACGTTGGCTCCGGTAAAGTCATCCGCAATGATACCGCGCCAGCCGTCTGTGCCGAATTTGATGCTGGGTGTTTGTGCCATCCGTGTTTTGTTTCCTTTGCGATGTTGATTGCGCGGCACACAAGAACCCCCCTTCGGCAAATGCGGAAGAGGGGGTTTGAAATGAGATTTGCCCGCTGTCAGCGTGGCAGGGTTTGCAGGGACTGCCAGGCAAGATGCACGGAAACCACCGATTCGGCCCCGCTATTAATGCTCATGCCGTGCTGATGCAGGGCGTCGGCGACCATGCCTGTATTCGAGTCGTAGATTGGCAGGCCATGCCAGTTTTCTCCGAAATACCAGCCGAATGCCGCGCGAGCGGCCTCCGCGTACCGCGCTTCGCCTGTGACCCGCGCGGCCAGGGCGCAGCACTCGACTAGGGCACCCGCATCGACAGGCTGCTGATCCCACTGAAATGGCTTGGCTTCACCGCGCAGAAACCACCCCGTATGCTCCATGCGGGCGTTGCCGATAGGGGAGTAGTTGCCGCGCGCATCACGCATGATGTCCAGCAGGAAATCCAGGCTGTCGGCGGCGATCTGGCGATAGCGCGCTTGCTGCGGAAACACCATTGAGGCCGCAAACAACGCCATCGGCAAACGGGCGTTGCAGTAGGTCATGATGTTTTCGTACCAGTGCCAATCTTTGCCCGCAGTAGCTTCGTAGGCATCGGCGAGCGTGTCGGCCAGGGTCTTCAAACGGGCATCATCTATGCGGCACAAGCTTAGGCCGAGGATGACAAATGCTTTGGCGCGCAGCCAGGTGGCGTGCAGCGTGTCGATTTGCGGCAGGGACGCTTGCAGCAATGCCTGCGCCTGCGCGCGCGGGGCAAATGAGGCATCGGCGGCATGGGCCGCGCCCAGACCCCATATCGTCCGTCCAAACGAATCATCGCTGCCGATGCTGTCCAGCCATTTGCCGTTTGTATCGCAGAAGTTGTGGTAGCGTCCGGCTTCCGGCCCCTGGGTCACGGCGGCATCCCGGATAAACCGGAAGCACGTATCGCCCAGACGCTGCATAAACTCTAAATCGCGTCCATGGCTCCAATAGCCCAGCGCGACAATCAATCCGCGCGCTTCATCATCAATGGAGTACCCATGGACAAAGTTGGGAAGATCCCCTTCGCTGTGCTGCCAGATGCCGATCTCGGTCAGCATGGTGTCCAGGTGATCCAGCTTGAGCGGGGCCAAGTATTGGTCGCGCAATGCAAGCGGCGTGGCATCATTGCCGGGCCGAAGCAGTGATTCCGTCGGCATACTAAATTGTCTCCTGAGATAAGAACGAGGCGTGCGGCGCAAACCCGGCACGAGAGCAAAAGGGCGATACTAATGGGTGCAAGGCTGACTACCTACTTGAACCAAAGTGCGCCCAAGGCACAAGCGAGAGAATAAAAACCAACCCGCCCCCGATAAGCAAAGCGTTGTAGGCGACCATCCATGATCGGTGGCGCATGTTGATAGTGAACCCATCGCTATGAGCAGCATTCCCCGATTTCGGCACCCAGCCTCGTGGGTCGTCGGGATTGCAATAGTACATGCCGGCAACGACGCGGCGGCCCATTTCTTCCGGGCCTGGTACGGGTTCACCGGGGCGCGGCCTATGGCCGCTGAGGACAATGAGCCAGGAGGCTAGAAAAATAACGCCGAGATAAACTGCGGCTGAGGAGAGTATCTGGTGCGGGAGCAAAGCCCCAATCGGTGTCATAGCATCCTCCTGACCGGCTTATGCGCCGCCCGAAATAAGGGAAGGCGCAGCCGGCTGCGGCGTCAGCCCATCATTGTCACGCAGCATCTCGCTGAGGCCGGGAATGGCAACGGCGTCTATGGCTGCGTGGTGGTTAACCCAGCGTTCGTTCAGGGTTTCCGTGAATAGCTGGGTGTATTGCCGTCCCACGCTCTGCCACGTCATCGAACGTCCGTACTCATATGCCCGTTTGCGTGTCCTGTCAAACAGCGCGTGGTCGTCCAGAATGGTTCGGATAGTGCCGGACAGCGCTTCCACATCTCGGAACGGGTACAAAAAGCCGCGCCCCTCGGCCAGCAGTTCTTCGGCATACAAATACGGCGTCGAGACGATCACTTTCCCGGTCGCCATCGCATAAGCGACCGTGCCGGACGTAATTTGGTACGGGTTGGCATAATACGGCGTGATATAAATATCGGTCGCCAGCAGATAGTCGATCAGTTCAGGCAGGCTCAGATATTTGTCTACAAAACGAATGTTGTCGGCCAGGCCCAGCGCCTCAGCCTGCGCGACCAGGCTTTCGCGGTACCATTCGCCTTCTTTGCGCTTGATGACGGGGTGCGTCTGCCCCAGGATCAAATACAGGGCTTCAGGATGCTTTTCGACAACGGCAGGCATGGCGGCAATCGCGTCTTCAATGCCTTTGTTGGGCGAAATCAGGCCGAACGTGGACAGAACAGTTCGCCCTTGCAGGCCAAACTTACGCTTGGCTGATTTTTCCGCATGGAATGGGGCATGGGGCGCACCGTGCGGAATAAAATGGATTTTCTTGCGGCTGATGCCATACGACGTTTGCAGCAGCTCGACAGCCTTGTGCGCCATGACGACAAAACCCGCGACATGCTTTTCCAGCTCTTTCAGAATACGCTTTTGCGGCTCGGACGGGTTGGGCAGGACTGTATGCAGGGTCACCAAAACAGGCATGGTGGCCGCACGGGCAAGCTCAACGACATATTCGCCGTGATCGCCGCCATAAATCCCGTATTCGTGCTGAATGGAAAGCAAAGACACCTGCTTTTCGGCCAGCAATCGCGCGGCGACTTTGTAATCGTCTTTGTTTTCTTTTTCGATGGTATAAACGACTTTGGAATCAACGTGACGGCCCTGGGGTTTTTCATCGTCCACGGCCAGCACAATGCTGCGCCAGCCGGACAAGTCGGTCGCATTGACCATATCCAGGGTAAACGTGGCGATGCCGCATTCCTTCGGCGGGTAAGTGCCGACATAGGCGACCGTGTGCCGTTTGGCAAGTTTAGGATAAACGCTCATGAGTGTTGCAGCCTCCCAATGAAAACCGCCACGGGGTCCGCCGCGCATTACGCGACAGCGGGTCGCTTTCCCAGAAACATCGGCTTCAAAGAAAAAGCAAGTCCAGCGGCGAAAGCAACAAAGTCTTGCCGGAAAAGCCGGAAGAACTGTGCGCGGGTGCAAAGCGCGCAAAACAGAAGAAACGTGGACAAAGAAGCGTCCGTATCTTCATTTAGGATAACATCACAATACCCGAAAAAGTTCGTTTCCGAAGCAGTGCCTGCTTGTTTGGGCCTGTGCGGGGCGCTGCGAGCTCCTATTTTCGAGAGGCGTATCGGAAGTGCGAGGGAAGCGCATCGGCGTGTTATCAGCACTGCAAGCCCGTATCCGAGGCTTTGCACTCGCATTGCGAGCTTGTACTACTCGCATTGCGAGCTTGTACCGACGACGGAACAAAACCGTCCGTCGTTGCTGCGCGGGGGAAAAGCGACAACAGCGCCGATGCATTGCCGAGACAGCGCGCAAAAACAGCGAGGAAAAGGGGATGTCTCAAGAAACACAACAAACGTGGAATAATTTCCAGGCGAAACATTAAAAGTTGCGCGGCGGGGCGGCAGTGTGGCTCGAAGACGATACGCCGCCGCGTCCCACCGTGTGCTGAATGCCGTTGATGCCGTCATTGCCGAAAACAAACAGCAAAACAATCAGCAGCAGCAAAGCGGCGACGATCACTAAAGTGCGCGCCGTTCGGGTGCGGGCCTGGGCCGGAGAAGCGACAAGCACGGGCTCTTCCCCCGCAGGCAGGGAAGACGAGCCGGGAATGCTGGTGCCTACTTTGTTGAACTGCACGCCGCCGCCCAAAAACGAGTCTTTGTCCGTGGGGCTATTGGAAGAAGGTTGCTGCTTTGCCATAAATTTATCATACCGCAGACGCCGCGTAAAACAATCCCTGCCGCCCGGCAAAAACAGCTAGGGACAAAGGGGTATAAAAACCGTAAAAATTGAAACATTTCCCGGATTTCGTTGTCTGTAGATGGAGAGAGCGACAAAATGTGACGTATACTGAGAGTGTACCGGGTTTTGATTGTTCGCTTTTTTTGGTTCGCGCGTGAAAGGTTTTGTGTTCGGTATGAACTGGCAATTCCGGCTCCGAAATCGTCCCCTGCCTCCCCAAACAGGCGCGGACAACTGCGTCCATGTGCGTTCCCTGCTGTCGCTGATGAGCGACGGCATGGCATCGGCCAAAGAAGCCAGGGAAGCCCAGGCGCATCTGCTGACCTGCGCCGACTGCCGCCAGGCCCATCTGTGGATTGAAGCGACACGCCAGGTTATTGCCGCGCGTCCTGTCGTGCTGCCGCCCCCCGATATGCGCGCCCGCATCGCCCTCGCCATTGCCGCTTCGGCGGAAACAGCCGTTCCCGCTGTTCCCATCGCCATGCCGCCCGCGCGCCGCGCGTTTCGCCTGCGTCCCGCCTATGCCGCCGCCGCGTCGGTCGCCATCGCCGGCGCGTTTTTAGGCCATTATCTGCTGGTCGGGGGACACGCGCCGGACAGCGTCGCGCCCATGCCGCCCCTGCACGCGGGTTCGGCGGGGCAGGGGCAGATCGCTTCGGCTCCGGCTCCGGGGCATGGCAAGTCGGGCAGTGCGCCTGCGCGCGTCCCGCACAAACAGCCCCTGACCGTCGCGACCCTGCCGCAGGGCACGTCCGCACCCGCGACAATCGCACACGGCGGCGCGGCGCGGCAGGCCGCTCCCGGCGACCCTTTGCGCTCCCCGCAGGCGGCACAGGGCGCAAACAGCGGAGTTGTTTTGACAGCCAAACTGCCGCAGCGTTCCCTGCCGCTTGGACCCGAAATCAAATCCGGCACGACGCAGGTGGCCCTTGTTCCACGCCATAGCATTGTGCCTGCGCCCGCGCACATGCAGCCCCGCACAGACCACATGCAGCCCCGCACAGAGATAGTTGCCTCGCTTCCGATACCCAAGCTGCCTGTGCGTATCGGCAGCCAAAACCCGAAAATGGCGGCGCTGCCAAAATTGCCCGTCAACGTCCATGCCGCGCCCAGTCCCGTTGTGGTTCCAGCTTCGCCCTTGCCGGTTTCCAATCCTGCCCCAGCAACTGTGGTAGCCCGGCTGCCGGACGCGCCGCCCGCGTCGGCCCGCGCCGTGCCCGGCGACGCTTTGGGAAGTTTCCGCACCTCGCTGGCAAGCTACCACAGCGAAGGCTACGCGCACCGCTTGTTTATGGCGAGCGGGGTGCATCAGCGCCAGAACTACACCCTGCTCCCGATTGTGTACACGCCAACCAGCCTGAGCGAAACGTCGCCTACACGCCGAACAACTGCCACGATTTCGCATCCCGTATCCGTGCAGGCCAGCCCGGCCTCGTCCCCGCTCGCCTCCGAATCGGCATTGACATCGTCCGACCAGCGCCGCAGCGAGCGCGATAAACAGTGGTCGGATGCGTCCGCAAACGGCGGCGCTTAACGTTCTGCCCGACCTGGGGCACACAAACGAGTTACCGGAAACGTTGTTTGGCGTGGGCGCTCGCCTGCGCCAACGGCCATTTGTAAGGAACTGCCATGTCTTCTTTTTCGCACCCTCCTATACGGCGCGGCTTCACCTTGATTGAGCTGCTCGTCGTTATCGCCATTATCGCGATTCTCGCCGCCATCCTGTTCCCCGTGTTCGCCAAAGCACGCGAGAAAGCGCGCCAGATTTCGTGTCTGAATAACGAAAAGCAGCTTGCCTTGGGCTTTATTCAGTATCAGTCCGACAACGACGGCGTAGAGCCGGGCGCGGTGGACGGCACGGGCGGCATCAGCAAGACCGGGGGATGGATGTACTACACGGATTATGCCAACGCTGTGTACCAGTCCAAGTTCGACGTGACACAGGGGTCGATCTACAGCTATGTGAAAAGCGCGGGCGTTTATACCTGTCCCGACGACAGTATCGCGTCCAGCAATGGGCAAGCCGGCAGGCCGGGCAATTCTTATTCGATCAACGGCTGCGTTGTTGCCGCGACAGCCAACACAAACAACGGCGGCTATGTACGGCCGGGCAAAGCCGAAAGCGTGTTTGACAACCCGTCCAGCATCATGCTGCTTGCCGAAGAAGCGGCCAATGTCACAAACTACGACACCGGCTCCTCCAATGACGCTTATTTCTATCCCAACAAAGCGGATACCACCAAGCATGACTTTGTTTCCACGCGCCACTCGGGAGGTTCCAACATTGTCTTTTTAGACGGTCATGCCAAGTGGTCCATTGACCCCAATGCCAAGTTCTATGTGCTGACGACCGGAGATCCCACGGCGACGCCTGCCAATTACCAAGCGGGCACGACAAAATGCCCTGGCGATTAAGACGAAATGCCCTGGCGATTAATCTGCCTTATCGCTCGCCGCCCTTTGCGCGCCTCCGACCCGGTTCTAAGGAACAGTTGCGGCGCGCATTTTCACACCGGGAACCCCACACAGCCCCCTGTGTGTTGAACAAAGCAGACAGGTATGGGATGACTATTTATCTTCGCCGCCGGGCCTCGTTTTCGGCAGGCTACGATCAGCCGCCGCCTGGTGAGCCTGGCGGCGGGCACAACTTTGTTTGCGAGCTTGCTGTCGGCGGGCAGATCGACCCACAAACCGGCATGGTCGTGAATATCAAAGATGTTGACCAGGTCTTGAAGTCGTGTGCGCTGGCTGTGCTGGACGGCAAAACGCTGGATCGGGATGTTCCTTGCTTTGGCGCTGTGCCACCGACATTGGAACATATCGCACGGTTTTTGTGGCATGTGTGCGCGCCTGCCCTGGCCGCCCGCAGCCCGCTCCGTCGCCTGACCCTGTGGGCAACGCCTTTGTGGTGGGTAGAAATGGCCTTTGTCTCCCCGCCGCCCGCCGGTCTTCCATTTCCCGAAGGACAATTTATGCTTTCCGTCACCCGCGCCTATGAGTTTGCGGCCTCCCATCGTCTCCATGCGCCGCAATTGTCTGATGCCGATAACTTGTCTTTGTTCGGCAAGTGCAACCGGCCCCATGGACACGGACACAACTATGAGGTGGAAGTGACAGTGGGCGGCGAGCCGCACCCGCAGACAGGGCAGATCGTATCCCTGGAAGCGCTGGATCGCCTGGTGGACGACGAAGTCGTGCAGCCCTTCGACCATCATCATCTCAACGCAGACGTGCCCGAGTTTGCGCATCTTGCGCCGACATCGGAAAACTTGACCCGGCTGATCTGGGACAAACTTTCATCGCGCATTGGGAACGGCGCATTGGGAACCGCGTGCCTGCGCAAAGTGGTCGTCCGCGAAACTGCGCGCAACTTTTTTGAATACACCGGCGAGTGAATGCGCCGCCGCTGCCGCCGCTCCCCATTGACACAAGGACATCAACGCATTGTCAGCCATTCATAACCCCCCGTCAAGCGAGCTAGAAGCGCGGCCCTCACGCGAAGCCGTCGCGGAGCCGGGCGCGTTTGCCGCGCCCCGCCAGCCGCAGATTGAAGACCATTACCGCGACATCCTTTCATTTGCAGGCGAAGACCCCGTGCGCGAAGGCCTGCTGCGCACCCCGCACCGCGCGGCGGAAGCCATGAAATTCCTGACGCAGGGCTATGGTCAGGACGTGCAAACAGTCTTGAACGGGGCTGTCTTTCACGAAGATTATGACGACATGGTGGTGGTGAAAGACATTGAATTTTACTCGCTGTGCGAGCATCACCTGCTGCCGTTCTTTGGGCGCGCCCATGTTGCTTATATCCCCAATGGGCGCATTGTCGGACTGAGCAAAATCCCGCGCCTGGTGGATATGTTTTCTCGGCGCTTGCAGGTGCAGGAGCGCCTGACTATCCAGATTGCCGAAGCCCTGGAAGATGCCTTGCAGCCGCAGGGCGTGGCCGTGGTGTTGGAAGGGTCGCATATGTGCATGATGATGCGGGGCGTGCAGAAGCAGCAAGCCGCCATGATTACGTCCCATGTGAAAGGCGTGTTCCGCACCGACCGCGCGACCCGGCAGGAGTTTATGGCTTTGGTGAAGGGCGACGGCAGAGGATAAGCAAGAACGGTTTCAGTGAAAATGCCCGGCACGGATTTCCCGTGCCGGGCGTTTTTTGTGTCAGGACTGGGGATGAAGGGGACTGCCCGATTCAGTGGCGACAAGGGCGGCGTAGCGCGCCTGGATCGCCGGATCGCCGTTTTGCCCCAGCTGCCGCGCCAGGATGACGCTTTTCGCCAGGCGCACAAAGCGGATCACGCGGGCGGTTTGTTCTTCCTGCGCTTCCGTTCCCCGGTGCCCGATACGCTGCCGAAACTGCGCGTAGGCGGCGCTCAGCGCGTCCGGGCCGTCCAAGTTCAGCTGCCCCGCCAGGGCGTCCAGAGCGGCGCGCTGAGCGGGCTGCGCCCACAAACGCACTTCGCCGTAGGAAGTCTGGAACAGCGCGCGATCCGTGCTGACAGGCACGTAGCGGCGCAAAAACACATCGCTGGTACAGACCGGCGTGTCGATGGACACGTCATGGATGAGGGCATAGGCATATGCTTCGTTCATGCCGACCATGCCGTCGTGATTGTAATCAGCGTCCCCGGCGGGCTTGCCCACACGATCAATCCCGCTCAGGGCGGCGAAAAAGTACGACGTGAAATCATGGTAGTCGGCTTCGTTGACTTCCGACGTGCAGCCCGCCGCTTCGCGGTCGGGTGTGCTCGCGAAAAAGCCGCACAGGTTCAGGTTGATCGGCGTCCCCTGCGGGCTGCCCCCCTGAAACAGCAAGCTGCCAAACGCCCCGGAAAAGCACTGCACCATGACAACCGTGACCGGCGTACCGCGGGGCAGGGTGCGCAGGGCCGACGCCAACTCCTTGACCGACAATCCCCCTCCGCCCCACAAGTCATAATCGTTGTTGTCGTAACTGACCGCGCCGGGACTGCCGTGCCCGGTGAAATACAGCAGCAGCGGCGCGCCGCCCGATTTAGTCAATCCCTGAAACGTGCGCTGAAACGGCCCCAAACGGGACGGCCCATCCACGCGCGGCAAAATCGTGGCTCGGTAGCGGTCGTGGCCCTGCGCATCGGAATACAAGACGGTGCGGCTGCGCGGATTGCCGTCGGCGAACAATGTGCGCACGCGCGTCCCGAGGGGCAGCAAGTGCCGGACATAGCGGACATTGCTTTCAATGGCGACTTGATTATAACTGCGCTCCGGCCCGCCGCCGACAATCAAGGCGCGCAGGGGAGCAGGCGCGGGCGGCTTCGCCTGCGGCGCGGGCACACTGGTCAGCGCCAGGGCCAGAAGAACGCAAGCTAAGGGGGCGACGAAGCGAGGAAAGCGCGTGTGCATGGTGTGTTGGGTGCGGATGCGGGTGGGTCTGGAACGGCAGGGCATCGGGGATAATTTCCGGCTCCCTGTGTTCGTTATACCCGAAAGCGCCCCGGACTTTGGGGGCCGCTGGAGAAGCGGCGGCGCAGGAGGCGCAAAGGCATCTTTTCCGTGTTTCCCGCTCGCTCCCAGCGCTTTGCACTCGCATTGCGAGCCTGTACCACTCGCATTGCGAGCCTGTACCGACGACGGAACAAATTGTTCCGTCGTTGCTGCGCGCTTGACAAGCCGAAGATACGCACAGGAAAAGCCGTCAGTGCGCGTGGGCGGCGACCAGGAAAAAGGCGAGGTAATAGTATGCCATGGGGGCGGCAAACAAGAGGCTGTCGATACGATCCAAAATGCCGCCGTGCCCCGGCAGCAGGTCGCCGAAGTCGCGCAAGCCCAGGTCACGCTTCAGGGCGGACTCGCACAGGTCGCCGACCTGCCCGGCGATGCCGCACAAAAGAGACAGCACAAACGCATGCAGCGGGGCAAGGTGCAGAAACACGCCAAACGCCCCCCCCAGCAGCAGCGAAGACAGCAGGCCCCCAATCGAGCCTTCCAGGGTCTTGTTGGGGCTGATCTCGGGCGCGAGCGGGGTGCGTCCAAAGCGTCGTCCGATAAACAAAGCTCCGACATCCGAAAGCCAGGTGCTGGTGGTCACATAAATCACCAGCCACTCGCCCACGGTCGTGCCCCCGATGGGCGGCTTCAAGACCTGGGTATGGTCGGGCAGCAAGTCGGGCATGCCGCGCAGCAGGGTGAGATAAGAAAACAGCCAGCCGACGTACACGGCCCCCAAAAGTGTCGTGCTGACATTGGTGATCGGCTTGGGGCGGCGTTTGACCAGTTCCGAGATCAGCCCGCTAATCACCAAAAGCACCAGAAGGCCCGGCAAAAACGGCTTGAACCGTGCCCCGCTGTGTGTCCATGCGGCCAATTGAAACGCGATGCAGCCGACATAACCCAAGATGTCTGTCGGCTCGCCGTCGTGCTGACGCCGCACGGCCCGGTACAGCTCACTGGCTCCCAGGACGGAAAAAAGGGCGACCCCGAACGCAAACGCCAGGCCGTTGTCCGAAGGGATAAACACGATGGCGATATACAGTGCGGCCCCGATAAGGCCGCTGCCGACCCGCAGCACCATCGGGTGGGCGTTACGATACCACGCGGGCGGTGTAATTTTGATGGGCGTAGGTGTAATCATCAGCCGTATCCATATCGCAGGCGAGGGCGGGCGCGATGCCGAAAAGGGTCTGGGCGCGGCAGCCCAGCAGCCGCTCGGCCCGCGCCGTCAAAGCGGCCAGTGTCAGGCGGCGGGACAAAAACTGTCCGACCAGGCGCGGGCCGAGCAGACCAACCATGCCCCATTGACTTTTGCGCGCCTCAAATGCCGAAAACAGCAGGGGTCGATTGTCCAATAACAGATAAGGACGCACGCAAAACAAGCCGCCCAAAGTCACCGGCCCGATGTCACGCAGCGGCACAAACGTGGACGGCGGGGCACTGCGAAACGCGTTGTTGTAATCATCTGCCCGGACAAGGCCCACTGTCACATCGGCAGCAGGGTCACAGCGGGCGCAGAAGTCGGCAATGTCGGCGGGCGTTATCAAGGGCAAGTCGGATGCGCAGACCAGGGCAGGCGCGTCGTCATAGCCCACCGTATACAAGCCCCGGCAGATGTTCTCCGCGCCCTCTGGAAAGGCGGACAGCCATAAATCCACGCCGACAATGGCGTCGGAAATATGCGGCGGGGCAACGCAGACAATGCGCCGGACACAGCCGCTCGCGCGCAGGGTATCCACGACAATCTGCAAGACGGGTGTTCGGGCCGGGCCAAACGGGGCCAGCGCGCGGTGCGGCGTCCCGATCAACCGGGCATACTTGTCGTCAAGAGTGCCGCCTGCGGGAACGACAACATCGCGCAGGGTCATGGACAAAAGGCCCCTCCACCCCAATTCTGGGGAACCCGGATTAAGAAGCAGCCATTCATCTCGTTTTCGGCTCCTCAAACTTGCCTCTCGCCGCCAAGTCCTCACCTGCCAGGTGCGCCGGTATGCCGGCGGAAAGCAGGGCAGGGCGGCTTTTTGACAGTGCTGTGCAGGGTCATAAACGGCTCACGCGGCGGGCACCTTGATCGCCAGGGCGTGACGGGCCAGGGTGACGGTGGCCGGGGTTGTGCCGATGACTTCGCCGTCGATCAAAAGCGGCTGGGGCGGATCGGCATCCAAAGTCACGCGCGACGCCCGCAGCATGGACACGGCGGGATGGCCCACATGCTTGCCCGCAAACACCTGTGTCAGTTGGTACAGCAGCGTCGTTTTGGGCACGGACTGCACCAGGCAGATGTCCAGCAGGCCATCGTCGGGCTGTGCACCCGGCGCGATTTTCATGCCGCCGCCCGTGGTTTCCGTGTTGCACACCGAGACAAACATGGCGGACGAAACTTGCGCCGCGCCGCTGTCCAAAGACAGCGTCAGTTGAAACGGGCGAAACGTGCGCAGGGTCAAAATCGCCCCCAGCACATAAGCCGCCGCCCCGGACAAGTAGCGGATGCCCGCATTGACAGTGCGAGCAGTTTGGGCGACATAGCCAGTCCCGCAGATAACTAAAAAGTGGCGTGGCGAGTCCATGCCCCGCCCCAAGACAGTGCCGATGTCCACGCGGCGCGTGTCGCCCTGCGCAACGGCCCGGCAGGCCGTATCCAGGTCGCCGTGCAGGCCCAGGGCGCGGGCAAAATCGTTTCCGGTTCCAAAAGGGATCAAACCAAGGGTGGAGGAAGTGCCCAGCAGGCCGTTGACGACCTCATGCAGGGTGCCGTCGCCGCCGACCGCGACAACCAGGGGAACGCCTGCCTGGGCCGCTTCACGGGCCAGGGTGCAGGCATGCCCGCGCGCGGTCGTGTGCCGCCAGACAATGTCGGAAAGCCCATACTGGCGCAGGCGGGTTTCGATGTCCCGTATCTGCTTGCCGGCGTGCCCGCGTCCCGCTGTCGGATTGACGATCAGGACGGCGCGTGTGGCGGGGGGATTGTGCGGCGTGGTCATAACAAAAGAAGGGAAATGGACAAAGGCAGTGTTATCTGCGCGATTATAACACACTGCGGGCGGGGACGCAAGAGGGCAGGGGGCAGAGATTAGGAAAGATGCTCGCCGATCCCCAGCGCTTTCAGATCATCGCGCCCTTGCGGGGAAGCGACAAGAGGGTGCATCTGGTGGACAACATCGCCTTCGGTCAGACCCTGGCGTTCCATGGCCGCCCGGACAAAAGCGACTCGATCCGGGGCCATCAGTAAATCCAAAGTAGAGATGTCTAAAACATCGGCCAGCGCGCCCAGGGCAGGCACAGTCTGGGCAATGTCGCTTTCAGCCCGCGCCCGCAAAAGTGTTTGCGCGTATTCCAGTTCGCGCATCGCCTGTTCCAGCGGCGCGCTCATCACCCGAAACTCATTGACTTTCTCGGCCAGCCCGGCGCTGAGTTCATTGCCTGCCATGCTGTCATCCCCCCGCAAAACCTAGCTGACGTGAGTATAGCATATTGGGGAAGAATTGGGAAAAGCCGAGCGACTTCGGCGATGGACAGGACGTATTGCGGGTATACTTACGGTGTTTCCGGTGATGCCTTGCTTTCGCGCTTAGGAAGTTTCCCTGCCATGTCCATTCTTTCGCTGATGCCGTCGCGCCCCACCGACCCGCAGCCCGCACGGGGCGTGCTTGCCCGCGTGTGGGCGTGGGCCGACAAACCCGACTCCGCCGCCATGCACGGGCTGATCAGTGGGGCAGTATGGTTTGTTGTCGGGACAGTGCTGGGCCTCATTGCATCCCATGAGATGACCATGCCGGACTTGTTTGCAGGCATTTCGTGGCTGACATGGAGCCGGGTGCGTCCCGCGCATGTCAACACGGTCTTGTACGGCTTTCTGGCGACTTCCTATTGGGGAGCCTGGTACTTCATCCTGCCGCGCATCTTTAAGACCCCGCTGCAAACCAACCGTCACGCCAACATCCTCGTCTTTTTATGGAACATTGGGGTGCTGGTGGGCATGATCGCATTGCTCGGCGGCGACACGCAGGGCCGCGAATACACCGAGTATCCCTGGTACGTGGACTGGGCGGTAGAGTTCGCGCTGATATTCAATGTTTACATCATCTTCAAGACCATGGCGATGCGCCGCGAGCCGCGCTTGTATGTTTCGGCCTGGTACATTGGGGGGACAGCGATCTGGATTGCCATGTTATACGCCATCGGCAGCGTTATGTGGCACCCGTTCACCACGTACATGGGTGCGGGCGGGCATTCGCACTTTCTGCTCAACACGGCGGCTACCAGCCATTTGCCGGTCGGTGTCAACAACTTTCAGCGCAGCGGCAGCTTTGTCGGCCTGGATGATGCGGTGTGGCACTGGTTTTACGCGCATAACGTCCTGGGCTTGCTGTTCACGACCGGCGGGGTAGGGATTATCTATTACCTCGTGCCCAAAATCTCCAAACGTCCTTTGTACTCGCACACCATGTCGCTGATTGGCTTTTGGTCAATCGCGCTTTTGTATACCGAAACCGGGCAGCATCACCTGCTGCAAGCGCCTATTCCGAACTGGCTGAAGATTGTCGCCGTGATTGGGTCGATCTCGCTGGTGGTTCCCGTGTTCACGTTTATCACCAATGTGATGATGACCATGCGCGGGGCGTGGGGCGACGCCCTGACCAATATCCCATTGCGCTATGTCGTGACCGGCACTTTGTTTTATGTGGCTGCATCGTTTCAGGGCTCGGTTATGGCGCTGATTTCGGTCAATCGCTTTATTCACTTTACGCAGTGGGTGATCGCGCACTCGCATCTGGCACTCTTGGGCGGCTTTGGGTTTGTCGTGTGCGGCGCGATGTACTATATGGTGCCGCAGATTATGCGCCGCCCGTTGTGGAGCCGCAACCTTGCCGATGCCCAGTACTGGCTGATGCTGCTGGGTATCACGGGCTACTTTTGGGCGATCACGGCGGCGGGGCTGGCTCAGTCCAGCGCATGGATTTTGCTGGGCCAGCAGGTGGTGCGCGCCTACCCGGTCGTCAAGCCGTACTTCGTGATGCGCTCGTGGTTTGGAGCCATGATTGTGATTGCGTCCGTGATGATGATCGTCAACTTAATCATGACACTGCGCACGCCTGCACCGACTTCCGAAGCCCGCCGCCGCGACCTTATCGCCAGTTTGGAAGAAATGCCTCCGCTGCATACCAGCGATGACCGTGTTTTGGTGGATTAGAAACCCTTTACTTTCATGAAAATGACCCCGCTGACCCTGATGATTGGCGCTACCCTCGTGATGCTGAGCGTGATTATCGGCAATATTATCATGCCCGCCCAAGTCTTTCATCCCAAGCCCACCGCCAACACGATTATGTACACGCGGGATGAATTGGAAGGCCGGGAGATTTATATCAGAAACGGCTGTTTGTACTGCCACTCCCAGGACACGCGCCCAATGGACTGGGGCATGGGCAGCGGGCTGGCCGCACAGCCGGGCGATTATGCTTTTGATTCTCCCGAAGCGCTGGGGTCGTCGCGTAATGGCCCCGACCTGATGCACGAGGCCGGGTACCATCCCGACGACTGGCACTGGGCGCATTTCCAAAACCCGCGCTACACGCGCCCGCAGTCGTTCATGCCCTCGTTCAGCTACATTCAGGGTGAAGACCGGCGCAAGCTCATCGCTTATTTGCAGTGCCTGGGCGGTGTGGACGGGCGCAAGCGGGCGGAGCAGCAGCGTGCCCTCAAGAATATCTTAGTTCAGTATTATCAGAAAAGCCCGGCGGAAAATGTGGCGTATCTCAATTCCACGTTTCCCAGCGCGTGGCTGGCTTTCCCCAACCCCGTGCCGCTGACCAAAGGGTCGGTGGAGCGCGGACGCGTGCTGTATGTCGCGTACTGCGCGGGCTGCCACGGCGAGCATGGCGACGGGCGCGGGCCGAGCAAGCCGTTTTTGAACCCGCCACCGATGGACTTCACCCTGGTGCAGGCGTCGGGGGCCAACCCCGCCGCGCCGCAGGCCAACCCGCAGCCGGGCTACCATTACAGCTTTGCGCGCAATCAGGTCAGCGACATCACCAACGGCGCGATCTACTACGCGGTTTTGTATGGCATCCCCGGCAGCGCGATGCCGCAGTTTAAGGGCCAGCTTGAGTCCGAGAAGATCTGGGATGTCGGCAATTATGTCGGCTGGGCGTTTATGGGCTGGAAGATGGAGCCGTACAGCGGGCGCTATGAAGAATTAACACAGCGTCCCTGGGAGCACACGTGGGAACGGGGGCAATCGCACGTTGCGTCGGCAAGCCTTCCCGGTCGTTCGCTCGCCTTTCAGCGCTGAAGCGGCCTTGTTGTCCTGGCGTTTCTACGGTGTTTCCATGGCGTTTCTACGGTGTACCAACGACGGAACAAATTGTTCCGTCGTTGCTATGCGTTTGGAACGATATGGAAACGCCAGGACAACACGCAAAGACAGGGACAAAGACCAGGTTGCACTGGGACTGTGTTCCGCGCGCCCGCGCCCAAAGGCGAGGCGAAAGAAAGACTATCCCCTGGGCTATGTACATTCTGGGCATTGAAACTTCGTGCGATGAAACGTCGGCATCTGTCGTCCAGGATGGGCGTCATGTGCTGTCCAACATAATCGCGTCGCAGATCGACCTGCACGCCAAAACCGGGGGCGTCGTGCCCGAAGTCGCCTCGCGCCAGCATGTGACTCAGATCAACGGCGTTTTGGCCGAAGCATTAAGTGTTGCTCATATCGGCTTTGCGGATTTGGATGCCATAGCGGTCGCCAACCGGCCCGGCCTGCTGGGGGCGTTGCTGGTGGGCGTGTCTGCGGCCAAAGCGATTGCGTATGCGCGGCGCATCCCCCTTTTAGCCGTGCATCACATTGAAGCGCATATCTACGCGAACTGGCTGGTGAACCCGGATATTGCGTTTCCTGTCGTGTGCCTGGTGGCGAGCGGCGGACACAGCGAGATTTTTCTCGTGCGCGGGCATGGGGATTACCAAATTCTGGGCCGCACGCGCGACGATGCCGCCGGGGAAGCGTTTGACAAGTCCGCCCGGCTGCTGGGCCTGCCTTATCCCGGCGGCGTGTCTATCGACCGCATCGCGCGCGAAGGGCGGGGCAACCCCAAAGCCATCGCCCTGCCCCGCGCCGCCCTCGGCCCCGACTCGCTGGACTTCTCCTTTAGCGGCCTTAAAACCGCCGTGGGAACCGCTGTGCGCGCGTCTCAGTCCGAGCCACTGTCCCTGCCCGACTGGGCCGCCTCCGTGCAGGAAGCCATCGTGGACGCCCTGGTCACTAAGACTTTGCGGGCGGCCCATCAGCACCAGATTGCGCATATCTTGATGGCGGGCGGGGTCGCGGCGAACTCGCGTTTGCAGGAAGCCATGCAAACGGCATGCGCGCAGGCGGGGCTGCAATTGACCGTTCCGCCGCCCCGATTATGCACCGACAACGCCGCCATGATCGCGTGCGCAGGCTTTTACCACTGGCAGGCGGGGCAGATCGACGGCCTGGACATCGACACGTTGGGATCGGAAAAGTTGGCCTGAGATGGAATATCAAACCCTGCACCCGTGGAACATGTCCCCTGATGAAGCGCGGGCGCAGCAGACAGCCATGCGCAGCCTGGTTTCCCCCGCCGACGGCTTTGGCGAGATCCAAACCATCGCGGGCGTGGACTTGTCGCTGAACGACGAAAAGAACGAAGGCCATGCCATTGTGGTCGTGCTGTCGTTTCCCGACTTTCGCATCCTGGAAACGCGTTATGCCACGGCCCCGCTGCTCATGCCGTACATCAGCGGCCTGCTGTCATTCCGCGAATCCCCCGTTGCCCTGGAAGCATTTGCACAGGTGCAGACCATTCCCGACATCATCTTTGTGGACGGGCAAGGGCAGGCGCACCCGCGCGGCTTCGGCATTGCCTGTCACCTCGGCGTCCTGCTGAATATCCCGAGTATCGGTGTCGCTAAAAGCCGTTTGTACGGGGAATTCGATACTGACGCTTTTGCCGACACGCTGCCTGCCGATGTGCCGCTTTGGGACCGGGCACGCCGCCACGTCATCGGGTCGGTCGTGCGCACCAAGCCGCGCACTAACCCCCTGTTTGTGTCGCCGGGCCACAAGGTCAGTGTCGCCAGCGCCACCCGCCTGGTGGCCGACTGCCTGCGCGGCTACCGCCTGCCGGAACCGACCCGCCTGGCCCACAACCTTATCACGGAATACAAAAAAACGGGCGGGGCAGATTTTGCCCCTCCCGTTCCCATTCAAGAAGCCCTCTTTTAGTGTTCCCGGCGGCGACGGTGCGCGCGCAGCCGCAGCAGGCCTAGGGCCATGCCGCCCAGCCCAAAGATCGCGACCGGCCCCGGCTCCGGCACGGCGGACTGGCTGGGCGGCGTTGTCGGCGGCGGCCCGATAAACGGCGGCGTCGTGACCGGCGGCGATAAGGTCGGCGGGCTGAACGGCGTCGTGTCCGTGGGCGGTGTAAAGACAGGTGTCGTGTCCGTAGGCGGTGTTTGATTGGGTGGCGTCACGGGCACAGTGGGTGTCACAGGCGTCGTCGGCGTCACGGGCACGCTGGGCGTGGGCGTTGTCGGCACAGAAGTGACCGGCGTTGGAGAAGTAGGACTTACGGGCGAAGGTGTCACAGGCGTTGTGCCCGTCGGCACAATAGGGCTGGTAGGCGTCGTGCCTGTCGGCACTACTGGCACGACAGGCAGCACAGGAGCGGCCGTGGAACTCGGCGAGCCATGATGCCCCGCAAACAGCCCCAGTCCCGCCACGCCAAGCACCGCGGGGAAGAAGCCGCCCCCCCCGCTATGCCCCAGGCTTTGCGTGATCCCGGCCACGCGCACGTACGGCCCAATCGCGCCTGTCTGCGCGGTTTCCAGCGGCGGGGCAGCGGTGAACACGACATCACTGGGCATAAGCGCCGTGACGGCAGGCTTTACGGGCAGAGATTTGGGGGCGGCGGCAAGCTGCGGCGGCGCGACTTTCTTGGGGGCGACAGTGGGCAGCAAAGCGACCAGGGGGTTGCCGCAAGCTTGCTTAAGAATAGGCTTGCCTGTGCTCCGCAGTGAAAAAACGCCTGTCCCCGCTGCCAGGTGCTGGGTGAGAAAATACTCGCGTCCGCTGGGGGTGACGCAAGCCACGCGGAACTGGCCCGGCTTGCTGAGGTGCGTCAGAACCAAATTGTCATGGATGTAGCGGGAAACTTCCGGCTCTGTCTGGTGGAAATGGCGTGCCAGCCGTGCCCGCACGACGGCATCTAAGGCGACTTCCTGGGCCAACTGATCCGCGCTGCCGACATGGTAATTGAGAAATGAGGCCGGCGGCACAGGCAGAAACGGGTCAGCTTGGGCGGGGTGCATCGACGTTAACATCAGCCCTCCGCACCCCAAACAAGATAAAGTTAAAAAAGATGGTTTTGATTGCACAGCATTGACTCCCATAACCTATTGTCAGCAGACAGTGGTTGCAATGAGAGTGCCATTCAGCCCTAATTTAGAGATTTATGGCATAAACCGGCGTTCTTGCCAGGTGCGGGCCAGAGACGACAAAAAGCGCCCGGCAGCTCAGGCTGCCGGGCGCTTTTGTGTGGAAACGAGTTAGTTTCGATGCAGGCTGCGCCGCCGTGCAAAGCCCAGTGCAAACAAACCCGCTGCGCCAATGCCATAAACAAGCGCGGCATTCGGCTCGGGAGCAGGAACGATTGGCCCAGGAATAGGCGTTGGGGTAGGAGTCGGTGTGGGCGTCGGGGTGACAATGGGTGTGGTCGAGTTGTTTGAGCTGCCATGGTGGGTGGAAAGCAATCCTACTGCACCCAGAGCGGCCAAGCCCGCAAGCGGCAGCCCAAAGCCGCCTCCGCCGCCGCCAAGGCTCGACAAACTCGGAGAAACACGGGTGAACGGCCCCAAGTCACCGACATCGCCCCCGGCAAGGCCCGGCACAGCGGTCAATGTGGTGTCGCCAGGAACCGTGCTGCTGGCGACAAGGTCATCGGGAACAGCCGCTGTCGCAGGCGTCTGGGCAAGAACAGGCTGCCCTGTGTGCGCCACGACACGCTCTGCTGTTTGGCTGAGACGCTTGGGCACGGCGGCGGGTAAAGACGACACCAACGGGTTGCCGCAGGCTCTTTTCAGGATCGGCTGCCCCGTAGATGCCAGTGCAAACACCGCTGTTCCTCGCGGCAAGCGCTGGGTCACATAAAACTCATGCCCACTGGGCGTCACGCAAGCGACGCGGTAAGTGCCCGCAGTTTTGAGGTGAGACACCACAAGGTTCTTCTGAACATAAGACACCATCGCAGGGCCGGCAAGATGAAAGTGACGCGCCAGCCGGCCCCGAACAACGGCATCATATGCGATCTGCTCGGAAAGCTGATGCACGGTATCCACATGGTAGTTGATAAAGGAAGCGGGCGGCACAGGCAGAAACGGGTCTGCGGATGCGGCGCGCGCAACACCAACAAAGGCAGTCAAGGCGACTAAAACAAGTTTGCGGGGCATGGAAGGTCTCCCAGGGGTAGAAAAGAATAAATTGGCTTTGCTTGGTATCATAAAAAGTCGCGAAAGAAAGATAAACCTACGATAAACTTGGCACCTCGGATTTGTTCACGAGAAACTCTGCGGCATCGTTGAAATAGTGTTCCAGCACTTCAGTCCAAGGTGCGAATACGGGCACGGACTGTACGGCAGCCCTCATGTGCAAAAGCCAGGCATCCCGCTCCCGCGCGCCGATGACAAACGGCATATGACGCATACGTAAACGAGGATGGCCCCGCTTTTCCCCGTAAGAAGCGTGGCCGCCAAAGCGTTGGATCAGAAACAGCGCAAGATGCTCTTTAGCAGCCGTTAAGTCGCTGGGATACAGACTGCGCAGAACTGGGTCTTGTTCCACGCCCTGGTAAAAAACATCGACAAGAGTGTAAAAAGGAGCGTCGGTGCCGCCGACAGCATCATAAATCTCCACAGTCCTGTCATCCATTGTCTTACGTTATACCCAATAATCCCACAATCACACACCGAAACGGCCCAACGTAAGGTTTAATTTTGATAACAATGCGGGCAATCTTTAACAGGTTCGCCTGTGACGACCATTTTTGAGGAGAATACTTATGGCTTACGAACTTCCCCCCCTCCCGTACGACTATGCGGCTTTGGAGCCCCATATTGATGCGGCAACGATGCGGTTTCATCACGACAAGCACCATCAAGCTTATGTCACAAATCTCAATGCCGCTATTGAAAAGCATCCCGAGCTGGGCGGCAAGTCCCCGGAAGATCTCATCAAAGACCTGGCAAGCGTGCCTGATGACATCCGTGCCGCCGTGCGCAACAACGGCGGCGGCCATGTCAACCACGCGATGTTCTGGCAGATCATGATGCCGGGCGGCGGTGGTGCGCCGACCGGGGCACTGGCCGAAGCAATCGACAGCGCCTTTGGCAGCTTTGACGCGCTCAAAACGCAGTTCAACGATGCTGGCGTCAAGCGTTTCGGGTCGGGCTGGACATGGCTTGTCAAAACTTCCGACGGCCAGCTGGCCGTGGTCAGCACTGCCAACCAGGACAACCCGATGAGCGAAGGCCACTTCCCCATCATGGGCAACGATGTTTGGGAGCATGCCTACTATTTGCAATACCAGAATCTGCGCCCTAAATACCTGGAAGCCTGGTGGAACACAGTCAATTGGGCCGAAGTCACCCGGCGTTTCGAGCAGGCCGGCTAACCCGCTTCGGGTTTGTTGATTTGTGCTTGTGCATAAAAAAGGCCAGTCTTCAAGAGACTGGCCTTTTTCCATGAAACCTGGTATTTTAAGCTTTGCTTGCCGCTGTGTTCTTCGCCCCGCCGCGTGCGCGGCGCGCGCTTTAGGAATACCAAGCCGCTGCCATAAGAGTTTTCAGCGCGAACCAACGACGGAACAAATTGTTCCGTCGTTGGTTCGCGCTGGCAACGACCAAAGCAGCGGCTTGATGTGCGCGTGAGACAGGCGCACGAGGCCGTGAGAATTTGGTCGTTTGTCAAGAAAAGCGCGGGTTAATTGTCACCGAGCAGACGTTTGTAGTCGGCCAGCATGGCTTGATATTCCGGGGACAGCATGTTGTTGGCCCACATGATAATGGCGTTTTCGTTGTTGTCGCTGTAATAGTTTTTGCGCACGGCAACGTCTTCAAACCCATATTTGAGATAAAGCGAGTGGGCGGCGACATTGCGTTCTCGCACTTCCAAAGTCGCCCGCGCCGCGCCGCGCGGGATGCTTTCTTCGATCAAATTGATGAGCAGACGCTCGCCAATGCGGCGTCCGCGCTGGACAGGATCAACGGCGATGGTCGTCACGTGCAGCTCGTCCATGACCACCCACATGCCCGCGTAGCCCAGCAGTGTCCCCGCTTCATCTTTGGCGACCACGTAATGCGCCGACGGGTTGCCGACTTCGGTTACATAGGCGCTGGAACTCCAGGGCAGCGTGTAGCACCGGCGCTCCAGCCGGGACACATGCTCGATGTCTTCCAAGCGCATCACGCTCAAAACAACACGGGGTGTGGGTTTTGGGGTGTCATCGTCAGGGAAAAACGGGGCACGCGAGGGGGCTTCAATCATGACTGGGTTGTTTCTACAAAACTGGGCACCGATTGCGGGCCTTCAATCCAGGAGGCACCGCCGACAAAAAACTCTTTTTTCCAGATAGGTACCCTTGCCTTCAGCGTGTCCATGACCCAGCGGCACGCATCGAACGCCTCGGCCCGGTGCGCAGAAGCGACTGCCACCGCGGCGCTGCATTCGCCGATTTCCAGACGCCCCAGGCGATGCACAACCGCGCAGCGCACTGTCCAGCGCTGTTCGGCTTCCGAGGCAATGCGGAACAATTCTTTTTCGGCCAGGGGGGCATAGCCTTCGTATTCCAGAAACAAAACTTCGCGGCCCTGCGCGTTGTCCCGCACATTGCCCGCGAATGTGACGACGGCCCCGCAGCCTGGCGCTTCCACGCTTTGGCCCACAGCCGCCAGGCTGATTGTGTTTCGCGTCAGCGTGATTTCCGCCATGGTGTGTCTTTCAGCGTGGGGAGCCGCCGCTCATGGGAGGCATCCAGGCGACTTCCGCGCCGTCGTGCAGGCTGGTAGCGGCATGGGCGAACTCGGCATCCACGGCAGCCCGGCCTTGTTCCAGCAGATTGCCCAAGCGGGGATATGTGTGCTGTAATGACAAAGCCAGATCCTGCACCGTCGCGTTCTCGCCCAGTGTCACCTGCGCCTCGCGCCCGCCGACAATATCTTGATAGTGCGCAAAAAACAAACAGCTAACTGTCATAAACGTTTCTAATGCAGCGGCGTGATGCGCAGTTCCCCGGCCTCATAATCCTTGGAAAACGTGGCGAACTGTGTCACGGCCCGCACTTCCAAAGCGGCGTCATCAACAATAATCTTGACCTGCGGGTAGACGCTGCCTCCCACACAGATGCGGCTGCCGTGCTCCTCGTTTATCATACCCAGCAGCCGCGACTTTTGCCCTGTCAGGCGTCGCAGGTCTTCGGTCAGCCGTACCCTGCGCACCGACATCTGCCACAGCCGCGCGCGGTTTTGTACACTCCGCGGCGTGCCCGCTTCTTCGCCGGGCAGCAGTTCCAGGCGTGCCCGCTCGCATTCGCCCAGCCGTTCAATATGACGCAGGGCGCACTGGCGAGTTTGCTCCATTTCCTCGTAAAGCCGCGCGTTGCGCCCCGCCATAATAGTGGTTGCGACACCCGCCAGCGACCCTGCCGTGTGCGCTTCCACGCCCTGCTCGCCGTAGCATGTCCCGCCGAGCAGAATGCCGCCAATCGTAATCTCGCCCCCGGCATGCAGGGTGCTGTGCATCGACGACTCCTGCACGCGCGCATTTCCCCGCGCGGCATCAATCTGCGCGCCCTGCGCAAACCGGCACGTAATACGCCCCCATGCGCTGCGCACTGTTCCCAACAAGCCGCCGTCGATAGTCACATTCCCACCCGCGTCCACGAATGCGGTTTCGACATCCCCCAGGATATGCACATAGCCGCTTGCGCGCACCGTCATCCCTTTGCGCACATTGCCGTGGATATGCAAATCCCCCGCATGATGGATTGCGCCTGTCGCCAGCCCGACATCCCCGATAATCTCGCGCAAGTTGGGCGGAGGAGCGGCATTGTCTCCGCTTAATTTCTCCCCCAATCTCACGCGCCCCAGTTCGTCTTCCAGACAATGCAAAAACGCCGCGCTGGGTTCTGCCGCGATGGTGTCCCACAATGGGGGCAGGACAACGCGCATCAGAAGCTCTTCATCACTGAGGCCATCTTGTCCATCCAGGGTTTCGGCGGCGGGGGCAACCGGCGTCACGCGCAGCTTGCAGGGCGTGCCGGGCTGTCCATACTTGCCGGGCTTGACCTGCTGCATAATCTCATACGCGATGCGCTCCCTGGGACAATGCAGCACAATGGCGGCTTTGTCCAGCGCTAATTCCAGGCTTTTGCCCACCACGACCAATGACTTTTCCGCCCGTGTTTCTTCCAAGCAACGCCTTCTTTCTGTGCGCGCACACACTGAAGAAGATTATCGGCGGAATGCTTTTGTTTTTGCACTAAGACTTTGCGGAAGCCAGCTTTCAACAGGCTAATTTATCAATCGTTAGCCCCGCGACTTTGGCGGATTGCCTGGATATTAGCGATAATTGATGCTGCGTCTCTACTGTGGGCGATTGGAAAAAAGGCACGTGTCCAAAAGCCGCCGACTATGCCAATCCCGAATTCAGACGCATGATAAACAGTTGGATTGTTGTCTTCGTTCCGGTCCCAGACGACGCCCAGACGGTGCGAATGCTCGTATGGATGAACCGGCGGGGCACTCTTGTAGTCATACGAATTAGTCACTTCGGCAATGTAGATGTTGCCTGTATGGTCTTTGTCGGGGACAAGAATGATGCTGCCGGGGCGAATATCTTGAAACGCGGTGAGGTATGCAGTTACGTGAGCACCTGGCGGGAACAAGTTATAGCTTGAAAGCGGGTTCTGCTCCCATCCCTCCACACGTAGATCGCCAGTCCCCGGCCAGCCGAGGCGCACGATGTTGTTGGCAAAGCAATACCCCAACCCGTTGAAGTACGTTTTGGGAAAAACGGGTGGTTCTCCTGGAATGTAGAGGCCAGGCTGGTTTGGGTCATTGTGGGCCGTGTTGCCATTAGCCCGAACGAAGTAGAACTCCAAGCTATACCTCCTTTTCCGTCTAGGTTGTTTACCTTAAGCACTTACCGCCGATGAACACGTTTTTGGGATTGGTAACAACACGGTGGCGTTTATTCTCCTCACCTACAAAATATAGCGGCTCAGGTCTTCGTCTTTGACAATGCCGTTGAGCTTGTCGCGCACATATGCGCCGTCCACGTGCACGGTTTTATCTTCCAAGTCCGGCGCGGCGAAGCTGACTTCGTCGAGTAATCGCTCCATGATCGTGTGCAAACGACGCGCGCCGATGTTTTCCATCTGCGCGTTGACTTCCGATGCGAAGCGCGCCAGCTCGTCCACGGCGTCATCCGTGAACTCCACCGTGATGCCTTCGGTGGCGAGCAGGCCCTGGTATTGTTTGACCAGAGCGTTCTTCGGCTCCGTCAGAATGCGGCGCAGGTCGGCCTGTGTCAGGTTCTCCAACTCCACGCGAATGGGAAGACGGCCCTGAAGCTCGGGGATCAAATCGGACGGCTTGGACAGATGAAACGCGCCCGCCGCGATAAACAAGACAAAGTCCGTCTTGACCGGCCCGTGCTTGGTTTGGACAGTGCTGCCTTCGATAATCGGCAGAATATCGCGCTGCACGCCTTCGCGGGACACGTCCGGGCCGGACCCGCCGCCTGAACTGCCGCCGCGCCCGGCCACTTTGTCCATTTCGTCCACGAAGATAATGCCGCTTTGCTCGGCTAGTTCAATCGCTTCCCGCGTCACCGACTCTTGATCTACGAGGTTGCGCGCTTCTTCGCCCGCGAAGTGCGCCCGCGCTTCGCCGATAGTCATGGTCTTTTTTTTGCGCTTTTTGGGCATGAGCGACCCGAGCATGCCCTGCATCTCGCTGCCCATGTCTTCCATGCCCTGTGGGGCCAAGACCTGCATAAACGGCGGCGCATGGCTTTCTTCCACTTCGATTTCAATGGTGTCGTTGTCTTTGACCCCCGATGCCACCTGCTGGCGGAGACGCTCGCGCACGCGCGCTTCCTGCTCGCGGCGTCGCTGGGCGACTTCCCCGTCCGGCTCCTCGCTCTCGGCTTCTTCGGTTCTGGCTTCGCCCGGCTCCGTCTTTGACCCCATGCCCGACAGCAATTGGTTGAACTGTTCCATCAGCTCGTTTTCGCTGCTGGGACGCTGGGCTTTCGGCATGCGCACGCGCTTCGCCGGGGCTTCGCGCTTGGGCTGGAGCACATCCACGACCCGCAGCACGGCGCGCTCGTCGGCCTGGCCCTTGACCTGCTCCATTTTTGTCTTTTCCACCATGCGGATCGCCACCTGGACCAGGTCGCGCACCATCGAGTCCACATCGCGCCCGACATAGCCCACTTCGGTGAACTTGGTCGCTTCCACTTTGACAAACGGCGCATGGGCCAGGGTTGCCAGCCGCCGCGCGATCTCGGTTTTGCCGACACCGGTCGGCCCGATCATCAAGATGTTCTTGGGGATGACTTCGTTGCGCAGGTCATCGCCCAGCCGCCGCCGCCGGTAGCGGTTGCGCAGGGCGACAGCCACGGCACGCTTGGCCGCCTGCTGCCCGACAATATATTTATCCAGTTCCGCCACAATCTCGCGCGGCGTCATGTTTTCCATCATGTGCTTTTTCCTGCTGTTTCCCCGGATCAATTCTCGGCACGATTGCTTGCTGCAAAGCCGTTGCTTCGGCGTTTCCCCCTCTTTCCTACGGCGCAGCGACGACGGAACAAAACCGTCCGTCGTCGCTACGCGCTGGGAACGCCTGCGCAACTAGTCTGCCACGCCTTTGCCGCACCGTTGCTTGCTTCTATTATACCCGCAGCGCCCCGGCCTCGTCGGGGGAGCCGGGGAGGATCGCGATGGTCGCCAGGGCTTTGGCGGCCAGCTTCTTTTCGCCCTGCACGAAGGTGAAAATCTCGGCTTCCGAGACCGTCACTGTGTGGCCCGGACGCAGCACCGTGCCCACGCAGAGCAGCAATTCGCCCTGCGCGGGGCGCAGATAATTGATCTTAAACTCAATGGTCACGATGCGCTGCCCCGGTGCGGCCAGGGTATACGCGGCAAGGGCCACAGCCGTATCGGCCAGGGTCGCCAGGACGCCGCCGTGCACAATGCCGTCATGCTGCTGGTGAAACGTTTGGACGGGCAGGCGGATCTCAAACCAGCCCGGCCCCAAGTCGCCTGCCTCCATGCCCATATGTTCGGCCCAGGGCTGGTGGGCAAAGGCGGCCAGTGTACGCTCCCGAAAGTGCGGGTCTTGGATTTGCATGGGTGTTATCGTTTGGGAACAGACGCTTTCTCATTTGGACGGCGGCGCAATCTCGGCTGCCAAACGCTGTGCATGATAAGCCTCCAAAAGCGACTGGGCGGCGGGGGCGATCTGCTTGGCAGGGACAGAAACATCGGACAAACGGATCAGCGACGATAAATTGCCTTTGCCGCGCGGGACAAGGGCGCTCAGTGCGCGCAAAACGGCAAGGGGCGCACCGGGCGGAGCGGAAGCGCGCAAACGCCGCACTGTTTCGCGCGGCAGCAAAAAAGGCTGCCCCTGAGTCGCCGACGCCTGCATGCCTGCCGCCAATCGTCCCACGGTTTGTGTCCACACGCCCGCGCCGCCCTGGGACAATTTCAGCCAGGTTTGCAAGGACGCGCTGCTGCGGTCGGCGATAATCTTGACTGCCTCCGCCTCGTCGATGGTGGCTAAAATCGTGGCTGTCGCCGGGTCAGATTTCAGATAAGGCCGCGCTTCCGCAGAAACGATCTGGGGCTGACTCAAAAGACGAACCGTGCCCGCCGCCCAGGTTTGCAGGCTTTGCGGCGCTCCCAGGGCATGCAGCATGTGGGCCGAAGCCTGGTATGCGCGAAGCTCCGTCCCGCGCAAATCTTTGGCCTGCCGCGCTAGCAAAGCCGTGGACAAGGCCGCATCTTCGCCGGGCTGGGTCAATTGCAGCTTTTTCACGTCGGCCAAAAAGACTTCGCTCTGGGCGACCGGGGTTTGCAAAGCAAAGCCCAGGGCGAACATCTGCGCTTGCGCCGCGGCGCTGGACGCGGGGGCAGGGGAAAGCGTGGGGAGGGGAAGAAGAATAGGGGCGGCAGACACGCGCAGTGTCCCGCCCCACGTCAGGGCGAGCAGAACGGGGAGGCTTGCCCGAAAAACGCGCTTCATAGTTCGTCCGAAGTGATGTTGCTGTTGGTATAAATGCAGATGCCCGCGGCGACATGCATCGCCTTTTCCACGATTTCACGCGCAGACAAGTCGGTGTTTTCCAGCAGGGCTTTGGCGGCGGCCTGCGCGTATGGCCCGCCGCTGCCGATGGCCGCAATGCCGTCATCGGTGTCCAAAACATTGCCGTCACCGGACACGACCAGAAGATATTCGGGGTCTGCCACGATCATCAAGGCTTCAAAGCGGCGCAAAACACGGTCGGAGCGCCATTCTTTGGCAAAGTCGATCACGGCCCTTCGCAGGTTGCCATTGGCCGCTTCCAGCTTTTCCTCGAAGCGATCTGCCAAAGCCTGGGCGTCGGCGGCGCTGCCCGCAAAGCCCGCCAGCACCTTGCCCTGGTACAGGCGACGAATTTTGCGCGCCGTGTTTTTCATCACGGTTTTGTCCAAAGTCACCTGGCCGTCGCCCGCAATCGCCACTTTGCCGTCGCGCTTGACGCCGACAATCGTAGTTGCGTGCATGGTAATGTTCATGAGTGTGTGCCTTCCAAAGGGTGCTGCTTGGAAATGACGTTTATGAGAGTAAGACACAAACGGCAATTTCCTCGGCTGCTCCCACAGGATACCCGAATGGCGAAAACATCACGCCCTCGTTGTGCGCACGCGCGCTTGCCCGGCTTGCGTTTGGCGGGTTTATCGTTTATAATAAGATTTTGTTGCCCGCGTATCAATGTTGCGGCCAAGGAGTATGTCTGCCGTGTATGAAGAGTTTTATGGCTTGACCGAAACGCCGTTTTCCGTGCAGCCCGACCCGCGCTTCGCTTATCCCAGCGACGAGCACAAGATTGCCGTGGCTAAAATGCGTTATGCCGCCGACCAAAAGCGGGGCCTCGCGGTGCTGACCGGCATGGTGGGCATGGGCAAGACCACTATTGCCAACCAATTGCAAAAGACATGGGACAATGATCCAACCAAGACGGTCGCGTTTCTGCCGGGCGCGCAGGTGCGCACGCCGTCCCAGTTTTTGCGGCTGGTATTGGAAGGCTTCGGGCTGACCACCAAGCGCACCGAGGCAGACAACCGGCGATTATTGGAGCGTTTTCTGCTGGATGAGTATAATGCCGAACGTCACCCCGTGCTGCTGCTCGATGAAGGCCAGAACCTTGCCTCGCGTGTCATCGACTCCATCTCGGACTTGTCCAACTTCCAAACGTCGCGCACCAAACTGATGACTATTGTCATGCTCGCCCAGGACAATCTGCCGCAAAAGCTGGAGCGACACGATGCTTTTCGGTCGCGCATCGCCGTGGTTGGCCATCTTGACCCTTTAACATTGGAAGAAATGAACGACATGATCGGGTTTCGCCTCAAGACGGCAGGCGGAGGCGCTTTGGACACCTACTTTGAGCCGGACGCTCTTGCCGACTGCCATGCGATTACCAAAGGCGTGCCCCGCGACATTTGCGTCCTGTGCGACGCCCTGTTTGTCAACGGCTATGTGCGCGACCAGCGCCTGATGACACAAGCCTTGGTGCAGCGTACCTTGAGTGAAATGGCCCGCGAAAAGAAGTGGCCTGTGCAGCTTCCCAAGCATAAAAAGTAAATTCGTCGCTCTCCCGCCCGCAAACGAAACAACATCTCCCGAAGGAAACGCCCCCATGACCACCCTTGCCGAGCTGCGCCAGGCCAACTTGAAAGAGCAAAACGCGCCCGATCCTAAGCCCGAATCCACCACTGCCGCCGCCGAAACCCCCGCTTCCGCCGCTTCAGTTCCCGCCCCCGCTGCCGCGCTTGCTCCCGACACCCCCGTTTTGGAAAGCAGCGCGCCGCCGCTGCGCCTTTCTGTTGTCCCTGCCGCTCCCACCGAGGAAATGCTGCGCGACACGGCTTATCTCGCCCGCGTACGCGAAGCCCTCAGCCGCAAAGTTATTCATCCCACCGGGGCCAAAGCGACTGTGGACATGGAGCCTGCCTTGTTTCACCGCGCCAAACGCTACTGCAACGAGCACGGCAACATCTCGCTGCGTCAGGTTTTTCTGGAACTTTTGACGGTGTATCTGGAAGAAGAAGGCTACTAAGCCCCCATGTCCCCCCGCTAACTGCCCTGACGCGCAAACGACAACTTGCCCAATGTCAGCCGCCGCGCATCCGCGTCCCAGGGCCAGGCCTGGCTCGATAGCAAGTCTACCGCCTGCTGCGCATCCGTGCCTGCCGCCGACTCGGCCGGGTAAATCCGCAGTGTGCCGTCCGGCGTCTGATGCCAGCGCAGGGAAACATTGCCCGGCTGCGCGGTGCTGTCCCCCTCGGGCGCGGGCTGCCAGAACAGCGCCCCCGACCCATCAGCGGCAAACATCAACCCCACCGTGCCCCGCGCCGATGCCCGCGCCCAGCGTCCGACCACGGCATCCGGGTGGGGGGGGGGCGTGTTCAATGCATTGTGCCCCAGCCACAGCAGCACTGCCAGAACCGCCGCTATTCCCGCCACGAGCGCATAAATCTGCTTTTTTGACAAGCCCGAACGCGTTGCAGTTGCTTCCGGCCCGACCGGTACGGGCTCCTGCGCCTCTTCCGGTCGGGGCGCAAAGACCGGCGACATCATAAACAGCTGCGTTTTGTTGAACTCGTCATCGTCCGGGTCTTCCGCTGCGGCTGTCGGCGCTTCCACCCCGGTATGAAAATGATAGCCGCAGGTGGCGCAAACCGGCGTTTCCAGAAACGCCATGGTGCCGCACTGCGGGCAATACTTGGCTTGCCTCTTAACACTCATGCCCTCGTTTTACCACAAATCGCCTTTGCCGCGCCATGTTTGGCTGTGACAAACGGCGGATTTGTGGACGGCACGGGTGCTCTGTCCTTGTTGCTTTCGTTTTGCCCCGGTATTTCCCCTTCGTACCAACGACGGAAAAAATTGTTCCGTCGTTGCACAGAGCTTACAACGGGCTGGACACACGTGCAAAACGCGCATCTATCGCGGACAGCATCTGGTGCGTGAGCATCTGCTGGTGTAAGGGGGCTGTCCGCGATGCCGGATACCAAATTCCTGTCGATCTCACCAACTCAAGGAAACACATGAAATGAAAACACTTCGACACTCAGTGGCGCTCGCCGCCATGCTCCTGATGCTGCTGCCTGCCGTCTGGGCGCAGGGCGGGGCCCAGAAGATGCCGCCGCCGCGCGTCTACGCGATGGTCTTCAAGGCGGATTGGTGCGCCAACTGCCGCGCCCTGGGACCCAAGGCGATGACGATCTTGCCGGCATTCATTCCCAAGGGCGTGATCCCGGTTCAACTGGACATGACCAACCAGAAAACCTCGGCCACGGCTCTTGCGGCAGCCGGGAAGCTGGGTCTTCGGAAGCTGGCGGAAGGGGAAGACGGAACGGGCTTTATCGTCCTGGTGGATGCCCGAACCAAGACAAAGCTGGGCAAGATCACGGCGAACATGACGCCGGACGAAATGAAGTCCGCTTTCGAGAGGGCGCTCACAAAAACGAGTGCCCGCAGCTGACGAGTGGGTTTTCGAAAGCGCAGAAAGAAGAAAGCCGCAGGAGGGATGCGGTCATGGCCGGGGCGCTTGCAAGCGCCCCGGCCTTCGACCTGCCGCTGGCAATTCGAGGATGCGTGGCTTGGATCGGCAGGCTGTGAAGCGGCTGCTTTTCGGGGCGCTGTGACGGCACCACTGGGGGCGGGATGTCGGCTGGGCTTGTTGCCCGCGCTTTCGCGTTGACTTTGCCCCCCACCGAGGGCTATAATAAAGGAGTAGAAAGCGTGTACCCATGAGCCAATTGATCCAGCTTGACCTGCCAAGTTCTCCTGCGCCCCTGCCTATCAATGCCCCGCGTACAGGGCGGCGCATCCCGGAATGGCTTACCATCAAAGTGCCCAAACGCCAGGGCATCGACGAAGTGCAGTCCCTCATGCGCGCCAACAACCTGGTGACCGTCTGCGAGGAAGCCCGCTGCCCCAATTTGGGCGAGTGCTGGAGCAAAAAGACGGCGACATTTATGATTTTGGGCGATACGTGTACGCGCTCGTGCCGCTTTTGCGCGGTCAAGACCGGCAAAGGCGGAGCCTTGGACCCCGACGAGCCGCGACGCGTGGCCGAAAGCGCGTTCGCCCTGGGATTGAAGCATACGGTCGTGACCAGTGTCAACCGCGATGAATTGGCCGACGGCGGCTCGCATCACTTCGCCCAAACCATCCGTCATCTGCGGGCTTTGCTGCCCCAGTCCATCGTGGAAGTGCTCACCCCGGACTTTTTGGGGAACAAAGCCAACATTCAAACCGTCGTGGACGCAAAGCCGCACATCTTCAACCACAACATTGAAACCGTGCCCCGCTTGTACCGTAAGGTGCGTCCGCAGGCCCGCTATATCCGCTCACTGCAATTATTGGAATATGTCAAAGCCGCCGACCCGTCCATTTACACCAAGTCCGGCTTGATGGTGGGGCTGGGCGAAACCAAAGACGAAGTGGTGGCGCTGATGCAGGACTTGAAAGCCTACGGCGTGGATGCCGTGACTATCGGCCAGTACCTCAAGCCCGGCAAGAACTATCTGGACGTGGTCGAGTATGTCCACCCGGACGTGTTCGCCGAGTACAAAGCCATCGGCGAAGAGATGGGCTTCCTGTTTGTCGCCAGCGGCCCGTTCATCCGGTCATCGTACAATGCCAAAGAGTTCAGCGACAAGTTCCTTGCCGCCCAGGAAACGTCTCTTGCCGCCCCGCGTCAGATGCAGCCGGACGCTGCCTGATTTGGGGCAAACCAACCCCGCATGAAGAAGTCCCGCCCCGCCACCATTGCCCGTCCGCCCGCTTTGCCTCGTGCCGCCCGCGTCCTCGCGGGCTTGGTGTTCTGGGTGCCCGTGCTGGGCTTGCTGGCCGGGGCGGGCGTTTACCTGGGCGGCGTGGCGCGATTGCTGCGCGCCGACCTCGCCCCCCTTGTCGCCCAGATCACCAGCCAGCAATTGCACCATGAGGTGCGGCTTGGGCGCATCACCTTCCATCCCGGCGTCGTTGTTTTGGATAATGTCGCCGTTTCCAACCACCAGACTTGGAAAAGCAGCAAGGGCGAGGCGGCTTTGATCGCCCGACGCGTGTCGGTGCATTACAGCTTGCACTCGCTTCTTTTTGACCCGCGCAATGCTGCCCATGCCATCGGCGACATTGTCGTGGACAGCCCGGTTGTTTTGTTTGAGCGCTTTTCCAACTCGCAGTTTAACATCAGCGACATCATCAAGCCGCGCCCCAAGAACAACAACAAGCCGTTTGTCGGCACGGTCATTGTCCACAACGGCACCCTCAGATTTCGGGATTATGTCGCCCCCGCCCGCCTGCGCGAGCGTCCCGCCCTCAACACCCTGTACGCCGTCAACACGGTCGTCAATTGCAGCTCGGAGCGGTATATCACGTTTGACGGGACGGGGCAGGGGCGCTCGGAGCGGTTGGCGAATGTCGCTATCAAGGGAGACGCCTCGCGGCTGACATCATCCCGCTACCGCGTGTCTGCCAAGGTATCCGATGCCGATGGGGCGTATTGGGCGGATTACTTCAAAGCGTTTCCCCAGGGGCGCATCACGCGGGGCCGCGCGAACCTGGACTTGATCGCTTCGCAGCTGGGCAAGCAGCCCCGCAACGTTCCTATCGACCTGTCGGGCCGCGTCAACTTTTCCCAGGTGGCCCTGTCTTTGGTCGACCCACGGGTGAAGCATCTGCCTTTAAGCAATATCGGCGGCACGGCTCTGTTTACAGGCGTCGGTGTCTCCATTGACGGGGCAGGCCGGGCGGCAGGGCAATTCGTGTCGTTCCACGGGACGGTGTTTGACCTGCTGCGTCCGCAGCTGGCATTCACGGCTTCCGGCGACCATATCAACCCCAATCCACTTTTGCGCGTCCTGCCCGCGATTAAAGTGCCGCCGGGCGTTTCGCTCAGTATCGGGTCGGCGACGGCGCAGATCACCGGGGCAGCAGACTTTCCTGTTGTCAGCGCCGTCGCGCGCATGCCGCGTATTGCTTACCAGGGCAATGCGGCCAACAATGTGCGGGCGCGCGTTTTGTATGCCAACAACGTGCTGTCTTTGCCTATTGTCACCTTTCAGCCGGCGGCGGGCGGGCAGGGGATCTTGCGGGCGACCATCAACACGCAATCTAAAATTCCCACGGCGGCTGTCGGAGGGCGCGTTTCCAATGTCGATCTGGCGCGCCTGCATCTGCCGCCCACTCCGGGCCGCAAGACAGTGGCTTTGGGCGGACTGGGGAGCGCGACGTTTTTGTCCCGCTCCAGCGGGGGCGGGGCGGATGCGCCGCTGTCCACGGTCGCCAATGTCACCATTGACCGGCCCCGCGTTGCATATACGCTTTTGCGCTCCGCGCGCGGGCGTATCGCGTGGACACCCGGCACGGATGTTGTCGTGCGCCGGGCTGTCGTGGAAGACGGGCATGGCGGAACAGCTACGGTCAGCGGGCGGGTGCCGACCACGCCCCGCGCCGCCTGGAACCTCGCGGTCAGCGCGAGTGGTGCGAACTTAACCGCCCTGCTTGCGCCGTACGCCACCTTGCCTGTCGGCGGGCTGGCTTATGCGCAGGCACGGGTGACGGGGCCGCTTGCCACGCCGTTTGTTTCAGGCAAAGCGCAGGTGTATAACGGCAAATTCAACGGCATCGGCGTGGATGCCCTTTCCGGCAACTTTACGGCAGGCACAGACAGCGCGACCTTGCAGAATGTCGTGCTGCGTCGCTTCCCCACGGCAGCCCGCGTTTCGGGCCGCGTGTCTCAGCTTGCCTCGGGCAACCCCGCTTTAGCTCTGCAAGTTTCGCTCGCGCAAGGCGATGTGCAGGACTTTATTTCCCTCGCACGGGATGTGCAGGCGCGAACGAGCTTGCACGGCGGCAAACAAGCGGCTCCGCTTAATTTGCCGACGTTGACGGGGACGGCGCAGGGGGCGTTCCGCGTGGCGGGCCGCGTGAACAATCCTCAAATCTCCGGGCAGGCGACCGTGACGGACGCGACCATTGATGCGTATCGCTTCGACAAAGTTGGGGCCAGCATCACTTATCGTAATGGGGATGTGCGCGTAGACAACGGCTTTGCTCAGGGGGAAGGCGGGGCTTTGGTGCGGGCGCGGGGGCAGTTCAATGCGCGCACCGGACGCATTGCCGCCGCTGTTGCTGGGTCCAACCTCAATGTAGACTTGTTCCAGCCCTTGTTTAGCCCGTATGCAGACCTCAAGGGCATTTTGGCATTTTCCGGCACCGTGGGCGGAACACTCAAGTCGCCCCAGGGGGCGCTCAAGGTGTCAGGCCGAAGTTTAGGCATCAACGGTCAGACACTGGCCCCGCTGACCCTGGCCGGGCGGTATGCGAACGGCGTGTTCACCCAAACGCAAGTGCCCCTTGTGCTGTCCCTTTTGCCCGGCGCCACCGACTCGGAAGGAAACCCGATCAGTCCCGCGCCGCGCCCGATCACCTATATTGTCGGCAACGCACGGCTGGCTTTGCCCACGCCCGCCCATCCCCATCAGCCCCGTGCTGTTCGCTTGTCCGTGTCCATCCCGGAAGGTGCGCCGGAGCATTTGTCGCACATCGTGGATACGGTGCGGGCGAGCCGCTTTGCCAAAACCCCCGCCGTGCTAAAGCTTCTCGCGTCCCTGGATACGCTGCCGTTCTCGCCCGACGCCACGCTGTCCATCCCATCCCTGACTGTCGGCGGCACGCTGGATGCTCCGCTGGTGGCCGGGACTTTAGTGGCTTCGCGCATCATGACCGGCGATGGCAGCGGGGCAGACAGCGCGCAGATTTCGGGCACGTTCGCGGGCGGGCCGCTGCCGTCGGCGCGCGCCCGCGCCCAAGTGACCAACCTGCGTGTAGACGGCATCGCCATCCAGTCCCTGTCTGCGGCGGGCAGCCTGACGGGACGCACCCTGACCCTGAGCATATTCGATGCCCGCGCACAAACCGCCAGCCTGCATGCATCCGGGGAGGCCAACTTGGATGGACAAATCAATGCGAGCTTGGATGCGTCCAACATCCCGCTGGGCTTGTTCAATCCTTTGATGCCGCCCGGACGCAATGGCGATGTCCGCCGGTTGTCGGGCACGGTGAGCGCTTTGTTTCTTCAAGCGGGCGGCCTGACGCAAAAGCCCGACTTGATCGGGTCGCTTGACTTGGACAAGCCCGCCCTCGACTTGGGCGGCCAAAACGGTCAAGACGGCAATGCCCGTCATTATGCCCTGGACAGCATCCGCACCGGCGCCGTCACCTTGACAAGCACGGCCAACGGACTAGCGCGCCTTTTGACGATCAATGACCTGGCAGCATTCAAGGGAGGTAGGCCCGCCGCGACTTTGTCGGGCACGCTGCCGCTGAACTTGTCCGCCGCCACGGTGCAAACGCTGCTGGCCGCGCAGATCGGGCAGCCGTTGCAGGCGAAGCTGCAAATCGCCGACCTGTCCGTGCTGACCCTGCTTTCCCCGTCCTTGATCGACCCGGCGCGGACGGGCGGGGCGCTTACGGCTTTTGTCAGCGTTGGCTCCAACCAAACACTCCAGGGGCAGGTGGACATTGCCAACGGTTCTGTGGGATTGACAGGCTTCGGTACCGGATTGACCCGGATCGGCGGCCGCATCTTGGTCGGCGGCAGCCGCGTGTCGGTGCAAAGCCTCGCCGCGCAGTCCACCAAAGGCGGCACGCTGTCTGTTACTGGCGGCGGTACGCTGACAAACGCAAATCTGCTGGTGCGCGCTGCGGGGTTTACGCTGGATGAAACCGGCAAGCAGACTATGCTTGCCCAGATGTTCAACAGCGGTGCGCGCGGCACGCTGGACGGGCAGCTTTCTTTTGCCGGGCCCTGGCTGTCGCCGCGCTTTGCAACCGCGCCGGGCCACCCCCTTGTCGTATCCCACGCCAGCGGAACGGTGCCCTCGGTGACCGAGCCGACCGGGCGCATTGCCCAGATCAACATTATCCATGCCGGAAGCGGAGCCGTTGCAACGCCTAAAATCCTCGCCGTGGTTTCGCAAAAAGTCGGCGACGCTTATGATCCCGCCTTGGCCCAGCGAGACCTGACTGCCATTCGCGGATTGGGCTATTTCAACGGCGGCGTTAAGCTTTCTACGGAGCGCGATCCCACGGGCGGGCTGAGCCTGACTTACACGGTGGCCGAAACCGCGCAAGACACTTTCGACCCGCAGTTTGATATTCATGTCGCTTTGGGCGGCGGGAAAAACGACACGGTTTCCGTGCGCTCGTCACTGCTGCGGGCCGAAGCGCGGGGGGATGTCCACCTGGGAGGCACGCTGATTGCGCCCCAGTTGCAGGCGCATCTTTCTGTCGCCAAAGGCCAGTTTATTTTGCCGCCCTCCACCCTGCTCAAAGTGGTCAAGCCGCAGGAAGGGGGCGAAAACATTGTTGACGCGCGTTACCCCGCATCCGACCCCGGCGTGGATGGTCAGCCGGGCCTGGAGTCGCGCATCGACTTGACGGCCCAGGCGACTGTGTCCGTGTCGCCCGCCCTCCTGAGCGCCAACACCAGCGCGGCCTCGCAGGGCATCGCGTATGCGCCTTCCGTGGGCGCGCTACCGACCCAAAACCAGAGCGCCATCACCAATCCCTTTGGGGCCGGGGGGCAGTCGCAGCGCTACAAAATCACCGCCCATATTTCCGGCCTGCTGAATGTCCCCAATCGCCTTAATCTGGACCTGACATCGTCGCCCGGCGGCCTGACACGCCAGCAGATGCTGGCCGCCTTGGTTCAGGAAGATGTCTACCTGCGGCTGGCGCGCGGGGGCGGCGGGGCCGAAGACGCATTGAAAACCCAGCTGGGCGCGGCCATCAGCGGCATTGCGCTGCCGACCCTGCTTTCTCCGCTGGAAGACAGCATCGCCAGCACGTTCGGCTTGCAGGATTTCAGCGTCGATTATTCGCCCAATGCGCCCGTAGAAGTCACCCTGAGCAAAGAGCTTGCCCCCCGCCTGACTGCAACTTACATGCGCGCGTTCCAGGCGCGCGCGCCGGGTGCGGTCAATTCCGTGATTTTGCCGCCGCAGTATCTGCTCAAATTAGGCTACGGCATTTCGCGCCATTTGCAGCTGACGGTTTCCACCGATGACCAGCGCAACAACACAGTCGCCCTGGAAGGCATCTTTGGCTTTTAGGGGTTCGGCACCCAAATCTTTCCTGTTTCGGGTAAAAGAAGCGTCGTGTATTCCCCGGAGCCGGGCAGGTTTCGGCGCGCTTTGTCATGGCTTGCCCTCAGCGCTTCGTGGGTACACCGACGACGGAACGATTTTTTCCGTCGTTTGTTCACCTTAGAAACGCGCATGAAACGCCCAAGCAGCAGGCGCACAACGCGCAAGCGCCAAAAAAGGTGAAACATTTTCTCGCACCCATTGTCCAAAGGAGTGACGCAATGGCCCTAGTGCCGGGCGCACATGATCAATCGAAACCGGAATGGACGACGCGCCAGGCTGCCGAAGCAGGCGGGGCGGCGGTTTCGGGGCACAACCGGCGGGCCGACATCGCTCTGGTGCGGGATTCCGACGCCCTGTATGAGCGTTATGCAAAGCCTTTGTTCAACCTCATCTTTCGCTGGGTGGGGGACTACGAGGACGCGGAAGATGTTCTCATAGAAACATTCATGTCCGCCCATAAAGCACGGGACAATTTTCGCGGCGAGTCGCAGGTCAACACCTGGCTGTACCGAATCGCGCACAACCACTGCAAAAACAGGTTCAAGCAGCGCGACCGGCAGCGAGAAGTGGAAGGGCCATCTTTAGACGCGACCTTTGGCGGGGACGAGGGCGATGACCTCCCGGCCCGCGAGATCGCCGATTGGAGCTACTCGCCCGCCCAATTATTGGATCAAAAAGAAACGCGCGCCCTTTTAGAAAAGGCGATTGACGGCCTAGCCTCCGAATACAAAGTCGTGCTGACCCTGCGCCATCTTGAGGACCTCAGCTACAACGAAATTGCCGACGTGACCGGCCTGACCCTCGCCGCCGTCAAAACCCGGCTCAACCGGGCCCATGCGATGGTGCGACACAAGGTTGAGCCGCAGCTTAAAACGTAAGATAAAACACATAAGTTTTTCGAGGGAGTATTGTTTGGTTAACTGGCTTCAGCATCGACGCGACGCAAAACACGGCATTTCCCCCCAGGCATTATTCCGGGTGGGCGCGTTTCTGGCCCTGCCCGGCGCGCTGTTATCGGCTCCCCAGCCCGGCGCGGCGCAGGTGCCGCAGCGTCCGGTGGTTCCCGCCCCCGGCCAGCCTTCGGTAGACCCCGGCTCGCCCAAAGCGCAGACGCCGACCGCTCCTGTTTCTTCCGCGCCTGGCGCTTCGGCTTCGCCGCCGCTTGTGCCGCCGTCGGGCTTGTCCAATCTGCCGCCCACCGCGCCCGCTCCGACTATCACCGGTATCCCGTCCAGCCGAAGCGCCCCGGCTTCCACGTTCTCCGCCCCGGCGCTGTCAGGTAAAATCGCCCGCATCACCATCCGGGGCAATTCGGCGATTTCCACCGAAGCCATCCGCGCTTATGTCGCGCAGAAGATCGGCAGCCCGTACAACCCGACCGGGGCCGAGCGTGACCGTGACCAGATCAAAGGCATGGGCTATTTCAACGGCGAAATCGGATTTTCGGCTGTTTCCAACGGTGTAGGCGGCGTCGACGAAACTTATACCGTGGCGGAAAACCCGGTTATCAAGCGGATTGTGTTCACGGCCAACACGCCAACCGGGCAGCCGTCGGTGCCAAGCGACAAATTGAAAACCTTGATCGATACGCGCGAAGGCCAGGTGCTGAATACCAACACCCTGGTGCGTGACATCGACAAATTGTTCAACCACAACAGCGGCTACATGCGCCAGCAGGGGTATATCGCCGATGTCAGCGCGGATATCAACATCGACCCCAACACGGGCACATTGACAATTCCCCTTGTCGAAGCTTACATCCAGGAGATACGGGTCACGGGCAACAAAAAGACCAAAATCGCCGTGGTCACCCGTGAACTGCGCTCTCGTCCCGGCGATGTCCTCAACGAACAGCGCCTGCAAAAAGACCTGACCCGCGTTTACAACCTGGGCTTGTTTGACCAAGTCGGGCCGCTCGACGAGCAGCCCACCGATGTGGGCAAAGTGGTGATTGCCATTCCCGTGGTGGAAAAGCGCAGCGGACAGGTTTCGGTCGGTGTCGGCTATTCCTCCACTTCCAAGCTGGTCGGGCGGGCCGAGCTTGCGGAAAACAACTTTCGGGGCATGGGCGAGCGGGTCAGTTTGAACGCCGAAGTGGGCGGCATCAGCAGCACCAGCAGTCTCCGGCTCTCCTTTTTTGAGCCGTACCTAGATAAACAGCATACATCGCTGAATGTCAGCATTTACAACGAAGTGATTTATCGCTTTTCCAACAACGTTTATTCCACAGGCACCCAGACCGGCACAAGCAGTGACTATACCGAGCAGCATCGGGGTCTTTCTTTGGGCGTCACTCGCCCCCTCAGCGACACCAACTCGGCAGGCCTCACCTTTCGCACTGAAAGCGTCAAAGCGAACAACTTCAACACGCCTGTTCAAGACACGTTTATCCGGCAGCAGGGCACGGTCACCGCTTTGGGGGCGCAGTATTCCAGCAACACGCGCGACCAGGACTTTTCGCCCGCATCGGGCGGCCTGCGCAGCGTTTCGTATGAGTTTGGGCTGGCAAACACGACCACGGTCGGGAACTCGCCCTCGCCGCTCGCGCCGGGTCGTCACAATGTGAACAAAGTGGGCCTGGACCTGCGTCAGTATATCAGCCTGCAAGGCCCGCGCAAGCCCGGAGACTTGAAGACGCCCAAGCGCGTGTTTGCCGTGCATCTTTTGCTGGGCTTTTCCAACCGCGACGTGCCCTTTTTCGAGCAGTACTTTTTGGGCGGCGCGGATTCGCTGCGCGGGGCGGACACAGACCGCTTTTGGGGCAACAACCTGGCTCTCGCGCAGGGCGAGCTGCGTATTCCGGTCAGCAAAAGCGACAGCTTCCAGGGTGTCCTGTTTACCGACATCGGCGATGCATGGGGCAGCATCTATCAAGGGCAGGGCCTGGCGCAGCACAGCCAATTATCCCTGCAAAGCGACTATGGGGTGGGTGTGCGGCTGGTGACGCCGATCGGCCCCATCCGCGTGGACTACGCCCTGGGGCGCGGCGGCGGCAAAACGCAGTTCAGCATCGGCCAATCATTTTAAGCGAAACTATGGACGACCTCAATTGTCCAAGCATCTATCTACACACAAAGGAACTTCATGAAGTCATACAACGCTCATCGAAAGCCGCTCGGTAAAATCTTAGGAACGACCCTCATTGCCGCCGGTTTGCTGCTGCCCGGCTTGGCAGCGCTGCCCGCGCAGGCGGCTCCTGCGGCATCGGCTGCCGCCGGGCAGTTTGGCGGCGTGGATTTGGGCCGTATTTTGAGCGGCTACAACAAAAGAGCTGATCTAGACGGCCAGATTCAGGGGCTTAATCAAAAGCTGCAATCCCAGTTCAATGCCCAGCAAAACAGCCCTTTGCTGACCCGAGAGCAATTAACTAGGCTGGGCGTTTTGGTTTCCAAGTCGCCTCGCACCGATGCGGAAACAGCCGAACTGACAAGCCTGCAGCAGCAAGCCGCGGCGTCCGCTCAGGAGCTGACGACATTGCAGCAAAAAGCGAACCCCACCGACGCCGACAAAGCGCGCTTGACGACCCTGACCACGCAATTGCAGGCCGGGCAGCAGGCGCTGCAGGAGATTTCCGCTTCCTACACCGCGCAGGTGCAGGCTGAGCAGGACAAGCTCAATACGCGGCTTTCCGATCAAGTCAAAGTCGCCATTGCCGCCGTCGCGCAGCAGCGAGGCTTGGTGGCAGTGTTCAGTTCGCAGTACGCGGTTTACACAGCCAATGACATCACGGATGACGTGCTCAAACGCCTCAATGGCAAATAAACTTGGCTGGGGCCTTTGTGCTGTGCTTGTCTGCGCCCTTGCCGGATGCGGGCCGCGTCATGGAGGTTCAGGGCGCATTGCGACCCGTCAGGGCTATGCGGATCTGGATGTTCTTGTGCGCAGTCATCCCGGCTGGAGCGGAGTGGCGCAGTACGATCTCGCCCTGACCCGGCTGCGCCATGCTTCGGTGCGGCTGGATCGTCCTGCCGAAGATGCCCAGCTTGCCCTGCTGCCCGCCGACGACCCGCAAGCGCCGCCGTCTCCCGCAGCCCTGATGCGGGGAGAAAAGCAGCAGCTGGATAAGATCCGGCAGGCACAGGTAGCGCAAGTGCGCGAGCGGCGTGCGCTGGCTCGTCAAAGGCAGCTCGCTCCGCTGAAGGAAGCATGGCAGCGGGAAGCCGATGCCGATTACACCCGATATGTTCGCCGTGCACAGAGGGATTATCTGCGAGGTGTGCGGCAGACGCTGGCGAGAGGCGATGTGCAGCGACTTAACCTGTCATTGCAGATCAAAGCGTTGCAGGACATCGTGACGGGCTGGAAGGCATCTGCGCCGCCGACGCCGCGTCTGGCGCAGGCACGGCGAGACCTAACCACAAAGCTCGCCCAAGCAGCGCAGTTGGACGGCGAGCGCGCCGCCACGTTCCGGGCTGCCGAAGCCAAACGGAATGGGGAGATTGCGGCAGCCGCTGTCTTTCGGGATGGGTATGTGCGGCACTTGGCCGGGCAAAAAGAGGCCGTTCTGCAAATGCAGGATGAGCGGCAAACCGAGGCGTTCGCGCGGGCCTTGGTCAAACAGGAGCAGGCGCTGCTGGCTTCGCAGTCCGTTCAGGTCGTGGTTCCCGTGGCCCCGGCGGGTTCTTTGGACGCAGAAGCGCTGCCCGCCAACCGGCCCGCACCGGCTTTGTCTTCGGGCAGCGCGGCCAAGTCGCTCAGGCAGCTGCAAATGGCTCAAACCCGGCTGCTGGCGCAGCGGGCGCGCTGGGTCGCCTTTCTTTACGACGATACGCAGGCGGCGGCTCTGGATGCCGCCAAAAAGCGGCATTGGACAGTGGCTTTCGGCAAGACCGGGTCAGGCATGGCGCTGACGGCGCCGCTTGCGCAGATTTTATCTAGCCAGGGCTGGAAAACGTAAAACCGCAGCCCTCCAGGGCGCTGTGCCTTCCCTCAGCGGGCACACACAGTAGGCAGAAGAGGATATCGGCATGCAAACGACTTTAGGGCAGCTTGCGGCACTTGTGGAAGGCTCCGTGGAAGGGGATGAGACAATCTTTATCCACGGCATCTCGAGCATTGAAGATGCTCAAGACGGCGACATCACTTATGCCGAAAATGACAAGCTTCTGGACAGCGCCAGCCGCTCGCGCGCCTCTGCCGTGATCGCGTCGGCTTCGGCGGCAACCAGCGGCGCGGCGGGACAGAAGCCTTTGATCCGTGTCAAAAATCCGCGCTTTGCGTTTGCTCAGGTTTTGCGCATCTTTGCGCCTGCCCCGAAAGCGTACCAGGGCATCCACGCCACGGCTGTTATTGGAAACAATCCCTCGTTTGGACATAACGCCTCGGTGCATGCCCTGGCGTTTGTCGGTGACAACGTGACGTTGGGCGACAACTGCGTGATTTACCCATTTGCATATGTGGGCGACAATGTGACATTGGGCAATAACTGCGTGATTTATCCCCAAGTTGTCCTGCATGACGATACCGAGATCGGCAGCGGCGTGGTCATTCACAGCGGCAGCGTGCTGGGCACAGATGGCTTCGGCTATATGTTTATCGAGAACCGCCATTACAAAATTCCCCAAATCGGACGCGTGATTGTGGAAGACGATGTGGAAATCGGCGCGAACGTCACGATTGACCGCGCGCGCACCGGCTCGACCCGCATCGGTGCGGGCACCAAAATCGACAACCTGGTGCATATCGGGCACAACGTGACCGTGGGCAAAAACTGCGTGATTGTCGCTCAAGTCGGCGTGTCCGGCAGCGTGGACATTGGCGACGGCGTGATTTTGGCCGGGCAGGTGGGTGTCAAAGACCACGTCAAGATTGGGGACGGGACAATTGTCGCCGCCAAAACCGGCGTGATCGGCGATCTGCCCGCGCAGTCGTTCGTGTCGGGGATGTATGGACGTCCGCATGGGCCGGAAATGCGTTCGCAGGCCCTGTACACAAAGCTGCCGGAGATGAACAAGCAAATCAAGGATTTGGAAGCGCGGCTCGCCGCTCTGGAAGCCAAACCCGAATGAACCGTGTGCGCCGGACACTGGCAGGTGAAAGCGCCCTGCTGCGGGGCGTAGGGCTGCATTCGGGCCATGATGTCACCCTTCGCCTGTGTCCCGCGCCGCCCGGCGCGGGACTTGTTTTTGTGAACTTACCCGACAGGCAGGAAATTCCCGCCCATTTGAAGAACGTTTGGGACACGTCGCGCTGCACCATTCTTGGGCAGGGCAATGTGCAGGTGCAGACCGTGGAGCATGTCCTGGCGGCCCTGGCATCCCTGGGTATCGACGATGCCCGCATCGAAACTCAGGGCGGCGAAATGCCCGCGATGGACGGCAGCGCGCTGCCTTTTGTGCATCTTGCGCAGGCATCCGGCATCCGCGAGCACGGCAAAGACACGGTTCAGCCCCTTGTCGTGACGGCTCCCATCGTTGTGCAAGGCAAAGACGGCGCGTCCCTCGTCGCGCTGCCCTCAGACACGTTTCGCGTTTCGGTCGTGCTGGATTATCCCGGCCATGCTTATTTGGGGACGTCGGCGGCGACGTTCGGGGGGGATGGGGACGAGTTTGCATCGCAAATCGCGCCCGCACGCACGTATGGCTTTCTGGCTGAACTCGACTGGCTGAAGGCGCACGGGCTGGCTTTGGGCGCATCGGCGGACAATGCTGTCGCTCTGGGCGAGACGGGCTATGAGACGCCGCTGCGCTTTCCCAATGAGCTGGCCCGGCACAAGCTGCTGGACATGGTGGGGGATTTGGCATTGGTGGGCCGACCTCTTCAGGCGCATATTATGGCGTTCAAGCCGGGCCATGCGCTGAACGCTGCTTTGGCGCGCGGGCTCTGCCAAAGCGCATAACGGGCGCTTCCCCGGCGTTGCAGGGTTGTTGCCGGCGCGCACCCAAGGCTTTGCACTCGCATTGCGAGCCTGTACCCGAGGCTTTGCGACGACGGAACAAATCGTTCCGTCGTTGCAAAGCTTTAGGTACACGGATAACAAGCCGATGCTCCCCTGCGGAGATATGCTGGAAACGCGCAGATGAACCTGCATGAGGATCGGCAAAAACACGGCTTGTCGGCGGCGCTTTGCGCGCATCAAAAAGCAGTGTCCGCCGCGCGCGGACGGTTGTGAGGAGACTATTTTGGCTATGTTGGATGTTGCAGCGATCAGAAAAATCCTTCCGCACCGGTATCCGTTTCTTTTGGTGGACCGGATTTTAGAAGTGGAGCCGGGCGTACGGGCTGTCGGCCTCAAAAACGTGACGGCAAACGAGGAGTTCTTTCAAGGTCACTTTCCGCAAAAGCCGATCATGCCGGGCGTGCTGGTGATCGAGTCGATGGCGCAGGTGGGCGGCATCATGCTGCTGTCGCATGAAGATCATCAGGGCAAGAACGCATATCTGGCGACCGTAGAAAGCTGCAAGTTCCGCCGCCCGATTGAGCCGGGGGACACGCTGATCCATGAAGTGACCATGCTGCGGCAGCGGGGCAACATGGGCAAAGTGCATTGCATTGCGCGCGTGGACAAGCAGGTAGCGGCGGAAGCGACCCTGATGTTTGCTCTGGTGGACCCGTTTTAGTCCTGCTGTGATGCGTCGTTGGTGCAAAGAAAAGCACAAGAAAATTTTGAAAGAGACAAGCAGCGCAAGCGTATGAAGATACATCCAACAGCAGTTGTGGACACGGGTGCGCAGATCAGCGATGATGCCGAAGTCGGGCCGTACAGCGTGATCGGCGACCATGTCGTTATCGGGGCCGGGACGCGCGTGCGGGCGCATGTCATTATCGAGCCGTTTGTGACGCTGGGGGCGAACTGCGACGTGTTCAGCGGGACAGTTCTGGGGGGCATTCCGCAGGATCGCAAGTTCAAGGGCGAAACTTCGCATTTGATTATCGGCGACAACAATGTCATCCGGGAGCATGTCACCATTCACCGCGCGGCGGGCGCAAACAACGAAACCCGTATCGGCAGCGACAATTTGATTATGGCGTACTGTCATATCGGGCATAATTGCACCATCGGCAGCAGCATTATGATGGCGAACATGGTGGGCCTGGCGGGTCATATCGAAGTGGAAGACAAGGTGATCTTCGGCGGCTTCGTGGGCGTGCATCAGTTTGTGCGCGTGGGAAAAATGGCGATGGTCGGCGGCTACTCCAAAGTGGTGCAGGACATTCCGCCGTTTATGATGGCGGATGGACGCCCCTGCAAAGTCTTAGATTTGAATGTCATCGGTCTGCGCCGGGCGGGTGTATCGGCCAAAGCGCGGGCCGACCTCAAGCAGGCGTATAAGTTATTGTATCGCTCGGATATGAACATGTCTCAGGCTGTAGAGCTTGTGGAAGCGGAAGTGCCGTCAGGCCCGGAGTGCGACTATTTGCTGGGCTTTATTCGCAAAATACGGTTCGGCTCCAATGGCCGTCAAAACGATGCGCCCCGCATCTAGCCCAAGCCGGCAAAGGGACTTGAGGTGATGCAAAAGCCGCTGACTATCGCCGTTGTTGCAGGCGAGCTTTCGGGCGACCGGCAGGGAGCCGCCCTGCTGGAAGCGCTGCGGCTCCTTGCCGCGCCCTGGCCTGTGCAGGCCTGGGGGATTGGCGGAGCGCGCTTGCGGGCATCAGGCATGACGCTGCGTCACGACAGTACGCCGTGGGCGTCGATCGGCGTGGCGGCAACCATTGTCAATGTGCCGTTTCTGCTGGGCGCACTGGCGGACATGAAGCGCGCTCTCGCCCGCAATCCGCCCGATGCGCTGGTCGTGATTGACTCCGGGGCGTTCAATGTGCCACTGGGCCGGTGGGCTAAAAGCCGTAACGTTTGTCCGGTCTTTTACTACTTCCCGCCCGGTTCGTGGCGGCGCACGGCCCGCAAGAAAATTAAAGGCCTGGCGGATGCCGCGGATACCGTCGTCACTCCGTTTCCGTGGTCTGAAACTTTATTGCGTCAGACAGGGACAAATGCCTCGTTTGTCGGGCATCCGCTGCTGGACTTGGTGCACCCGTCCCTGCCCGCAGAGGAATTCTATGCGCGTTACGGTCTGGACCCGCATCGTCCCCTTGTCGCGCTGCTGCCGGGCAGCCGCAAGCTGGAAATTGAGCATATTCTGCCCGCGCTTATTGGGGCGGCAGGGGAAATCACGCGGCGCATTCCGGGTGTGCAGTTCGCCCTCGCATTGGCGGATAGTGGCGCGCGCTCCCAAGTGGAAGCCGCCATTCGGCGCGAGCAAAGACGCGGCGGACGGGCGGCCCGTGTGCAATTGTTGATGCACCAGGCGGGGGATAAATTGGCGTCACTCGCACAGAACACGCTGACTGTGCCTGTTCTAGCGACCAACGAAGGCATCAGTGTGCGCGCTCCTTTGGACACGGAACCTGTGCCGGTCAACCCGGAAAAAGCTCCGCTTGCCCCGCTTGTCATCTGCGAAGGGCTGACTTATGATGTGCTGGCGCGCAGCGACTTGGTCATCACCAAAAGCGGCACATCCACCCTGGAAGCCGCCATTCTGCAAAAGCCGATGATTATTGTCTACCGAGGATCGGCTGTTATGGCGTGGGAATGGAAGCTGCGCAAGCCGCGCGCCCATGTTGTCCATATTGGCATGCCTAATATACTCGCCCAGGAGCGTTTGTTTCCCGAGCTAATCCAGGATGAAGCCACGCCTGATGCGATTGCCGATCTGGCAGTGTCTATGCTGCTCCAGCCGGAGAACTTATTGCGCTTGAAAGAAAAGCTGTCTGCCCTGATACAGACAACCTTGGGCGAGCCGGGCGGCGTGGCGCGTGCCGCTCAGATTCTTTATGACGTGGCGCAGGGGCGCACGGGACAATCACAATGAGCATCATCACTGAAGACGGAACAAAACCGACCGGCAAGCCGCCTTTTCTGGTGCGACGCCGCACGACATTCACGTGGATCGCGCCGCTGTGCCTGCTGGCCGCCGCCCTGCATTTCCACCGGCATGACGGCGGCATGGCAGCCTATGTCGGAGGGATTGTCCTGGTCGTCCTGGGCGAAGTAGTACGTTTCTGGGCGGCGGGCTATATTGCCAAAGACGCCGAAATCGCGACCGGGGGGCCGTATGCATTCGTGCGCAACCCGCTTTACTTCGGGTCTTTGCTGCTGGCCTTGGGCTACGGGCTGGTATCCGGGCTGGGTTGGTGGGGCGTGGGCGGGATGCTTGCCTTGTTTTTGCTGTTCCACATGGCGGCAATCTTATTTGAAGAAACGTTCCTCAAAGCGACATTTGGCGCGCCGTACAAAGAATATGTCAAGCGGGTGCCGCGCCTGGTGCCGTCCCTGACGCCGCGTACGCAAGGGGCGGGGCGCTACAATTGGGCGCAGGCACTGCGCAACCGAGAGCATATCTCGGCCCTGTTCGCGCTGGCGTTCGTGATTCTGCTCAGTTTGCGCTTTCTGGTACACTAAGTGAACATGACAAACACATCACAACGCGTTTGGAACTTCATCAAAGGCTTCCTACGGCAGGATCGCAAGATTTTGCTGCTGGCCCTGGTGTGCGCCGGGGTGTATGCGGGACTGGGCCTGCTGATCGGATATGTCAGCAAACTTTTGCTGAACCTGATGGCTTCGGCCAATGATCTGGATGTGCATGGACATCGCCGACCTGTCACGCATCATGATGTAGACTTGCTGAACTACTATGGCCTGGCCGTGGTGATGATTTACGCTGTCCGCTGGATCTTCACCTACGGGCAAACTGTCTACTTCGCCGAAGTGGGGCAGCGGCTGGCCCTGCGCATCCGCAACGCCATATATCAGCATTTACAGGGGCTGTCCCTGGGCTTTTTCAACAACCAGCGCACGGGCGCGCTGATGTCCACCATCAACAACGACGTGCCCATCTTGCAAAATGCTGTCGGCGGCCTCAAGGATGTCGCGCCCGCTCCGTTTTCTATCATTGCCGGCCTTGTGATTGTGTTTCATATTTCATGGCAGTTGTCCCTGGTGGCGATCCTTGCCGTGCCTCTCATGGCATGGACGATCAACCGCCTGACCCGTGTGATCCGTCAGATTACGTCGCGCACGCAGGACAAATTGGCTGATGTCAACACGCTGATGGAAGAAACGCTGAGTGGTATTCGGGTCATTCAATCGTTTTCTGCCGAAGGGCATGAAACCCGGCGGTTCGCGCAGGAAAACCTGGCGGCCAAGGAATTGTCCATGTCAGGCGTACGCAAGGGCGCGCAGCTCAAGCCTACTATTGACCTGATCGGCGCGGTCGGTGTGGCGTTTGCCCTGTGGGTCGGCGGGCACCTGGTCATCAAAGGCCCATTGACATTAGGCGATCTGGGCTTCTTTATCCTGACAATGAATCAAATTGCCGTTGGGATCAATGGCATAGGCAGCGCAAAAGTGACCTGGGAGCAGGTGCAGGCGGCGGGGGATCGCATCCTGGTGAATGTCCTAGATGTGCAGTCGGACGTGCAGGATGCCCCTGATGCCGTTTCGCTGGCCCACGTGGAAGGGCGCGTTGAGTTTCGCCATGTGGCCTTTGCGTACAACGAGCATTCCCCAGTTCTGCGTGATGTGTCGTTTACAATTGAGCCGGGCGAAGTGGTCGCTGTCGTCGGGCCATCGGGCGCGGGCAAAAGCACCATTGCCGATCTTATCCCGCGTTTTTACGATCCGCAGGCCGGGCAGATACTCATTGGTGAACACGATTTGCGCATGGTCACCATCGCCTCTCTGCGCCGCCAGATCGGCATTGTGCCGCAGGAAACCGTGCTGTTTGGCGGCACCATCCGCGACAACATTGCGTATGGAAACCCACTAGCAACACTTGAGATGGTAGAATCCGCCGCGCGCGCCGCCAATATCCATGACGAAATTGCGCAAATGCAAAATGGGTATGATGCCATTGTTGGCGAACGTGGGGTGAAGCTGTCCGGTGGGCAGCGTCAGCGCATCGCCATTGCGCGCGCCCTGCTGAAAGACCCGCGTATTTTGATTTTAGACGAGGCCACGTCGTCCTTAGATACCAAATCGGAAGTTCTGGTGCAGGCGGCTTTAGACAACCTCATGCAAAAGCGCACGACACTGGTGATCGCGCATCGCCTGTCCACCATTCAAAATGCCCACAAGATATTAGTGCTGGAAGCGGGCCGCATTGTGGAAGCCGGTACGCACAGCGAACTGCTGCGCCTGGACGGCCTGTATGCGCACCTGTATGCCCGCAATCAAAACGAGGCACAGCCCCCATTTGATGTCAGTACCGGCTCCTGAGAGTTTCCGCCTTTGCTGCTAAAGCCATGAGTCTCAAGTTTCGTGTCATCACCTTTGTGGTTTATTGGGTTACCCGCTGCCTTGCGGCGACCCTGCGCCTGCGGGTCGTGGGAGAAGAGCGTGTTTCCGATCTGCAAAAGGCAGGGCAGGGGGTCATTCTTGTCACCTGGCACGGACGCACGTTTGCCCCGATTACGCGCTTTCGCGGGCGCGGCTATTGGGCGTTTATTTCCACATCACGCGACGGCGAGTACCAAGATCGCATTTTTCGGCGTTATGGCTGGCAGACGGTGCGCGGGTCGACCTCGGCACGCGGGGCAGTGCAGTCCGCCCTGACCATGATCAAGCATTTGAAAGCCGGGGCGACATTGGCCCACACGCCCGATGGGCCGCGCGGCCCGCGCGGACAGGTGCATGCGGGCGCGATTTTCCTGGCCCAAAAGTCCGGCTGCCCGATTATCCCCGCAGGCATCAGCGCCGCTCCGCGCTGGCAATTGTCCACCTGGGATCGTTATCTCGTCCCCAAGCTGTTCGCGCGCGGTGTTTGGATCTACGGTGAGCCTATTACCGTTCCCCCGGATGCGTCCCCGGAAGAGCAAAAAGAGTGGGCGCTGCATGTTGGGACGGCGATTGATGCTTTGGAAGCGGAAGCGGAGCGTTTGGTGCGCGCAAGGCGCAATGCGCAGGCGCAGGATGTGGGCGAGTGCCGACCCGCCTAGAACAATGGGGGGCGCGCCTGCTTGCGGGCAAAATCCCTTCCACTCCGATCACTCAAGCGGCCCTGGGCTTTTTGACTGGGTGCGCTCGTTTGTATGACATCGGTCTGGAAGCGTATCTTGCCGCCGAGCGGGTCGGCTTGCGCCGCCGGACGCGCCTGCCCGTGCCCACGGTCAGCATCGGCAATTTAACCGTGGGCGGCACGGGCAAAACGCCCATGGCACAATTGCTGTGCCGCACATTGGCGGCAGCAGGCAAACATGCCGCCGTTTTGAGCCGTGGGCACGGCGGCGCGGGACACAGCGTTCGCATTGTCTCCGAGGGGCAGAGCGAAGTTTTGCTTTCTGCTGACGATGCGGGGGACGAGCCGTTTTTGCTGGCGCGTACACTGCCTCACATTCCTGTGCTGGTAGGCAAAGATCGGCGCGTGTCGGGGCGCGAGGCCCTGCGCCTTTTTGCCCCGGACGCGCTGGTGCTGGATGACGGCTTTCAATTTTGGCAATTAGTGCGCGATTTGGACATGGTGCTGCTAGATGCCCGCCGCCCATTTGACAACGGCTGCCTCCTTCCGCGTGGCCTGCTGCGCGAGCCGAAACGGCACCTGCGCCGGGCGCAGATGGTGGTTGTTACTCGTGCGCAGACTTTAGGCGACGCAGAGCGGGATGCGCTGCAATATGAAATCCACCAATTGGCTCCCCAGGCGGAAGTGTACTGGGCGCGGCATCATGCCCAAGGCTTTGTCACTATTGATAATTTGGAAGGCCCATTACTGCCGTTAGAACTATTGCAGGGACAGCGGATTGTGACCCTGTCGGGTATTGCGCAACCCGACTCGTTTGCCCGCTCGCTTTTAGATGACGCCCACGTGCAGATTGCCCGCCATTTGGTGTTTGCCGACCATGCGCGCTACGGCGCAATTGAAGTGTCCGATGCCCAATCGGCGATCCAATTTGAGGGCGCATCGGCCCTTGTCATGACGGAAAAAGATGCGGTCAAGTGGCCCCAGGGCGGCATGTTTGCCGTGCCCGTTTATGCGCTGCGAACAGCCATGCAGGTGGAAGACGAAGCGCGCTGGGCCGCCTCCGTGATGCGGCGTTTGTTCGAACACACATGAAGAAACAGTTCTGGCAATGGATGGTGCGTCAGGCTTTTTTGCTGCTGCTGGGCGTGTTCAAGCGTTTGCCGCTGCGAATGGCGCAGTTGTGGGGCGCAAGTGTCGGCGCGCTGGGGTTTTATCTGTCCAAGCGCTATCGACTGGTGGCGGCCCGCAACCTACAATGGGCATATGGCGAAACTTTGGATGCCAGGCAGCGGCAGGCTTTAGTCAAGCGCGTGTTTGTCAACTTTGGACGGGCAACATTGGGCGAGTTCTTGAAAGCGCCGTTTTTGACCCCGGATGCCTTGCGACAATTGGTTTATTGTGATTCTTACGCACCCATTGATGACCTGCTTGCACGGGGAAAAGGCCTGATTTTGGTCACGGCCCACTTCGGCAACTGGGAACTCCTGGCGCGCCGGGCCATTTTAGAGGGCTTTGCCGTGACCGTGATCGCGCGGCAGGGGGACGATGCCCGGTTTAATGCCCTCACGGACTGGCTGCGCGAGAACGGCGGCTATGAAGTGCATGCGCGTGGGGCGTCTCCGCGCCTCTTGTTGCAGCGATTGAAGCAGAACAAAATTGTCGCTATTTTGCCCGACCAGAAATCCGACGATGTGTTTGTGCCGTTTTTTGGGAAGCTGGCGGGAACTGTGGGCGGGCCTGCCGTGCTGGCCCTCAAAACTGGTGCGCCTATTGTGCCGATGTTTTGCCCGCGTTTACCGAATGGCACCTATCAGGTCGTGATTTGCCCTGAAATCAATACTCAGCCCACGGGTGATGCCAAAGCCGACACGCAGCGCATCATGGCGGACATCAACCAAAGCATTGAAGACATCGTGCGTAGGTATCCCGACCAATGGCTCTGGCTGCACGACCGCTGGCGCTTGCCGCCCCAGGAACACCCCGCGTATGAAGCTTACCGCGCCGCCACTCAGCAGCCTTGACCGCCTCTTAATCATCAAAACAAGCAGCATCGGTGATGTCCTGCATGCTCTGCCTCTTGCGCAGGCGCTCAAGGCTGCCCGTCCGTCCCTGACCCTGGGCTGGGTGGTACGCGCCCGGTGCGCCGACATTCTTCGCGGCAATCCTCACATTAATCATTTGTATGTGCTTCCTGATAAGCCTGCTTTGCGGGATTTGTTGACCCTGCGCAAAATCCTGCATGCTATGCACTATCAAGTCGCTTTGGACACGCAGGGCCTGCTGCTGTCGGGCTTGCTGACCTGGCTGTCCGGCGCGCCCGTGCGCGTGGGCTGGGATCGCAATCGCGAGGGCAATGCCCTGTTCTTGACCCATCCTGTCGTGCCGGGCAAAAACGAAACACGGCACGAAATCGATGCCCTGTTCGGCTTTGCCGATGTTTTGGGGGTGCATCCCGCCCGCGGCGTTTATCCGCCCCAGATGTATCTGGCCGCCGAGGAACGAGCGCATGCTGCCGACTGGCTTGCCGGTCTGCCCCATCCCTTGGTCGCCCTGAACGTTGGGGCATCTCGTGCCTACAAGCGCTGGCCCCACGAGCACTGGGCCGCTCTCGCTGATGGCCTTTCCAATCGAGGCGCGGGCCTGGTCTTTGTCGGCGACAAGGCCGATGCCGCCCTGGCCGCGCAGGTGCGGGTGCAGATGACGACGCATGGGCCTGTGGTTGATCTGGCCGGGCAGACCACGCTGCGCGGGCTGGCTGCCGTCCTGGCCGCCTGTGACCTGGCAGTTAGTGCGGACACCGGCCCGATGCACCTGGCCGTGGCCGTGGGCGTCCCCACGGTCGCTTTGTTCGGTGGCACCGACCCTCGACGTCATGGCCCGTACGGCCCATCTCACAAGGCCCTGCACAGGCCACTCGCAGGCGAGGCTCCGTCGCGCCGTCCTTCGGATGCCTATGGCGAGGCCTGCATGCGCGCCCTGACTCCCGATGACGTTCTGCGCGCCGTCCCGCTTTTGGAAGTGCCCCATGCCTGAGAAAATACTGGTCGTCAACATGAACTACCTGGGCGATGCCCTGCTGACGACGCCTGCCTTGTCCGACCTGCGCGCCGCGTTTCCTGATGCCCAAATCGACACCATTGTGGGTGCAGGCGCTGCCGCAACCCTGCGCGGCAATTCTGATTTGAACACCGTCATCGCGCGGCAGGGCAAAGCGGGGCGAGCGCGTTTGATGGAGCTATACAAATTGTTGCGCGCGGGCCGCTATTCCATGGCTGTTTATCTGCCGCCTATTCCGGGCTACGCCTTGATGGGCTTTCTCGCCCGCACGCCGCGCCGGGTGGGGCAAAGCACCCGCCAGATGAACCTGTTTCTGACCGACCGGCGTCCTGTCCATGCCGCGCACCTGGCCGACCGCATGCGCGAAACCATGCCTGTTCCTCTTTCTGCTCCGTTTCCCCCGCGCCGATTGACCATGACCGTGACAGCAGAAGCCGTACACATCGCGCAGGCTTTGTTGTCCCGGCACGGTATTTCTCCCGACGCTTCTTTTCTGGCGGTGAATGTCGGTGCGACCCGTCCGCAAAAACGCTGGCAGGCGCTCGCCTTTGCCCAGACACTGGACATGCTGCCCGGCCTGCCCTGCGTCCTGCTGGGCGCGGGCGCAGGCGATGCTTTGTTGGCCGGTGAAGTCCTGGCCCATGCGCGCCGCCCCGACATCGTCAGCCTCGTGGGGCAGACTGATGTGCCTGCGCTGGCCGCCGTTCTCGCCCAAAGCGCGGTCTTGCTCAGCGCCGACTCCGGCCCGATGCATCTGGCGACCGCTGTCGGCACTCCGACCGTTGCCCTGTTCGGCTCCACCGACCCGCATTTGACCGGCCCGTATGATGACCAGTCCCGCGTCTTCTACGCGCATTTGCCCTGCGCGCCGTGCGGCAAGCACCCTACCTGCAATGGGCGCTGGGACTGCATGCGCGCTTTGCATCCTGCTGATGTCGCCCTGGCGATCCGGGACACGGTGCGCGGCCAAAGGCCGTCTTTGGCCCTGCCCCTGCTTCCGGCAGGGGACATGCCGCCTTCCGGTCTGCCCGCGGCGGCGGGAGAACTGGCCTGATATGCCGCGTATTCTCCTTGCCACCAAGTTCCGCTTTATCGGCGACACGCTGCTGGCAATACCTGTTATTCGGGCTGTCCGTGCCCAGTGGCCCGACGCTTACCTTGGGCTGCTGACCGGCTACAATGCCCGTGTGCTTTTAGAAAACAACCCCCTGCTGGACGAGATTATCGAGTTTGACCCGCGCGGGCGCGACCAGGGCTTAACGAAGTTTGTGCGCCTGGTTGCCAGACTGCGCCAGGGCCGTTTTGATACGTGTTTTGTGCTGAACCGCTCCTTTCATTCCGCCCTGATCCCCGCCCTGGCCGCCGTTCCGCTGCGCGCGGGCTTTGCCTCGGAAGGCCGAACCTGGCTTCTCAACCGTCCTGTCCCTTACGATGCGGACAAAAGCGAAGTGGACTGTTATTTTGACGTGCTGCGCGCGGTTGTCCCCCATATCCCCACCGAACTGTCCCCTGCCTTGTGGCTGTCGGATGATGAGCGCATGAATGCCGCCCGTCATCTGCGCGAAGCTTGGGGCGAAGACCTCCCGCCCGCGCGCCTGGTCGGTATCCAGCCCGGCGCGAGCCTGCCGGAAAAACGCTGGCCCGCCGACCGCTTTGCCTGTCTTGCCGATGCCCTGGCCCAGTCCGATCCCTTTGTTCGCATCGCCCTGGTCGGCGGCCCGGATGAGCGTGCCGCCGCCCAGGACATGCTGTCCTGCTGCGCCCTCCAGACACGCGTCCAAATACATGACTTTGTCGGGCAATTTGACCTGCGCGGATCGCTGGCCCTGCTGTCGCACTTGGGCCTGTTTGTGGGCAGCGACACGGCTATTCTGCATTCCGCCAATGCTCTCCATGTCCCAACAGTCGCTTTGTTCGGCCCGACCAATCCGCGCAAATGGGGCGCGCCCGCCCCCAGTCGCCGCGTTTTGGAAGCTGCCGACGGCGCCATGGAGTCCATTTCCACCCTGGAAGTCATCAACGCTGTTTGTGCATTGCGCCTTGAAATGGCTCCGCCGTCCCAAGTCTAGGGAACCGGATGAGGATAAGACCTATATCGCCCTTTGGTTTCTCGGTGAGACAACGGTGTTATTCCCCTCCGGCACCCCAGCATTAGGACGGTGGGGCTTCTTTCCCAAGGCTTTTTTCCTTCTTTCCAAGCGCTCACCAACGACGGAACAAATCGTTCCGTCGTTGGTACAAGCTTGCAGTGCCGGGGCAGCAAGAAAGCAGCGCTCAGGCACCGCCAATGACACGCACTCGCCAAACGGGGCGAATGTTGCGCGCCCGCGCAACGTCTGGTATACTATGCGGAACGATATGGCAAATTTCGGCTACCGGCGCGCGCTGTTTATTCGGTTTGGCGGTCTGGGCGACATTCTGCTGGCGACCCCGGCTGTCCGTGCTCTGGCGCGGACGTATCCGGGCATTGCCATTGACTTTGTCGTCGGCGGCGGCATGGCGGATGCGCTGAGCGGTCATCCTCTGGTACGTAATATCTGGGTATTCAACAAGCGAGGGATTGATGCGCGCCTGGACAAGTTTGTGCCGTTTCTCGCCCGCCTGGCCCGGCAGCGTTATGATTTGACGGTGAACCTGCATCCCAGCGCCAAGTCGTTTGCGATGACGGCGGCGAGCCATGCGCGCACGAATTTGACATTTCGCAAGCAGATGGCGGTTCGCACGGACACGGGCCGGGTTGCCCATGCCGTGGATGATTTCCTGAAAGAACTGCGGCCCCTGGGGATCGAGGAAACGCAGGATCGAAGCTTGGATTTCTTTGTTCCCCCGGACGCTCGGGACAGGGTGGATGCCCTGCTGCGCGCGCACGGGGTCGGGCCCCAGGAGCGTCTGCTGGTGATTAATCCCGCCGCCTCGCGCCCGCTGAACCGGTGGGCCTGGGAGCGGTTTGCGCAGGTTGCGGCGCATTTTGCCGCGCGCCCCGGTGTGCGGGTGATTATCACAGGCGCGCCGTTATCGTTCCAAACAGTCATGGACGGGCTGGACGAGATCAGTCTCGCCAGGCAAGTGTCCGGCGGGGATCCGCGCATTCTTGATCTGGCGGGGCGGCTGAGTGTCAAGGAGTTCGGCGCGCTTTTGCAGTCCGCCCATGCGTTTTTAACGTGCGATACCGGCCCGATGCATATCGCGTCGGCGCTCGGGACTCCTCTGATTGTGCTGTCTGGCGCGGCGGACCCGAATCGGACGGGGCCGCTTAACGCCAATTCTGTTGTTTTGATTGACCGCGAGTTATCCTGCGTACCGTGCCGCGACCGTGTTTGCCGCCGGGGTGATGTCAGGTGCATGGATGACTTAAGCGTGGGGCAGGTGGCTGAGGCGCTGGACATGATGCTGGCGGGACACAGGCGGGAACCCCGGATCGCATTGCCGGTGTTTTAGGGCAGGCCAAACAACATTATGAGTATTGTTTCGCACGAAAAGCTGGCGCAGATTGTCGCTGAGCGTCAGGCACGCGGCGAGCGCGTCGTGTTTACCAACGGCGTGTTTGATTTGCTGCATGTCGGGCATGTGCGTTATCTCGCCGAAGCGCGCGCCCTAGGCGATGCCCTCGTTGTCGCGGTCAACGAAGACGCGTCGGTGCGCAGTTTCAAAGGCGACCTGCGGCCTATTCTCCCACAGGATGAGCGCGCCGAGCTTTTGGATGCCCTGCACGTGGTGGACTATGTCGCTTTGTTCGGCACGCGCACGCCTGTGCCATTGATTGAACAGGTGCGTCCCGCGCTGTATGTCAAGGGCGGCGATTACGCACTGGGCGACCTGCCCGAAACTGCGGTCGTGCAGGGATATGGCGGCGAAGTGCGGATTTTGGGTCTGGTGCCGGGCCGCTCCACCACGAACATTGTTGCAAAGATACAGGCCGCCGCGCAGCAAACAAGCGCGTTCGGGGAAGGATAGCTGCCGGAATGTCTTTATCCATACTGCAAGTGGCGACCGGCTTTCCCGGCTGGGGCGGCACAGAGCTGCATATCCTCAACCTGTCCGACCAATTGCGCCGCCGGGGGCATGACGTGACCATTGCGTGCCGTCCGGGCCGCTGGGTGGAAGAGCGGGCGCAGGCAATGGGCCTGCGCACTGTCCCGATGGAAGTGAGCCGCCAGCAGGACTGGCACGATTTCCCCGCCATGCGCCGCTTCCTGCGCGAAAACAAGACGGATGTGCTGCATGTGCATTGGAGCACGGACATTATCGTGCCCGGCTTTGCCGCCCTGCGCGAGCATGTGCCCGTGCGCGTGCTGTCGCGGCACATGCCGTACCCCTTCAAGAACAAAGTGGGGACATGGCTTTATAGTCAGCTTTTGTTCTCGCGCATTGTGACCGTGTCCCGCTCTGTCCGCGAGACGCTGCTTGGGTGCGGCGTGTCTCCCGACAAAGTGGAGGTGATTTATCACGGTACGGACGCCGAGGCGTTTGCGCAGACAAATTGTACGCTCACTGAGGCGCGTCGCCGCTTGGGCATTCCCGACGGGCATCTAGGCGTGGGCATTGTGGGCCGGATTGCGCCGGAAAAGGGGCATCAGTTTCTGCTGGATGCCGCGCTCACTTTGGGCGACCGCTACCCGCTGCGCTTTGTCGTGATCGGCAACGGCCCCGACGAAGCCGCCCTGCGCCAGTCCGCGCAAAACATGGGGCTGGCAGACAAAGTCATCTTCACCGGCTTCATGGACGATGTCAACAATGCCATGCATGGCCTGGACATGGTGGTGGTGCCGTCCACATGGGACGAGCCATGCTCCGCAGTGGTGCAGCAGGCGATGGCGCTCTCCAAGCCCGTGATTGGCACCAAAGTCGGCGGCACGCCTGAAATGGTGCAGGAAGGACTGACCGGCCTGCTGGTGCCGCCGTCGGATGCTCTCGCCCTCGCCGATGCGATTGCGGCTTTGGCAGGCGATGCCTTTGGGCGCAGGCGCATGGGGGAAGCCGGGCGCGAGCGTGTCCTGTCGCTCTTTTCCCTAGACGTGATGACCGACCGTATTGAAGAGCTGTACTGCCGCGAGTACAGCGCCAAGCACGGCACGGGCACGCTGCACAAAGTTCTAGCGTCATGATCAGCGTTGTCGTCCCTGCATACAACGCAGAGAGATACCTTCCTGAAACAATTCAAAGTGTACTCGGCCAGACTTTGTCGGACTGGGAATTGGTGATTGTCAACGACGGGTCACAGGATGAGACCGCCACTCTCGCGGATGGCTTCGCGGCTGGTGACGAACGCATTCAGGTGCTGCATCAACCGAACGGTGGTCTTCCCGCCGCGCGGAACCGGGGATACGCCGCAACTAATCCAAGTTCCGAGTACGTTATATTCCTGGACGCAGACGATGTATGGGAGCCTGGCTTGCTGGCTCAATTGCTCCACACACTCCAGCAGCAGCCAGAGGCCGTCGGCGCGCATGCCAGGGGACGCTATATTGACAGCCAGGGACGGCGCATCAAAGAAGGCAAACTTGAAAGCGCGGTACTGAACCGTAAAGCCGTCGTCGGCAGCAGTGTCGTATGTTGGCCGCGAGGCAAGGCGACCACGTTTGCTGTTCTCGCAATCAACTGTTACATTGTGACAGCGGGATTGGTTCTGCTGCGCCGCTCTGCTCTTGCGCGTGCGGGGCTGTTTGATTGCATGGAGTCATTGGAACGGGCATCGCTGGAAGATTGGGACCTCTGGCTTCGTCTCAGCCTCCTTGGTGATTTCGCGGTCGTGGATGACGTGCTTCTCAACTACCGTCATCATGCGCATAACCTCTCAAAACAAAACTACCTAATGTTCCTTGGGGATGTTTATGTGCGCCGCAAGATGATTTCCCTGCCCTGCCTTTCTGAAAGCCAGTGTCACATCTTCGCCCGCGCAAGCCAGTATAGCCTCGCCACTCACTACCGAAGGTTTGCTGCTTATCAAGGGCGTATGGCTCGCCGGAACCTGTGGCGCGGTCACCTCCTTGGTGCGGCGCTCGCTTTTTGGCGCATGGCAAGCGCCTACGTCAAGTATCTCCGCCTGCGCCACAACGGCCACAGCCTGAGTGATCTACAAGTGAATGCCCTGCTCAACAGCAGGGCGTTCCTAGATACCGACAGAGCGTTTTTTGAATGAGAACTTAGGATCAGGTGCTTTGCTCAGCGGCGGACGAATGAATGCCATTCGTCCGCCGCGTTGGAAAAAGGCCGAAGACCTATTTGTGAGGAAAACACTATGACGATGCGCTCTGTTTCTGTCGGCACTTATAACATTGGGAGTGACGGCCAGCCGCTCGCCATTATCGCGGGGCCGTGCGTCATTGAAAGCCTGGACTTGTGCCGCACCGTTGCGTCTCACACGCAGATGGTTTGCCAAAAACTTGGCCTGCCGTACATCTTCAAAGCGTCGTTTGACAAGGCCAATCGCACGTCCAATGCGTCTTACCGGGGGCACGGATTGGACGAGGGCCTGGAAGTGCTCAGCGTCATCAAGCGCGAGTTCGGCGTGCCCATCCTCACCGACATCCACGAATCTTGGCAGGCCAAACCGGTCGCTGAAGTGGCGGACGTGCTGCAAATCCCCGCGTTTCTATCCCGCCAAACGGATTTATTGGTCGCGGCGGGCGAGACGGGCCGCGCTGTCAACATCAAAAAAGGCCAGTTTCTTGCGCCCTGGGACATGGAAAATGTCGTGCGCAAAGTCCGGGGCACGGGCAACGACAACATTCTGCTGTGCGAGCGCGGGGCCTCATTTGGCTACAACACCCTGGTCGTAGACATGCGGTCGCTGCCGACTATGCGTGCTTTGGGCTGTCCTGTGGTTTTTGACGGCACCCATTCGGTGCAGCAGCCGGGCGGGCAGGGAACCACGAGCGGCGGACAGCGCGAGTTTATCCCGCCTCTTGTCCGCGCCGCTGTGGCGGTGGGCGTAGATGCGCTGTTTCTAGAAGTTCACCCCGACCCGACACATGCCCTTTCCGATGCTGCTACCATGCTTCCACTAAGCGAATTGGAGCCGTTGCTGCGAATAGCAATTGCGATTGATAACGTTGTCAAAGGCCGCAACTGAGGAAAGTAGAAGCTCATGCTTGACCTTTCGCAAATCGTGCCCGACATTCAGGCGATGGGAGCCGAAGCGCGGCGGCGCGGAAACCAGGCTGCCGAGGCGCTCGCCCTTGCCTTGAAGCAGGCGCGCATGGGCGACGAAGCCTGGGCCGACGCTGTAGAAAAAGCGCAGGGTGTCAAGCCGCCGTGGCTGGTGGCCGCCTGCCGTCAGGGCACGCCCTCAGCGGTCTGCGCGCTGCCCCATCGTGCGCCTGACACCTACACGGCCCTCGCGACCGACGGCTCGCAAATCCCGCTGGACCGGCACGCGCCCGTGCCGTGCTACCTGCTCAATGTCGGCGAGATTGTCCTGCACTATGGCACGGGAGAGCGTCCCCACCTGGCGTCGCAGGCGAAGCTTTATTACAAAGACGATGATTTGTATGCGGGTAAAGACGCATCCCAAACGATTGTCTCGGAAAAGCAGATCGCCACCCGCCGGATGCTTGCGGAAAGTCAGGCCCTGGCCGCATTGATCGGGGAGCACGGCGACCGCCATGCCGTTGCCCTGGTAGACGACCCGCTTATTCTGGTCTTCGCCGACCAAAGGGAAAGTGAAAAAGACCAGCGCGTTATTATTGATGAGTTTTGCCAATTATTAATCACGGCGGAAAACAACAGCATGCCCATTGCGGGCTATGTCAGCCGTCCCGCGCACCGGGATGTGGTCGGGGCGCTGCGCCTGACATTGTGCGCCGACAACTGCGACCACGTGCCCGGCAGCGCCTGCCACGCCCTCGCGCATCTGACGGATGCGCAGATGTTCCAGGCCCTGCTGACCAATCCGGGCGACCGCTCGCCCCTGTTCGGCAGCGCGGCGCGGAGCCTGGATTTGTACCCGGAGCGTCAAAAGATCAGTTTTTTTTACCTCAGCGTCGGCCAGGAAATCGCCCGCGTGGAAATCCCGCAGTGGGTGGCCGAAGCGCCTGACCTGCGCGACCAGGCACACGTGTTGTGCTTTGACCAGGCACAAAAAGGGCAGGGGTATCCGATCTGCCTGGCCGAAGCGCATGAGCGGGCAGTGGTGCGCGGGCCGGAGCGGGAGGCATTTGGCCGGCTTGTCGAGAACGCGTTCGTGCGCGAGCGTCTGCCTCTTTTGCAGACCCGCAAGGCGTTGTCCAAGCGCACCCGCGTTTTGTAAATTGAGTTGTCGCCGCCCTCGTCTCCTAGGCATGCAATCGCGGACGTAGAACGTTTATAAGATAGTGGTTCGTCTGAGCGAGGAAAAGAGCATGGCGTCCATTGAGCCGTTATGGTCTGATTTTGCCGTGTTTGAGCAGCAGTGGGCTGACCTGAAGCCGTTTTTGGGGCAATACCTCCCCAATGACAAAAGGTTGGCTGAGGCTGACCATATCTTCGCAAAGGCCAAACGGTGTTTAGACAAGGCTGGCTCTGCTGATAAGAAGCGACACATCCTGTTCGCTTTGTGGTGGTATCATTGGGCGTTGATATTGATACGTGAACATAATCGCTTGGCAGACGAACTGAGCGAGCGTGGGCTGGAGGCGCAGAAGGAAACAAAAAGGCGACACAAAGCACAAGCACAAGACTAAAAGCATATCCTTAGCCAACACTCTAATTGGGGTATAATGGCGTATGAGTAACTCGGGTACGCATCAAAAGAAAGTATTTGCCGCCGCCGCACTAGGGGCTTTGATGGCCTTGTCAGGATGCGCGCGTCCGCAGCGCACGGTGGATCAGGTCGCCGGGCCATTGGCCCCCTTAGACCTTCATGTCGGGCGGACACCGCCGGGCGGCCCCAGCGAGTCGCCCACCGGAGCAGGCGCGGGCGGGTCAGGCGCGGCGGGCTATGAGGCGGGGCGCGTGGCGGGCCAAAACGCGGCTCCTGTGACCCAAGTCAAGCCCCCCGGCTTTATGGCTCCGGTCGGCTCAGACGGCGGCGGCTTGGGCGATTCGGGGCATCCCATCCCGCCCACGCAGCCAATTGTCCCGGCTAACAGCAACGGTGTCACGCAGCCGATTTCGCCGCAGCCGACCCAGCTGCCTGTCAATGTCCGGGGATAAGAGGGCAAAGCAAAGCCCGCCCGCGTTTCCCGCCTTGGACGAGGCGGAAGCGCGGACGGGCTGTTTGTTTGCGTGCGCGAAGTTAGTCCAGGCTGACTTTGCCGTGATCGCCGACATTGGCGGGCTTGCCGGTTGCCAGAGTCTGGACAAGGCCGACGGCGTGGGCCACGACGCTGGACGGCGCATCCCAGTATTCCGCCTTGTGCGCAGTGACTTTGAGCAGGGCAATGTCGGGTTCATCCAAGCCCTTGGGGAACCACGCCTTGAGTGGAGGCTGCCACAGCTCGGTCATTTTGGCTTTGTCGCGCAGCAGCGAGGCCGTGCCTGACAAAGACACATAATTCTGGTTTTTGGGGTCACTGAAGGCAACATTCACCTGCGGGCTGTGCTGCGCTTCCAGGACTTTATGCGTATTGCCGTAGGTAAAGAAATACACATCGCCGTCAAACTCCACATTGCCGTTGGTAGACATAGGACGGCTGCGCAGGGTGCCGTCGTCATCGGTCGTGGTCAGCATGCCGAAGTCCATGTTTTTGATCATCTGTGCAATCTTCTGCACATCTTCATTTTGTTCTGAGTTGCTCATAGTGCTGCTTTCTGTGATGAAAAGGGTTTCGTGTAGACAACATACCCACAATCACTCTCAAGCTAAAAACTCTCCCCAAGCTTTTCCCGCATAAACCCCTGCAAAAGAGGGAAGAAACAAAATGACAACTGGTGTCGTCATAAGGCAAAGCAATACTTGACACAAGGAAACAACACGATGATTGGTACACACACAACAAACAAAAGATCGGCTCTGCCTACGCATGCTTCCCAGGCATTGACAGCGTCCGCGCTGCTTGCATTGGCCGCGAGCGGTGCATGGGCGCAGGCAGGCAACTCTGCGGCCATCCTGCACACGCAGCAGATCTCGGCAGGCACGGAAATCAAGCTGATGCTGCGGCAGGGTGTCAACTCGGGCACGGCGCATCTTGGCGACATCGTGCGCGCCACTACCGCTTCGGATGACCGCAGCGGCCTGCCGGTCGGCACGGCGTTCTTTGGACGCGTGACCGAAGTCAAGCCTGCCACCGCCAAATACGCAGGGGCGCTGACAGTCAGCTTCGGCATCCCCCGCGAGCATGCGTCGAGCAGCTACAATAACGGCTCCAGCAACGGCTACGACCCGAACAGCACGATCAACGGCGACAATCAAACCTACCAGGACAACGACAACGGCAGGCCGAGCATGGCATTTTCCGATGCCGCATCCGCCCATTTGACCGGACAAGGCGCGCGGGCGGACAAGTCCAACTACGCGAGCATTGGAGCCGGGGCCGGGGCATTGCTGGGCTTTGTGCGCAAGCGCAAGCTGGGCGACGCGATCGGCGGGGCAGTGCTGGGCGGGGCGGGGGGCTATGCAGCCAACGCCGCGCAAAAGCGCGCAGGTGGTGATGTTGACCTGCAAAAAGGCGCGGAAATGACGGTGCGTCTGGACACGCCTCTGGTTCTGCGCACGGAAATTGTCGCGCCCTACTAATTTGTAAGCTGTAGGAAAGAAAAGCTACAACCGCCTGCGCATTGCGCGAGCGGTTGTGGCTTTTTGTAGACAGGGGCAAAAAAATGTGGTTTAATAGACACGAAAACGCCGTGCTTCCTTTGCTTTTCTTTGCCGACCCTTTGCGCCCCGTGCGCCTGTGGAAAGGATATACTTGCTGATGCCTCAGATGTTCCGTATCCCGCGCCCTGCTCGCGCCGCCAAATCAACTTCCTGCGCGACTGTGTCCGTGCTGTTGTCGATGCTCGCTATGCCTGCCTTCGCAGCGCCCTTGTCCGGCACTGTTTCCCTGCCCGGCCACATTCCTGCCGCCGTCAGCCATGCCCTGGCCGTGGATCATCTCAATACTCAGCGTCCTGTGGCCTTGGCCCTCACCCTGCCGCTGCGCCACCAGGCGGAGCTGGACAGCTTTTTGGCCCGTGTCGCCGACCCGCAGGACAGCCTGTTTGGGCATTATTTGCAGCCTGCCGAGTTTGCCGCGCGCTTTAGTCCCACCCAGGCCGATTACGCGCGCGTGATTGCTTACGCCAAAGCGTCCGGCCTGACTGTCACCGCGACCCACGCCAACCGGACGGTGCTGGACGTGTCTGCACCCGCCGGTGTGGTGGAGCGCGCGTTCCAGACCCATCTGCTTGTGTACCAGTCCCAGGCTGACGGGCGTTTGTTTTATGCCCCGGACGCGGAGCCTGTCGTGCCGTCCGCATTGGCATCAGTCATCTCCGGCGTGGTTGGCCTGGACAGCGCGGCACGCTGGCATCCGCACAACCGCGTGCTGTCGACCACGCCCGACGTGTCCAATCCCCAGGCATGGCTGCAATCGTATCAATTGCCGCTGGCGGGCACCGGGCCGAATGGCGGTCTGACCCCGGCCAATATCAAAGCCGCTTACAACCTTTCTAATGTGACGCAAACAGGCGCGGGCCAGACCTTGGGCTTGTTTGAGCTGGACGGCTACAAAGCCAGCGACATCACGTTTTACGAGAACACGTTCGGCCTGCCCGCTGTTCCCCTGCAAAACATCTATGTGGATGGCTACAGTGGCACGGCAGGCAGCGGCGCGGGCGAAGTGACACTGGACATTGAGCTGCAAATTGCGCTTGCTCCTTCGGCCACCAAAGTAATCGTGTACGAAGCGCCCAATTCCAGCGCGGGCGTTGTAGACACCTACAATAAAATCGCCACCGACAACCTGGCTCAAGAAATCAGCACATCGTGGGGCGAAGCCGAGAACTCTGCGACCGCCAGCGTGCGCAGCAGCGAGAATACGGCCTTCCAGCAGATGGCCGCGCAAGGGCAGTCCATCTTTGCCGCCGCCGGAGACAGCGGGGCAAATGATAACGGGACAAGCCTTAGCGTGGATGACCCCGCTTCTCAGCCGTACATGGTGGGTGTCGGCGGCACATCCCTGACCACAGCCAGCGCGGGCGGTGCTTATCAATCCGAGAAGACCTGGAACAATGGCTCGACTGCCAACGGTGCGGGCGGCGGCGGCATCAGTACTGTCTGGTCAATTCCCTCGTATCAATCCGGCGTCGTTTCGGCGGCCTCCAAAGGCTCGACTACGATGCGCAACGTTCCCGACGTTTCTTTGGATGCCGATCCCAACACGGGCTACGCCATTTATGTCGGCGGAGCCTGGAATGTTTACGGCGGCACAAGCTGCGCCGCCCCGCTGTGGGCCGCCTTTACGGCCCTGGTCAACCAAAACCGCGCGGCGGCCGGGTCCGCTTTGCTTGGCTTTGCCAATCCGCCCATCTACACCGTCGCCCAAAGCAGCAGCTATGCATCCACGTTCCATGACATCGCCGACGGCAGCACCAATCTTTATTATCCCGCCGTGACTGGTTATGATGATGCGACCGGGTGGGGGACATTTAACGGCGCGAACCTGCTGGCGGCCCTGAGCCCCGCCGCCACGACGCCGACTGTTCCCGCCGCCCCGACCGGCCTAAAAGCCACGGCGGGCAATGCCGTCGTTTCCTTGTCGTGGACAGGCAGTACGGGTGCATCCAGCTACAATGTCTACCAAGGCACGGCCAGCGGCGCGGAAACGCTGCTCAAGAGCGGCGTAACAACTGCCAGCTATTCCGATACGACTGTCGCCAACGGCACGACCTACTTCTATCAGGTGTCAGCCGTCAACAGCGCGGGAACAAGCGCAAAATCCGGCGAAGCAAGCGCCACGCCGCAGGCCGTTACAACAGCGGCGCAATTGCTGGGCAATCCTGGCTTTGAAAATGGCTCGGCCAATCCCGCGCCGTGGGCTGCCAGCACGGGCGTGATTGATAGTTCCACGGGCGAGCCTGCCCACGCGGGCACATGGAAAGCCTGGATGGACGGTTACGGCCGCGCGCATACCGATACCATTTCTCAAACCGTGACTGTCCCGGCGAGTATCACGTCCGCCTCGCTGAATTTCTATCTTCACATCGATACCAAGGAAACGGGGACAAAAGCTTACGATACGCTGAAAGTGCAGTTGCGCAGTTCATCCGGTGCCGTGCTGACGACACTGGCGACTTATTCCAATGCCAACGCCGCGTCGGGCTACGCGCTGAAAAGCTTTGACGTGTCCGCCTACAAAGGCCAGACTGTCCAGGTGTATCTTGTGGGGGTGGAAGACAGCTCTCTGCAAACATCGTTTGTCGTGGATGATTTCGCGCTGAACGTGAAATAGCATCGTTTGTTTCGTCAATGCACACAGAACTCTGCTTGCCCCCGGAAGACACTCTTCCGGGGGCTTTTTCGTGCGCGGCTTCCCCCAGCGCTTCCGCCTTCAATGCTTGTTCGTTGACGCTCCCCCTGCAATCGTCTATAATACTGTTATTCTATTGGTTTCCCCATTGAAGGAGATTTCTCATGCCCATTCCAGGACGCGCCGTGCTGCTCAACGAACCCGGCCAGGATTCTGTCGTTGAAGACATCACCATTGACGAACCCGGCGCGGGCGAAGTCCGTGTCCAAATCGCCGCCTCGGGCGTGTGCCACACCGACCTGACCGTTAAGAATTTACGCGGCAACGGCATGGCGTTCCCCATTGTCCTGGGCCACGAAGGCGCGGGATATATCGACGCTGTCGGCGAGGGCGTGCAGGGCTTGGAAGTCGGCGACCCGGTCGTGATTGCCTATCGCGCGCCGTGTGAGCAGTGCCCCGCCTGCCGTCGCGGCGACCCGCGCCACTGCTATGTCGCCCTGCGTCCCGGCCCCCGCATCCACCGGACACGGGATAATGCGACCTGCTCCACCGTGCTGCGCTGCGGGACATTCGCCACCCACGCCATCGTGCATGCCAAAGCCGCCATCAAAATGCCCCCGGAAATGCCGCTCGACAAAGCGTGCCTGATCGCCTGCGGCGTCGTCACCGGAGTGGGCGCGGCCATGAACACGTCGCCCGTTTTTCCCGGTGCGCGCGTGGCCGTGATCGGCTGCGGCGGCGTGGGGTTATCTGTCATTCAGGGGGCCAAACTCCAGCACGCCCGGCAGATCATCGCTGTCGATGTCAATCCTACCAAGCTGCAATGGGCCCGCGACATGGGCGCGACCCATGTTGTCAACCCCAAAGACGGCGATCCCGTGGCGCAAGTGCGCGCTTTAACCGAAGACGGCTGGGACGGCGGCGTGGAGTTTGCGTTCGAAGCGACCGGCATCCCCGCCTGCACCGAGCAGGCCGTCCGCATGCTGAGTTACGGCGGCACAGCCACCACCATCGGCTTCCCCGCGAGTGATGATGCCGTCACGCTCAATTTGGGCGACATGGCGACCGGCGTGTATTGGAACAAAGCCGCCCTGCGCGTCTGCCACTGCGGCGACGCCCTGCCGTCGTATGACTTCCCCCTGCTCGCCCAGCTTTATCTTGACGGCCTGCTCAACCTAGACAAGATGGTGACGAAAACCATCGGCCTGGGCGACGTGGAGCAGGCGTTCCACGACATGGAAACCGGCGATGTCCTGCGCAGCGTCATCATGATGTAGGCGACGAAAGGCCGGAAGTGTAAAACTCCCACGAGTATCTTCTAGCGCTGGACACAGGGATGAAGCCACACCCTCGCGGGCGCTAAACTTGGCTGGCCCTATCTTTCAGAAGTTCGGCAGGACGTGGCTTTTCCGATGCCGGGGGTTGTTTGCCCCCGGCACAAAGCGCTGCCAGCACGTCTACTCGGCGTTTCATCGGCTTGGCAAGCGCATACCAACGGCGGAAGAAATCGTTCCGCCGTTGGTACAGGCTTAAAACGTGCTTGCAAAGCGCGCGCAACCCTGATACAATGCAGACAGAACAGGGGGCGCTTCAGAAAACGGAAAATAAAGCACACTAAGCCGGTTGCAGCGGTCGAAGCGGCCTGAACTTGCTAGCGCCGCTCTTGGAATCGCCTTCGGCGGCTTCGGATAGGTTCTCTAATCCATGAACGAGCGTTCGTTCGAGGCATCGTATTTTAGAACGTCGATTTTGATCCTGTTTCCCCACTTCTTTAAAAACGGCGCCGTCTTTTGTCTTTCAAGATGGGCCGTCAGCGATTCTTGATCTTGCCACCGCGCGACGATTAGCATGCGTCCGGCGGGCGCATCTTCCAAAGTCACGGCATAAAAGAGGCATCCCTTTTCAGCTCTCGTGCTGGAAGCGATGGCCTGAACGTCTGCAGTGAACTCATTCAGATCAGACGGATTCAGGTGAAGGTAACCCATGAGTATGATCATTTTTGTTTATCCTTTTTTGCTTAATTAAATTGGCAAACTTCTTCAAAGTTCAGCCGCGATCCTCGCGCGCCGGCTCGCGGAGCGTTGAAAAGTCTACCGAGACCCGTGACGAGAAAGAACACGCCCCCTTGTGGCGTGTTCTTTCGAGCTTTCGTCCTCACGCGACCGTAAGCACGAGCTTGCCCTGGATGTGTCCACGGGCGGCTCGTTCGTGCACCTTGCGAGCATCGGCAAGCGGAAACGTGCTGTCTATGGCGACGCGAACCGCCCCGGCATCGAGCAAGCTTCCGAGTTCCGCGAGCTGCGGGCCGTTCGAGCGCACTTGGGTCATCGAGACCGTGACGCCCAGCTTCGCGGCCTCCTCGGCGTCGGAGAAGCCTAAGAACACCGGGAACAGCGCGCCGCCACGCTTGAGCGTGCGCAAGAAACGACCGGTGGTGGGGCCGCCGAGGGTATCGAGGACGAGATCAATGTCATGCGCGACGTCCTCGGGAGGGGTCTTGGTGTAGTCGATGAATTCGTCGGCGCCGAGCTCGCGCAGGAACGACTCATGCGTACCCGATGCCACCGCGATGACGTGCGCACCCTTCCACTTAGCCAGCTGCACCGCGAAGTGCCCCACGCCGCCCGCGGCACCATTGACGAGCACCGTCTTGCCGTTGAGCGGCACCGGGCGATGCATCTCTGGTTGAAGCGGATTTGGTTCGTTGTGACCGAGTTCGACCAGGAACTGCCAGGCGGTGAGCAACGCCATCGGCGCCCCTGCGGCGTGCACGTGATCGATGCCAGCCGGCTTGAGTGCAAGTTCCGACGCTGGCACGGTGACGTACTCGGCATAGGCGGCGCTCTCCCCGAAGCTGGGGAAGCGAACCATGCTGAAAACTTCATCGCCGACGGAGAAGCCCTGCACCTCCGTGGTGACCGCCTCGACGACACCCGACACGTCCGTCCCCAGAATGACGGGAAAAGGCACCGGCGGCCTCCACTCAGGAGGAAGCATCTTATACCCGTCGCGCAGGTACCAGTCGGGGGGGTTGATCCCAACCGCGTGAACGCGAACGAGCACCTCACCCTGCTTCAGTTCGGGAACCGGCGCCTCCTCGTAATGCAGCACCTCGGGACCACCGAACTCGTGCAGTCGCACCGCCTTCATTGTGTTTGTCGTCATCACTTTCTTCCTTTACGCAGATGGGGTATACTTACCAGAGCACTGCTCCGTATATACGGGTCACTGCTCCGTATATCATTATACGGGTCACTGCTCCGTATATCATTATACGGGTCACTGCTCCGTTTGTCAAGGGGGGCCTATGCGAGCCGATGCGAAGAAAAACTATGAGTTCATACTCGCAGTCGCGCGCGACGTCGTAACCGAGCACGGCACCGATGCCTCGTTGCGCGACATCGCCCGCAGAGCTAGCGTGGGGTTCGGCACACTGCACCGTCACTTCCCGACGCGAGAGGCGTTGCTCGAAGCCTTGCTCCGTGCGAGCTTTGACGAGCTGACGGCAAGGGCGGGCGAACTCAAAACTTCGAGAGCACCCGACGACGCTCTCGTGTCGTGGCTGCGCGAAGCCGTCGCGGTCGCACACAATTATCGCGGCGTTGTGGATTCGATGATGGCCGCCATCGCGGACGCGGATTCCGCGCTCCATGCTTCGTGCGTTACGATGCGCGCGGCAGGCACGCGGCTCCTCGCCCGCGCTCAAGCCGAGGGCATGGCGCGGACCGACATCGATGGCGCTGACCTGTTCGCGCTGGTCGGGGCGCTCGCGTGGCTCGGTGACCAACCGTCGCTCGCGGGCCGCGCCGATCATCTCTTCGGTGTTATTGTCAGCGCAATCCTGACGAATTGAGGGAGCAGCGATGTCAGCCGGGAATGCCGCCCTCCGGCCCGCCGCCGAAATTTTCGAGCACGCGGACAAGCGAACTTGGCCGCGCGACTCCCTAACGGGGGAGTGAGTCTCGTGCAAGGAGGTCGATAACCAGCAAGGAGGTCGATAACCAGCAAGGAGGTCGATAACCAGTCCGTGTTGGCCTTCGAGCCTCTGGCGAGCCCCGATCGCCGGTCCCCTGCAGCATCTCCTTTGAACCGCTGCACCAGCCCGGGCAGGTGATGCTTTTGTAGCCAGCGCAGCCGCTCGACCACGCTGGCCGAGGCTCGCCTGTCGACGTCGTCGAGACCGCCGGTGCACCCATAGCCTTTTGAAGACCGCCGAAAAACATAGATGAACGAAGCTGGCGGATCAGGCCCTCGTTGATGGGTGTTCCGTCGAAGACGAAGGCGTCCAGGTCCTTTCATGCCTCTGCACGGTCGCCTCGGAGCATGCTTAGTGTGCTTTATTTTCCGTTTTGTGAGGCGACCCCGACCCCGAACACAATACACAAAGATTACGCGCACGGCGCGAACGAAGATCGGATGAAATGAATGCCGGAACTGCCGGAAGTGGAAACATTGCGCCGGGGGCTGGAAACGCTGACGGCGGGGCGCACCATCATGCAGGTGCGGGTGCTTGTCCCAAAAATGGTCAGGGGAAATGTGTCCGACCCCGACCATTTGGCACGGATTTTGCAGGGAAGCCGAATCAAAACAATTGATCGGCGCGGCAAGAACTTGCTATTTGCGCTGGATTCAGGGTATTATCTACTGTTGCATCTCAAGATGCGTGGGCAGTTGATTGTCGTGCCGTCCGAAACAGATGAGGCAAAGTACCTCGCGGCGGCATTTACATTGGACAACGGGCGGCAATTGCGCTTCCACGACATGTGGACATGGGGCGAGATGCGCCTGCTGACCGCCGAGGAACTTTCGGTTCATCCGCCGCTGTTGACAATGGGGGCGGAGCCGCTGGACTCGGCTTGGACGCCGCAAAGCTTGGCCGACGCTCTGGCGCGCAGGCCCCGAGCCATGATTAAGGCGGCCCTGCTGGACCAAACAACGCTGGCCGGTGTCGGCAACATCTACGCGGACGAGTCTTTGTTTCGCTCCCACGTGCAGCCGGCACGTGCGGCAGGGTCGCTGACACAGGCTGAGATTGATGCGCTGCACCACGCGATTCGTTCTGTTTTGACGGAAGCGACAGCCGGCGGCGGGACAACCAGCGACAATTATGTGGATACCGAAGGGGCCGTAGGGCGTTTTATCCCGCAGGTCTACGATCGCGGCGGCAAAGAATGCACGGTTTGCGGAACAACGCTGACCCGAACAAAAGTGATAGGGCGCGGGACAGTCTTCTGCCCCCAGTGCCAAACATAAAACAAAAAACCAATCTAGGGCACTCTTGCCCTGCTGCTGAGGAGCACTGCGAAATTATGTCGGTCGTACCTGAAGAAGTTGTGATGAGCGAAACGCGCGCGCCGGAACTCGTCGCCCCGGAAACCCCGGCGGCCTCGTCCGTGCCCGCCCCGGACGCGAGCGGCGGCCCAAGCCTGCCCCAAACGAACGGCAGCGCGCCCGCTGCGCCGCCCGCCGCTCCCGCAGCACAAACTGCCGCATCGACCGCCGATGAAGACTTGATGTCGGCAGCCATGCTGCCCGATAAGCCAAGTGCGCGTCAGTCCGACTACGAAAGCATGTTCAAGGAACTGTCGGAAGGCGATGTCGTGACGGGAACCGTCGTGCATATCGACAAAGACGGCGTTTTGGTGGATGTAGGCAGCAAAAGCGAAGGCGTCATCCGCCCGAATGAACTCAGCCGCGAGCCGTTTGAAAACATTGAAGACGTGGTCAAAGTCAACGACCCTGTCAAAGTGGTGGTCATCGGACGCATGGACGACGGCACGTTATTGCTGTCCAAAAAGCGGGCCGACTTCGAGAAAGCCTGGGACAAAGTGATCGAAGCCATGAATGCGGGCACGATCCTGCACGCCATGGTTTCGGAGCGCGTCAAAGGGGGCCTGGTCGTGGACCTGGGTATTCGCGGGTTTGTTCCCGCGTCCCATGTCGGCACGGGCGACTTCAAGCACCTCAACCTGGACAAGTTTGTCGGGCAGAGCATCCCGCTCAAAGTCATCGAAGTAGACCGCGAGCGGCGCAAGATTGTGCTGTCCAACCGCCTGGCGACCCAGGAAGAGCGCGAGCAGAAAAAGACCGACACGCTGGCATCCCTCAAAGAGGGCGAAGTGCGCAAAGGCATCGTGCGCCGTGTCACCGACTACGGAGCCTTTATCGACCTCGGCGGTATTGACGGTCTCTTGCACGTGTCGGAAATGTCGTGGGCGCGTATCAAGCATCCGTCTGAAGTCGTGCACAACGGCCAGGAGCTTGACGTAATGATCCTCAAGCTGAAACTAGGCGAAGGGCGCATCAGCTTAGGGCTTCGCCAGATCCTGCCTGACCCCTGGACAGAAATCGGCGAGAAATATAACATTGGCGACACGATCAAAGTGACCATTTCCCGACTCGTGCCGTTTGGCGCGTTTGTCCAACTGGCGGAAGGCGTGGAAGCAATCATCCCGAACGGCGAGCTGTCCGACCGGCGCATCGGCAAACCCAGCGATGTGGTCAATCCGGGTGACGAAGTGGAAGCGAAAGTCGTCGAGATGCGCACGGAAGAGCGCAAAATGACGCTTTCCATCCGCCGCATGACCGAAAGTGTCGGCGCTGTGCGGGAGCCGTATGTGCCGGAGCCTGACTTGGGCGGTGGGCGCGGGCGCGAAGGCCGTGAACGTGAACGAGGGGGCGAGCGTGAAGGGCGCATCGAAGGCGGCCCGGCCCGGCCCGCCGACAACGGCAACCGTGAGCGCCGCCGACGCGAAGGCGGCAACAGCGGCGGCGGACGCAGCCGTGGCGGCATGGATTATGGGTCGGATACCGAGGACGATTACAAAGAGTTCAAGAACTTCCGTGCCAGCCAGCGCGACGAGACATTCGGCACTAGCCTGGGCGACCTGTTGGGCGCGCAGCTAGGCGGCCTGGAAAAACTGCGTGATGCCGCACCCGCAGAAGACAACGCCGAACCGGAAGCAGAAGCCGACAAGGAATAGCATGTGACAAAAGAGCCTCTGTCCGAGCATAAACGGGCGGAGGCTCTTTTTCCGAGTCAAGCTTATGCGTATTTTAGCAGTCACCGGCGGCATCGCGTCGGGCAAAAGCGCAGTCACGCAGATGCTGGCAAATCTGGGTGCGCCCACTGTCAGTGCAGACACTGTTGCGCGTGACCTGCTGCGTCCGGGCACGCCAACAAGCCGGGCCGTGCTGCAAGCCTTTCCGCACTGTGCGGAACCGGAGCAGGAGGCCGCCATTGACCGGCGCGCTTTGGGGCGTTTGATCTTCGCCGACATTGAGGCGCGCGCACGTCTCGAAGCCCTCACTCATCCGCAGATTATCCGCGCTTTACGAGAAGCTGCCGGCAGGTGGCGCGAGCAGTCCGGCGGCTGCGCGGCTTTGGAAATTCCCCTCTTATTTGAGACAGGACTGGAAACTTTAGGGGACGCGACCATTGTCGCCGCCTGTTCCATCAGCCAGCAAATCCAGCGCCTTCAGGCACGGCTGGGGATAGAGGAAGCCGAAGCGCGGCGGCAGATCAATGCGCAATGGCCGCTGGAAGAAAAAACAAAGCGCGCCGACTGGGTGATTGACACCAATGGCAGCCTGGAAGATACGCAGGCGCAGGTGGCTGCATTGTGGGAAAGCGAGTGTGTATGACAGCAGACGGGGCCGGGCAGCGAGGATTTATCCTGTGGCTTACGGGGATGTCGGGAGCTGGAAAGTCTACTTTGACGGCGCATCTGGCCCGGCTTTTGAGAGCGCAGGGGCACAAAGTGGAGCTGCTGGACGGTGACGACGTGCGCACACACCTCTCGGCAGGATTGTCGTTTTCCAAGCAAGACCGGGATGTGAATGTCGGGCGGATTGGGTTTGTGGCGCGCCTGCTGGCCCGCAACGGCGTTGTCGTGCTGACGGCGGCCATCTCGCCCTATGCGCAGGCGCGTGAAGCTGTGCGCGCCGAAGCAGTCAAAGACAGCATCCCGTTTGTGGAAGTATACGCGCAGGCAAGCATAGATGCCCTCGCGGCGCGTGATGTGAAGGGATTGTACAAAAAAGCGATGGTGGGGGAGATCGCCCACTTTACCGGCATCACCGATCCATATGAGCCGCCCGTGCATCCTGAGATCGCTGTTCACACTGACCGTGACACCGTAGAGCAATCTGTGGAGCAGATCATGGCCTACTTAGAAACGCAAGGCTTGATTAATTGAAACGCCAAAGCAGACAATAAAAAAGCACCCGCAAAGGTGCTCTTTTCATGCTGGTAGCCCCAACGGGAATCGAACCCGTGTCTGCCGCGTGAAAGGCGGCTGTCCTAACCGCTGAACGATAGGGCCGGAGCGTTCGCTGCGCTAGGCCGCGAACGATTGTTTATACCTGAAACGACGAGCGTCTGTCAACTCCCGGCGCGAACTTAACGCAGAAACGCCGCTTGACGCATGACGGAAGGCAGAACGCGCCGCGCACCGGCAAAGTGGCCCCAGTAGTACGGGCTGTTGAGCACATCCATGCGTACGCCTTTGTGCGAATTTGCCGCATGGATAAACTTGCCCTGCCCAGCATAAATGCCGACATGGGAAATGCCGCGCTTGTACGTGTTCTTGAAGAAGACCAAGTCGCCCGGCTCCATTTTCCCCACGGGGACGGGCAGACCATGATAATACTGCGCGGCGGCGGTGCGGGGGATTGACACGCCGTCGGTCGTGCTCAGGACGTAGCGCACAAACCCGGAACAGTCAAACCCGGAGCGGGATGTGCCGCCCATAATATACCGTGACCCGCGCAGGGCGTAAGCCGCCATTACGACGTTGCCGTCGACCGCCTCATGCAGGGTTTGCAGCTTTGCGAGACGCACCAGCGACTGGTGGCGCAATGAGGCAAGCTTGAACTGCGCCTTGCGCTGGACTTGAACCAGCTTTTGCTGGCGCAGCGCCATCTTGTTGGCTCGTGTACTCAGCGTGCGCTGCATCTTGACTTCGGCCATGGCTATGTGCTGCTGCTGCATCGCGCTTTTCAGCAGGGCCATTTTGCGGGCATGCAGGAGTTTGACGCCTGCCATCTGCATCCGTGCCGTATGGCCGCGCAGGGCGGCAATACGGGTCTGCTGCGCCAGGTGGGCATTGTGCACAGCCTGCGCGACACGCTGGGCGGCAAAGGTCGTGCTTTCCCTGGCTTTGACGGCGGCAAGGTGCGCCTGCGCCGTGCGCAAATGGGCAAGGTGCGCGGCAGTGTGCGCTTTGGCTGGGTTGATGGCGGCAAGGGGAGACTGAGGACGCGCGGCCTGAGCTGGGGAAAGAACAGCGGCGAAAGAGCCCAGCACGGCGGTGGAAACCAGCAGGCGGCGCGCGGAAGAAACACGCGGAGCAGGGAGTTCAGGATTGATGCGTGTATGGTTCTTGAATAAAAGCAAAAGCAGATGGTTCCTTTCCAAATTATCGGCACCATCCTGGGGATGGGATAACGTGGCGGCTGCGGCACAACGCTTTGTGCAAAACTTCACAACCTCCGTATCTTAACGCAACTTCTGTTTTTTGTCAAGGTAAAATTGCCGGGATGGGGGCATAAGAGCGCTGCGATTAGGCTCGCACCGCTCCCTCATCCCATCTAAAACACGGTTAATTTCCGAAGGGGAAAACTTTTTTCTGGAAAGTGATATTCTTTTTCCAAGCTGTCCGTGCAGGCGGGGGCGGGAAGGTTTCTTGCGCTGCGGACGGCTGACCCGGTATACTAACAGCAGTTATGGCCGCTGATATCATAGACAACCGGAGTAGGCGGCTGGCCGACAGCATCCGCGCACTGATGGCAGACCATGCCGTTGCCGCGCGGTTTGCGGTCGGCTATTTGTTTTTGGACGGCCTTGCCCCGCTGCGTGCGCAGATCGCGGGCCTGGATGAAGTCCATATTCTGATCGGCAATGTCGTCAATCGATTGACTGAGGAACAGGTGCAGGAGGAGCTGGCAGCCAGTCTGCCGGGCGCCGACCCGCCTGCGCGCGAGCAGGAAGACTTCACTGCCACCTTGCGGGAAGCCCATGCCCGCGCCGCCCGCGTGACGGCCCTCAACCTGCGCCGCACCCTGGAGGAAATGACGCCCACGCCGGATGCCCGTGCGCTGCTGCTGACCTTGGCCGGGCGCATTGCCGACGGCGGCCTCAAAGTGCGTCTTTACACGCACGGGCGCATTCATGCCAAGATTGCTCTGATTGACTACTCCCTCCCCAATGGACAGCCATCCCGTATCGCCATTGTCGGCTCCAGCAACCTGACCCTGGGCGCGCCCGCCCACCCGACTGAAATGAACGTCGTCGTGCGCGACAGCGAAAGCACTCAGGCCCTGGCACAATGGTACCAGGGCTTGTGGGATCAGTCACAGGATTTTCACCGGGAATTGTTTGATGAATTAGGGCAGTGCTGGGCGCTGCAAACTCATAGCGTCCCCCCAGGCAGTGCGGGGCCGGACACGGGCGGCGCTAGTGCCGTACCGACAACCTAAAGGGCATCTGTGAGGACGATGCCGTCGGAAGCGGGCGCAGAACGCGCGCGGACAATAAGGCATCCCCATCGTCTTCCCAGTCTTCGCCGGGCCAGGCCGCGGCGTCTCCGGCGAATGGACGGCTGACGGATGCGCTGTCAATAATTGTCTCGTAAAGCGCCTCGGCCTGCGCGGGCGGAAGGCTGCTTTGCGATAGCATAAGTGGCTGTTTCATTAGACCTCCTCGTCTTGGTGAAGCCATAGATTATATACCCGATACAAGGCCGAATCACCAATAAAACACGGTTTGTTATTCATACGTTCAAAACGAATGTTATTTTTCTTATCGGAAACATCATCCCATTTTTGTACCATGCATGCCCATGGCCGACATTGATCTTCTTTCAACTTCTCAGGCCCTGGACCAGGCGCGGCTTTTGCCGGCAGGGGCCACTTTGCTGCTGCTGGGCGCGACAGACACGGGCAAAACCACGTGGACCTTGGAAGCCGTCCGCGCGCTGACCCGCCTGGGCAAAACCGTCGCCGTCCTGGATTGTGATCTGGGACAAAGCGAGATCGGCCCGCCCGGCACGGTAGGCGTTGCCCTTGCCCGGCCCGACACGCATCAAGACCTGCGCACGCTGCGCGACCTTGCGCCCCTCGCACTGGGCTTTGTCGGGGCCGTTTCGCCCGCGCGTCACGGGTTGGAATGGTGCGTTGCCGCCTGCCAGATGGCGCGTGTCGCCAAGAAACACCGTCCCGACCTGCTGCTGGCAGACACCTGTGGCTGGGTGCAGGGTTCCCTCGCAGTGCAGGCCAAGCACGCCCTGGCCGACCTGCTGCTGCCGCAGGCCGTGTTTGCCTTTCAGCGCAAGGGCGAGATTGACCCGCTCCTGCGCGCGTTCGCCCACCAAACTCTGCCCGCACTCCACGCTGTCACGCCCGCTGCCGAAGCCGGACGCAAAACCCCCGCCGCCCGCGCCACCCGCCGGACGGCCCGCTTTGCCAAAGCCCTGGAAAATGCTCAGGAAGTGTCGTTGCCCTGGGAGCAGGCGGCGTTTCGCGGCACACGGCTGGGCTTGGGCGAAACGGTTCCGCACCATGTGCAGCAGTTTATCTCCCAGTCGCTGCGCGCGCGGACGCTGCACGCCGAACTGTCACCCCAGGGGGGCCTGCTGGTCGTTGTCCACGGCGAAACATGGGACACGCAGGGGTTATCCGTTTTAGAGCACCACTTTCGCACGACTCAGGTGCTGGTTGTCCCCGCTCAAAAATATGCGGGTCTCTATGTCGGTTTGATTAGCGCGGCGGGAGCGCTGCTGGGTGTGGGCCTGCTGTCGCGTTTGGACTTCGGCACGCGCACCATGACCATTCTCACGCCCTGCCGACGGCCCGCCGCCATCCGGCAGATCTGGATGGGAACGCTGCGTCTGCATCCCGATGGCCGCGAGCGGGGCGACATGCGCCCCGGCGACATCTAAACGCGACCGCCTGAGCGGGGCGGGGGAGGGACTCCCGCCCATCAACATTGCACCCCCGCCCTACCTTATTGCACCCCCGCCCTACCTTCGGCGTTCCCACGGCTTTTCCAGCGTGTATCAACGACGGAACAAATCCGTCCGTCGTCGGTATGCGCCGACAACGCGCAATAAATACACAAGCCACGCGCAATAAATACACAAGCCACGCGCAATAAATACACAAGCCACGCGCAATAAATACACAAGCCACGCGCAGGCAATGCCGTCACGAAACCAACAACTCATGCCCTCATCCCGGCCCGCTCGCAAGCGCTCGCGGCGGGTATAATCCCCTCATGCCAAAGCTTGTGATTTTAGACGGTAACAGCCTGCTGTACCGGGGCTTCTTTGCCATGCGCGCCTTGACCACGTCCGACCGCATGCCCACCAATGCCGTGTACTCGTTTGTGCTGATGCTGCTGACCATTTTAGAGCGCGAACAGCCGGATGCCATCTTTGCCGCGTTTGACCCGCCCACGCCGACATTTCGCCACAAAGAATTGCCGTCGTACAAAGGCACGCGGCTCAACATGCCCGATGACCTCAAGCCGCAGCGCAAGCCCGCCCGCGAAGTGTGCGAGGCGTTCCGCGTGCCCGTTGTGGAAGTGGACGGGTTTGAAGCCGACGACGTGTGCGGGACACTGGCGGAGCAGGCCAAGCTGGGGGGCTATGACGTGCTGATTGTAACCGGCGACGGCGATGCCCTGCAATTGGTGGACGATGGCAGTCCCCTGGAAGGACGCGGGGCCGTTCAGGTGATGATTACGGTCAAGGGCGTGACCGACACAGTCACCTACGATAACGCGGCCGTGTTTGCCCGCTACGGGTTATCTCCCACGCAGATACCCGACTTTAAAGGATTAAAGGGCGACAGCAGCGACAACCTGCCCGGCGTCCCCGGCATCGGCGAAAAAGGCGCGTCAAAATTGCTTAAAGACTACGGGACACTGGAAAACCTGCTGTTCCATGTAGACGAACTGCCCGAAAAGACCAAAGTCGCCCTGATCCAGAACACCGACGTCGCCGTGCAGTGCAAGCGTCTTGCCACCATTATCCGCGACGTGGCTCTGCCTGCGTGGGGGCAAATCACGCCCGATTATCAAACGATTGGCCCCGATTTCGAGGCCGTGCGCGCCCTCTTTGACCGCCTGGAGTTCCGCACATTAAGCAAGCGGCTGCCGGATTTGGAGCGCATCCAGCGCGCCAAGACCATCGCGGGCGGCGGGGCGGGGCAGGGGGGCGAGCAGTCTGAGGGCGGCGCGGAAGGGGAAACCAAAGAAGCGTCGTCCCTGCCGCACCATACGATAAACACGGCGGACGAGATGGCGGCTTTGCTGGCGCGCCTGCGGGACACGGACACGCCCGTGGGTCTGCGTTTGCACACAGCCCCGCCCAAAGCCTCACTGATGGACGCCGAATTGCACGGGGCAGCCATCGCGCTGCCCGACGGGGCTTATTACGCCGCCTGGGACGCCCACAAGGACGCTTTGCAAAGTTACCTGGCGGACGCTTCTCTGCCCAAGAGCGTATACGACTTGAAGTTCGTGGCAGGCGTGCTGGGCAGGCACGGAGTCACCCTGGCCGGCGCGGTGTTTGACGCTTTGCTGGCCGCGTACCTGCTGGCTGCGGGCCGCGCATCCTACCCCCTTGCGGACGTTGCCGCCGACATGGCGGGCATTGACCTCGTTCCCGATGCCGAAGACGCGCCCGCAACCCGCATGGACGAAGCCGCCGCCGTCTACGCACTGGAAGGCATCATGCGTCCCCGGCTGGAGCGGGACGGCCTGCTGCCTTTATTCGACGACATGGAGCTGCCCCTCGCGCCGATCCTGGCAGGCATGGAGCGCAGCGGCGTTTCCATCAATGCCGACCTGCTGCGCCGGGTCAGCGAAACCATGGGCGTGCAGATCGCGACATTAGAAGGAGAGATTTTCGCCCTTGCGGGAGGCGCGAAGTTTTCCATCGGCAGCACCAAGCAATTGCAGGAAGTGCTCTTTGACAAGCTCAATCTGCCGCACGGCAAAAAGACCAAGACCGGCTATTCCACCGGTGCGGACGTGCTGGAAGATTTGGCGGGCAAAGGGCACGAGATTGCCAGTAAAATCATCCAGTGGCGCGAACTCAGCAAGCTGAAATCGACCTATGCCGACGCCCTGCCCGCTTTGATCAACCCCGGCACAGGCAAGCTGCACACCAGTCTCAACCAGACCGTCACCAGCACGGGCCGTTTATCATCGAGCAATCCCAACCTGCAAAACATCCCCATCCGCACGGCTGTCGGGCGCGAAATCCGCAAAAGCTTCGTTGTCGACGCGGGGCACGTGCTGGTGTCGGCGGACTACTCACAGATTGAGCTGCGCATTTTCGCCCATGTCACCAAAGACCCCGGCCTGGTGCAGGCGTTTTCGTCGGGCGAGGACATTCATGCGCAGACCGCCCGCCGCATCTTTGATGTGCCCGAGGGCGAAGCCGTCACACCCGAGCAGCGCCGCCAGGCAAAGACCGTCAACTTCGCGGTTGTGTACGGGGCCGGGGCATTCCGCGTCGCCAACGACCTCGGCATAGACCAGAAGCGCGCCTCCGAACTCATCAAAGCCTATCTGGAGTTGTATCCCGGCGTCCGCGCATACCTGGAAGAAGTGCTGGTGGACGCCCGCGAAAAAGGCTATGTGCAGACACTTTTAGGGCGCAGGCGCTACGTGCCCGATGTTAATTCGCGCGTGTATCAGTTCCGCCAGACAGCCGAGCGCGAGGCCGCCAACATGCCCGTGCAGGGGACAAGCGCGGACATCATCAAGCGCGCCATGCTGCGGGTCAATGACGCCCTCGGCGCTCAAGACTTGTTTGCTACCATGATCATGCAGGTGCATGACGAATTGTTATTTGACTGCGCGCCCCATGACGTGCCCCGCCTCGCCGGGCTGATCCGCGAAGCTATGGAGCATGCCTACCCGCTGGACGTGCCCTTGCAGGTGGAAGTCAAAAGCGGCCTGAACTGGTGGCAAGTTACGCCGGTCGGGGACGATGACGCGGATAGCGACAGCTTGCTCGGCCCGGACACGGCATAACAGTTCAAACCCCGCAAAGAAACACACCCATGACAGACGCCCTCGCCCTTGTTCGTGAACTGGTCGCCATCCCCGGCCCGCCGGGACAGGAAGACGCCGTGCGCGATGCCGTCGCCGCCCATGCCGACCGTCTAGGATGTGTCAGCATTGCCGATGCGCGCGGCAACCTCTTGATTGCCCCGCCCGGCGCAAAAGCATTGCCCGAGAAACCTTCGGTCGTCGTCATGGCGCACCTGGATGAAATCGCTCTTTTAGTGGTGCGGGTGGAGGACGATGGGCGATTGGTCGTCACCAACATGGGCGGGGCGTATCCGTGGAAATGGGGCGAAGGGCCGGTTTCAATCCTTGCGCCCCATGCACCGCTCATGGGCGTTTTGTCGTTCGGTTCCATCCATAGCAGCGCCAAAAGCAATCCTGCCGTACGCGCGCGAGACGAGCCGCTGACTTGGGACATGGCGCGCGTGTTCACGGGCCTGTCTGCTGAGGCATTGGAAGCGCACGGCGTGCGTCCCGGCACGCGGGTTGCGCTGCATCCGTTTCAGCGTTTGCTTGCGGAGTTTGGCGACTTTGCGAGCGCGCCGTTTCTCGATGACCGCGCGGATTTGGCGGCTCTGATTTTGACCCTGGAACTGCTGGCGGATGCGACTTTGCCGGATAACGCGCAGGGCGGGGTGCTGTTTGCCGCCACTGCCGCTGAGGAAGTGGGGGGGCATGGCGCGCTGTATCTGCTGCGTCAGTATCAGCCGCAATACGGGCTGGCCCTGGAAGTCGGCCCCAATGTGCCCGAAGCGCCCTTCGCGCTGGACAGCCAGCCGACCGTCTGGGTCAACGATTCGTACAGCGCCATGCGTCCCGCCGACATTGCCCTTGTGGCCGAGGCCGCGCACGGCGCAGGGCTGACCCCGCACTTTCAAGCACTGGCGCGTGGCGGCAGCGATGCCTCGTGCGCGGCCTCTCAGGGCCTGGTTGCCCGGCCTATCACGCTCGCTTTTGGCGCGGAAAACTCGCACGGCCACGAGATCATGCACCGCGATGCCCCCGACAACCTGGCCCGGCTGACACAGGCCGTGCTGATGCGCCTTTTGTCTTAGCGCGCCTAAAAAGAAGCCCTTCCGCCCTAACCACGCGGCAAGGAAAGGTCTTTCTTTCCCCTCCGGCTCCCCAAGCTTGGGGCGGGAAGGCTGCTTTCTCGTCATTCGTACAGCAGATGCGCCGCCGTGCGCCTGCCGAATTCTTCCAAGCCTTCTGCCCATCTGCCTGCAATCTCCCTGTAGCTTTGGCCCGCCAGGACGCCGTCAAACGCGGCTGTGTTTGCCAGCAATGTGGGGAACTTCTCCGTTTCCCATGCCTGCGGGTATAGCGCGCGCAGAACAACGGCCAATGTGATACCCAGGCGCACGGCGTCAAACACTGTTCTTTCCGTGACTATCAAGTTGACGCCCCGGCAGGGCATACCCGCATATTTGCTGGCGCGCGGCGTAAACTCCACGGGCACGGCGCGGATGCCGGGCATGTCCTGCGCGTTGAAATGGACGGCCAATGCGCGGGCGTCGATCCACGGCGCACCCATTACTTCAAACGGCGTGTCCGTGCCGCGTCCGACCGAAAGGTTGGTCATTTCCAGCAAGCCGACGCCGGGGTACAGCGTTGCCTGCGTCAGAGAGCGCATGTTGGGGGACGGGTTTGTCCAGAGCAGGCCCGCAGTATCGAACCAGTCGGCGCGCTGCCAGCCTTGGCACGGGAGCACGGTAAGGGGACAAGTCAGCCTGCGCTCGGCATGGATCAGGCGCGCGACCTCGCCTAGTGTCAGGCCGTGACGCACGGGAAGAGAATGATACGCCGTAAACGTCCGCTTGTCCCCATCGGGGAGCGGGCCTTCGCAATGCGCGCCTGTGATGGGGTTGGGACGGTCACAGACAAAGACGGGCAGATGTTGAGCATCAGCGGCTTGCAGCACGTGCCCCAAGGTGCTGAGATATGTGTAAAAGCGGCAGCCGATGTCCGCCATGTCAAACACGAGGCAGTCTAAAGGGTGCATCTGCTCCGCCGTGGGGGCCGTCCGCGCGCCATACAGCGAGTACATGGGCAGACCGGTCGCATCATCAATGGTGTCGTCCACGTGGGGCTGGTCAAACGTGCCGCGAATGCCGTGCTCCGGGCCGAACAGCGCGCCCAGATGCACGTGGGGCGTGTGGAACAGCAGGTCGGCAGTCGGCTGTCCCTGGCACGTGCGTCCCGTGGGGTTGGTGACCAGCCCGACGCGCAGGCCGCGCAAGTCCGTGAAGCTGTTCCGCGCGAGCACGTCAATGCCTGTCAGCACAGGGGTTGTGTTTGCTGTCATATTCACAGAAAAGCCCTTCCAGCGTCAGCGCGCCGTGCCTCAGCAACAGCAAGAAACGTCCCTTTGAGCGCATGTTTTGCCTGGATGTCGCGGCGTGGCTGCGGCGGTATTTCCTGGGGGTAGCCCTCGCGCTGCGAGCGCGCATCAACGATGGAACAAATCGTTCCGTCGTTGCAAAGCCTTGGGTACACGTTGAAAAAGCCTGGGATACGCCAAAGCAAAGGGAGTACGCCGAGGCGAAGGGCAAAGGCCGTACCCTGTTAGACCGTTTCCAAAAGCGCAGACAGGGCACTTTACCTCAAACTATTGGTATCATTCCGCTGAGACAGTTTGCATGAGGAACCACGCGATGCTGCATCCCATTCCCAGGCCGCACGAACCTTTTTGGCACGGGATTATCTTTGTCCTGCTGGGAGCGCTGATTGCCGTGTTCAGCCGAAAGCTTGTCGCAATGCAGCTAAAGTCCCGGCAGTCAGTGACGCGGAAGATGCTGGGGCCGATTGACTACGATCAATCGCCTCTGCTGCGCAATGTCAACAGTTCCTGGTATCAGCGTTACCTGCTGATTTCGTATTGGTTCGGCACTCTGCTTCTCGCTGTTGTGCCGGCTGGGCTTGGCGTCGTGATTATGCTGGGGCTGGTCTACACATCCGGCTGACGCGCCCCTGGTCAAACCAAACTCCGTCCACCAAAATGGGCCAAACCAACATGGAACCGCAGACTTCCTATCAAGACAAATGGGGCTACCTCAAGAGGCAGTATCGTTCTTGGTACATAGTCGTCCTCACGTATATGCCCGGAATGGCGGTTGTCACATCTTTGCCGTTTCACTTGAACATACTTGTCTTGTTGACATTGCCTTGCTGGATAGTTGGTTATTTTATGTTCGACTGGCGTATCATGGGGTTCCGCTGCCCGCGTTGCGCTCAACCGTTCTTTAACAAAGGGTCGCACGGCAGCAATCTCAACATCTTTCTTGTCCGGCGATGTGAGCATTGCAGGCTCCCCAAGTGGAGCAATGAGACATCAGGAAACATATAACGAACCCCTGATTTGAGCTGGTCGCTGAACGAGAGATCAGGCGGCTTCCTATGCTCAGGTACAATAGTGGGTATGACAGCGCCCACCATTAAACTCAAGCCTCAGCGTCCTGAACGGCTCGGCCACCCCTGGATTTACGACAACGAGATTGCCTCCGCCCCCAATGCGGGCTTTGCCAACGGCAGTGTCGTGCGCATTGTAGACACGCGCGGGCGGACGCTGGGAACAGGCTACGCCAACCTTGCCAGCAAGATCGCCGTCCGCTACCTCACCCGGCGCTTTGACGAGCATGTCGATGTCCCGTTCTGGCACCAGCGTATCCAGCGCGCTTTTCAATACCGTCAGGCCCGCTATGCCTCCGACGACCCCCTGCCTCCCGCCTACCGGCTTGCTCACGGGGAAGCCGACGGCCTGCCCGGTTTGGTCGTGGACATCTACCCCGGCTTTGCGGTTGCCCAGTTTCTCGCCCTCGGCCTGGAACCGTGGCGCGACGCCATCATCACCGCTTTGACAGCCCTGCCCGGCATCCGGGGCGTCTACGAGCGCTCCGACAGCGCCGTCCGCAAGCTGGAAGGATTGGAAGAACAAACCGGCGTGCTGGCAGGCGACACGCCCCCCGGCTTGCTGGAATGGCAGGACGACGGGGCCACTGTTTTGGCCGACATCAAGACGGGCGCCAAGACCGGGCTTTTTCTCGACCAGCGTGAAAACCAGAAAGCCGCCGCGCGCGAAGCGAGGGGCCGGGACGTGCTTAACTGCTTTTCATATACGGGCTTGTTCGGCTTGCGCGCCGCCCACGGGGGAGCCAAAAGCGTCACCAACGTCGAGATCAGCCCCGCGTTCACCGCTCTGGACAATGAGCAATGGACGCAGAACTCTCTTTCCATCCCCCATACGACTGTCACCGACAATGTTTTTGACTATTTACGCGTCTTAGACACCAAGGGGTACAAGACCGACATGGTGATATTAGACCCCCCAGCCTTCACCAAAAGCCGGGCCAGCCGCGATGGGGCCATGCGCGGCTACAACGAGATCAACCGCATGGGCATGCGTTTATTGCGTCCCGGCGGCGTTCTGGTCACGTGTTCCTGCTCGCACCATCTCACGTCGGGGGAGTTTCGGGACATCGTTCAGCAATCCGCGCGCGACGCCAACCGCACCCTGCGCCTGATCGAGACGCGCGGCCAGCCTGCCGACCATCCCGTGCTTTTGTCCGCTCCCGAGTCTGAGTACCTCAAGTGCCTTATCCTCGCCGTGGAATAGTCCTAGCCATGCGCCTCAGCGCGAGCAGCAAGCATCGCGGTTATGGGAACACGCGAAAGAAAGCAAACAAATGGGGGCGAGGGCAGACTAAAGCAAGGCTAATCCGCCATCGGGCGCGATGTTGGCGGCAGTGACAAAATCAGCAAGTGGGGAAGCGAAAAACAGGACGACATTGGCAACGTCATCGGGAGTGGCAAGGCGGCGCAGGGGAGTTTGCCTGGCAACGCTTTGCTGCACGGCAGTGGGCAGCGATTGCGAATACTCTGTCAGGGTCATGCCCGGCGACACCATGTTCACCGTGATATTATGCGGCCCCAGTTCCCTGGCAAGGCTGCGGGACAGGCCGAGCAATGCGCTTTTGGCTGTCGTGTGGACAACATACTCGGCAGCGGGACGCTGAATAAGCGTCGCCAGCAAGTTGACGATGCGTCCCCCGCCCTGCGCTTTCATCATGGGGATAACGGCGCGCGTCGGGTTGACTGTCGTACCCACCACGCCGTCAAACTCCGCCCGGAAATCGTCCCAGGTGGCCGTTTCCAGCGTCAGGTCATGCGCGAACGACGAGGCATTATTGACAAGTATATCCAACTGCCCATAATGCGCCAGCGCATCAGCGATCATGGCTTCGGCGGCAGACGGGTCGGCAAGGTCGGCGCGCAGGGCCAGGCCGCCGATCTCGCGCGCCAAAGTTTCCGCAGCCTCACGGCTGGTGTGATAATGCACGACCACCTGCGCGCCCTGTGACGCAAACAAACGGGCGACCTGCGCCCCGATGCCGCGCCCTGCGCCGGTGACCAAAGCGACTTTGCCTTGCAGCAAGTTACCGGGCAGCATGGGCCATCTTCAATTGAATCAACTCACGCGGCATTGTGAAAGCCACGTTTTCATCGCGAATATGCACGTCTTCGACGATGTTCACCCCATGCTGTTTCAAGGCTTCCAAGACTGCCTGCACGCGGTCTTCCGGGGCGGACGCGCCGCTGGTCACGCCCACTGTTTGCGCGCCTGACAGCATGGCGTCGGTGATGTCTTCCGGGCCGCCGATCAGAAACGCCCGTGGGCCCAGGGTTTCGGCCACGTTGCGCAGGCTTTTCGAGTTGGACGATGTTTGAGAGCCGATTACCAGCACAACGTCGCTTTGCGGGGCAATGACTTTGACAGCGTCTTGGCGGTTCTGGGTGGCATAGCAGATGTCGCCCGTGGGCGGGTCTTCCAGCCGGGGAAAGCGTGTCTTAAGGACGCGCACGATGTCCGCCGTCTCGTCAATAGACAGCGTCGTTTGGGTAAGATAAATCAGCCTGGCTTCGGGAGGATCGGATAGCAATGCCACTTCGTCCACACTGGTGACCAGGCGCAGACGCCCCGGCGCTTCGCCCAATGTCCCTTCAGTTTCGACATGCCCTTTGTGCCCAATATAAAAGATGCCGTAGCCGCGCCGCAGAAACTTATGCACTTCCAGGTGAATTTTGGTAACAAGGGGACAAGTGGCGTCAATCACGCGCAGGCCGCGCGACTTTGCCTCGTCCCGCACGGCGGGGGACACGCCGTGGGCCGAAAACACCAGGACGCTTCCCGCAGGCACCGTGCTCAGGTCGTCGGTAAAAATGGCTCCCTGGCGGCGCAGCCGTTCGACGACATGTTCGTTATGCACGATCTCGTGGCGGACATAAACCGGAGGCCCGAAAATCTCCAGCGCCTGCTCCACCACGTCAATTGCCCGGTCTACACCCGCGCAAAAGCCGCGCGGACTTGCCAGAAGTGCTTTCATGGTTTGATTATACCCGGTCCTGCGGCGTCGCCCGGCGCGTTTGGCGTGCCTGCCGCTTGCGGATCCAAGCGATCCAGGTCTGCATCTGCGGCTCGGCAATCAGCTTTTCCAGCGTGTCGTACTTGCGCGCGAGTTCTTTGACGCCGAACAAAGCATGGATCTGACGATGACATTCCACGCAGATAATCTCGATCCTGCGCCCGCCCTGGCTTTTGGGCAGGATATGATGCCGGCTGGCTTCCGACAGCCCGCACGCGCGCCCGCAGACAGGACACATAAATTCTGTGATAGTTGCTGTTGTTTTCATCTTATATTCACATAGATAGGGAAAATAGACTATACACAACTCTTGTACGCTGGCGAGCGTCCAAAAGGCAGCGGTTTTATCACAACGCCAAGGAGAAAAGAACATGAAACATTTCACTTTCGTCCGCAGCGCCCTGGTGCTGTCGGGTCTGTTACTGTCGGCTCAGGCTTGGGCGCAAGCCCCGGATAACGCCCCGCCGCCCATGCAGGGCGGTGGGGGCGGCGGCTATGGGCGCGGCCCCGGTGGGGGTGGACGCGGCGGCTTCGGGGGGCGATTCGCCTTTGGCACCGTCAGCGCCGTGGATGCTTCTACCAACACCCTCACGCTCACGCCGCGGGGTGGGGGCAGCAACCAGGTGATCCAGGTGCCGTCGAGCGCTTCTCTTGTAACCCAGACGCCGACCACTGTGGGCAGACTGCGCGTCGGGGAGCAGGTGCGCGTGTCGGGCATCCCTACCACGATTACGGCGACGCAGATTGTCGTCGGCACCCTGCCCAATGGGCTGGGCGGGCCAGGCGGCGGTGGCTTTGGCGGGGGGCGGTTTGGCGGGCCAGGCGGCGGGTTTGGCGGACCAGGCGGCGGACGACCGGGCGCAGGCGGCGCACCGGGGCAGAGCGCCATGTCTATCACGGCCAGCGTGCTGAGTCTCAACCCGCTGACTTTGATTACGCCGGACAACACCAGTATCACGCTGAAGATGGCGCCGGATGCGAAGATCAGCCGTTTATCCACCCTTGCTTTAGGCAGCGTCAAAGTCGGCGACCAGATCCTTGCCACGGGGCAAACCGGTACGGATGGCGTGTTCACCGCAACCACCGTGGCCGACAACCTGGACATGGGGGCGACCATGGGACGCGGCGGCTTTGGCGGCGGCGGCAACCGGTTCGGCGGCTTCGGCGGCGGACGACGTCAGCGCGGCGGCCCTAATGGCGGGCCGCCGCTAGCCGGCGACAACGGCGCTGCCCCGCCGCTAGCCGGCGACAACGGCGCTGCCCCGCCGCCCAACGACGGACGCGTATTCTAAGCACGCTGATCGCTGCCATTTCTCGCACTCTTAATGCCCCGGACGATACCAATCGTCCGGGGCGTTGTTGTTTGTGTCCTTTAGGGATAGATGCCGCGCGTGAGTGTGGCCTCGGCAACGCGCGATACGCCGACCATGTACGCCGCCGTGCGCAGGTCCACGGCGTGCGTTTGGCTTGTTTCCCAAACGTTGTCAAACGCGCTTTTCATGATCTTTGCCAGGCGGCTGTTGACCTGCGCCGCGCTCCAAAAGAACGATTGAATGTCCTGTACCCACTCAAAGTAAGACACTGTCACGCCGCCCGCGTTTGCCAATATATCCGGCAGCAGCAAGATGCCCCGGTCGCGCAAAATCAAGTCGGCATCCGGTGTGGTCGGTCCGTTTGCGCCTTCCACAACCATGCGCGCCTGGATGCGTCCGGCGTTTTCAGGCGTGATCTGGTGTTGCAGCGCGGCAGGCACCAGCACGTCGCACGGCATTTCCAAAATCTCCGCGTTGGAAACAGGGTCGCTGCCCGGGAACCCGACCACTGACCCCGTCCGGCGCACATGGGCGACAACAGCGTCGATGTCCAGCCCGTGCGGGTTGTGGATGCCGCCGGCAACGTCCGACACCCCGACCACAACAGCGCCGCGCTGACCAAACAAGCGCGCCGTCGCCCCGCCGACATTGCCGAACCCCTGCACCGCGATTTTGGCCCCCGCGAGTGACTTGCCCTGACGCTGAAATGCCTGCTGCGTCGTCAGCACCACTCCCAGCCCGGTTGCATCAATACGCCCTTCCGACCCGCCGATGGAAACGGGTTTCCCTGTCACGACGGCAGGCACGGTATGCCCGGCGTGCATGGAATACGTGTCCATCAGCCACGCCATGACTTGCCCGTTTGTGCCGACATCCGGGGCGGGAATGTCGCTGTCCGGGCCGATGACCAGGCTGATTTCCGTCGCATAGCGGCGCGTCAAATCCTCCAGTTCCCCCACGGTCAGCGCGTGCGGGTCGCAGATGACGCCGCCTTTGGCTCCCCCAAACGGAATGTTGACAATGGCGCACTTCCAGGTCATCCACATCGCAAGAGCCCGCACTTCGTCCAGGTTGGTGTCTGGGTGAAAGCGCAGACCGCCCTTGGCCGGGCCACGGCTGGTGTTGTGCTGCACGCGGTATCCGGTAAACATCTGCGTCCCGCCGTGCTCGCGGTTGACGGGGAAGTTGACCGTGAGCTCGCGCTTGGGAAAGCGCAAAATTTGATGCACCCCTTCGTCCATGTGCAGCAGCCCGGCGACATTTTCCAATTGACGCAGGGCGATCTGATACGGGTTGCTGTCTTCGGCAGTGACCGTTGTTGTCTGGGTCAGGGGCAAAGCAAGAGAATTGGACGGCTCAAAAGGCGCTGCGTGTGCTGCTTCCGACATTGATGCTCCTCCGGGCGGGGCGCTTCGGCGGCTCCGCGCTGCGAACTCACGGTTATTGTAGCATGGAAGCGCCTGTCCTGATGCCCGGCGCTGTTTCGGCATTCCTTCTGCGTTTCTGGAGCTTTATTCAGGCGTTGCAACGACGGAACAAAACCGTCCGTCGTCAGTACAGGCTCGCAATGCGAGTACAAAGCCTCGGGGACAGGCTCGCAATGCGAGTGCTGCGCGCGGGGAACGCCGGTGCAGTGCAGAAGAGATACGCGAACAGCGCGGGCATAAACCCGGCTTCGGGCAAGCGCCGAAAGCGTAACAGGATGCACAAAAGATTTCTCTTGTCATGGGAGGTAATGTGTGATAAAATAAGGAAACACAATGGTAACAAATTATTTCTGCGGCGCTTTACAACAGTAGAAAACTTCCCACTATGGATGCTGCCCAACTTATCCCGGCACGACCCGATTTAGAACTTGACTGTACGCGGCTGCCGGACATTCTGGAAGCCGCCGGCATCGGCGTGCTGTCGGGCGCGTGGCCGTTTGGAAGCGTTGCGTGCAGCGCCGTCTGCCGTGTCCACTTTTGCCTGCCGCCGGGGACGACAACATCGTTTGACGACCTGCTGGCGCGCTTGCTGCCCGAAGACGGCCAAAGCCTGCGGAGCGCTCTTGCCCACAGCTTCCAAACCGGCACGGATGGGTTTCTGGAGTGTCGCCTCCAAGCGTTGACGGAACAAACCAAGTGGGTCAGCCTGGCGTGGCGGGTGCGCCCGAACGCGCAGGGTGAGCCGTGCGGCTGGGACGGCATCACGCGCGACATTTCCCAGTCCAAGCAGGCATGGTCGGAGCGGGATGCCGCCCGGCAGGAAGCCGACCGGCGGACACAGGCGCTGGCCCAGGGATACGAGCGCGAGCACCGCATTGCGGAAGCATTGCAGCGGTCACTGCTGATCAAGCCGTCCCCGGAAGCGCTGACCGGCCTGGAAGTGGAAAGCGTGTATCAGGCGGCGTGGGAAGAAGCGCTGGTTGGGGGAGACTACTACGACGTTTTTGCCCTGGAAGACGGCAAGCTGGCCCTGGTCGTCGGCGATGTGTCGGGAAAAGGGCTGGAAGCGGCTTCGCGTACCGCAGAAATCAAGTTCACCCTGCGCGCGTATTTGCGGGAATATCCTCATGCCGCGACGGCGATGGAGCGTCTTAACGCCTTTTTATGCGAAGCGCGGGCATTGGAAGCGCCGACAAACGGCTACTTTGTCTGCCTGACAGTCGCTGTTGTCAGCCCGATGTCGGGCCAGATGGAAATCTGCTCGGCGGGCGCGGAGCCATCGTTTCTGCTGCGTGCGTCGGGCGAAACTTTGCTGCTCCGGGAAGGCGGCCTGCCGCTGGGGGTTGCGGCGAAAGCCGAATACACATCCGTGATCGTGATGCAGGAGGTGGGGGACGTGCTGCTTGTTGTCACGGACGGCTTGACCGAAGCGCGGCAGGGGACGCAGTTTCTCGGCGAGGACGGCGTGTCGTCTCTTGCCCGCCGCTCTTTGGGAGCGGGAACGCTGACACAAGTCGGGCAGGCAATCTTGTCCGGGGCGCAGGCGTTTGCGGGCGGTCATTTGCATGACGATGCCTGCCTTCTGCTGGCCCGCCGCACGGCCTAGCAAGACAAAACAAACCCAAACAGCCTCCGCAAGAGAGTGCTTGCGGAGGCTGTTTGGGTTGATATCAACGCGGATCCCAAATGTTCCAAATCTCAAGCGCGTGGTGACAAACGCTCCGGGGCCACGTATTTGATGCTCACAGAATTGATGCAGTAGCGCTCGCCGGTCGGCTTTGGCCCATCAGGAAAGACATGGCCGAGATGACTGCCGCAGCGCGTACAAGTCACTTCCACGCGGCGCATACCAAACGCGCGGTCTTCATGCAGGTCGACCGTGCCGGGCAGGGCGTCATAAAAGCTGGGCCACCCGCAGCCCGCATCGAACTTGGTGCCGGACTCAAATAGGACCTGCCCGCAGGCAGCGCAGGCAAATGTGCCGGGGGCGTCAAAGTCCTCGTATTCGCCGGTAAAGGGCCGCTCCGTACCCTTTTCGCGCAGCACATGATATTGCTCCGACGTCAGCTCTTCGCGCCACTGCGCGTCGGTCTTTTCCAATTTCTCGGTTATCATAAAGTTCTCCTTGTCGTCTTAGCATCAAAACAATCAACCTGGCCTTAAGCGTTCCCAAAGCGCCCAGAACATAATCAGGGCATGGCCGGTCAAAGCTGCCGTGCGCACCCAGTTTGTCATCACGAGCCCCTGGATTGTGTTCGGGTCAAAGCCCCGGCTCAAACAGTTCTGCAGCGGCACAGACACAAAAAACGTGGTCGCCCATGTGCTCAAAGCAAACCCAAAACCCGCGTCCAGCAATGTGCGCTGCCCGGCAAGTGCGCCCGGCCTCAGCGCCCGGCCTCAGCGCAAGCCAGCCCGCACTTGCCAATTCCACAATCATCGGCCCTAGCGTCACACCTGTCGTGCGCCGCGTGTGGCCGGCAGGATAAGTCTTCCAGCCGTCTTTGCCCACCTGGGAGAACAAGGCGTAATGCACCCGCTGCACCGTCCAAATCACGCCGGTCATGCACCAGGCCGAAAGTGTGCAAACAAGCAGCAGAACGATACGCCAAACTTTAGTTTGTCTCTTGCAACCCATGGGCTGCCGGGGTACACTAGACACGGAGATTTTGCACGACCTATGCCTTTTGCCCTGTCCCCTAAAGCGTTCGCCGCCACCGTTCTGCTTGCTTCGGCTTTGTTTCCCGCAGGCAAAGCAAACGCTGCATTGCAGCTGCCCCTGCCTGTCAGGTCGGGGCCTGTGTTTTTAGCCCTTTCTAGAACACAAACTGCCGGCCCGGCGTCGTTGTTTACATCGTCTGCTTCCCAAATCCTGCCGGATGCGTTTCAGCCTGTGCGCCGGATGCCGCAGCCGGTCACACCGTCTGCTTTGCTGACAACCTGGACACCACCCGGCATGGACTGGCTATGGAACAGGGGCAGCGACCCCAGTTTACGTCTGGCAGGATGGGGACAATTATTCAACGTAGCGCGATTGGGCGTGTATGCCGTGCCCCTGCGCGATGACCCGGCGGAGCGCACCAACATTCTGCTGGCGGCGCGGGCTGTGGACAGCACCACGATTATGCCCGGCGGCACGTTTTCGTTCAACAGCATTGTTGGGGAGCGGACACCCGCGCGCGGCTTCCAGGACGGCCTGATGTTTGACCAGGGCCAGATCGTGCGCGGCACGGGCGGCGGCATCTGCCTTGTTTCCACCGGCCTGTACAATGCCGCATTGCAGGCCGGGCTTGCCATTGTGGAGCGTCATGGACATTCGGGCGTGGTCTCGTATGCCGCGCCCGGCTGCGATGCATCCGTGGTTTATGGCTCCGAAGACATGAAGTTTGTCAACACGACATGGCAGCCTATTATCGTGAAGACCACTATCGGGCAGAACCAGGTTTTGGTGAGCTTGTACGGCACGCCGCCCCCAACCGGCCAGCATGTTTGGTTGAAAACAGTTGCTTTGACTTCAGTTGCCGCACCCACGGAGCAAGCTTCTGACCCGCTGCTGCCGCCCAATAGCCTACCTGTGATCGACCAAAAGCCGCGCGCCGGCTATCATGTCGTCGTGGAGCGCGTGTGGACACAAAAGGGGCGTATCGTGCGCCGCGAGACTGTGGTCGACGAAAGCCGCGCACCGCGTCCTAAGATTGTCCGCGTTCCTGTTCCTGCTCCGCCGCCCGCGCCGCAAGCCGTTCCTCCCGCAGCCACACCAGCGCCTCCTACGCCTGCTGTGCCCACAACCTCCTCGCCCGCACCTGAGCATGCCTTGTATCCAACCATCGGCGCGTGATATAATACAGCCATATCTGCCCAGCCTGTTCCTTTTGTCACGCCCGAAGCCTTCCTTCGCGCCATGCGGCCTCCCCCTGCCGAACACAGGCGCCAAGCGCCAAGCGCGGCGAAGAGGGAGTAGACGGCAGCCACTTCCTGGTTCATAATCAACCTATGCCCGACCCCTTGCCGCCTATCGTTGCCGAAGCCGAAACCCTGCGCGCCCGGTTGCACCACGCCAACTATCGCTACCATGTCCTGGACAGCCCGGACATCAGCGATGCCGAATATGACCGCCTGCTGCGCGCCTTGCAGGACATCGAAACCGCGCACCCCGAGCTTGTCGTCGCCGACTCGCCTACCCAGCGCGTGGGGGCCGCGCCCTTGTCCGCATTCGCATCCCACCCCCACCGCCAGCCTATGCTGTCGCTGGGCAATGCGTTCAACGACGATGAGCTGCGTGAGTTTGACCTGCGCGTCAAGCGTCACCTGGGGCTGCCCGAAGGCCAAGCCGTGGAATACGTCACGGAACTCAAGATAGACGGCCTTGCTGTTTCCCTGACCTACCAGGACGGCGTATTGCAATCGGCTGCGACACGCGGCGACGGTTTTGTGGGCGAAGCCGTGACCGCCAACCTGCGCACCGTGTCCAGTGTCCCGCTGCGCCTGCGTGTTCCGTCTGCGCCCGGCGAAACAGCCCCGCAGCCCCTCCCCGACTTTGTGGAGATCCGGGGCGAAGTGTTTTTGTCCCATGCCGAATTTGCCCGCATCAACGGGGAGCGTGAAGCGGCGGGAGAGCCGGTCTTCGCTAACCCACGCAATGCGGCGGCAGGCAGCATCCGCCAGTTGAGCAGTGCAGTCACGGCACAGCGTAAATTGACTGCGTTTCTGTACGCCCTGGGTGAGCATAGCAGCCCCATAGCAGCTTCGCAGATGGGGCTTTTGAGCACGTTTCAGACATGGGGCCTGCGCGTCAATCCCAACGTCCAGATTTGTGCCGACATCGATGCCGTGCTGGCTTTTGTCGCCCAATGGACACAGCAAAAAGAAACCCTGCCGTACGACATCGACGGCATTGTCGTCAAAGTTAACTCGTTTGCAATGCAGCAGGATTTGGGGGCGGTCGCCCGCACGCCGCGCTGGGCTATCGCGTTTAAGTTTCCCGCCCAGCAGGGACGCACGCGCATTCTGGACATTGCCGTGCAGGTCGGACGCACGGGAGCTATCACGCCTATCGCCCTAGTGGAACCCGTGACTTTGCCGCCCAGCAGCGTCGTGCAGCGGGCCACTTTGCACAACCAGTCCGAGATCAGCCGCAAAGATGTGCGTGTCGGCGATACGGTTGTTATTCAGAAAGCGGGCGATGTCATCCCTGAAATCGTGCAGGTCGTGCTGGATGCCAGGCCCGACGGCACGATGCCCTTTGTGCTGCCCACGCACTGCCCTCAGTGCGGCACACTGCTCGTGCGCCCCGAAAATGAGGCCGTCACCCGCTGCCCCAATGCGCAGGGCTGCCCCGGCCAAGTCGCCCAGCGCGTTATTCACTTTGTGTCCCGCCGGGCGATGGACATTCAGTGGCTGGGCGAAAAGCACGTCGGCCAGTTGATAGACACGGGTCTTATTCAAGACGCCGGGGACTTGTATGCGCTGAACAAAGAGCAACTGCTGCCATTAGAGCGCATGGGCGACAAGCTTGCCGACAATATCATTTCTGCAATAGAAGGCAGCAAGAACCCGCCCCTAACGCGATTAGTGTTCGCCCTCGGCATTCGCTTGATCGGGGAACACGCCGCCGACCTGCTGGCCCGCTCTTTCGGTTCTCTTGGCACCCTGCAAGCCGCGACTGTGGAACAGCTTGCCGCCGTTCACGACATCGGCCTGACTACTGCCGAGTCCATCGCCGCGTTCTTTGCCCTGCCCGAAACCACGGTGCTCTTGGACAAACTCACCAAAGCTGGTGTCCATGCCCAATCCGTGTCTGTCGCGCCGGTCGCCGACACATTGGCGGGCAAAAGCTTTGTGTTCACCGGCGCGCTGTCCACCCCGCGCGAGCAACTGGAAGCCCTGGTGCAGACATTGGGCGGGCGCGTGTCGTCTTCGGTGTCGGGCAAGACCAACTATGTCGTGGCCGGGGACAACGCGGGTTCCAAGCTGGACAAAGCCCGCGCGCTGGGCGTTTCCGTACTCACCGAAGACGAGTTCCGCGCCCTGCTTGTTCCCGCCGGGTAAACTTGCATCACTGCTTCTTTAAACACTTTCCCCATGATAACCTGCCGCCAACGCGCCGTGAGAGTGACGTGGATGAATGAAGGTGCAGATAAGACCTTTTACGCTCAACAGCAGATGTCGTTTTGCCAGGTCGCAGAGTTTACGTCACCATCAAAGTGAAGCAGAGAATTACACCCTGTCAAGCCAGGATTTTGCTGATAATCTACATAAGCCGTTGGCACGACAAAGAGCCGGGAGCAGTTCATTTTCAAAACTACTCCCGGCTGACCGAGGCTTATTTTAGTCGCAGTTGCAATTGGGAGTAATCGGACAGGCGACTTTTGCATGATGGCGCGGGGCAGAAGTTTTGGCATTATTAGCCATGACTCGTACCTTGGCCTTCATGGTATGGTGAGCAGAGGCAAAACTTGCGGCTTGCGCCGTTGCCAGGATGCTTACCAGTCCGCCGACTAGAATTAATCTCTTCATGTATTTTCACCTCCTTCCGGGGACATATCCAATTGACAGAACCCGCGAACGCAGCGGCCTTGTTCGCGCAGTTCAAGGCGTTGTGCCAGACGTTCGGCATCACGCTGAAGCCGTTTGTCTGCTTGAAGCGCATCTTGATGGTGAAACAGCAGCGTGTTCACCAGTGATGCTTGACTTGGTTCCAGCCCGTAATAAACCCACTTGCCGTCTTTGCGCGCCGTAACGAGCGCCGCTTGGCGAATAACTTGCAAATGTGTGGAAAGATTGGACTGGGCCATTTCCATCGCATCGGAAAGTTCACATACACACTTTTCGCCTTCGCTCAGGGCCACCAAGATACGAATGCGGGTAGGGTCGGCAAAGGCTTTAGCAAACAGAGTTAAATCGTTCATTATCGTATTGCTATTATTCGTATCAACATATCGGGATATACTGATATAATAGCATGGGCAAGATGGTTTGTCAAGGGCGTTCTTGAACGCAACTACAGCGACAAAGACAGTTGTAGGCAATGACTTCTACGCGCACCGGCACCTTCTCACACCATAGCCTCAGCCGCGCCTGCCTTGCAGCGTACATGCCAATCGTGGATAAACCCGCGTTGTGGCTCCACGCCCTGCCCGTCTTCCGCTCCATTATTCATGCCACTGCCATCGAGCACGGCATGTTCGTCCCTAATACTTCCCCCGTTGACTTGCCTCGCCCAAACCGTTATAATAAGCCCTGATTAAGCCCGTACCCACGCTTTCCCAAGAAGCGCCCTTTGGAGACACCATGCCGCCTGCCTCGCCCTCGATTGCCGTCCTTGTCCTTGCCGCCGGCAAAAGCACCCGCATGAAATCCAAAGTTCCCAAGGGCCTGCACCCTCTGCTGGGCAAGCCCCTTCTGCGGTGGGCCGTGGATGCCGCTCTCGCCGCCGGAGCCACCCGCACCATTCTGGTCGTCGGCCACCAGTCCGAGCAGGTCAAAGAAGCCATGGGCGCGGACTTTGAGTATGTCCTCCAGTCCGAGCAGAAGGGCACGGGCCATGCGGTCCAGATGGCGCAAAGCTTATTGCAAGACTGGCAAGGCCCGCTCTTAGTCCTGCCCGGTGACGCCCCCCTGCTTACCTCCACGCTTTTGGAAAGCTTGCTGCTGGCCCATGCGCAAAGCGGGGCTGCGGCTACCCTGCTGACCGCCAACTTGGACGACCCCGCAAGCTACGGACGCATCGTCCGCGACCCCGACACCAACAGGGTGGAAGGCATTGTGGAAGCCCGTGATGCCACCGAAGCCCAGCTTGCCGTGCGGGAGATTTCCACGTCCGTGTATGTCTTCCAGCCCGCCAAGTTGTTTGACGCATTGGCGCAGATCACCCCCGCCAATGCCCAGGGCGAGTACTATCTTACCGATGTCGTGCGCCTGCTGGCCGAGCAGGGCGATTTGGTTCATGCCCTTGTTTCCCCCGATGCCGATGTGGTGCGCGGCGTCAATACCCGCCCTGAATTGGTTGAGCTGACCCAGATGCTGCAAGCGCGTCTGTACCGCGCCCACGGGCTGGCGGGCGTGACTATCCTCGACCCTCTGTCCACCCATATTGATGCCGACGTGAAGATCGGCCAGGACACGACTATTCATCCCTTCACAATCATTTCCGGCGTGACCGACATTGGCGAAGACTGCGAGATTGGGCCGGGCGCGCGCATCAGCGACGCCAAATTGGGGAACAACGTGTCCGTGCGCGACTCCTATATTGTCGCCAGCGACATTGGCGACGGCACGCGTATCGGCCCTTACGCCAACATCCGGCCCGGCAGCACCGTCGGCAAGAACGTCAAAATTGGGGACTTTGTCGAGCTCAAAGCCGCCACATTGGGGGATAATGTCAGCGCGGGCCACTTCGCGTATCTGGGTGATGCCCAGGTCGGGGCGCGCACCAACATTGGAGCCGGCACCATTACGTGCAACTACGACCCCTTCCGTACCCCCGCCAAGAACCTGACCATGATCGGCGCAGACGCCTTTATCGGTTCACACACCACTTTGGTCGCCCCTGTCACCGTTGGCAGCGGAGCTTACACAGCGGCAGGCTCCGTCATCACCCAAACTGTCCCCGACGGCGCATTGGCCGTGGGACGTGCGCTTCAGGTCAACAAAGAGGGCTGGGTCGCCCGCAAAAAACTTATTTCCCAAACAGTTCCATTGACGGACAGTACGCATTTAGGCAACGAACCGGGGATATAACCCCCCCGGCAACTGTGAAGCCACACCCGTTCGGGTGTAAGAGTAGGACAAAAGCGCTTGTCTTACACCTGTGAGGGTGTGGCCGCGCTTTTGCCGGGGGTGTTATGCCCTCTGCGCAGTCCACTGCCGGGGGTTTGTTTGCCCCGGCCTGTTCCAACCTGATAGAAGACGCTGTTTGGGGAACCCAACGCATGGCACAAGACACAAACGCCGAGCCTTTCACGCAATCAGAACGCAGCGCCCCGCCCGCCCGCGTCCACGACAACCTGCGCATCTTCAGCGGCAATGCCAACCGGCCGCTGGCCCTCAAGATTGCCGCACACCTGGGCCTGCCCCTGGGCAAGCTTCAATTGAGCTGCTTTGCCGATGGCGAGATACGGGCTAAAGTGGATGAATCCGCGCGGGGCATGGACGTGTTTATCGTGCAGCCGACTTGTGCGCCGGTCAACGACAGCTTGATGGAGCTTTTGATCCTCGTGGATGCCTTCCGGCGGGCATCGGCGGCCCGTATCACCCTGGTCATTCCCTATTATGGGTATTCGCGCCAGGACAAAAAGGTCAAGCCGCGTGAGCCGGTCACGGCCCGCCTGGTCGCCGACCTCATCACAACCGCGGGCGCGCACCGGGTTTTGGCTGTTGACCTGCATGCCGGGCAGATCCAGGGCTTTTTCCAACTGCCGATGGATCACCTGTACGCCGGGCCTTTACTCGGCGCGTACTTTGCCGAACAGGGACTCAGCGACCACGATACCGTGGTTGTCTCCCCCGATGTCGGAGGCGTAAGCCGGGCGCGCGGCATGGCGGAAATGCTGCACGCCCCGCTTGCCATTATCGCCAAACGCCGCCCCGAACCCAACCAGGTGGAAATCAAAGAAATTATCGGCGACATCGCGGGCAAAACCTGCGTCATGGTGGACGACATGATCGACACGGGCGGCAGCATCGTTTCCGGCGCAGCAGCCTTGATGGCGCGCGGCGCGCGGCGCGTGTTCGCCTGCTGCACCCACCCCGTCCTGTCCCTGTCCGCCCTGGAAAAGATAGACGCTTCGCCGCTGACCGAGCTGGTCGTCACCGACACCATCCCTTTGCGCGAAGAAATGACGCGCGCGTCCAGCAAGGTGCGCGTCATTTCCGTCGCCCCCCTGCTCGCCAACGCCATCAGCCGTATCCACCAGAACCAGTCGGTCAGCGAGCTGTTCGACACTTATTGGTAAGCGTTTCGCCGGGCTTGCGCATTCGTTATGCGCTCGTTTCCCTGTCGTACCACTCGCATCGCGAGCGTGTACCAACGATGGAACAATTTCTTCCGTCGTTGGTCAGCGTACCAAAAGCCAGGGAAACGCGCATACGCCGCGTTTGGAATGCCGCTGCTTGACAAAACATCTGGTTTGGTTTATCATAAATGCAGTCTTGCAAAAGGTAATAAGCGTTTATGTCTCCACTTCATCGTCTTGCCGCGCTCGCAATCGCCCGGCGCGGCAGCATCATTGTTTGGGTTGTTTTGATACTGCTGGTCGCCGCCGTGATTTCCTACAACCGGACCAGTCAGGCACGGACAATCGCGGCCTTGAGCAGCAACAACCCGGCTGTGCGCGCCAATGCGGTGCGCGGACTGGTGAACAACGGACGGCTTTCCGATGTGCTTGCCGCCACGCAAGACCCCAATTCCGATGCTAAAAGCGAGCAGAACCTGGAAAGCGCCACCCTGCGTGAAGCCGCGGCCACGGCGGTCAACACGCTGGCTGCAAGCCGTCAAATCTCGGACAAGCAGGCGCTGAATGCCCTGTTTCTGCTGCACAAAGACCCGGACACGAAAGTGCAGGACACGGCCACGGCGGGATTGGCGACACTGGGAACGGCTAACAAAGCCAACTTGAATGCGATTGTCGCAAACCTGAGCAACGGCGACCCGGACTTCCGCGCGGCGGCGGTGGCGGTCTTGGGCAAAATCGGCGGCGACAATGTGGCGCAGCGGGTCGACCCTCTGATGCAGAACCCAGAAGCGCAAGACTCGGCGCAGGCCGCGATGCTGGCCCTGGGCGGCACGGCTGTCCCCTATCTGCTGGGGCATCTGAATGCGCCCAGCCGCGAGTTTCGTCAAAAAGTGCTGGGCATGCTGGGGCAGATCGGGTCGCCCGTATCGGTGCCCGCCTTGGTGAAAGCCGCAAGCGATCCAGACCCCTCCGTGCGGCGTTTGGCGCAGTCCGCGCTGGCCGACACGGTGATTAACAACTTTAGTGCACTGCAAAAAGCGCAGACGACAGTGGGAACAGATACGAAAGACCCGCAAAAAAAGCCCGCCGACATTGCCGCCGACCGAGCTGCTGCCGTCACCGCTGAAGCTTCCTTCGCGCAGACCAAAGGGGCCGCGCCCGCGCTGGTCGCCACGCTGCGCAATGGAGAAGCGGACAGCCAGGCGCGTACGCAGTCGGCTTTGGCTTTGGGGCGTATCGGGGGCAAAGAGGCCGTTGCCGCCCTGATTGCTTCGCTGGGGGATTATGATGCCCTAGTGCGCAATGCCGCTTTGCAAGGCGTGCAGTCGGCGGGGCCGGAGGCGGCCGGGCCTTTAATCGCGGCATTGGCGCAAGGCAGCAATGACACGCGCGCATCTGCTGCGCAGGCGTTAGGGGCTATTGGCGGGGCGGGAGCCATCGCTACCCTGCAAAACCTTGTGGGTAATTATAATACCAGCCCCGCCGTGCGTCAAGCGGCTGTGCGGGGCTTGGGGCAAAGCGGCAGCCTGGGCGCGGTTCCTGTTCTGGTAGCCGCCCTGGCCGACCCGGATGGCGGCGTCGCGAGTACGGCTTCGGATTCCCTGCTCACGCCGGATTTGGAAGCGGCTGCCGTGCCGCTCCTTGTGGCATCGTTCGGCAAGCAAGCCCCGACACCGTTCAATGCCAGCCAGACCTTGTCGCGGATGGGCAACCTGCCCGTGCCCGCCTTGAAGGCAGCCGCAGGTTCATCCAATCCGTCTATGCAGACATGGGCCGCCGTCACCCTGGGCCAGACCGACAGCAAAGACCCCGCGATTGCCGCCGCACTGACTCCCCTGACCCGCAGCGCCAATGCCGGTGTGCAGTATGCCGCCACGCAGGCACTGGGACAACTTGCAGGAAGCTAGGCGCTCGCGCTTGTCGTGGCAAATGTGCGCGCTCCGCTAAACAACACTTTTTCGGCAGTGCCGGGAAGGTGTTTGCTTGGGTAAGTGCGCGCGGGCGCAGACCTAGCAGGAGGCATGGTCCGTCAGAAGACTAGAAGGCCGCACTGCCTGTCAGCCGGTCGTCCATGGCCTGCTGAAGCTCACGGATATGCACAGCATTCTGTCCCAGGTCGCCGCCGGCGAGGCGGGAGCGGGAACGGATAGTGGCGCGTGTCTGCCCGTGCCCCAGTGAAATGGCATAGATAGTAATGTCGTCGAGGAAGCGTCCTACCAAAGTCTCGGCTTCGGCTTCCAGGGCATCGTTTTCGGTGTCCGCGAAGACCACGCGCATGCGGGGCAGGGTGCGGATGGCCTGACGAGCGGCGGCCAGAACAGCGGCCGGCTCGGCATAGTACACGCGGGAGCGCAGGTGCGGGTAGGCCACGCTTTCCCCCGTTGTCACGTCGTGGACAATAAACAATCGCTTGTTGGCCCACAGGGCGCAGCCCGTTCCCGCGGTTGCCAGTGTGCCCAAAGCGATCCATCGCTTTTTCAGTGTTCCCATAAACCCGCCGCCTCACTTTTTTCTTGTCTCGTGCGGTAGTTATACCCCGACAAGGGCTGTTGCAAGACGACCCATGCCTGCGTCTATTTCACGCAAAAGGGCGGCGTGCAGAACAGGGCTGGAAGCGGCAAGGATTGTCTTGAGGTTGGCTTCGCTCGTGTCCAGCAGGGGCGTACTGTCCAATGAAGCGCCGTAAGCGTCGGTGACGACAGCTCCGGCTTCCCTGGCGATCAGGGCGGCGGCGGCAATATCATACGTGAACAGACCGATCGGCGTGCCGCGCCCAATCCGGGCAAAGCGCGGGCGGGTTTGGGGACATTGCTGAAGCATGCGCGCGCCGACATCCAGCACGGCGGCTAACTGCCCGGTCAGCAGGCGGGTCAGCGAAAACGCCGTGGAATTGAACAAGAAGCACCCGCCGCGTATGCCCGCAGCATCGACTATTTCCGACAGCACAATGCCGAGCCACTCAAACGGGCGGGCGACCGCTTCAAACGACAGCGGGGCATGGGCGATCTGCTCGAGAGGCAGCAGGCGCAGCGGGCGGGTTTGGTTGTCCGCGCCGGTCCAGATTGCGCCGCATCCGCGCTCGGCAAAGAACAGGTCGCCGCTTTTGATCTCCTCAATGCAGCCATAGCGCACATCGCCCAGGGTGACATCGGGCGTGTAAGCGGCCCACGCCACCGAAACAACGCACGCTTCAAAGCCTGCCACGGCGGGACGTGTGCCGTCGATCGGGTCGATTATCAGCACTCCCTGCGGATTTGACCCAAACGTGATTAGCCCTTTGTCTTCGGAATAATAAGCGACAGACAGCTTTTCGCGCTCGATAAAAGACACAATTGCGTCTTCGGCCACATCATCCAAGGCGAAGGTCGCATCGCCGCTGTGGGCCGTGCCGGAGATTTGCCGCCCGTGCCACGCGCCCAGGTGCGGGCGGACAGCTTGGCGGATATGCCGGGTGAGGCCGATTACTGTGTCTTGCGGGGTCATGGCGCGTGTTCCGGACGGGGGCGGGATGCGAGGCGGTTACGCGCTGCCGCTTTGGGCTTGAAACGCGCGGCGGAGCAGTTCCAGGTTGACATCTTCCAATGTCCGCACACTGTGATGCGCCTGCGCCCAGTCCAGGTGCCGGGTCAGGGCGCTGGGAACAGCCATGGTTGTCATGCCCGCGGCATGGGCGGCGGCCAGCCCGCGCGGGCTGTCTTCAAAAGCGACGCAGTGGACAGGAGGAATATGGAGACGCTGTGCGGCGAGCAAATAAACATCAGGGGCGGGCTTGGGGTGCGCGACTTCATCGGCGGTGGCAATGGCATTAAAACGCCCGCTCAGGCCCGTGATTGACAGCACCTGGTCGACCCAGACACGCTCGGAATTGGATGCTACGGCGCAGGGAATGCCTTCGCCCGCCAGGGCATCCAGCAGGGCCACGACGCCGGGCAGGGGCGTTAACGTCTGCATGGCCTGGGCGTAATGTGCACGGCGGCGCGCGGTCACGGCTTCCGGGTCATAGGTCGGGCCGACAGCTTGGGCGAGGGCACGGTGCCAGTCGGCCAGGTCGTGTCCTTTGGCGACCCCAATGAGCGCGGCCCAGTCCCGCACGTCCAGGGTCAGGCCCTGCTCGTCGTAGAGCATGCGCCAGGCGTCATAATCGGGGGTTTCGGTATCGGCGAGCAGTCCGTCGCAGTCAAAGATGGCGGCTTGAAACGTCACAGGGGAATTGTTCGGCGGGGGAGGGGAAGTTTCCTGCGCGGGTTGGGGGGCTTGCGCGGGTATTGCTTGCTTGTGTGTACGGCGTTTCCCCGGCATTGCAACGACGGACGGATTTGTTCCGTCGTTGATGACGGCTTGCAACGCCGGGGATAAGAAGAAAGGATGCCGTGGAAACGAGTAAGAGGCTCCCCCGTCCTTTGCCCTTGACGCGGCCCCAAATGCCCTGTACAATGGGCTTGCCTATGAAACCACGTACCCGTCTCGCCCGCTTGCAATCTGTATTGCTGCTGCTGAATGTGCTGACGGCGATGCTGCCCGTCCATGCCGCGCCCGCGCCGCCGGGTTTGACTGCCGCCCTGGACCATATCTTGAATGCCCCGGCCCTGCGCGGCGGCATTACCGGCGCGGTGGTGGTGCGGGTGCGCGACGGCAAAGTGCTGTATGCGCACAACGCCAACTTGCGGCTGATCCCGGCGTCTAATCGCAAACTATTCACGGCGGCGGCGGCGCTGGGCCTTTTGGGAGACGACTGGACGTATAAAACATCGGTTCTGACGCAGGGCACGGTTGATGCGCAGGGCGTGCTGCATGGTGACGTTGTTTTGCGTGGGGCAGGGGACGGCGCATTGACGACCGCCGATCTGGATGACCTAGCCGCACAGATGGCAAAGAGGGGTGTGAAACGCATTGGCGGCTACTTGTTCACGGATGCATCCCTATTCACCGATGGCCCGTATGGCTTCGGGTGGGAGTGGGACGATTTCTCGGATGAGGAGTTTCCCGTACTTTCCAGCTTGGAAGTCAACGATGGAGACATCCACATCCATGTCGCGCCGGGCAAAGTAGGCGAGGCTGTGGTGGTGACGGCTACGCCGCCTGTCAGTTACGCTCTTGATGATAACCAGGCCCGCACCGTTGCCGCGAATGTCCCAAACACCTGTATTGTCGTGCGTCCGTATGGCAAAGATACCGTACAGGTTTCCGGCAATCTGCCTGTGGGCGCGTCACTGGACCAGAACGTGCCTGTCGCCGATCCTCCGCATTACGCGCTCAACGTGCTGGACTATTGCCTGCGGGAGCATCGGATTGAGACGCGCGGTTGTTTACCTTACCCGCCCAGTATGTTCACATATCCCACGGTCGTTCTTGCCACGCACACCAGCCTGCCGCTTGCCAAGTATCTGCCCTTGATGATGAAGCCAAGCGACAACCTCATCGCCGAGTGCTTGGTGCGCACGGTAGGAGCAACCAAAGGCACGGCAGGCACATATGACGCCGGACACGCGCAGGAAACGCCGTTTTTCCAATCTCTCGGCGTGGACACGCAAAGTATCGCCCTGGTAGATGGCTGCGGGGTGGGGCGGCGCAATTTTGTCACGGCCCGTGCCGTGGGGCAATTGCTGGTGGGCATGGCAAAGCGTCCCGATTTCAAGGCATACTACGATGCCCTGCCTATCGCGGGCGTAGACGGCACGCTTAAAAGCCGCATGGCGGGCACGCGGGCGGCGGGTAACGTCCATGCCAAAACGGGGACACTCAGCCAGGCGCGGGCGTTGTCGGGGTATGTGACCGGCCCGCACGGCGGCTTGTATGCGTTCTCGCTCTTGATGAACAACTTCCCCGGCAATGCCCGCAGCGCCGGAGCCGTGCAGGACACGTTCGTGGAGTATCTCGCGGACACCCTCCCCGCTGCCGCGCATTAACACCTCAAGTTTGGGAACTGTTATGGCATAATAAGAAATATCGCGCGCGGGAGGGTGACCCATGTCCATGCTGGGCCGTATGTTGGGAGTCGGACGCAACGAGCACTATGACCAGGGCATACGCTTGTTTGACCAGGGATTATATGAGCAGGCCATCGGCGAGCTGACCCTGGCATCGCAGGGCGGCGGACGCGTCGATGTGCTGACGCAGCGCCTCGCCCAGTTTTATGTCGCCGAAGCGTATGCCAACCTGGGCAATACTGCGCTGCAAAAACAGAACTACCCCGCAGCTTGCGACGCTCTAGCGAAAGCTATCATGCTTAATCCCCACTACGCCGACCTGCACTTCCAGTACGGGCGCGCCTGCCGTCAGGCCGGCGACCAGCACGAAGCCGCATCCGCGTTTCGGGCCGCCCTGGGCATCAACGAGGCATTCGCCAAAGCGCGCTTTTACCTCGGGCTGGCCTTGTATCAGGACGGACAAACCGAAGACGGCCTGGCGCAGATCCGCCGGGCATCGGAGCGCGACTCGAGCTACCAGACAGTGGCTTATGACCAGGCCCTGACCGCGCACGAGGCGGGACGACATAGCGACGCCCTCGCCCTGTTTGAGCATATCGCCGAAGCCGATGTCGATGATATTGCATTCCACACCAAGCTGGGCGGCGATCTGTACCGGCGCGGCATGTACGCCGAAGCCGCCGAAGAGTTCCGCCGCGCCCTGTCGCTCAACCCCAACTATGCCGATATCCGCAACCACCTGGCGATTGCCCACAACGCTTGCGGCGCGTATGACGAAGCGATTGCGGAGTTCCGCCGCGCCCTCGCCATCAATCCGAGCTACGTGGAAGCCCGCAGCAACCTGGCTTTGACCCTGCACGCGGCGGGGCGTAACACCGAATCAGAAGAAGAATTCCACGAAGTGCTGGCCCGCGACCCGGACAACGCCATTGCCCGCAGTCACCTGAGCAAGTAGCACGTCTAACACTCCCTCTTGGGCGAACGGGTACAATCAGCGCATGTCCCCGTTTACTCTCACCCATCGCTCCACGCAGACGAATGCGCGGCGCGGCACATTGCGCCTGCCTCATAGTCCTCAGCCCATCCAAACCCCTGTCTTCATGCCTGTGGGCACCCATGGCTCCGTCAAAGCCATGACCCAGGAAGAAGTGGCCGCCCTGGGCTTTCGCCTTATCCTTGGCAACACGTACCATCTTTATCTGCGTCCGGGCCCCGATCTTATCAAAAGCGCGGGCGGGCTGCACCAATTTATCGCGTGGGACGGCGCAATGCTGACAGACAGCGGCGGCTTTCAGGTGTTCTCGCTGCAAGACCTGCGCCGTATCACCGAAGAAGGCGTGCGCTTCAAATCCCACCTCGACGGCAGCGAGCATTTCTTCAGCCCGGAACACTCTCTTTCGGTGCAGCATGCCCTGGGCGCGGACATCATCATGGCCTTTGATGAATGCCCGCCCTATCCCTGTTCGCACGAATTGACCCGTGACGCCACCGAGCGCACGCATCGCTGGCTCCAGCGCTGCGTCGCGTACCACAACGCGCAGGACACTCCCCAATTGCTGTTTGGGATCGCGCAGGGCGGTGTTTATGCCGACCTGCGGGCGGAAAGCGCCCAGTTTGTCGCCGCGCAGGAGACGCCGGGCATTGCCATCGGCGGCGTGTCTGTCGGGGAGCCGCCCGCGCTCATGCAGGAGGCGATCTTGCACTCCATCCCCCATTTGCCCCAAGACAAGCCGCGTTATCTCATGGGGGTCGGCACGCCATTGGATATACTGGATGCTGTCGCGCAGGGCATTGATATGTTTGACTGCGTGCTGCCCACGCGATTGGGGCGCAACGGCACCCTGTACACTACTTACGGGCGCATCAATATCAAAGGCAGCAAATACGCCGACGATTTCGGGCCGGTCGACCCCGACTGCGACTGCGCCGTATGCCGCCGCTATTCCGCCGCGTACCTGCGCCACTTATACAAATGCAGCGAGATTTTGGCGTCGCGCCTCGCTACCTATCACAACCTCGCCTATTATGCGCGCCTGATGACAGGCATCCGGCAGGCGATTGAAACCGACAACTATCTGGAGTTTCGGGCGCATACTTTGGCTCGTTATGAAGAAGCCAATTCCGACGGATAACTTTCCCCTAACTTTCCCCCAAATAAATACACAAAAACTTCTTGACAATTTGGCTGGTCTGTGTTAAGATGTTGTCAGCGTAAAGACGCGCCATTACTCCCCAGCCCCGTGCGTTCCCCGCGCACAGCTCGAAACTGCCCTTTCCTGTATCCCCGCAGGAAGGGGCTTTTTCTTTGGCTAAGTTTTGGTTATTCTTCAAAGTCGCCCTGCGCGTCCAGTGCGCTGCGGGCCAGGGTCACGTGCAGCGAGTTTTCGACAAACTCCGCCACCACTTCCTCTGTTTCCAAAGCGGCAACTTGACGCTCCAGGGCCGCGATCTGCGTATCCATGCCCTTAAGCTTCTCGCTGTTCGTGTCGGTTTGGGCCTCCAATTGCCTGGCGCGGCGCAGGCCGCCCAATCGCTCCGCCAGGGACTGACGCAGGCCGCGCCACTGTGCTGCCCTGGGAGTGTCGCCTAGAAACTCGTCAATCACGCTTTGTGTGTCTTGTGCCGCCATGATCTTTCCCCTTTATCTTTCCTAGTTTACCCCAATAAAAAAATCACACTCCCGCAATTTTACCGCTAAAGATGTGCGCGCGCCTTGCCGATAATGAAACCACGACGAGGACGCACGAAAGGGGAACACGCACATCACACGCGGAATTTACACGGCGGCGACAGGAATGCTCGCCAACCAAACGGCGGAAGACGCCATTGCGCAAAACCTCGCCAACGCCAGCACGACAGGCTACAAACAAGATATTCCCCAATTTCAATCGTTTGCCGATACCCTCACGCACCGCATGGGTGATGGCGGCGGCAGTGTCGGCTCCATCGGGCGCGGGGCGGCTTTGCAGGCCCTCGCGACAGACTTTGAGGGCGGCGCAATGCAAAAAACCGGCAACCCCTTGGATGTCGCCCTGACCGGCGATGCGTGTCTTTCGGTGCAAACTCCGCAGGGCGTGCGCTTATCGCGGGACGGCGCACTGACCCGCAGCTCGCAGGGGCTGTTGTCGCAAGTCACCGGGGGCGGCAATGTGCTGGGACAGGACGGCAAGCCGATCCGTATCCCCGAAGCAGCCAGCGACATCACGATCAATGCAAACGGCATATTGTCGGTCGATGGCAGAGCCATTGGACGCATTCGCCTGTCCAGCGTATCGGCTAAATCCGGGGCCATCAAGACCGGCGGCAACCAGTTTACCGAAAGCGCAGCGCGCCCCGCCTCGGCGGGATCGGGCCTGCGGCAAGGCTATCTGGAAAGCTCCAATGTGAGCGTCGTCCAGGAAATGGTCGCCATGATCAGCTGCATGCGCGCTTATGAAACCAATCAGAAGATGGTGCAAGCCCAGGACGACTTGACGAATAAAGCCGTCAACGATGTCGCCAAGCTTTAATTTCTAATCTCAACCCGGCTGGACTGTCCAGAGCATTTATGCCCTGGCCGGAAGCCGATTTTCCCGCCCTGCTGGAATAGCAGAAGCGATCAATCACACCCAAGGAGACTTTCGCATTATGATGCGCGCACTCTACACGGCGGCAACCGGCATGATGGCTCAGCAGCTCAACATGGACGTGACCGCCAACAACCTTGCCAACGTCAACACGGCCGGCTTCAAGCATTCCCGCGCCGACTTCCAGGACTTGCTGTACCAGGAAATGCGCCCCGCAGGAACCCAGGTGGCCGATGGGGCGCAATCCCCCACAGGCATCGAAGTCGGTTTGGGCGTCAAGACCGCTTCCACCGAGACCATGTTTGAGCAGGGCACCTTCCAAAACACGGGCAACCCGCTCGACGTTGCCATTGAAGGCGACGGCTTTTATAAAGTCCTGCTGCCTGACGGCTCCAATGGCTACACACGCGACGGCGCATTCAAAAAAGACAGCCAGGGTAAAATCGTCAACTCCGACGGCTACGCCATTCAGCCCGAAATCACCCTGCCCGCCGACTCCACGTCCATTTCCGTGGGCAAAGACGGCACGGTTTCGGTCATTCGCGGCGGCGGCAAAGCCCCCGAAACCGTGGGCAAAATCACCCTCAGCCGCTTTGCCAACAATGCGGGCCTCGAACATATCGGCGGCAACAACTTCCGCGAAACCGCTGCATCGGGCGCGCCCACCGACGGCACCGCGGGGCAGGCCGGCTACGGCACACTCGCGGGCGGCATTTTGGAGATGTCCAACGTGCAGATCGTGCAGGAAATGGTCAACATGATCACGGCTCAACGCGCCTATGAGGTCAATTCCAAAGCCATTCAGACCGCCGACGACATGCTGTCTACAGCCAATCAGCTCAAGCGTTAAGCGGCCTTGACTTTTTCCTTCCCTGTCCCCCTTTTCTTAAAGAGAAGGGGGCGAAATCTCCCTATGAAACATGTCCTTTTGCTGCTGCTCGCCCTGGCCGTGCCCGCCCACTGTGCGCCTGTCCACGTGTCGCTCCGCGCGCGCGCCCAGAGCGGCCCCGCCGCCAACGGCTTTCTTGTTTTGTCCCAAATCGCCGACCTATCAGGGGGAACTAAAAGCGAGCGTGCCCGCCTTGCGTTTGTTCCGGTGGGCCGCATCCCCCTGTCCGGCGACACGCGCCTGCTGACACCCGGCGATGTGTCCCTGAAACTGCGTCAGGCAGGCTTTCACCCGGAGCGCGACATTGTTTTGGAAGGCGCGAAGCAAGTGTCCATCGTGAGTGTCGATGCTGCTGCCCCTGCGCTCCTGGCCCAACCTGCTTCCGTTCCCGTGTCGGCGCTCGCCCGCCGGGAAAGCAGCGAGGGGGGACATAATGAGGCCACGCCCCCGCCCGCGATCATCATCCACCGCAGCGACAGCGTCGCCATTGTCGTGCAGCAGGGCGACTTGACCATCACCGCCAAAGGCACCGCCCGCGAGGCCGGAGCCGTTGGACAGACCATCCGTGTCCACCGCGACGGCGCATTGTCCGACTTAACCGCCACCGTGCTGGATGCCCAGACCGTGCAGCTGGATTTATAACCCCATGAAACCATTTTATGCCCTCGCCGTATCGCTGACGTTTTTGCCCCTGTGCGCTCATGCCGACTCGCTGTTTCCCGGCAGCAGCACAGCCGTGCCCAACAGCGCCACGGCCACATCCCTGTTTTCCGACACCAAGGCCCGGCGTGTCGGCGACACCCTGACTATTTTAATCAACGAAAACGCGAATGCCGCGTCCCAGGCCAACACGAAAACGTCCAAAAGCGAAAGCCTCAATTATGGCCCCGGCTTCGGCCCGTTATTACACTTGATTAAAAACTTCGGTGTCAGCGGCAGCATCAATGACAACGCGGCCGCCGCCACCAACCGTACCGACACCCTGACCGCCCAAATCGCCGTGGTCGTGAAGCAAGTGCTGCCCAACGGCAATTTAGTCGTGGAAGGGCATCGCAGTGTCGGCATCAACGCCGAAACGCAGAACATCACCCTGTCCGGCATCGTGCGCCCCCAGGATGTCACTTTCAGCAACACAATACAGTCGTCGCTGGTGGCCGATGCCCAGATCAAGTTCGACGGCAAAGGGCCGGTCGGCGACAAGCAGCACGAGGGGATTATCACGCGCATCTTCAAAGTCTTGTTTTAGGGACGTCGTTCTTTACTCGCTGCGCGGGGTGTTCACACTTGTTTCCCTTTCGCAGCGACGGCGGAACAAATCGTTCCGTCGTTGGTATGCCTTGAGAAAGCAAACGCAAAGCCTTGGAAAATCTGTGGGAACACAGGCCGCAACGCCCTAACTATTGGAGAACCACTGCCCGATAATAGTACGGGGATTGATCTTTATGCACAAAACTCTGCTTGCCATGCTCGGTCTTATGCTTACACTTTCGCCGCTGTGCCACGCCCAGGCGCGCCTCAAAGACATTGCTGTCGTGCAGGGCGTGCGGGGCAACCAACTGGTCGGCTACGGGTTAGTGGTCGGGCTGGAAGGGACAGGCGACGGGACAGGGGCAAGCTTCACCCCGCAGTCGGTCGCTTCCCTGCTGCAAAAGTTCGGGGTCACCGTGCCGCCGGGCGCGCTGCAATTGAAAAACGTCGCCGCCGTCATGGTCACGGCCAACCTGCCCGCTTATGTGCGCAACGGCAGCACGGTCGATGTCACTGTCAGCAGCCTGGGCGATGCCAAGTCATTGCAGGGCGGCACTCTTTTGCAGACCCCGTTGCAGGCCGCGAACGGCCAGGTGTACGCGGCGGCGCAGGGGGCCATTTCCGTGGGGGGCTTTCTGATTGGAGGCGGGGCGGGCGCGGTCAGCAAAAACCATGTCACAGCCGGGCGCATTCCGGGCGGGGCTTTGGTGGAGCAGGATGTGCCGACGACACTTGCGGGCGTGGCCGACAATTCGCTTCTGGTGACATTGAACACCCCGGACTTTACAACGGCGGCCCGGTTGTCCAATGCCGTGCGCGCGCATCTGCCGCCCGGCGCGACGGGTGCGACCCCGCTGGACGCAGCGACCGTGCGCGTGACCTTTGCACCCGGCACCGAACCCGTGTATCTGATTGCGGCCCTGGAAAGCGTGCCCGTGGAAACCGACGAAATGGCGCGCGTCGTCATCAACGAAAAGACCGGCACGGTTGTCATGGGCGGCGATGTGTCCGTGACCGCCTGCGCCGTCGCGCATGGCAACCTGACCGTGCAGATCTCGCCCAATCCCGTTATTTCGCAGCCCGCGCCGTTCAGCAACGGCGGCACGGTTGTCGTGCCGCGCAACGCCCTCAAAGTGCAGGAAGGCAATGCCCGCCTGATCCCGATCCCCAGCTCCACGACGTTGAGCCGGGTCGTGGCTTCGCTCAACGCGCTGGGCGTGACGCCGCGTGACCTGATCGCCATTTTGCAGGCCATGAAAGATGCCGGGGCCCTGCACGCCGAAATTGAAATCGAGTAATCCCATGACTATCAATCTTGACCCCACACCGTCCGTACCGGCTGCGCTGGACCCGGCCCATGCCAAATTAAAAAAAGCCACCGAAGGCTTTGAAAGCTACTTTCTGCATCAATTGCTCGTGGAAATGCGCAAAACCGTCCCCAAAGACACCGAAACCAAAGACGATGCCCACCAGGAAGAAACGTTCCGCGACATGATGGATCAAACCCTCGCAGACACAATCTCAAAGCGGGGCGACTTTGGGCTGGGGAAAATGATGTACGACCAGTTGTCCAACAGCGTGGGCGCGCCCGCCCCGCAAGCCAAAGTCGATACCCGCCGCTAATAAAACCAATACGCCCTGTGAATGGAGGCTCTTATGCTGGATACCAAAACACTGATCGCCGTTTTGAAACAAGAACAAACCCTGCGCACGCGCCACTGTCAGGTGCTGGAAGCGCAGCAGCGCGCCCTGCTGGCCTGCGACCGCACGCGGTTTGCCGCCCTGGAACCCGACCACGCCGACCTGCTGGTGCAGCTGCAAGAGCAGGAGATCGCGCGCCGCGAGGTTCTCATGGACGACAACGGCGAACCTCAGACACTGTCCGTCCTGCTGGAACAAATGGAAGAAAACTCACGCATGGCCCGCACACTGGCAGCCCTGCGAGACAAGCTGCGCGAAACGATCGAGCGCAGCCAAATCTTGATGCAGCGCAACGAAATGCTGATTCGCAACGAACTCAGCTACCTTGCCTTTTCGCTGGACTTGTTTGTGGAAGCAGGGCGTACAGCGGGGCAAAGCTACGGCGGCGGCGCAGTCCTTGGCGGACGCCTGGGGCTGGATCGGCGGGCCTGACCGGACGCTCGAAAGAAGAACAAGAGGACATCATGCCAGGAACATTTTTTGGAATTAACATCGGCCTGAGCGGGCTGCAAGCGGCGCAAATCGGCCAGGACGTGACCGGCCACAATATCGCCAATGCCGGCACGGACGGCTATTCGGTGCAGGCCGTCGATCAAAAGACTGCCGAAACATGGATCGGTGCCGACACCGCCAGCGCCGAGCCTTCTTCTTTGGGCAGCGGCGTCGTGTCCCGCAGCATCACTCGCGCCCGCAATCAATATTTGGACTCGCAGGTGCGCAACGGTTTGTCTGAGCAATCAGCGCAAACCACGCTCAACGACAACCTCAAACAGGTGGAAGCAGCCTATGGCGAGCCGTCAAGCCATGGGCTGAACAACGGACTGGGCACGTTCTTTCAGAACTTCACCAACCTGGTCAGCAACCCCGAAGATGCCGGTGTCCGCGCCACGGTTGTTGCGGGAGCAAACCAGCTGGTCAGCCAGTTTCACACGTTGCAGGAGCGCATTTCGGGTGTCGGCAAGCAGGTCAGCGATACGATCAGCGCGGATGTGGATACCATCAACGATTATGGCAAGCAGATCGCCGGCCTGAATCTGACCATTCGCCAGTCACTCGTGCAGGGCGAACCCCCCAACGACCTGCTCGACCGGCGTGACCTACTGGTGGACAAGCTTTCTCAGATCGCCAATGTCAACGTGGTCAACCGCAGCGACGGCACCGCGAGCGTTTCTATCGGGACAAGCAGCCTCGTCGAGGGCGTCACGCCCAGCACGCTGTCCCTCACCGGCCCCGACAGCCTGACGGCGCGCGGCGACCTGACCGGCGGCGAGCTGAGTGGGCTGGTACAAGCGCAGACGAGCATTGCGGGCTACCAGTCCGACCTGAACACGCTTGCGTCGTCTCTCGCCACCCAGGTCAACGCCATTCACAAGACCGGCGCGGGGCTGGATGGTACGACAGGCCAAGACTTTTTTCAGTTCACGCCCGGCAACGAAGCGGACACGTTAAAGGTCAACCCGGTTATCGCAAACGACCCCGGCAAACTCGCCGCCGCGTCGGTGCCTGCGGGGGGTGGGGCGCCGCCCGCCGGCGACAGCACAGTGGCTGTTCAGCTTGCCGCACTGCAAAACACGACCGTGATTGGGGGGCAAACGCTGCAAGGGTTTTACCAAAAAAGCGTTTCTGCCCTAGGCGGGCAAAGCGCGGCGGCACAAACCGCCACGGACAGCGCCGGCGCCAATGTCAACCAGCTTCAGCAGCAGCGCGCCAGCGTGTCCGGCGTTTCCACCGACACGGAAATGGTCAATATGCTCAAATATCAGCGCGCGTACGAAGCTTCCGCCAAAGTCATCAAAACCATGGACGACATGGTCAACTCGCTGATTACCGATCTGGGCGGCCGTTAACCATAGCCAAAATATCTGAAGATATGGAATAAAGAGAAGAGGGAACAATGCGTGTCACCGACAGTCTGAGAGTAGGCAACCTGAAACGCAACATCGAAGCGGGCCTGAACAATCTCAACACCGTGCAGAACCAGATCGCGACCGGCAAGCGGGTCAACACCGTGTCGGACAATCCTACGGGGGCGTCACAAGCGCTCGCCCTGCGGGCAACCCTGGTAGACAACGCCCAGTACCAGACTAATGCCGATGCAGCCAGTTCGTTTTTGAACGCCAGTGATGGGGCGCTCGGCAACGCGACGGACGCTTTGCAGCAGGCGCGTACCATCGCCGTGCAGGGCGCAAGCGGCACGCAAACGCCGGAAACCATGCAGGCATTAGGCGCGCAAGTCAGCGGCCTTATTCGCCAGCTCACCCAGGATGCAAACTCCGATATTCATGGCAAGTATTTGTTTGGGGGAACATTGACGCAAAGCCCGCCCTTTCAAGCGCCCGCAACTGGCGCCGATCCCACACCGGCCTATGTCGGCAACAACGGGGCGATCAATGCCATTGTCGGCAAAAACAACACGCTGCAACTTAATACACCGGGCAATCAAGCTTTTAGCGGCGCATTCAAAGCCCTCCAGGATTTGCAGACCAACCTGAACTCAGGGAACCAGGCAGCCATTTCCGCCAGTATCGGAGCGGTCGATGCGCAAGTGACAGCCGTCAGCGCCGTGCGGGCCAATGTGGGCGCAAAAATTAACGATGTTACTTTGCTCAAGCAAAACCTCACCCGCGCGCAGGGTGAATACCAAGCGTCCGACGACAACATTGAGTCGGTCGATCTCGCTCAGGCCTACGTGCAGCTGCAAAGTGCGCAGAACGTCTACCAGGCATCTCTTGTCACTACCAGCAAAGCATTCCAATATTCGCTGGCGAGTTACCTTTAACGAAAACAATGCCCTGACCACTCTTGCGGCAGGGCAAAGGAAAACAAATGCACATTGAAACAACCCGCTTCGGCGCGCTCCCCATTGACGAAAGCCGCGTGCTGACCTTTCCCGACGGCCTGCCCGGCTTTGAGGCTTGCCGCCGCTTTACCATGGTGCCGCACCCTGTGCCGCCGGGCGAGGCAGCCGGGCCGTTTGAGTGGCTCCAATCCATCGACGACGGCGCATTGGCGTTTCTCGCCATGGACCCGCGCCGCGTGTTCACGCACTACAAGCCCACTCCCGGCTCCTCGGAATTGCAGTCCCTAGAGTTGGACTGCTGCGAGAGCGGGAAGCTGCTTTCCCTGCTGACCGTGCCGAAAGGCGACCCTTGCGGCATCACGGCCAACCTGCTCGCGCCGGTTCTTGTCAACCCTGAAACTCGCCTGGCGAAGCAAATCATCCTCAGCAGCGATGAATATGGGGTGCGCCATCGGCTCTTGCCCAACTAACGCGCCAGTCACCCTTTTAAGTGTAACCCGGCTGTAACCAAACCGGGGGACAATTGCGGGCATGATGCCCGTATCTTCTATCAGCAACCCGTGCCAGGGAGGGCAGACATATGCTGGTTCTCACACGACGTCTCAACCAAAGTATCAAGATTGGCGATGATATTGAAATCACCGTCATTGAAGTGCGCGGCGATCAGGTTCGTTTAGGCGTCTCGGCCCCGCGTGACGTGTCCGTGCATCGCAAGGAAGTTTACCTGCAAATCCAGCAGGAAAACCAGGCGGCAAGTCAGTCCAGCGCCGAGGGCGTCAGCCTGGATGCTCTGACGCAGGCCATGCAGTCCCTGCCGAAGCTTCAGTAGTAGTCGTAGGGGCTGACGGCAGTTTCGTTTGGCTGCTGAAGAGCGCGCCACGCAGTCTGCCGCTGCTTAAAGGCATCGTATTCGGCTTGGGCCTGCTGCATTCCCAGCACGTCCCCAATCTGCCCCTCGCCCTTCACCAAGTCGGCATAGCCGATGCTGGCGATGGCTATGCCGACAACCGCAGCGATGACACTGCCATCCCCAGGCCCGTCATCCTTGACGGGCCAATCTCCCGCCATCTTCATCCCCATGCCGATACACGCCCGCGCGCCGCGCTGCAAGCCAAGCGCATCGCCATGCGCGGCGGCAATGCGCGCATATCCCCCGCACGCCCTCGCCAATTCGCGCAGCTTGGCATAGTCAAAAAAGCTCATGTCGCTGGCACGCAATAGGTTAGTCCAGATGCCGAAACCTGTGAGTATGGCAGGATACGGCGGCTGATACTCTGGGTAGGCAAAGCGCAGGCAAGTATTTCCTCGGTCAATCTCCGCCAAAGCCGCGCTGGCTGCGTCCTGCTGCGCGGCGTCGTAGTCTGCCGTTAGGGCTTTGTCCTGGTCGGGTTTCTCGCTCTTGTCGTGCGGGTCGCTGTAGTGGGTCTGTGCAAACAACAGCCCGGCCAGGAGGTAATGTGGGTAGGCATTATCCGGGTCGCTCTCGATGACTTGGCGTAGTGCAGACGTGGCGCTTTGGGGGTCTGCTTTGCCGCCCTCTGTCTCGCCTTTGAGCGTCATGCGGGACACGCGAAACCAGAGCGATGCGTTCTTGGGCTGCAAGGCGAGGCTTTTCTTGTATGACAGCAGCGCGTCGGGGCGGCTGACAAATGCGTCGTCTTTGACGTTGGCATACTGCGCGTCGCCGAGCGACTGCCGGTAGGCGGCATTGGCGGGTGCGTCCTGCGTGGCGGCGGTGAACAGCCGGATGACTTCGGCCTGCGTGGGCAGGGCGAGAAGACCTTTCAGGCCGGTGCTGTTGTCGGTGATGCTGCCGCTGGACAGCAGGCGCAATTCCTGCAAACCCCAGCCCTGCACGTTCTCGGCTTCGGCGCGCAGCGCGGGGGTAGGGGACAATTGCAAGGTGCGCTTCCACTGCGCCTGTGCATCGCGGGTGAGGGCGTTAATCTGCGCCACTGCCTGAGAGACGGGCATCAGGAACGGGTGGTTGTCATCTTTGGTGAGAAAGGTGCGCAGGGGCGGCAGGGTGGGGCGCGGGTCGCCATAAGTGTCGCTTTTAGGGTCTAGACGGGCGGCCTGCCAGTCCGCGACGCTTTGCGGGTACTTGGCCCGGTCGTCATCCAGCATCTTTGTCCACAGGGCCGCGTATCCCAGGCTTGCGGCCCGGTCGGCTTCGGCGCAGCCCAGGGCGAGATGGTACTCTCGGTTCGCACCGTCCCGCCCCACAAGGTACTGCAACTGCTGAATGCACCGCGCAAAATCGTGCCCGTGCCGCAGGTTGGACACAGCCTCGGCGTAGACGGCGGCGGGCGCAGGCGTCGCATCGGGCGCGGCATTGGCCCCGACAGATGACATGGCTGACAGCAGGGTGAATACCAAAACAAACAAAAGGCGCATGATGTGTTTCTCCCAAAGAGTAAGACACGCCGTGCGCCTTTTTGTTGCATATTCGGGACAACGTATTGAAATGTCCTGCCTATTTGCCTGACTTGCCCAAAGTCACTTCGCCCGCGCTGCGGCGCTGTTCGGCGCGATTGCGCAGCAGGCGGGGCGTTTCGGTCTCCAATGCCGAGCGGCCAAACAGCAGGTCCAGTGTCCAGCCTGAAAGCACGCGCGCTTTGCGGCTCCAGTGCGGGATCTTGATCAAATATGTCGCCCGCCACATCATCCAGGCGATCACGCCGCTGAACTTGAGGAATTTGATCTGCGCGACCGCGACCCGATGCCCCAGATTGACAAACTCGCCCAGGGTGTGGAACAAAAACGGCTCCGGCTCCCGGCCCGCCAGGACAGCGAGAATGTTGTGCGCCAGCTTTTTGGCTTCGCGCTCGGCATTTTGCGCGGTGCCCGTATAAGGGCGGCCTTCTTCCAGCAGATTAGGGATGTGGGCGCAGTCGCCCATCGCCCAGACATTTTCGCAATCGGGGACGAGCATGGTCGGGTCCACCATGATCGCGCCTTTTTTGTCTTTCTTGCAGTCCAATGTTTGCGTGAGCGGGCTGGGAACTACGCCCGCCGACCACAAAATGGTGCGGGTGGGGATTTTCTCGCCTTTGCTCAGTGTCACCGAAACCGCATCGGCCTCGCTGATGGTCTGACCCAGGCGCATTTCAATGCCGCGCTTTTGCAATTGGCCCGTGGCGTAATGCGCCAGGGCGGGGTCGATTGTCGGCAGTATCTGTTCCAGCATGTCCACCAAAACCACGCGGATTTCGTCGGGCCGGACATGCGGGTACTCGCGGGCGGCTTCGCGCATCAGGTCGCGGATCGCGCCCGCCCCTTCCACGCCCGTGTAGCCCGCGCCGACCACGACGACATCAAGGAAACTTTCGCGCGCCTGACCATCGGATTCCAGGTTGGCCTGCTCCAGCAAAGCGATCAAATGATTGCGCAGCAGGGTCGCATCATCGAGCGACTTCAAGGTAAACGCCAAGGGTTCCATGTGCTCCGCGCCATGAAACGATGATGTGCTGCCCAGCGATAAAACCAGGTGATCGGCCTGCAATGTTTCCACATCATCGGTCAGCGGGTGGCGATAAGTGACGGTGCGGGCGTGCATGTCGATATGGGTCACTTCGCCCATGACAAACCGGGAACGGCGCAAAAACGCGCGCAGCGGGCTGACCACATCGGCCTCATCCAGCATGCCCCCCAATGCTTCGGTGAGAAACGGCGTGAACAGCAGGAAATTGTCCCGGCTGATCAGCGTGACTTCAAAGTCGCGCCCGATGCCCGGCGCTTTTTCCAATGTCTGCGCCACTTTAAGTCCGCCGAAGCCGCCTCCGACAATGATAATTTGTTTTGCCAATGTTTCTGTGCCTTGCTGATGTGCTGGGTGCATAAACCGTCGCCCCTGCTTTTATACCCATCCGGCCTGTCCTCAACAGTCTTTGCGCCTTTTGTTGACAAAATAAATCCCATGGTCTACGATTGCTCCATGACTGACTCTTTCGACCCCGCCCGCGACCCGCGCAACCCGTGGCGCGTACGCGGCAGCCGCTCCGTCTACATCAACCCGTGGATTTCCGTGCGTGAAGACCATGTCCTGCGCCCCGATGGGCAGCTCGGCATTTACGGCGTCGTGCAGTTCCAGAATTATGCGCTGGGCATCGTGCCTGTCACCGAAACCGGCGAAACCATTCTGGTCGGGCAGTGGCGCTATCCGCTGGGCTTATATTCCTGGGAAATCCCCGAAGGCGGCGGCGCATTGTCCCGTCCGCCGCTGGAAAGCGCCCAGCGCGAACTGGCCGAAGAAACCGGCATCGTGGCGGGCACATGGACAGACCTCGGCCCTGTCCATCTGTCCAATTCGGTGACGGACGAAGCTGGGGCGGTCTTTCTGGCGCAGGGTCTGCATTTTGGCCCGGCCCACCCCGAGGGCGATGAAGTGCTCGCCGTGCGGCGTCTGCCCCTGTCCGAAGCCTGGCAGATGGCCCTCGACGGACGCATCACCGCAGGAGGCTATGGGCCAGCGCGAAAACGCGCGCACTATTGCACTTTGCGTCCTTTTTCTTCAATGATCGTGCCCAGCGGGAATGTGCCGATACGTCCTTCCGGGCGCACCAGTCCCTTGATGCCGACCTTGTCGCCCACAACAGGCGCTCCGGCATGGCTGACCACCCACACCTGCCCCGTGCCGTCATTGACACGGTACGCCGCCAGGTTGCTGATCCCCAAATTGGATAATCCCAGGGGCAGCTCATAGATTTTAGTCACTTCGCCCGCCACGGTGACATCTTTATGAGCAAAGCCGGACGGGTTGTTGAGCAGGTCGCTGATTTTGTCCGTGTGCGCATTGCAGCCGGCGGCAAACAGCACAGTTAAAAGAGCCGGCAGCGCAAGGGCCGCTGGAAATCGAGAAGGGGATCGCATGAAGAAAGTCCTTTCGCAGCGAAGAATGTTCTTGTGGCTTGACGGCGTCCAGGGAAGGACTGTTCCGCGCATCTGCAAAAATACCGGAAAATAGTTTTTGCTTGCCGGAACTTTCCGTGCGGCTTTGTCGCTTCCTGCTATGAAATCAATCTACCCAGGAGGCTTTCCATGAAAGTATTCGCCACACTCGCCGCGACATTGGTCGCTGCATCCGTCGTTGTTCCCGCTGCGTTCGCGCAGACCCCCCCCACCGCGCCCGCTGCGCCCACCACCCCCCCGATGGCCGGCTCGACCATGGGCAGCGGTTCCACGATGGGCGGCAAGTCCACGATGGGCGGCAAGTCCACGATGGGCGGCAAGTCCACGATGGGCGGCAAGTCCACGATGGGCGGCAAGATGATGGGCAAGAAGTCCATGATGTCCAAAAAGGGCAAGATGGGCATGATGGGCAAGAAGTCCATGATGTCCAAAAAGAAAATGATGAAAAAGGGCAGCATGAGCGGCTCCTCAATGAAGAAGTCCATGTAGTTTCGCCGCAAGGCACAAAAAGACGCACCCGCAACGGTGCGTCTCTTTTTACATGTATTGCCTACAAACCTGGTTGCAATTGTCGTTTGACAAGGCTTTGCTGCCTAATTTCATGCCGTGTGCTTTTCTGCCACTCAAGTGACAGGTTAGGCAGGCAAAATCTCTTGCGGGGCTGAGGGAAAGCCGTGCTCTGCTTGTTCAGCCTCACGCGGGCTTTTGTCCGCATCGCCCGGCCCTTCAAAGTATCGCCCGGCCCTTCAAAGCAAGGGAAAGCAGTTGCGCAACAAAGCTACTATCCTTTGCTATTAAAGCTACTATCCTTTGCTATTTATGTATCAAAGCCGTTTGATAAAACAAAATCAAGCGGACGGATTGCCGGAAGGGGATGTCAACAAAAAGCCCCCGCTGAACTTGGTGTTCGGCGGGGGCTTTTTGCGCGTATCGGCGCGATAAACTTAATGCGTCTGGTCGGTGCCGAACAGGGAGCGCAGTGAAAAGCCCGGTTTGTCCGGCGTGTGCTCGCTGATCTTGTCCACGAAAGCGGTTTCTTCCCCAACTTTGTCCTGTTCGCCGTCGGTGGTATGTTCCGCGACCAGGCGGCGATGGTCTAAAGTAACGCCCATCAAAGTCTGCTCGTAGCCGTTTTTCAAAGCCGGGGGCGCAGGCGCATCGGCTTCCAAAGTCGGGGCGGGCAGGGCATTGTGCGCGGCGATGGATTTGCCGACTTGTGGATAGTACGCGGCATGGTAGTGGTACGAGTCTACTAATTGCGGCTTGACGCCGTTCAGCACGACTCCGACCACATTGGCGCGGGCTTTGCCCAGCATCTCGCGCACCTGCTTTTCGCCGCCGCGTGGCGCTTCCTGAGCGCGCATGACCAGCAGCACGGCATCCATAAACGAGGCTAAAATAGCCGAGTCGCTAAAGGCAATGGCAGAGGGCGTGTCCACGAGAATAAAGTCGGTGTGCGGCTTGAGACGCTCGTGCAACACGCGCATGCGTTGCGAGGCCAGCAGTTCGGACGGGTTCAGCGGCAGCGGCCCGGACGGCAGCAGCAGAAGATTATCAATGTCGGTGATCTTGAGGGCTTCCTCCATGCTGCATTCATCGCGCAGCAGGCTGGTCAGGCCGGTCTCGTTGGAAGTGCCGAAGAAGTCATGCAGTTTGGGGCGCCGCAGGTCGGCATCAATAAGAATCACCCGCTTGCCGACCTGAGCGAGAGCTACGGCGAGGTTGCAGATCGTGGTTGTTGCTCCCTGGCCGGGCTTGGAAGTCGCCCCCATAATCGACTTGAAGGGCTTGTCATCAGCTGAGAACAGCAAATCCGTGCGCAGCAAGCGATAAGACTCGGCAACCGGAGAAAGTGGCTCGCTGACAATCATGCGGGTGCGCAGGCGCGGGTTGGTTTCCGACATTTCTGGGATTACGGCGGACACGGGCATGCCGAGCAGCTTCTCGGCATCGCCCACTGTTTGGATGCGATTGTCCAGCGTGTCCAGCCCGATTACGACACCAATGCCGATGATGAGGCTGAGCAGGGCGGCATACACCAGCAATGTTGCCAGGCCCGGCCCGCTTTTGTCCGCTTGGGCGTATTCGGCGGCATTGGTAAGCGTAATCAGGCCGTTGTTGAACAGCTTGTTTTGGGTTTGCAGATTGTGGTATGCGGCATCGGCGGCCTTTTTGTTGCCGACGGCCTGGTCATAGGCGGTTTGCAGGGCGGCCAGCTTTTTCTGCGCTTCCGGCAAAGTGCGGCTGTTGGACTCCTGCAGGGCGGCGATTTGCTGTGTATAGCTCTGCAATGCCGCCGCCGCCCGCGAAGCCTCCGCCTGTTCCACATTAAGCTGGGCGCGCAGGTTCTGAAATTGCGGGTTGACGGTCGCGGACACATATGGCTGGGCCTCAAGGCGTTGCAATTGACGCTTTTCGGCGCTCAGGGCTGTAACCGCGCGCTGATAGTCCGGGTTCTGCGGGGTCAGCCGGGTGGCAAGCACCTGAAGATAGGCCGTGTCCTGCTCAATCTTCGCGGAGAGGTTCAGCACTTCCAGGCGGCTATGCGAGTCTAGATTGGTGACTGTCTGAGGATTGGTCTGCCGCAGTTGCCCCGCAATAGTAGCGGCGGCGCTTTGGGCCGAAGCCAGCTGACCTTGTGCCTGTTCCCGCTGTTGCTTGAGGTGTTCCAGATCGGTGACGGCTTGCGTTTGCTGGATATTGAGGTCTACAATGCCTGTCCGCTCCTTGAAGCTGTACAGGTCATTCTGCGTACGCACCACCTCTTCTTTGGCCTGACGCTGGTTGTCGGCATATTGATTCAGCGAGGCGCGATTCTCTTGCATCCCCGAATCCTGGTAGCCGTTGACAAACGCCGCCGCCGTCAGAGTGGCGAGCTGCTGGGCCATCTGCGGGGTGGGCGCGTGGACATTGACGTTGATAAAGTCTGTCATGGTGCCCGTGGGATTGCCGCCCCCTGCCTGAATCACTTTTTCATCGTAAATCGGAGCTACGTCTAGTCCGTCGCGAATGGTTTCGGCAAGGACAGGGGTAATCACGCGTGGCGACCAGATTTGCGGGTCGGTGGGTACCTGGTAGGCCGTCAAGAGAGGATCGATTTGTGCTTCCGTGACATTGGGCCGGCTCCACAGCCTGCGCGCCGGGCCTTGAATGCGGTTGCTCAGCGCGCGCAGCACGGCTTTCTTTTGATCCAGGGGCGATTTCGCCGCGATCTTGAGGGCTTCATCCTGCTCGTTTTCCAGGCTGGTGCGAAACAGCGAGATGCGCGACAGGCGGTCAGGGGGCGGGGCGGCTGCGTCGGCAGTGTCGCCTTTTGCCAGGTCGCCGGGGTTCATCGCTTTGGGTGAAGGCAGCACAGTCGCCGTGGCGACATATTGGGTTTGCGCATCGGTCACTTTTTTCGCGACAAGCACGGATACCAAAGCGACGGCCATTAATCCGAGGACAAGCCATCGCCGCGCGATAACAAGCCGGTAAAGTCTCCAAAAATCCATTGCGTACAGCGTCTCCTTCAGGGAAACAGGGAAAAAGCCCTGCGAGGCAGGTTATGTTTGGTGCGAATTTAGGTAAAGTGTGCCAGCATTGACTACTTTCCCAATGAGGTTCGCGTTATGAGCCATGATTTCCTGCGCCATTCGTCGTTTGCGCTTGCTTCTCTCTTGTTTGCATTGCCGGCCAGTGCGCAGCGACTGCCTACGGGGCAGCGCCTGACACCGGGTTCTGGGCAAATTGCGCTGTCCGGCACCCTGCCGCTCGGCGCTGCTCCCGTGCCCGGAACGACCCGCGTGATTGTAGCCTGCAGCGGGGCTTTGCAGGGTTTGTCTGTCGTGGACATGCATCGCAAAAAGCAATTGTCTTTTCTGCCCTTCCAAAAACTGGGGGAAAACGCGCGCGGCGGTTTATCTTATACGCCGACCGGCAGCGCGTTTTACGGCGTCGCAGTGTCTGCCGACCGGCAGACAGTTTATGCGGCCCAGGGCAGCATGGATACAGTCGGCATTTTTCACCTCGATCCCGCAGGAACCTTGTCCCAAACGGGCGTATTGGCCGAGCCGACCGGCGACCCTCAAAAAAGCAATTTCCCGTCCGGCGTCGCCCTGAACGCGTCTGGGACACGATTATACGCCGCCAACAATCTTTCGGACAGCCTGGCTGTCTTTGATGTTCCCCGGCGTGTTTTGCTGGGACATGTGCCTGTTGGCGGCTACCCGCTCGACGTTGCGGCTATGCCCGGCAGCGCCAAAGTTTATATTGCCTGCGAACAATCAGGCACGGTTGCCGTCGTGGACACGGAGACTTTCACCCATGTGCGGGACATCCCGACCGGCTCCCATCCCGACGCGCTGTGCTTCAGTCGTGACGGCGCGCGCTTGTATGTCGTCAATGCGGGCAGCGACACGCTGTCCATTATTGATACGCGCACCGACACCGTTCTCCGCACGATTTTGCTGCGCCCAGCTCAGGCGCGCGGCTTGCCCGGAGTTACTCCGACGGCTCTTGCTTTGATGCCTGACGGCCAAACTCTTGCAGTGACATTGGCGGACATGAATGCTGTTGCTGTTGTCCGTCTGAACCCAGCCCGCACTGACGGCGCGCTGCGCGGCCTGTTGCCGTGCGGCTGGTATCCGTCAGCGGTGTGCGCACTGCCTGGCCCTGGTGCTTTCTGCATAATCAATGCCAAAGGCGCACAGGCGCGGGTCGCAAACCCCAACGGCCCCGGCCCGACCGGGCTTGGAACGCGCGCGCGTTATATCCACAACTTGCTGACAGGCACGGCCATGACAATTTCTGTCCCCCCTCCTGCCGTTCTTGCCGCCCAAACCAAGCAAGTCCTGCTTGACAACAGTATCACCCAAAACCTCGACCCTGATGCGCCGCAAGTCGCCCGTGCGCTGGGCCGTCTGCCCATCAAGCACGTTCTTTATATCATCAAAGAAAACCGAACTTACGACCAGGTCTTAGGCGACATCGGAAAAGGCAACGGCGACCCGTCTTTGACTTTGTTCGGGCGCGCTGTCACCCCCAATCTTCATGCTCTCGCCGAACAATTCGTGCTGCTGGACAACTGCTATGCCTGCGCCGAAGTCAGCCCGGATGGCTGGAACTGGAGCACGGCAGGGTTTGCCAACGACTATGTCCAGCGGACAGTGCCCGAAAACTACAGCGAGCAAAAGAAAAGCGTGCGTCCCAGTGTCCGCTCATATGACTATGAAGGCGAGAACAAAAACGATGCCCCCTCGCTGCATGGCGCTACGGATGTGTCGGAATCTCCAGGCGGCTACATTTGGGACGATGTGTCCCGCGCGGGCCTTTCTTTGCGCAATTATGGCTGCTTTTTGACCAACAAAGGCAATCAGCCAACCAAACCCGCTCTGGTGGGGCAAACTTCGTCCGATTTTGCTCCCTTCAACATGAAGTACGCAGACAGCGATGCCTGGGTTTCATTGGGCATTGCGCCCCCCGGTCAGGGCCTCGCCAAACCGGGTGACAGACCGATCGTTGATGAGCATCTGTACGGGGCGCATCAGACGCCGAGCCGCTTCACTGCCTGGAAGCGCGAGTTTGACGGTTATGTCAAACACAATAATCTTCCCTCGTTTGAGATTATCCGTCTGCCGCGCGACCACACAGCGGCGACAAGCCCCAATATGGACACGCCGCAGGCCATGGCCGCCGACAATGATTATGCCGTGGGCGAAGTGGTGCAAGCTGTCTCGCAATCCCCATTTTGGGGCAGCACAGCGATCTTTGTGATTGAAGACGATGCCCAAAACGGCCCCGATCATGTGGACTGCCACCGGACAACGGCCTATGTCATTTCGCCGTATATCAAGCATCCTGCCGTAGACCATCACTTTTACAACACGGACAGCCTGCTGCGCACCATGGAGCTGCTGCTGCATTTGCCGCCCATGACCCGCTATGATGCCGTGGCCCCGCCCCTCCGCGCTTTCACGGTGGCTGCCGATCTTGCGCCGTTTCACGCCATTCTGCCCGATAAAGCCCTGCTCACTCAGCGCAACACGCGCACGGCGTATGGGGCCGCGCAAAGCAGTCGCCTGAACTTTCAGAATGCCGACGCCGCCCCAGATGCCGTCCTCAACGACATTCTTTGGCACAGCATCAAAGGCCGTGATGTGCCCCTGCCGTCTGTGCGCCGCTGATGCGTCAACCCAAATCGTGCACAGTGTCGTGCGCGATTGACGCACGCAGTCGGCTTGCCCCGCGCAGGGCAAACCGGGTACAATTCGCGGCATGCCGCACTCTGTTCTTGCCCCCGTTTTGTCTGTTCTTCCCCTGGTTCCCAATCATTATGTGCTGACCTGCCACGCCCCGTCCCTGGCGGCCCAGGCGCGCCCCGGCCATTTTGTCAACGTGCGCGATGATGCCGGCGGCTTTGACCCGTTTTTGCGCAAGCCGTTTTCCATCTACACGGCCGACACGCAGGCAGGCACCATCAGCCTGCTGTTTTCCGTGGTCGGGGCCGTGACTAAAGGAATGGCGCGCAAGCGTCCGGGCGACATCGTCGACCTGGTCGGGCCATTAGGCGGGCGCGTCTTCGCACCCCCTATGGACAAAAATACCCTGCATATTCTGGTCGGCGGCGGGTATGGCGTTCCCCCTCTGGTCTTTTTGTCGCGTACTTTGCTGCAAAATGACCCTGCACCCGAACTAGCCTTTCTGATTGGGGCACGCACCAAAGACTTGCTGCTGTGCCAGGCTGAATTGCAGGAAGCGGGCGTCCCCACCCACACCGCCACGGACGACGGCTCACACGGCACAGAAGGCCGCGTCACCGATGTGCTGCTGCCAATGCTTCAGCAAAACACGCACCGGCCTGTCGCCGTGTACTGCTGCGGCCCGACCCCGATGATGCGGGCGGTCGGCGAGTTATGCACCGTGCACTCGGTTCCGTGTCAGCTTTCGATGGAGGTGGCGATGCCGTGCGGCATCGGCGTGTGCATGGGGTGCGTGCTGGACCTGGCCGACGGTAGGCGGGTGCGCTGCTGCGTGGATGGCCCGGTTTTCCAGGCGACGGAGGTGGCATGGAACTAAGCACCCAGGTTCAAATCGGCTCGCTTGCGCTGCGCAACCCTGTCATGACCGGGTCAGGCACGTTCGGCTTCGGCAGCGAGATGGCCGACATTCTCGACCTCAGCCAATTGGGGGCGATTGTCGTCAAAAGCACGTCTCGCGAGCCACGCCTGGGCAACAAAACCCCGCGCATCGTGGAAACGCCCTCGGGTCTGCTCAACGCCATCGGCCTGCAAAATGGCGGCGTCCACAACTTCATCCAGGAAAAGCTGCCGTTTCTGCGCCAATTCGACGTGCCCGTCATTGTCAACCTCGTCGGTACATCGGTCGATGATTATGTCTTTTTGGCCGAAACCCTGACCCAGGCGGGCGGCGTCCACGCCCTGGAAATCAACATCTCGTGCCCGAATGTCAAGCACGGCTGCGACTTCAGCGCCGCGCCGAATTTGACGGCTGAACTTGTCGGGGCCGTGCGCCGGGTGACGCCTCTCCCCTTAATCACCAAATTGTCCCCCAATGTCGCCGACATTGTTCCCATTGCCCGCGCCGCCGCCGAAGCCGGTTCCGATGCCCTCAGCCTTATCAACACCCTTCTGGGCACGGCTATTGATGCCAAAAAACGACGCTTCCGGCTCGCCAATATCACGGGCGGCCTGAGCGGGCCCGCTATCAAGCCTATCGCTTTGCGTATGGTCTGGCAGACCCACCGCGCCCTGCCCGACATCCCCATTATCGGCATGGGCGGCATCACATCCGTCACCGACGCCGCTGAGTTTCTGCTGGCCGGGGCGACCGCAGTGGCCGTCGGCACGGCGACTTTTATCAATCCCACCGCTGCCCTGGACATTATCCATGGCCTGCGCGCTTATTTAGAAGCCAATGAAATCGGTGATGTCCGCGATTTGATCGGGGCCGTGTCCGAACTGTGACCCGCCAGGCCGTGGACAATGCCCTGGATTTGATCGCCGCAACGCCCGGCTACGAACACGCTGCCCGCCGCCTTCGTCGCGCCCGCATCCGCCTCGATCCCGGCTTGTCCGACCGCGCCCAAACCAGCCTTGGGGGACAGATCACCCTGGGCCCCGAGCCGTTTGCCGGAACCGGTGACGCCGCGCGCGTGTCTCTCGCCGGAACATTGGTTCACGAGCACTTTCACCTGCGCCAGAACCCCCTGGAAAAGACAGCTAGTTTTTGGCTGGGCATCGCGACCCGCCGTCATCCCATGCGCCGCTACGAAGCCCCCGCTTATGCCGCCCATCTTGAGTTTCTGCGCCAGCTCGCCTGCGCGCACCCCGCGCTGGAAGACGAAGCGCAAAGGGAAATAAACCAAGTACGGGCCGCGTTTGCCTGTCACTATGGCCCGCTTCCGTGACCGCTTCCGCTTGCTGCCTTTTGCGTGTCACCTTGGCCGCTTTTTGCCTTTAATCCCGCTCTTTTTTGCTTTTCTCGCCGCCTGCGCCCCCTGACTCGCCGGGGCAGGATGGCCGCCTTTTGCAGATGCAGACCCCGCTGTCGTTTCGCCCGGTGCGCTGCCGCTGACAACCATGACCGTCTGCACCGGCGAAACATAAACATCCCCCAACGTGTCCGTGGCCTGGACAAACGCACGGTGCGGGCCTGCCAGCACACCGCCCAGCGGCAGCGTAAACGCAAACGGCGCGGATGTCACGCTGCCGACCGGCGCGCCGTCCAGAAAGAAATCCACCTTGGAAGCATGAAAATCCGGCGCGGCCTGCACCGATACAGGCAAATCTTTGCCTGCCGCCGCCCCATAAAACTGCGCGGGCAGCGGGCTGAGCACCAGGGGCGGCGCGCTCTGCACCAGGACCACAAAGCGGCGACTGCTAACAACGGATTGGTTTTCCAGCACGTATTCCACTGTCAACCGGTGCGGCCCCGCCGTGCCCGCCGCCCAGCGAAACGCATAACGCGGGTTCAGCGGGTCATTGCTTTGCGTCTGCCCCGGCACCCGGTGCCGATCCGCCGACAGCATACACATTTGAAAATCGCGCAATGTGTCCGGCCCGCCCAGCAGCAGCGTGTCGCCGGTCGCGCAAATCAGCGTCCCTTGCAGCGTGGGCGGAACAACAATCTCACGGCCCGAACTTTGAGCCGAAGCGGGCAGGGCAAGCAAAACAAAAGCCGCAGCGGCAAGATAACAAACACGGCGCATAACAATTTCCTGACCGGCTTTCCCCGGCAGCTTGGGGGGAGAAAGCGCAGAGTATCTTTATTTCAGAAGCGTTTCCCGCGCGTTGCAACGACGGACGAGTCTGTTCCGTCGTCAGTACAGGCTCGCAATGTGAGTGGTCTGCCGTGGGAATGCCAGGGAAACACGCAGGCAACGAACTGAGAACACTGAAAAAGCGCCTCCATGCTGGGCGTATGGGCAGACAGTTCCTATTCAGTGTATCAAACAGAACAAGGTCTGTCAAGGAGAAGCTTGGGAATGGCGTCTCGTGCATTGAACTCTCAAAGCAGGCCGCCCAAGCCGCTTGGTGCGGCAAGCCGCAAATGCCGGGGCGGCATCTTTCTCTTTTGGGAGACCTGGGCGGGGGCAGCAGATACCATGGCGAGGGAGGGGCGCGCATAGCCGTACTTTGTCGTGTCCGGCTGTGTCAAAGAACGCTTGCCTTTCTCAACAAAACGCGTTAAAATAAGGGCCAAAGGGAAACTGCGCGTGGCCTTCCATGATCACCGCGACGAAAACAGTCCGCTGGGCATCATCAACCGTCCGGGTTCAGCGGTTTTCCGCCGGCGACGCAGACGCAAGCGCCTTTTTCTGGGGGCAGGCATCGTCGCCGCGTTTCTGCTCAGTCCGGTGTTCTGGCTGCTGCCAAACAGAACAGCGTCCGTCGGAAACGTTTTCGTGCAGACACTTCCCTTTCCCTATTGGACACTTGGCGCATGGAACGGCCCCGAATTCGTCTACAACAGGGGTGACCCATTCATGTTTAGCCACCGCAAGGTTTACATGAAACGAAGCGTCTGCTGCGGGACATTGCTCATCAGCATTCGAGGCCGACAGGTTCCCGACATGTGGGCATAGCCGCTGCGGTGCGGGCCGGGAACCCCGCGCTGCCGGGCATGCCCGGACAGGGACATCATGCCGCTTAGTAAAACCAAGCCGCACCCATCGGAGGCATTTATGGAAATAAAGAAGCGCTCCCGTTCCTGGATTGTCCTGCCTGCCCTCGTCATCCTGTCCGCTGTTCTCCTTGCCCTGGGTGGCACCGTGTACGTAGACTTTCAGAACGACAATCGTGAGCGTGAAGCAGTGCAGGACGCGCGCATGCTGGGTATGGCCGCGCTTCAATATGCGCAGTACCATCACCAGCGTTACCCGGACGCGGGAACATGGGAGCAGGAGATTGTTCCCTATCTGCGGCCCATGTCGCTGGATGCCCTGCATCCACCCGGCCCGCTGGGGGGAACGCCGCGCCGCTTTTCCCTCAACCCCGCCCTGGCAGGCAAAACATTTGCACATCTGCCCGAAACTGCCACTCCGTGGCTGTTCTACGAATCTGTCGCGCCCGCCCCGTCCGCCACGGACGACCTCGTTTATTGGCCCGATCCCGGCAAAGACGGCGGCTTTCTTTCGGCGGTCGTTTACGGCGACGGTCACTGTTATTCGCGGCCTTTCGCGTGGAAGCAAGCGGTGCAAGAGCATTTGCCGGGCCTGTGAATGCAAGGCAAGATCGCTGCACAGCAAACCCATCCGCAAAGGAAGCCTGCGATGCGTCGCGCCAACGCAAAAGGGCCGCCCCGAACTTTTTGTCCGGGGTGGCCCTATTGTCTCAAAATATTGGCTCTAGGAAGGAGGCAAGAGGGGCGGGGCTTTCGCTGATATAGGGATGTCCAGCCCGGCAAATTGGGTACAATCGCTGGTATCGCGCCCCGCGCTAGAACCGACACTCGCCCCGATGCCTGAAGGCCCCGAAGTCCGACGCCATGCCGATCTGCTCGCCCGCGCCCTTGTCGGCAAACCGATCCAAGAACTGTCCGCCCGCACCAAAACGGCCCGTGCCTGGCTGGACACCCACTCGGATGCGATGGTGGGGCGCGCGGTGCAATCGGTCACGTCGCGGGGCAAGAATTTAGTCGGCAGCGTGGAAGGCGGCTTTTACTTCTACTCGCACCTGATGATGTGGGGCCGGTGGCACGTCTTCCACGACCCGCCCGAGATTTTAGAGCGGGACCGGCGCGAGCGGGCGCGCATTGTTGTCCCCCACGCTGTCGCCATTTTGTTTTCGGCACCCGTGTTTGAGGTGGGGCAGGGCGATCCGTTTGCGCAAATTCCCCACCTGGTCGCGCTTGGCCCGGACTGCCTGCCACCTGGCGGCCCGCCGCTGTTTGATATTGCCGAATTCCTTGCTCGTCTGGCTTTCCATCCCGCTCGCACCGTGGGGGCCGTGCTGCTGGATCAAACCGTTGTCGCGGGATTAGGCAATTACCTGCGGGCGGAGATCCTGTTCCAGTGCCGCATCAGCCCCTGGCACCTTGCGGCTGACCTGTCGCCGGTTGACTTGCAATGCCTGTGCCAAACCCTTCCCAGCATCGCCGCCCGCGCCTATCTGACCGAGGGGACAACTGTTTCCGACGAGTGGCAGGCGCGCATGCGCAGCGATGCCGCCCTGGTTTACAACCCGGACAGCGAATGGGGCACGCGCCATGCAGTCTTTCGGCGCACCAATCTGCCGTGCCTGGCCTGCGGAACACCCATTTGTCAGCAGCGTCAGGTCACGCGCCAGGATGAAGACGGCGACAAAGAGCGCATCATCTACTTTTGCCCCCAATGCCAGAACGTGCCCGTGCCCGACAAGCCGCGCCGCGCGCGAAAACCCTCATGAGCGAAGAATTGATTTCCCATAGTTTCGCGCGCTTTGCCCTGGCCGCGCACCAGGTTGGGGCGACCGCCAAGCGCCTGGAAAAAGCGGCCATTCTCGGCGCTTACTTTGCCGAATTGTCTGATGACGACCTGCGACTGGCCGCGCGCTGGCTTGCCGGGTACGTCTTTCCGCAGCGCGATCAGCGGACAGTCAACATCGGCGGGGCGGTCCTGCTGGCTGCGATCCTGCAAACGACGGGCGCGGATGAAACCGGCCTGCGCCGCCGCCTGGTCGTGTTAGGCGACATGGGCGATGTGGCCGAAGAAGCATTTGGGGCTTCGTCTCACACAGTGACAAAAACGACGCTGACTTTGGCCGATGTCGCCGCTTTGTTTCAAGCCCTGGCGGCCACGGCGGGGACAAAAAACAAAGTGCAGGCGCTGGCCGTGTTTCTCAGCCGGGCGACAGCCCGCGAAGCGAGATATATGGTTAAGCTGCTGCAAGGCGACCTGCGCATCGGCCTCAAAGAAGGCGCGGTCGAAGATGCCGTCGCGCGCGCCGCGCAGGTGGTTGTCGGCCAAATTCAATGGGTCAACATGCTGCTGGGCGATATTGGAGAAACGGCGGTGCTGGCCCGGCACGGGCGCTTGCAGGAAGCGCAAATGGCGCTGTTCCACCCCTTAAAGTTCATGCTGGCAACCCCCGCTGCTGACCTTGCGGATGTCGCGCGTCAGATGCCGCCCGTTTTTACCGTGGAAGACAAATTTGACGGCATCCGCGCACAGGCCCATATTGCTCCCGCGCGGGACGGCGAAACCCTGCTGCACGGCGTCGTGCTGGACGGCATTCGTGTCGCTCTGTTTTCGCGCACCCTGGACGAAATCACGGCGAGTTTTCCCGACCTCGTGGCCCCTCTCGCGGGCGCACTTCCCCCCGCCTGCGACGGCATCATTTTGGACGGCGAAATCGTGCCCATTGACGGCGCGCGCATTCTGCCGTTTCAAGCGCTCCAGCCGCGATTGGGGCGCAAAACACCGGCCAGCAAGGTTCAGCCGGTCGCCTTTATCGCCTATGACGTTTTGTACGCGGGCCGCTCGCTGCTCCAAGAGCCGTTCCACGCGCGCCGCGCGATTTTAGAAAAGTTATCGTTCGCCAATGTGCTGACCCGGTGTGCCGCCTCTCATCTATGGAGCGATGTGGCGGCTCTGGACGCTGAGTTTGACGCCGCCCGCGCGCGTGGCAACGAAGGTCTGATGGTCAAAAACCGGGATGCCACCTATAAGCCGGGCCGACGCGGGCGGGAATGGCTGAAGATCAAGCGCGCCCTCGCCACCCTGGACGTGGTGGTGACGGCGGCGCAGGTGGGCGAGGGGAGGCGCAGCCGCTTTCTGTCCGACTACACGTTTGCCGTGCGAACAAGCGAAACCGACCCCACGCTGCTTAATGTCGGCAAAGCCTATTCCGGCCTGACTGATGCCGAAACACAAACATTGTCCGATTGGTGCATGGCCCACACGCTGGCCGAGTTCGCGCACGGCAAAGTGCGCACCGTGGAACCCATAATTGTGCTGGAAATCACATTTGACCGGGTGCAGGCATCCGCGCGCCATAAGGGTGGCTACGCATTGCGCTTTCCCCGTATTCTGCGCATCCGGGGCGACAAGCCCGCCGCAGAAATAGACACCCTGGACACAGTCCGGCGCTTGGCAGAAAGCAGCACCCATGACACCCAATCTTGACGCGGCGCGTATGGCATTGGACGCCTTTCTGCAAAACTGCCCGTGCGATGCCCGCCTGGTCGCCCTGCACGATACGGATGCCGACGGCGTGGCCGCAGGTGTTGTCTGGCAGCGCGGCATGGAGTGGCTGGGCCGGGCCGCCGTGCGCGTGCTGCCGGGCCGCGAGCGCAACGCCTGGACAGATGCCAACCGTGCTGTTCTGGCCGATCAGCGCCCGGATCGGCTGTTTGTATTGGATTTGGGCAGTCAATCCGAGCCTATTCTGCCGGGTGTGCCCACGTGCTTTATCGACCATCACAAGCCGGGTGGCGTGCCCCAAGAGGATACGCTGATCTCGGCCTACGAAATGGTCGCCGATCCCCAACACGTCGCTGCTGGTGTACGAACTTCTCTTGCCGCTTGCGGACATTGCCGACATGGACTGGGTGGCCGCTGTTGGCACGGTCAGCGACTTGGGGGAGCACGCGCCGTTTGAGCGGCTGCAAGCCGCGCGCAAAAAGTACACGGCCAAGTATCTCAAAGAAGCTGTCGCCCTGGTCAATGCCGTCCGGCGCGCGTCGCAGCCCGACCCGGAATGCGCGGCCCGTGCGCTGCTCGCTTTTGACAGCCCGCGCGCCCTGGTAATGGCAGACACGCCCGACGTACGCCATTTGAAAGACGCACGCGTGGAAGTCAAACTTGCCATGGAAGAGGCCAAGAAATCCGCGCCCGTTTTTGCAGGCAATGTGGCCCTGATCCGCACTCACTCGGCCTGCCAGGTCCACCCGCTTGTTGCGCAAATATGGCGTACCCGCCTGCCCAAGCATATCGTTATCGCCGCCAACGACCGCTACCTGCCGGGCCGGGTCAACTTTTCCGCGCGGTCGGCCTCCGGTGTCAATGTGCTGGAGTTTCTGCGCGCTGTTCCCTTGCCGCCCGGCGAGGGCAGCTTTGGCAACGGCCACGATCAGGCATCAGGCGGCAGCCTGCCCGTGTCGCGCTGGAACGAGCTGCTGGGGCTGCTGGGCTTTCCGCCCGGTGTCTTTGCGCCCGAAGGGTAAACACATTGCGGCGCAAGGGGGTACATCCCTCCAGTGTATGAGAGAATGAGCGCTGGCGGCGCTGCTTGTCCGGGCAGCAAACAGCAGCATAAATCCGGGCGCTAGTTTGTCTTGAAGTCTTGAATGATTTCCGGCGGCAGCAAGGGGGTTGCCCCGTTGTGTGAGGCCACATACGCGCCCAGACGGCAGGCTCTTTCCAGAGTGCGCTGCCTGTCCGCGCCTTGTGTCAGCCCCAGTATCAGCCCGGCCACGAATGCGTCCCCGGCCCCTATCGTGTCTTTCACGGCGACGCGCGGGGCAGGGACACTGACGAAAACGCCTTGGTTCCACAGCGCCGCCCCTTGAGCGCCCCGTGTAACGCAGATGCAGGACGTTTCCGTGGCGCGTGCCAATGCGGCACAGGCTTCCGCGATAGCTTGCGTGGTGCGGGGCGTCTGCTTTGGCGTTTCTTGTGTTTCTACCCACCCCGCAAGCACAAGTAATTCGTCATCGTTGAGCTTAACAACGTCGGCGCGCTTTGCCAGGCCAATCACCAGTGCGGGGTCGGCAAACGGAGGCCGCAGGTTTACATCAAAGAACTTGAGTGGCCCCGGTACATCCAGAAGACGGCCTAGCTGGATCAAGTTATAGGCTGAGCGGCCCGCCAGCGAGCCGAAGACAAGCGCCCGTGCCTGCGCAATGGCTTGCAAAGCTTCGGGCGGAACTTCGATTTCATCCCAGGCTACAGGTTCCACGATTTCATAAGTGGCGTTCGCGTGGGCGTCCAGGGTGACCTGCACGGTTCCCGTGGCAAGGCCGGCGCGCGCCCGATGCACAAACTGGGTGTGGATGCCTTTGTCCTGCGCTGCTTGCAGGATCTCGTCCCCCAGGGCATCCTGGCCGACTGCGGAAATGAGCGATGCCGAAGCGCCCAGTTGCGCAAGATGCGCGCAAACATTAAACGGCGCGCCGCCCGCATGTCTGCCCGACGGCAGGCAGTCCCAGAGTATTTCACCAAAAGCGTAAAATTGCGTGTTCATAAGATGGAGTTGGGAGCTTTTCGCTTGTCAATCCAGCGGCGCCATCTCGCGCTCACCCATGGGCACGAGTTCATGCGTACCGACAGGCACCAATTGATGGTCTTCCGGGCGCGCGAGGCCGTGGAAGCTGTCTTGCTCCCCATCGTCTTTGCCCTTGTCGTCGTGCTCAAACCACGCGTAGAGGGTGGGCAGGACGAACAACGTCAGCAGGGTGGAGGTAATCAATCCGCCAATCACGACCGTCGCGAGAGGATGCTGCACTTCCGCCCCCATGCCGGTGGAAATCGCCATGGGGATAAAGCCGATGGTAGCGACCGTCCCGGTCATCAGGACAGGCCGCAGACGCTCGCGCGCCCCTTCCTCCACAGCGTCCTTGACCGGCTTGCCCTGCACGCGCAGGCTGTTGATAAAAGACAGCATGACAATGCCGTTGAGAAGCGCAATGCCGCCCAAGGCGATAAAACCCACCGCCGCGGTCATGGAAAACGGCAAACTGCGCAGGGTCAGGCCGATGATGCCGCCGCTGACAGCGAGGGGAATGCCGGTGAAGATGATTAGTGCCTGACGCATACGCCCGAACACGACCAAGAGCAGCGCGAGAATGGCCGCCAGGGCAATGGGAACGACCAGGGTCAGGCGCCCGCGACCCTGCTGCAAGCTTTCATATTCGCCGCCGTAGGCCAGTGTGTAGCCGGGCGGCAGGTGCACCTGCGCTTTGATCTTCTTTTCCGCCGCCTGCACAAAGCCGCCCAGATCGCTGCCGCCGACATTGGCATTGACCATGATGCGGCGCTTCTGGTTTTCGCGGTCGATTTCGACAGGCCCATCAATGTTCTGGATGGCGGCGACTTCGTTGAGCGGGATTTGCAAACCGTGCGGGCCGGCAACCAGCACGCGCCCAATCTGCTCCGGGGTTTGGCGGGCAGCCGAGGCCAGCCGGACAGTGACTTCAATCTGCTCGTTGCCGTCCACGACCATCGTGGCTGTTCGGCTGCCGATAGCCGAGTCGATGACATTGTCGACATCGGCAATGTTGATGCCGTAGCGGGCAAGGGCGGGGCGGTTGATGTTGATGACAAGCTGAGGCAGGCCGGTCGTCGTTTGCACTTTGACGTCCTGTGCGCCTTTGACGGTTTGGACGACAGCCGCAATCTTCTGCGCCTGCTGCCGGATGACATTCAGGTCGGGGCCGAAGACTTTGACGCCGAAGTCGGATGTCTGGCCCTGCCCGTAGATCATCTCGTACATGCGCATTTGGATCGGCTGGGTGTAGTCCGTGGAGAAACCGGGCAGCTCGGTCATTTCCTTGGTGATTTTGGCGGTCAGCTCTTTTTGGTCTTTGGCGTCGGTCCACTGGGAGCGGTCTTTAAGCTCAATCAAGATGTCGCCCTGGCTTTGTAGCATGGCATCGGTGGGCACATAAGGCCGCCCAATGCGGGTCAGGACATGGCTGATCTCATGCGGAAACTTTTGCAGCAGCACCTTTTCCACCAGTGACGAGCGTTCAATCATCTGCGGCAGGTCCGTGCTCGGGTCGTAATAGGTGGAAATCGCGATATTGTTTTCTTCCAACTGGGGGACAAACTCACTGCCCAGCCGGGTCGCCAGGAACCCCGACACGCCGATCAAAGCGATGGCGACGGCGACAGTGACCGCGCGGTGCGCGATGGCCCAGCTCAGCCCGTGCCCATAGCGCTCGGTCAGCCATTCCAGCGGCGCGTTGCGTACGGGCTTTCCCGCGCGCAATGCAAACGCGCACAGCGCGGGGATCAGGGTTAGGGACAGCAAGAGCGAGCCGAACAGGGCGAACATAACGGTCACCGCCATCGGCTTGAACAGCTTGCCTTCAATGCCGCTCAGGGTCAAGACAGGCGTGTAGGTCGCCAGAATGATGACGATGCCCCACACGCTCGGCGTCAGCACTTCAGTCGCGCTTTGGCGGATAATCTCGTGCCGCGCGTCGTTGTCCAGTTCTTTGCCGCCGTTTTTGCCCTCCATGGACAGGCGTCGAACGGAATTTTCCACGATAATCACCGCGCCGTCCACCACCATGCCGAAGTCAATCGCACCCAGGCTCATCAAATTGGCCGAGATGTGCAGCGCGCTCATGGCGATAATCGCCACCATCATCGACAGGGGGATAATGGCGCTGACAATCAGGCCCGCCCGCAGTTGCAGCAGAAACAAGAACAGCACGACAACGACCAGCACGCCGCCTTCCACGAGGTTGTGAACGACCGTGCTGAGCGTTTCCTTGATCAGCTTGGTGCGTGCAAACTCCTGCTCAAAATGCGCGCCCGGCGGCAGGTCCTTGCTTAATGTTGCAAGCTTCGCCTGCACCCCCTGCATGGCGCTGCGCGTGTCGGCATGCACCCGCAGCAGCGGCTGAATAATGACCGCTTCGCCCTGCCCATCCTGCGTCGCCGACCCCTGGCTGGGAGCCGCGCCTTCCTGCACCACGGCCACCTGAGCGAGTGTCGTTGGGATGCCGCTGCGCGCCCCGACCACGACCTGCCGCACGTCATCCAGGCTTTGCAAATAGCCCACGCCGCGCACAATGCGCTCGCTCGGCCCCTGGTTGAGAAACGAGCCGCCGATGTTGGCATTGTTTTGGGCCAATGCATTGTCCACATCCGTGATGGACAGGCCGCGCGCCGCCAGCGCCTGGGGATTGACCGAAACATGCCACTGGCGTATCTGCCCGCCCAGGATGTTGACATCGGCGATGCCCGGCACTTGCAGGAGCAGGGGCCGCACGACCCAGTCTGCATACGTGCGCCGCTGCATGAGGGTCATGGGGCCGCCCGCCAGACGCACGTGCAGGATCTCGCCCAGGCCGGTCGTGTCCGGCAGCATGCTCGCGGAAACGCCACTGGGCAGCTGCGCCTGCACATCTTGCAGGCGCGCCGTGACCTCGTTGCGGGCCGTGTATAGGTCTACCTGTTCGTCAAAAACACACGTCACTTGCGACAGGCCAAACTGCGAGATGCTTTCCGTATGCAAAAGGTGCGGCATCCCGGCCAGGGCGATTTCCACCGGGTAAGTCACCCGCTGTTCCAGCTCTTCCGGCCCCAAAGCCGGGGCAAGCGCGCTGACAATCACCTGCGTGTTGGTGACATCCGGCTCGGCGTCCAGGGTAAGCTGGGTCGCCCGCCACACGCCGAAGCCCAGCAGAAACAGCGTCATCACCAGAACAGCGACACGCTGCTTGATGGCGAAGCTGACGATCTTGTTTATCATAGAAATGCGTTTTCTCAATGATTTCGCGCCCTTGCCCTAAGCATTGCTTGCGGGAAGCGCAGTTGTTGACACGGCATACCAACGACGGAAGAAATCGTTCCATCGCTGCTGCGCGCTTGATGCGCCGCCGGAACGCGCAGGCGACCCCGAAAGAACGCTAATCGAGCGTGTCCTTGATCATCTGGGACTTCAAAACAAAGGCGTTCTTGCCGACATAACTTTGGCCGGGCGAGAGGCCCGAAATAATCTGGGTCAAACCGTTCACCGTTTCGCCGGTCTTGACGGGCGTGGCGGCAAACTCGCCTGTTTTGCCGGTCGGCGTAAAGACAACGTGCTGGCCGTCCATCTCTTGTACGGCGTCAAAAGGCACGGCGACGGCATCCTGGCGCGCTGCCCCGTAAATCGTCCCGCTCACATAAACGCCGGGGCGCAATGCGCCTTGCGGGTTTTGGATCAGGCAATTGACGCTTGCCGTGCGGGTGTTCGGGTCGAGAGCCGCACTGACAACCGACACGATGCCATGAAACACGCGGCCCGGCGCGGTATTGCTGGTCACCTGGACGCGCTGGCCGACCCGGACATGGGCCAGGTCTTCCTGGTAGACCGTAAGCTGCACAACAACGCTGGTCAAGTTCAGAATGGTCATTAACGGCTTGTCAGGCGAGACATTTTCGCCCACGGCAACAAAACGGTCGCTGACAACACCGGCAATCGGCGCGGTGACGCTGAGCATGCCGCCGCCGGGGTCGGACTCGTCCATCGGCACCGCTCCCAGCAGGCGTACATTGGCCGCGTTTTGCTCCACTTCGTGCGTGGCCTGCACATACGCCGAGTACGCCGGGCCGACCTGCTCGGCGTTCAATGCGCCGCTGCCCGCAAGCCGCGTTTGACGTTCCAAAGCGCGCTGGGCGATTTGCCCGCGCTTTTGGGCATTGACCTGTCTGTCAACCGCCTGCCGGACGCTGGAACGGGCGGCATCCAGAGCGGCAGCCGCCTGCGCAGCATTGGCCTGAGCCTGTTCCAAGTCCTGCCGCGACAGCAGAAGGGCGGCGTAAAGCGCCTGGTCGCGCGCAAGCTGCCGCGTTGTCAAGCCGACTTGTGTCTGCGCCTGCGCCGCTTGGAATTGGGCAACATTGACGGCATCTTTATCTGCCTGCACTTCGCCTTGTGCCTGGGCAAAGGCAGTGCGCGCCTGTTCCAATACGGGCTGACTGTACTGCCCCAATCCGGCCAGACGGCGCAAACGCAGCAGCGTGGCCTGCGCTGCCGCACGGCGCAGCTGGGCATCCCGGTAGGCAGCCTGGGCGCTAAACAAATCAGGGCTGGAAACAACAAGCAGGGTTTGCCCGGCCCGCACGGCTTGCCCGGCATTCACGGGAACGGCAGCCACCTTGCCGCTCAAGCGGGCCATGACCGGAGCCTGGTGGTTGAGGTTGGCGGCAACGCTTCCTGTCGTGCTGAGCTTGGTCGGCAGTGTCATACTGGGAGCCTTGCTGAGGGCGACATCGGCATACTGCAACTGCTGCGGGTCCAGCGCGACAGTCGGCGGGCCGGGTGGGGGCGCGGGCCTTGCGGGAGCTGTCGCCGGTGCGGGCGCGGCCTTTTTTGCCGTTCCGCGCCCGGCAAAGAACGCGGCCAGCCCGACCAGGAGCAGGGCCAGGATAATCCAAAAGGGGGGAGGGACACGCCGCGCTTGGGGCCTGGCCTTGTCGGTCGCCGCGTGTGTTTTTTCTCGCAATGTGTCGGCGGCATGGTGCGCGCTTTCGCGCGTATGATCGACAAAGTCATGGGTTTTTGCGCGTGTCCGCTCGGCAAAGTCGTGGCCTTTGTCGGCGGCACGGTCAACAGCCTCTTTTGCCGACTCGGCGGCTTCTTTGACCTTCTCGGACGTGCTCATTTTGCTGCTCTATTTCTAACAACCGTGTGGGTTTGCAAGTCTCGATTGAGTTCCAAAATCAAAGTCTGCGGCACGCTGCCCATGGCGCGGTCGAGGGCGGCCTGAGCCTGGGCAGAAGCGGCTTGGGCCGCCAGACGGTCGCTGAGGATCTGGCGGTACGTGCGCTGGGCATCCAGCACGGTGATGATTGTCGTGCCGCCGGCTTTGTAGCCGGCCAGGGCCGAAGCCAGCACGGCGTGCGCGTTGGCGACCAGGCCCGCATCGTATTCTTGCAGCACGGCCCGGCCAGCACTCAGGCGTACGACGGCTTGTTCGGCTTCCAACCGCACGAGGGCCTGCGCCCCGACCAGGCGGGCGTCTTCCGCCTGCGCGCTTTGCTGCTGCTGGCGGATCAATCCGCGTCTTGTTCCGTAATCAATGGGCACGGAAATCACGACGCCCACGCCCGCATCCATGTAAGTGGGCGTAATCTGGCTGATGCGAAACGACGGCGAAAGATCAGGCCGTCCCTGCGCGCGATACAGCGAGGCCTGCGCCAAAGGCACATCCCGATTGGCGCGGGCGACGGCAATTTCGGCACGTCCGTCCAGCGCGTTCCGCTGGGCAGCGGCAATACCGGGGAAAGGCTGCGACAACGAAAGCGTCGCCCACGCGCGCGACGTGTCAATGGGGTCAAGCGGCGCGCGCCCGAGGTATGCGTTCAGCGCGGCGCGAGCAGCCTGTTCTTCGCCCGATGCTTGGACGACAAGCTGGCGGGCGCGCGCCACCTGGATCGCAGTTTGAATAGCTTCAATGCCGGGGCGCGCGCCCAGCTTGACCTGGCGTCGGGCAATTCGGTCAAACTGCTGCGCAAAGGCGAGCTGGCTTTGCTGAAGAGCAAGATTGGCCTGTGCCTGAGCAAGGGCATAAAAATACAAACGGGTGGTGTAAACCAGGCTTTGCAGGCCCAGCAATGCCTGCGCCTGCGCGAGCCGAAGCTGCGCGCGGGCGATGCCAGTCCGCGCCCCGCGCGTCCCGTTCAGCTCAAGCGGCTGGAGAAACAGCAGGCCATCAGTCGTGCCGCCGGTTTGGAATGCCGGCCCGATGGTAAACGACGGCGGGGCCAGTGCCCGCGCAGATTGAACCCCACTGCCGGCGGCAAATGCCTCCTGAACAGCAGCAGTCAGCCCCAGGTTACGGCGCGCCGCCAGAACAACGGCATCATCGGCGGTCAAAGAAAGGGGGACGACGCCTGCCGTAAGCGGCAGCAGCGACAAAGGAGGCGCGGCAGGCAGCGTGTTCTGGCCCGCAGGCGGGAAGGGGATATTGGCAAGGCCAGGCAGCGGCGCTGCCAGCCCAGGCACGGCAGGCGAAACCGGCATAGGCCCGCCGGGTGCCTGCATGGAAGCGCCTGTTCCCGAAGAAGCGCCGATGCTGGGAAGCGTTGACGGCAGTGCGGGCGTGCCAGGCGCTGACGCCCCATTATCTGGAGGCGAAGACATCTGCGTGGCCCGTGCCGCTGAACTGTCCGGCGACGCAGGGGGGCTATTGCTCCCTGCCGGAGCGGAGAAAGGCGGGCTGGCCGAACTCGGCAGAGGCGTCTGTGCCCGTGCCGCAGATGAAAGCGACCAGCTAAAGGCACCGACAAGAACAAGAAACAGGTGTTGGCGTAGAAAAAGCATGGGGTGTTTGCTGCTTTGTTCTACCCAGATTATTATACAAAGCCGCAAAACAACAAAGAAGAACGACTTGCCACCGCTTTTTGTGTCCAACATCGGCCCAACAACTTGCATTGTCACAAGAGGGCGGAGCCTTCGCGCAGGGTCTGGTACACTGACAGAACGGAAAACACAGGCTAACCGATCCGCAAAGCAGCCTCAAAACCTGGCCGCTGACCAGGACCAAGCGTTTCTGCACGGCTCTGCTCGTGGCACGGAAGCAAAGGCATAACAAAGAAGCAGAGGCATGAATAAATTCAAGAAGTGCATCGTCGTTTCTTTCTTGATACTCATAGTTCTTTCGGTGGCCGCAGCTTTCCTGAAGCTTTCCGGCAGCCGGGTGCCAGGGCGCGCGGCCCCTGCAAAACACATGACTGATCAGGCAGTCATCGTGCCGCCTGCCAGTTCAGGTGGGGCAACAAGGGCATCCCGTACTTCTCCCAACCGAAAAGCTGCGACCCGCAAAGCGCTGCGCTGCCTGAACGCCCTGTGCGAGACCGGCGCATCCGATGATGCCATCTCCCACGCGCGTGGCCTGGTCGCGCAGCTTGACGCTGCCCCTCAGCCGTTCGCCAAGGCGCTTTCTGCCGTGTTGAAGAGCACTCTTTCTTTTCTGGATGGGAACGGCGGCAGCAACTACGTGGGGTCTGCGGCAGCATCCATTCCTGGCTTCTCCGGCATTCCCAGCTTCCTCATTGACCGCGCCGCCGCTGCCTGCGATGCACGAGGCCGCAGGAAACCTGGCGAGGTTGTGCTTTCTTTCGCCGGCGACTGCACGTTTGGCACGGTCAACGGTGATAACAGCGACATTCGCTTTCCTTCCGTGTACCGCCGGTCTGGCCGGGCGGATTATCCCTTTGCTCTCATAAAGCCTTGGTTCCTGAATGATGATCTTTCCATCGTCAACTTTGAGTGCACTCTGACAAATGCCACCTCTGCCGCCGACAAGCAGTGGCATTTTAAGGGAGCCGCGCGGTACGCCACACTCTTTCCTGCCGGCTCGGTGGAAGCTGTCGGCCTCTCGAATAACCACTCGTTCGACTACCTCAAGGCCGGGTTTAACGACACGGTCGCAAACTTCGGGCAGGCGCACGTCCCGGTGTTCTACCAGAACGCGCCCTTTATCCGCAATGTGCCTTCTTTCACACTGCGCCGGGGTGTCGAAGTCGTCATCATCGGCGACTGCACCGTCGTGGGCGAAAACACCACCCTGATCGACGGGGCGCCTGAGCGCGTCATCCGCGAAATCAAGCGTTACAAGAAACCCGGCAACATCGTGGTCGTGGTGATGCACTGGGGCAGTGAGCTTGACACTGTTCCCCGGCCATGGCAGCAAGAGCTAGGGCGGAAGTTGATCGATGCCGGGGCGGACGCGGTGGTCGGGCATCACCCGCATGTCGTGCAGGGCATCGAGCTTTACAAGGGCAAAACCATTGCTTATAGTTTGGGCAACTTTGCGTTCGGCGGGAACTCCCTCGCCCGCTATCCTGAAACCGTTGTTTTAAGGCTGCGGTTTCACGCTGGGGACGGAAAAAGCAGCGATAGGCAAACGCGCGTGATGGCGCCCTTTATTGTCCCGTGCTGGGTCACGTCCAGCCAGGCGAGGAATACGGCAGGCATTCTGAAAAACAACTATCAGCCGAAGCCCGTTTTTGGCGAAACCGCCGACCGAACAGTCGCTTTGGTGCTCAAACGGAGCGCGCGTCTCAAGTACGGAGTGAAGAAAATACAATATCTGAGGCTGCGGTGAGGAAGTAAACGGGGCTGCGCGCGGAAAGGGGATATTTGTGCCGCCTGGGGGTGCTTGCCGGGGTGACACTCAGACAGGTACAATCCCCCTTTGCGCAGGTCATCTGACGAAGTAGAGATGCTGGCGTCAGGCGTTCTCAGCCCAAACCATGCCCGCAGCTTTGGCGCGTTCCTCAAACAAATCCAGGGCAGCCTGCGGGTCGAATTGGTTTTACGAAAAACCTAGAACAGGATGCGGCACGTAGGGTTCTTCCAGCGACATGATTTCTTCAGGCGAGAGCGTCAGCGACAGGGCTGACGCGGCGTCTTCGAGGTGATGAGGCTTGGTCGCTCCCACAATCGGTGAAGTCACGCCTGGTTTTTGCAGCAGCCACGCCAGGGCCACCTGAGCGCGCGGAACGCTTCGCGCTTCGGCAATAGCCCCGACACGCTGGATGACCACTTTGTCGGCGTTTTCCGTTTGTTTGTACAGCGTTTTGCCGAATTCGTCTGTTCCCGCGCGCTCCGTGCTTGGCGCGTCTTCCCAGGGACGAGCCAGCCGCCCCCGCGCCAGAGGGCTCCAGGGAATGACGCCGATCCCTTCTTCGATGCACAGTGTCATCATTTCCCGCTCTTCTTCGCGGTACAGCAGGTTGTAATGGTTTTGCATGGAAATAAAGCGCGTCCATCCGTGCTGGTCAGCCATGTACAGGGACTTGGCAAATTGCCAGGCATACATTGATGACGCACCAATGTAGCGCGCCTTGCCCGCCTTGACAATGTCATGCAGCGCTTCCAGCGTTTCTTCAATAGGGGTGTCGGCATCCCAGCGATGTGTCTGGTACAAGTCCACGTAGTCGGTGCCCAGCCGCTGGAGGCTGGCATCAATTTCTGCCATGATCGCCTTGCGTGACAGGCCCGCGCCGTTGGAGTCGGGGCGCATCCGTCCGTGGACTTTCGTGGCGATTACCACTTCTTCGCGCCTGGCAAAGTCATGGAGGGAGCGTCCCACAATCTCCTCGCTTGTGCCATCCGAATAAACATTGGCCGTGTCAAAGAAGTTAATGCCAAGCTCCAAAGCACGCTGAATGAATGGCCTGCTTTGCTGTTCATCGAGTGACCACGGGTGTGCGCCGCGCGCGGGCACCCCGTAACTCATGCAGCCGAGGCAGATACGAGAGACCTTCAGGCCGGTTTTTCCTAACTTGATGTAGTCCAAAAAGTTTCCTTTCACAAAGGCGTTTGCGGAGCGTGTGAATTGCCGCCTTTGCCTTGCCGAGATACCCTGCGATATTGTTCTGCCATGCCAGGCAGAGCTTCATGGGCGCGGTTTGGTTTTATTCCCTCATGGCCCAGGCAGTAATCCACTTCGGGGCAGTAAATTTCCCTATTTATATCATGTTGGTCGTTCGCAGGTCGCCTTGACCCGCTGCTGCTTTTGTTGCATGACGTGACGGCGAACACGGTATCCGTCACCCGGCCCGGCGGCGGCTGGCCGGAGATTGCGGGCAGGGACTTGTCCATGATTGCGCCCAGATATTCTTTCCGGTACTGCGTGCTGACAATCCGGCGGCCCGGCAAAAGCGGCACAGTCAAGAAATTGTTCCTTGGGGCCATATCCGTGGCGGTGGAACAGGTTTCCTGACGGGCGCGGTTACCTGGCAGCCTGCCTGCGGCCCTGACGCACACAAACTGCCCCTGACATCGTCGCAAGATCGTTGACAGCCCGTGCCCATGGCGTTTCCCCTGCGTACCGACGACGGAACGATTTGTTCCGTCGCTGCTTATGGCTGAATATGCCGTAGGAACGACTGCAAACAGCGGCAGACACAAACAAGCTCGGCGGCAAATCGGCGGGGAAAAACAGTGGTCAAGACCAAGCCAACGCTTGTCGAAACCAAACCGACTTTGCTGCTTGAAAGTAGCGACACTCGTTGACTGGCAACGCATCCCAGAAAGTGTGTGGATAATAGGGTAAAGTGGCTTGTGCCTCATCCAAGCAACCTGGCCCATGCCCCGTGGGAGCAAACGGCTCCGCCGTTTCCTGTGCCCAAAGGCCATGAACAAGCAAGCACGCACAGCAGCGCGGATGGGGGCAAGTGAAGCACCTCGTGCCCCACTTAGGTTTGACAACGTTTGGGCGAACGGACTAGGCCCCAAGACAGGGAATAATGGAGTAAACTATGCGTGTTAATGGAGTAAACTATGCGTGTTCTCGTTATCGGCGGTTCGGGGTATCTGGGCACTTTGGTGACGCCCTTCCTGGCGCAGCGCCACAACTTGAGGGTGTTCGACCTGCGCCCGCCAGCCGACCCTGCTTTGGAGTATGTCCAGGGCAGCGCCTGTGACCCTGCGGCTCTTGCGGACGCTGCCGTCGGCATGGACGCGGTCTTGTACATGGCAATGGGCAGCCATCCTCCCATGGGCGACAACGAACAGGGCCGCATGGAGGCGCGCGTGACCGCTTTCGACGTGAACGTCAAGGGCCTGCACCTGGCCCTGCACGCCGCGCACAACGCAAACATCGGGCACGCCGTTTACACGAGCAGCATGTCCATCTACGGAGACAACGGTGTCGGGCGCGCCGGGGCAGACGAGGACACGCCCCCCGATGCGACGTGGACCTACGGCCTCACCAAACGACTGGGCGAGGAAGTGTGCCGGAGCGCCTGCCGCGAGTGGGGCATGAGCGTCAACGCCCTGCGCTTATATCTGCCCGTGCCCGAGGAAAAGTGGCTGGCGGAGGCGAAAAAAGGGCCGACGCCCTGGACGACGGCGGAAGACACGGCCCGTGCTTTGCTGGCGGCGCTGGATTATCAGGCGGGGTTCCAGGCATTCACCATCAGCGGGGATCACGAACAAAAACTGTTGAGCCTCACGAAGGCTAAACGACTGCTGGACTGGGAACCGCTGGCGCGCCTCACAGGGTCATAGCGAAAGGAACATTTTGTGGCTCTCCACGGATCGTGCGAGTTGGCACCGCCTGCCGCGCGAGCAGGGCGGCGGCGGATTTTGCGAAGTTCGCCGCGCCAGCCTGGAAGCATTGCCTGTCACCGTTGCTCGGCTGGTGGCAGCGCTCACCATTGATCAATCGCTGGACGCCCGTCCCCGCGACACAAGGCAGGAGCATGCCATTCGACCCTGCAACTTTTCCAGCCTGCCCGTGTCACATCTGGCAGCAGTAGACCCAATTTGGAGGATTAAATGCTGAAATTGCCTGGCTTCTTTGCCCGCTGCTTTCGATTGCCCCTGCTTGTGCCCATCATGCTTCTGCTGGCGCTGACGGCAGGGTGTGGCTCCCGCCGTTCCTATTACCAGCCGGGTTATGCTCCCGCGCCTGTCATAGTGGTGCATCATTATGGTTCTGGATATGGCTATCGCGGCCCGAATGTGGTTCACGTTCATCATTACGGCGGAGGCTTCGGCGGGGGCGGAGGCTTTGGCCGCCGTACAGTCGTCATCCATCACTATCACTGATTGTGCGTTGCCCACTTTGATTGTCTGCTCATATGACCGCCACCTTCAGGACGGCGAATTTCTGCTTTGGCAGGACAAGCCGCGCGTGCCTGCTTATACCTGGCCCAAAGCGCTGCGCGACGCCGTCTTGATATTGCCCATCATCCTCATCGCCATGTGGCAGGAGGCGCTGCGGCCAGGTGCCGCAGTTGCGGTCGGCTTGCCTGCCTTTTGGGTCATCGGCCTGATTGCTTCTGCGTTCGGCACGTGAGTGCTCGTGCGGGAAACACGCCTGCAAGCCGCGTTCACCTGCTGTGATATGAGCGGCAAAGGTTTAACGGATAGCTGCTAAGTAGTCAGGCAAAAGAAAGTTGGTATTTTGTCCCCACCTGAGCCAGTATGTCCGTGACGCTCTGGCAGAGCGTTTGGAAGTCAGCATACGCTTCAGGAGCCAGCCAGCGGTACTTCATCAT
>JAABUZ0100000176.1_pt1 | contig 168187 bp, 143 predicted proteins | sample 5562091 | NCBI WGS metagenome assembly JAABUZ01 (sample SAMN12813069, study PRJNA571459) | rock metagenome | isolation source: Antarctica rocks | place: Antarctica: Victoria Land, Linnaeus Terrace sud | collected 2015-12-21 | reverse complement strand
CGTGCTGACCGACGCCGTGGTGCTGCGCCTCGCCCGCGCCGCCGCCGGGATCAAGCGCGTCTTCGGCGGGCGCGACCAGGACATCGAGTGGGCGGTCAAAGGCGGCCAGGTCTACATCGTCCAGTCCCGCCCTTACCTCGACCCGACCGGGGCCACGCGCTGAAGGCGGCAAACCGCAACATCTTGACGACGGATGGCAGAGTCCACGTTATCTCTGAGGAGAAGTTTCAGGCGTCCCACTTGCAAGGCGCTACGCTGACTGTCCATCCTTGAACAAGACGCAATTTATCTCGTGGCGGCCTGAGCTGGTTTATCTAGGACGGGAGAGAAAACCGACCGGGAGAGACGCCAGACGGGGCCGCGGGGGCTGCGCCAGGCGAGGGTGCGGGCGTATGGGTGGAGCAGGGCCTTGAGGTCGGCGGCGGAAACGCCGTGGCGACCAGACAGGGCGAGGAGGGTGCGGCGGTCGTGGCCGGGGACGACCTCGTCCAGCGCGTAGACGGCATGGCCCCCGGCCAGGGCGGCGTCGAGGCGAGCTTGGGCGGATTGAAATGCCGCCCCCTTGTCGTCGCGTGCTCTGGTCAAGAGGCCGTGCAGGGACACGACCTCGCGGTCGGCGAAGTAGGGTAGGGCGACCTCGCACGGCCCGCCGTCGCCCGCGCCTGCCACCAGCACGATGTCGCCCCTGTCGGTGTGCGCGCGGACGTCGGCGGCGATGCGGCGGAACGGGTCCGCGCCCGAGGCGAGGTGGGGCAGGATGCCGGCCTGGAGGTTCAGCGCGGCGTACAGCACGATCCACGCGCCGAGCAGCCAGTTCGCCAGCAGGCCCCCCCGCCCCGCCCGGTAGTGGGCCAGGGCCAGGGCCAGCATCACGCCCGTCGGCACCAAAGCGGGCACCCAGAACACGAAGTATCCGGGCGACCAGACCGTAAAAAAGGCCGCGTAGATCACGACCCACAACACGCAGACGATCATGGTCCGGCGGTTGTGCGAGCGCCACAGCAGCGGCAGAGCGGCCAGGAAGGCGTAGCTCGCCCCCAGCCAGCCCAGCAGCGTCGCCCAGTAGAGGCGGCTGAGTTGAACGGGGACGCGCCGATTCAGGTGGAACGTCCCCTGCTTGCCGGGCGGCTCGACGAAGGCCGCGTGCCGGAAGGCGTACACGTCCAGCCTCAGGTTGCGCCAGACGTGGAAGTCCCACCACCAGCCAAGCTCCGCGTACTCATTGGTCCAGCGGTGGAACGCGACGGGGGAGTGCAGGTGCAGCACGAAGACTCCGACGACCAGGTACGGCAGGCCCGCCGTCCCTGCCCATGTCCCGAGGTAAGCGAGCACCATACGACGCCGCCGCACCCGCATCGCATTGGGCGTCAGCAGCGGGTCGTCCTCGGCCAGCAGGACCCCCGCCAGGCCGACGACGGCGAACAGCCCGGCACTCTCGTGCAGCAGCAGCGCCCCCCCCGCAAGCGCCCCCGCCCAAGCGGCCAGACCGACGCGCGGCGTCTGCATCACGCGGCACAAGACGCCAAACGCGCACAGCAGCAGCAGCAGCGAGGGCATGTTGACCCGCCCATCCGTGGCGCAGATCCAGTAGCCGAACGAGAAGGCCAGGCCGACCGACAGCAGCAGCGGCAGCCACCGCGAGCGCTGCAAGAGCCGGCGCAGGATGAGATAGAATATGGACACGCCCGCCGCGCCCCCCGCAGCGTTGAGCGCCTGCAAGACCGGCAGCGTCCCCCCCCGGTAGCCGAACGCCTGGGCCAGCCGCCACAGCGCGTAGCCCAGCGCGTTGAACAGCAGGTGGTGGGGGTGGAACAGCCAGCGCGGGTCGCCCGTGCGCGGGTACAGGTGCCCAATCTGATTGGCGTAGGAAACGGCATCGAACGTATTGGCCCGCGTCGCCGTGGCCGCATACAGCGCGAACGTGCCCGCAAACAGGAGCAGCACGGGCAGCCACAGAGTCAGGGCCGCGCGCCGGGCACTGAGCAGGACCGCCGCGCGCGGGGTAGGGCGAGGGCCGGTAGATTTTACGTAGGTCGCCAGCGTCGGTCGCCTCTCGCGGTGGGGTGCCCGCAACTACTCGCAGGGTGTAGGAAAAGAGGGTAGAAGGCCCCCCGCCCGCCTCCCTACAGAGCATGGACAACGAGGGATGCCGGGTAGGCCGAGCCATTGAGTAGAATAGTCCGCAGGCGCACCGTCCGCGTCTGGCCCGGCGCAAGATGGACGCGGGTTAATTCTTTCTCGTCGGGCGGCGGCATCGGGTCGAACTCCAAAATGGGCGAGCCGGAGACCTGGAACACGCCCGCTGCCAGGCCCGCCTCGGGGGCAAAGAAGACGCCGACCACGCGCATCCCGCGCGTGGGGTTTGTCAGCCGCAGGGTCACGAAGTAGCTGACCCCGTAGTTCCCCCACAGCCGCTGCGTCCCCGCCGCGTTCCGAAGTGACTCGCCGTGCCCCAGCCGCAGGTAGGCCCACGGGCCGCCCGCCGCGTAAGCGCCGGCCAGGGCCACGCGCGGCGGCCCGAACACAAACGGCGAGGCCGCGCGGGCGCGGCTGAGGGCCAGCGGCGCGGCGGGCGCGGAGACCAAGCGCGCGTCGGCCCGGTCCGTGTCCTCTATCGCCTGGGCGAAATGGACCGGGGAGGCCAGCAGGGTCTTGCGGTCGTCATCGGCGACCACGACGAGCGAAAGCGCGCGGTCCGGGCCGGAAAGCTGCTGCACCTGCACGAGGCCGCTGACCGTCAGCCCCGGCGCGAAGCGCTGCACCAGCAGCGGCACACGCGCGTGGGGCGGCACGACCAGCACCAGCCCGGTCCCGCTGTCCAGGGCGCGCAGGAACGCCGCCCCGGCCCGCCGCCCCACCTGTACCGTGTCTAGGGCGGGCTGGGCGATGCCGGACATGACGTGGACGCCGACGCTCTGGTCGCTCGCGTTGACCAGGTCCACATGGAACACCAACGGGCCGCCGTTGCTGTTCTGGTGGTGGTAGTCCAGCCGGACCGCGCGGCGCAGACTCAGCGGGCTGGAGAACAGAGTCCGTCTGCCCCGCACCTGCTCGGGGTTGTTGGAATAAAAGATCGCACCCGCGCTGGCCGGGGCCAGCGGCTGGTTGACGACCGTGACGACGGGCGTGGCCTCGACCGGCAACAGGTCCGGCCCGGCCACGCGCAGAGACAAGCGGCGGGTCACGGACGCGCCGGGGCGCAGCGCGCCGACCGGCCGGGGCGACTGGAGGAGGCGGACCTGTGCGCCCTCGGTCGCGGCCAGCGCGTGTTCCAGCCCTTGAAAGAGCGCCGTCTGGACCAGGGCGGCGGGCGCGTCGGGGCGGCCCGTGACCCGGACGGTGACGCGGGGCCACACCGAGGCGGCGTAGCGCCGGACCGAGACCGCCAGGGTCGCCGAGGCACCGTCGGCCCGGACCGTCACCACCGACTCCCCAGCCCCGACGCCGCGCAGCACGATCCGATGCCGCGCGGCGTCGAACGCCATCAGGCTCACCCGCGCGTTGCCGCCGGCCAGCGAGACGTCCTCGGCGCGGGCGGCCCCGCCGACGCTGATGGTCTTCGTCGTCCCGTAGGGGACGAGGACGCGCGCGAGGGACAGCATCAAGGCCGGTTCGGCGAGCCGCGCTTTGATCGCCCGCGCCCAGGCCAGGGCCAGGCGGCGGGGCGTCTGCCGCTGGGCGGCGGCCTCGCGCGGCGTCACCAGCAGAAGCGGCCCGCCCTGCCCCCGGATCTCCCAGCCCTGTTTCCCCGCCGGGGCCAGGCCGATCTGGGCCGGGGTCAGGCCCGCCGCCACCATGCCGCTCAGGCGCTGCTTCACGTTCAAGGCGCGCTGCACCGGCCCCTGCCCCGCCGCCGATGTCCGCAGGGTGGCGACCGGCTGGTCGTTGATCGTCACGCGGGCGAGTACGCCTCGCGGCGTTGACCACGCTCGCGCACCGACGCGGGCCTGGAAGCCCGGTGCGGCCATGCCCGGCGCGGCGAGCAGCGCGGCGGCGATACCGCAGGCCGCCCCGGCGCGGGCCGAAAATCTGTGGTGCAAAAAGTTCTCCTCGCAGTGAGCGCAGCCGGCCCGGGCCCGAGTTCCGGTCCCGCTACGCGGCGGGGGGATTATGGCCGGTGGGGGCGCAAAAGTCAAGGCGCGAGGCTGCCTGGGGTATGATAGTCCGTATGTCTCTTTCTTCCATTGATGACGCATCCGACGTCCCCGACCCCGATGATCCCCCCGCCGCTTCCATACCCGATCTGCCCGCCCACCGCCAGCGCCGGGCGCAGGAGCCGCCCCGCGCGATCGTCCTGGGCGGCGGCCCCCTGGGCTTGGAAGCGGCGCTGTACGCCCGCCGCCTGGGCCACCAGGTGTGGCTCTTCGAGCGCGAGCCGACCCTCGCCCCGGACGTCCGGCAGTGGGCGCACCTGGGCATGTTCACGGCCTGGGGCAGCACGCGCAGCCCGCTGGGCGAGCTGGAGCTGCGCGAGGCCGTGCGCGACGGCAAACTGACGCTGGAAAAGTTCCCCTCGGCGCGCACCTATCCGACCGGCGGGGACTTCGTGCGTCTGTACCTCGAACCCCTGGCGGCCCTGCTGGGGAAGGTTGTCCATCTGGAGACCCGCGCCGTCGCGCTGGGCCGCTCCTATATGTTCCCCGCCGAGCACGCCGACGACCCCGACAAGCGGGCCGCCCGCCGGTTCCGCCTGCTGACACGGGACCCCCGCGAGGAGCGGGTCTGGACGGCGGATTACGTGGTCGACGCCACGGGCGTGACCCACTCGCCGCGCTGGCTGGGCGCGGGCGGCCTGCCCGCGCTGGGTGAGATGGGCGGCTTCGGACGCATCTTCCACCACGTCCCCGATGTCGCGGGCCGTGACCGCATCCACTTCCTGGGCAAGCGGACCCTGCTGGTGGGGGACGGCACTTCGGCGGCGACGACGGCCCTGGCCCTGGCCGGCGTCATCGAAAAACCGCCCCATGGCGCGTTCGTCTGGGTCAGCCCGTCGCGCGAGCCGCTGCCCCTCGCCCTGGTGCCCGATGACCCGCTGACGCGCCGGGACACGCTGCTGAAAAAAGCCAACCTGTTGACGCAGAAGGCCCACCCGCGCATCCAGTTCAGCCCGGTCACGCAGGTGGAGGCCGTGCAGCACTCGCTGGCGACCAACCGGTTCCAGGTGACCCTGCAAGTGAACCACGAGACCAAGCGCCTGACGATGGACTCGGTGGTCGCGAACGTCGGCTACCGGCACGACGTGGCGACTTACGAGCGCGTCCTGCATCCGCAGGAGCCGGGCGTCTATGTTATCGGCGAAAAGGCCGCCGCGCCGGAGGCCGATTTTCTGCTGGCGTTGGGCCGGACGCAGATCCGCGACGCCTTCCGGCAGGTCTGCGGCCAGCCTGATCTCGATTTGTACGCCGAGGCACAGGGGCTGCTGAAGGGCCTCTAGGGGCGGATCAATGCCGCCCCCCGCTTTGTGTAACGCCGCCCGGCCCGCGCTGGCCGTCCTGGTGCTGGCCGTCAGCCCGCGCCGCTTTGGCCCGCGCCGCCCGTGCCGATGTCCGCGCGTGCTTGCCCTGCGCGGCCTCGGCGGGGCAGTAGACGTGGCAGGCGGCGTGGCGCATCACAACCGGCACGATCTCGGGGCTGGAATCGGTGGCGGCGGCGAGCAGGGCCACGAACTCGGCAGGGTCTGCGGTGTTGGCGGCGAACATGCCGTAGTGCATCGGGATGACCTCGCGCGGGGCGATCTCCTGGGCGAGCTTCGCCGCGTGTGCGGCGTCCATGTTGCCCCAGCGCCCGTTGATCGGCACGAGCAGCAGCTCGGGGCCGTAGTCCTCGACGGCGGCGGCAAGGCCCGCGTTGTACTCGGTGTCGCCGGTGATATAGGCCACCACCGAGTCCGTCGCGCTGCCGTCGCCGGCGAACTCGAACACGAATCCGACGCTGTCCTCGCTGTGCTCGGCGGCGACGACGTGGACGCTGAAGCGCGGGAACTCCAGCGTCTGCCCCGGCATCGCGGTCGTGATCTGCGTGGAGGGAACGCCCAGCTTGACCAGGTGGCGGCACGAGGACGGCGGGCAGATGATGGGCGCGTCGGGGTTAGCCTGTGCCAGCATCGGTGCGGTGTGCGGGTCCGTGTGGTCCACGTGGTCGTGCGTCAGGAACAGATAGTCCAGCCGGACATCTTTAGGCTTGATGGGCGCATCCACCAGCCGCGGCGCGTCGCCGCCCGCGTTCGCGCTGTCCGATAGGTACGGGTCCACCACAACCACGTCGCCGCCGTGCGCCTTGAGGGCGAAGCCGCCCTGCCCGAGCCACTGGACCGCGAGCCGCCCCGGCTCGACTTTGGATTTGATCAAACGCTCCACGAGTCACCTCCTAGGCCAGAAGCCTTGACACGCAGTTGGCGCAATGCCCCGCCGAATCCTGCTTGGGGGTGCGTCGGGAAAGAACCCACCCCGGCCTCTGAACCCACCCTAGAATAGGGTAAAGAAGAGATGCCGCGCCGCCAAGCCGAGTAGTTGAAAACTACTCGCTAGGAGAAGCGTCCTTCGGACGAGCGAGGGGACTGCCTGGAGAGGACGGGACGGACCGCACCCCCGTGTGACGTTTTCCACCCGAAGGGTGCCTCCCAGCGAGTAGTTTTCAACTACTCGGCCCATTTCGGCCCAGCAGTGCGGCACTGGCGTCTGCACATGGGGGCCTACCCTTCGTCTCCGATTTTCACCCCGGCGGCAGGAAGAAGAACGCCAGCGCGATGATGGCGTAGGCGGCCAAAAGCTGCGCCCCTTCGAGCCAGTGGCACTTGCCGTCGCCCGCGATGAACGTCGTGATGACCACGCTCACGGAGATCGCGGTCAGCTCGGGGACGCTGAACAGGAAAGTCATCCGGTGGCCGAGCAGGAGGCTGGCGAACACCAGCACGGGGGCGACGAACATGGCGATCTGCGTGGACGACCCGATGGCGATGTTCATCGTGATGTCCATCTTGTTCTTGGTCGCCATCCAGACCGCCGTCGAGTGCTCGGCGGCGTTGCCGATGATCGCCACGACCACGATCCCGACGAATATCTGGTTCAGGCCCATCCGCACCGCGGCCTCTTTGACGCTGCCGACCAGAAACTCACTTTCCAGGGCGACGAACGCCGTCGCCACCCCCAGTACCAGGAAAGAGACCCGTTTGCTCCAGTCCGGCGGCTCCTGCGCCGCCTCCTCCTCGCAGTCCCGGAACAGGGCCTCGTGCGTCCGCAGCGAGAACCACAGCGAGGACAGATAGACGACCAGCAGGATGCCCGAGACCCACAGCGAGAGCGACTCGACGGCGGGGTTCTCGGGGCTGTTCGGCTGCTGATAGTGGAGGGCGAAGATCGCGGGCAGGGCCAGCGAGATGGTCGCCACCAGCAGGTTGATGGCGTGGGACTCGGCCTGGTCCTGGTTGAACGTCTGTATCTTGTACTTGATCCCACCCGCCAGGATGCTGGCCCCCAGGACCAAGAGCAGGTTGCCGATGATCGAGCCGACGATGGAGGCCCGGAGCAGGCCGATCAGCCCCTCGTGCAGGGCGAACAGGCCGATGATCATCTCGGTGGCGTTGCCGAACGTCGCGTTCAGCAGCCCGCCCCACGACGCCCCGAGGTGTTTGGAGAGTTCCTCGGTCGCGCGCCCCATCATCCCCGCCAGCGGGACGATGGCGAGCGCCGCCGCCAGAAATATCCACAGCGCGCCTTGCGGGGCGGCGTAGTGGAGCGCGATGCTGATGGGGATGAAGACCAGGAGCGCGTTCAAGCCACGGAAAAAGCGGAGCAGCGAGAGCATGGGCGCATTGTACCCGGCGGGAGGCATGGGAGGGGACGCTGACGCCCGCCCTACAGCGTGACGCTGAACATCACGAAGGGGCGGGGCTTGGGGCGACCGTGCAGCAGGGGGAACTCGACGCCCACAGCGGAGATCAGGCCGATCCGGGCCGAAAGCGCCAGCGACAGGCCGTGCAGCGTCAACTGCCCGTCCAGCGTGTACCGGCCCGGCCCGTCGAAGTTGACGACGGGCACGGCGATGGCGGGGCTGAGGCCCTCCTGCCCGCCCAGCAGGAAGCCCAGCTTGATCGTGCGCGAGGGCAGGTTGTCCGGGCGCTTGAAGCCCTGGGTCTCGCCGAAGAAGCGGGCGCGCAGGAAGCGCGTGCCGAGGGCGGACGCCTGCGGGATGCTGAACTGCGAGCCGTAGTGGCCCGCGTTCAGCCACACGATCTGCGCCCCGCCCAGGTCCCGCGCCAGCGCTCTTGCCATGTCGGGAAGGACGACCACATCGTAGTGGCCGTTGATCATCAGGGCGTTCTCGGGGTCGAAGTGGCGCTGCGGCAGCCACGTCCCGGCGTCCACGGGGGCCATCGCGGCCTGGTAGGTGTCGTAAGTATAGCCCGCCCGCTTGATCTCCTTCTGATAGCGGCCGATGAGCACGCCGTCCCAGACGGCCTTGGCAAGCCCCGCCCCGCCCACCATCGTCAGCACGACCTTGACGCGCGGGTCCACGCCCGCCGTTACGCCGCTCAGGATGCCGCCCAGGCTGATGCCCGCGACCCCCAGCCGGTTCGGGTCCACGTCGGGCCGCCGGGATAAGTAGTCCAGGCCCCGGCGCGAGTCCAGCACGGCCTGGCGCAGCGCGCCGACCATGTGCGGCACGTTGCCGCTGAGTATCTGCGTGTCGTGCCCCGGCGCGTGCGGCTCCCGGTTGAGGCTGTACGGCTCGACGACCAGCAGGGCGGCGACCTGGGCGCGGACGATGGCCTCGCAGAGCAGGAACCCCGACTCGGGCGAGGCGGCGTTCAACTGGTGCAGGACCACCATGGCCGGGTGCGGGCCGGGTCCCGGCGGCAGGAACAGGTACGCGGTGACGGCGTTGTTGACGGCGTAAGGCGTCACGACCGGGCTGGGGTAGGTCAGCCGCAGGACCTGGGTGCCGCCCACGACGCCGAACGGCGTCTGGGTAACGGGAAACGCCGCCGCCGAGTCGTAGTCGAAGAAATGTGGGTCAGCGGCGGGGGCCGAAGGCGCAGCGGGCGCGACGGGCGCGACGCCCCTCGCCGCGGTTCCGAGCAGGGGGGAGCAGGCCAGCAGGCCGCCCAGCGCGAGAAGGTGCCCCGAAAAGCGCCGGGGAAAGTGCTTGTTGATGGTCGTGCCTCACAGTGTCGATGTTGCCGCGGCCCGCGTTTGTGGGTAACACGGACCGCAGTACACCGTCATAGTACCACCTAGACACGATTTCAGAGAGGACCCTTCCCCCCATGGCCGACCACGCCGCACACCAGGACAACGTCAACAAGGTCGCCGCGCTGATCAAAGACATCGACTTCGGGATGCTGACCACCGTCGACGCCGAGGGCCGGCTGAACTCGCGCCCGATGTCCACCAACAAAAAAGTCGAGTACGACGGCGATGTCTACTTCTTTACTTACGGTGACACGGCCAAGGTCCACCAGATCGAGACCAAGCCCCACGTCAACGTCGCGTTCTCGGACCCCAAGACGCAGACCTACGTCTCGCTCTCGGGCCGCGCCGAATTGATCCGCGACAAAGCCAAGATGGCCGAGCTGTGGCAGCCTGAGCTAAAGGCCTGGTTTCCCAAAGGCCTGGATGAGCCGGACATCGCGCTGCTCAAGGTCAACGCCGACCAGGCCGAATACTGGGACTCGCCCGCAAGCCCCATCGCCCACGCCCTCAGCCTCGCCAAAGTCGCCCTGACCGGCAAGCCCGCCCAGCCCGGCGACAACGAGAAGGTCCAGCTCTAGCCGCTCCCTTGGCTCCCCGCCGCACCCATCCGTGGTACAATATCCGTAGGAGACTACGGATGGCGCACCCCCCACAGTTCATCATCATCGGCGGCGGCAACGGGTCCGGCAAGTCCACCAGTGCCGCCGCGGTGTTGCCCGGTGTCATCCCCTACATCAACGCCGACGAGATCGCCAAAAGCCTGCCTGAAGTCGAGGGCGAGAACAGAGACGCCCGCGCCAGCCGTATTCTGCTGAACGCGATGGACGAATACCAAGCGCAAGGCAAAAGCTTTGCCGTTGAGACCACCCTCGCCAGCCGGTCACTCGCACCCCGCGCCCGGCGTCTGCAAGAGGTCGGCTAAGAGTTCCAATTGCTGCTCTTCTGGCTAGCGAGTCCAGAGATCAACATAGAGCGGGTAGCCGAGCGCGTCCGTGCCGGCGGGCATCACATTCCCGAGGAAGTCATCCGCCGTCGGTACGTCGGCGGCCTCAAGAACTTTTTCAATTTGTACCTACCTCTCGCCGATGTCTGGTCCGCGTATGACAACACATTGAGTCGTAGCACCATCCTTGTTGCCGAGGGACGGCGTGGACAGGGTGAAGTGGTTCATCTTCCAGAAGTGTGGAAGCGCATGAAGGAGATCGCTGAAAATGAGTAGCACATTGACTCAAGCGCCTGAGATAACGGGACCAGAGACGACGGAAGAGGAGGCGCGTGCGGAGGTCGTCCGCCGCTTCTCCGACACCAACCTGCTGACGAGCTTGATTAATCAAGCAGTGCGGCAGGCAATCCGGGGGCATAAAGATGCCGGAAATCCGATTGCCGAGGGCCGAGACGGCAAGGTCTTTATCATCCAACCGGAAGACATTGTCGTACCGGGGGAGTAAGGGCGCTGGCTTTGTTACATAACCTGGGACCATGCCCTGAAGGGCACGGCTAGGCGGACATAACCCCCTTTGGGGCTGCGGAAACAATCATTCCTCGGCCCTGGAGGGGGTTATGTCCGTTCAGCCTGTCAAGGCATCATCAGGGGAAACTCACGCGCCGTACTGGCCGGGCGGCCTTTGCTTGTGCCAGTCGGTGATCTTCTGGAAAGCCATGCCCAGCGACAGCAGCGTGCTTTCGTCATAGGCTGCGCCGACGAATTGCAGGCCGAGAGGCAGGTGTCCCGGTCCGAAGCCCATCGGGACGCACAGGGCGGGCAGGCCGCACAGGTTGCCCATGCCGCCCAGGCCCTTGTCGCTGCCCACGAAGTAGTCGTCCAGAGACTCGGTCAGCGGCGGGGCGACTTGCAGGTAGCCGGGCGCGACCAGGGCGTCATACTGGGTGAAAAAGTCCGCCATCGCCCGCTGCGCGACGGTGCGGATGCGGAGCGAGCGCACGTAGTCCACGCCGGGCGTCACCAGCCCGGCCAGCAGGCCGCCCTGCTGCTCGTCGTCCACCAATTTCGCCAGCCGCGCCGGGTCGCGGATTAACGACTCGAAGGCGGTGGAACCCTCGACGCTGACGATGGTACCCGCCGCCTCGGACATGGGGACGGCGGGCAGGGTGGCGTCGGACAGGACGGCCCCCAGGCCGGTTAGGACGCCCAGGGCACCCTCGAAGGCCGTCTCGGTCTGCGGCTGCGCCTTGTGGTGCGTGTCGCCGTCGCGGTAGTCGGGCCGGACCACGCCCAGCCGCATCCCCTTGACTGACCGCGAGCGCCCCCGCTTGAACTTGCTCGCGTCCGATGTCGTCAGGTCGCGCGGGTCCTGCCCCGTCAGGGCCTCCAGGATGATCCCGCAGTCTTCCGCCGAGCGGGCCATCGGGCCGAGCTTGTCCATCGTGTAGGACAGCGCCATCGCACCGTAGCGGCTGACGCGCCCGAACGTCGGGCGCAGGCCGGACACGCCGCAGAACGACGACGGGCAGACGATGCTGCCCCAGGTCTCCGACCCGACCGAGAAGCCGACCAGGCCCGCCGCCGTCGCCGCGCCCGGACCCGACGACGACCCGCCCGCCCAGTGGTTCGTGTTCCAGGGGGTCCGCCCCGCGCCCGTGGACGAGGCCGTGCCGTAGCGATAGCCGCCGCCGCCCGCCAGCTCCACCATCGACAGCTTGCCCAGTAAAACCGCGCCCGCCTCGCGCAGCCGCTCCACGGCGGCGGCGTCGTAGTCGAATATCTGGCCCTTGTGGGCGGGGCTGCCCCACTCGGTCGGGTCGCCCTTGGTCGCCAGCAGGTCCTTGACGCCGAATGGGATGCCGTGCAGCGGCCCGCGCGCATGGCCCCCTTGGCGCTCTTTATCCGCCTGCGCGGCCTGGACCAGGGCGAGGGGGCGCGTGACGTGGGCGACCGCGCCCAGGGACGGCCCCAGCTTTTCCAAGCGGCCCAGGAAGAGCGTCGTCAGGTCCACGGACGAGACCTGCTTGCGGCGCAGGGCGTCGGCCATCTCGGCCACGGTGGCGAACGGCAGATCGGCGTCGCTGAGGGGCGGGGTGGGGGTGCTCACTTGCGGCCCTCCTTCCGGGTGGGGGCGTCGGCGGCGAAGGCCGGGCCGACGTCGTCGGGCAGCGCAAAGGCGCGGGCCTTGGCGAAGCCGCCGGGGTAGTCTTTAAGCTGCAAGGCGACTTCTTTAGCCTGTGTGCTTGACAGCGCATGCCCGACGTTGACCGGCACGAGCCGCGTCAGCAGGTCGCCCTCCGGCGTCCTAGGCGGGGTGCTGCCGGGCGGCGGGGCGGCGGACAGGGGCAGGACCGGGGGCGAGTCAGGACCGGGGTCCACGACCTGCGCCGCCGCGGCCGTGGCGAGGGCGGGCGTCAGCAGCGCGCCCGCCGCCCCGGCCAGCGCCCAGCGCGCCACGTCCCGTCGCGTCAAAGCTGATGGGGTCAAAGGCCGCGTAGAAGTTTGCTTGAACATGGGGCGGCAGTTCGACGCCCCATGCGGAAAGTCCTGCCGTGTCTGCGCGGTGTCCTTTGTTCGGGTGCCCCGCTTTAGAAAAACTCCACGGCCGCCGATAATAACGGAATGACAGCAATGGGAATGCCGCCGGGGGCGGGGCGATGATGATCCTGGTTCTGTGGGCGTCACTGCTGACGCAGGCGCTGGGCGCGTGGCTGGCCCTGAAAATGTTCCGGGCGTATGGGCGGCACCCGGTCTGGCTCCTGGTCGCCCTGGGCGCGCTGGCAGGGGCCGGGCGCAGCTACGCCGCCTACTTCCGGTTCGTGCCCCTGCGCCCCGCGCCGAGCGTAGCGGTCGTGCCCCACGCCGAAGCCGCCGTGCTGGGCCTGGCCGTGCTGCTTGCGCTGGCCCTGGGCGTCGCGGACGGAATCTTCCGCGCCCGGCAGCGGGACGAGCAGGCTCTGCGGGGCGAGAAGCGCCGCCTGGCGATGCTCGTGGACCGACGGGTGGCGGACCTGGAGATCGAGGTCGCGGAGCGCAAGCGCGCCGAGGAGGCGCTGCGGCAGGACGGTGAGCGGTTTTCAGCCATCATCGCCACCCAGCACGAGATCGCCACGGCGGACCTGGACCTGCCCGCCATGATCGAGCTGATCGTCGCCCGCGCCCAGGCGCTGACGCGGGGGACGGGGGCGACCCTGCAATGGGCGGACGGCGACGCGCTGGTCTACCGGGCGGCCAGCGGGCGGGCCGCGCCGTTCCGGGGAACGCGCGTCGCCCGCGCGGACGGCCTGGCGGGCGAGTGCGTCCGCCACGGGGCGGCGCTGCGCTGCGACGACGCGGAGCGCGACCCGCGCGTCAACCTGGGCCTGTGCCGCCGGACCGGCACACGCTCGATGGTCATCGTCCCGCTGCGCTACGACCGGCGTGTCGTCGGCGTCTTGCAGGCGACCTCGCCGGAGCCGTATGCGTTTTCGGCCCTGGACGAGCACACGCTGCATCTGATGGCGGGCCTGGTGGCCGCCGCCCTGAGCCACCAGGCGGAGTCCGAGGCCAAGCAGGAGCTGCTGGCCCAGAAAGAGCGGCTGCTGGCCGAGGCGACCGAGCGGGCGGACTGTGACTCGCTGACGGGCCTGCTCAACCACCGCGTCTTCCACCGGCGGCTCGAAGCCGAGGCGGATCGCGCGCAGCGCACGGGCGAGCGCGTCGCCCTGGCCGTGCTGGACCTGGACAACTTCAAGTTCTTCAACGACGCCTACGGGCACCTAGTCGGCGACGAGGTGCTGCGCCAGGTCGCCCAGTCGCTGCGGCGGCACTGCCGGTCCTATGACACGTGTGCGCGCTACGGGGGCGACGAGTTCGCCCTGATCCTGCCCGACGTGGGGGCCGAAAGCGCCGGGGACATCGCCGCCCGCCTGGGCGCGGCCCTGGTCGGCCTGGAGTACCGCCCGCCGGACGGCGGCAGCCCTATCCCCCTGACGCTGTCGGTCGGCGTGTCCGTGTTCCCCGATGACGGGCCGGGTCGCCTGGAGGCGCTGGAAACGGCGGACATCCGGCTGTACCAGATCAAGGCCGGCGGGGCTGGCGCGGGCGACCTGACCGAGCGGCTGCGCGGGAACCTCGTGTGTTCCATGTCGAGCTTTTCCATGCTCAACGCCCTGGTCACGGCGGTGGATGCCAAAGACCGCTACACGCGCCGCCACTCCGAGGACGTCATGGCCCACGCGCTGGGCATTGCCCAGGAGCTGGGGCTGGACGAGGAGGCGCAGAACGGCGTGCTGCTGGCCGCGCTGCTGCACGACGTCGGCAAAATCGGCGTCCCGAACTTCATCCTCCGCAAGCCAGGCAAGCTGACCGACGACGAGTTCCGCGCCATCAAGCAGCACCCGATGATGGGGGCCGTCATCGTCGGGGCCGTACCCGGCCTGGAGGACACGCTGGATGCGATCCGCCACCACCACGAGCGGTGGGACGGCAAGGGCTACCCGTTCGGCCTGCGCGGGGAGGAGACCCCCATGGTCGCCCGCCTGATGGCCGTGGCGGACGCCTTCTCGGCCATGACCACGGACCGCCCCTACCGCAAGGGCATGGAGCCGTCGCGCGCCCTGTGCCTCCTCCAAGAAGGGTCGGGGACGCAGTGGGACCCCGCCTGCGTGTCCGCCTTCCTCCGCGCCCGCCGCCGCGTGGCGCTCGACGCGCGCCCGTGGGAGGACGTGGCGGTGGCCGCGTAGGGGAGAGGCCCCTCCCGGCGGCAAGCCGCCAGGAGGGGTTCCGTGTCGGCTTTCCTGGTATAATGGCGGGCATGAAATCCTTTGCCCGCCGATCCGTCGCCCCTCTTGCGACGACTCTGCTCCTGGCCGCGTCCGCCGTGTCCGCCGCCCAGGCACAAGCCGCAGCCCCGCCCATCGCCCCCGTCCGCCCCGTCACCGATACCTACTTCGGCCAAGCCGTGCCCGACCCGTACCGGTGGATGGAGGCCGAGGGGCCGGACTTCCAGGCCTGGGCGCGCGGGCAGGCCGATTATACCAACGCCCAACTCGCCCGCATCCCCGGACGGGCCGCGCTTCTGGCGCGTATCCACGTCCTGGACAACGCCAGCCCGGTCATCCCTGACGTGGAGCATGACGTGCAGACGGCGGGCGGCAAGTTTTTCTACCGCAAGGCCGCGCCGGGCGACGACAACGCCCGGCTGTTCGTCCGCGACGGCCTGCGCGGGGCCGAGCGCGTCCTGCTCGACCCGCAGGCCCTGACCAAGAACGGCGTTCACTTCTCCATCGACTACTTCGCCCCCTCGCCCGACGGCAAGCTGGTCGCCTACGGCGTCTCGCCCGGCGGCTCCGAAAACAGTACGCTGCACGTCCTCCGCACCGACGGCAGCGGCGAGGCCGGCGAGGCGATCACCCGCACGGAGCTTGCCCAGGTGAGCTGGGCCGACAACGGTAAATCGTTCTTCTACACGCGCCTGCAAGCCACGGGTCCGGCGGACCCGCCGACGGCCAAGTACCAAAAAGCACTCGTCTACCGGCACGTCCTGGGCACCGATGCCACCGCCGATGCGCCCGTATTCGGCGGCTCCCTCTCCCTCTCCGCGCCGTTCAAGCTGGACGACGTGCCCACGGTCATCGTCATCCCCGGCTGCTCCTACGCCTTCGGCATCGTCGAGCGCGGCGTCCAGAACGAGAACGCCGTCTACTACGCCCCGCTGAAATCCGTTGCGGGGCCGCAGACCCCGTGGCGTCGCCTGGCGGACTTCACCGACGACGTGGTGGCCGTGGACGGCGAGGGCGCGCAGGTCGGCCTGGCCGCACACGGCGACACCGTGTACCTGCTGACGCACAAAGACGCGCCCCGCTACAAGATCATCACGACGAGCCTGAACGGTCCTGATTTGGCCCACGCCGCCGCAGTCGTGTCCGCGAGCAACTTGGTTATTCGCGGCTTCGGCCAAGCTAAGGATGGGCTTTATGTGCATTCGCTGGACGGCGGCTTGGGCCGCGTCGCGCACATTTCCTTTGACGGCGAACTCACCGTCGTAGAGCAAGTTCTGAGCGGTATTGAGGTGCGCGTGTGGCCCGTTGATCCCATCACACTCCCCTTCGACGGCAGCGTGGGGGTGCTGACGGACCCGCGCCGAGATGGGGCACTGCTGGGGATGACATCGTGGACGCAGTCGCCGCGCTTCCTGGCCTATGACACGCGCCGCAAGACGCTGACCGACACGGGCCTGCTGCCGCCCTCGCCCGTGGACTTCTCCGGGTACACCTCGGTCGAGGTCAAGGCGAAGAGCGCGGACGGAACCCAAGTGCCGCTGTCCATCATCTCCCGGAAGGACCTGACGCTGGACGGCTCGCACCCGACGCTGCTGAAAGGCTACGGCGCTTACGGCATCACCATCACGCCCCAGTTCGACCCGACGGCCCTGGCCTGGCTGGAGCGTGGCGGCGTCCTCGCCTTCGCCCACGTCCGGGGCGGCGGCGAGGACGGCGAGGACTGGCACCTGGGCGGCCAAAAGCTGACCAAGCACCATACATGGGAAGATTTTCTCGGCTGTGCCCAGTATTTGATTGACGCCAAGTACACGTCGCCCGCCCATCTGGCCGGGTCCGGGACGAGTGCGGGCGGCATCACCATCGGGCGCGCGATCACCGCCCGCCCCGATCTGTTCGGCGCGGCCCTGATCCGCGTCGGGTCGTCGAACCCCCTGCGGGCCGAGACGACCCCGAATGGCCCGCCCAACGTCCCCGAGTTCGGCACCTTCACCGACCCGGACGGCTTCAAGGCGCTGTACGCGATGGATGCTTACTCTCATGTCACCGATGCGACCGTCTACCCCGCCGTTTTAGTCACAACCGGCATCAACGACCCGCGCGTCTCGTCGTGGGAACCCGCCAAGATGGCCGCGCGCTTGCAGGCGGCCACGGCGAGCGGCAAGCCGGTCCTCTTGCGCGTGGACTACGACGCCGGCCACGGCATCGGCTCGACCAAGTCTCAGGGCGAGGCCGACGAGGCCGATGAGTGGTCGTTCCTGCTCTGGCAGCTCGGCGACCCGGCCTTCCAGCCCGTCGTCAAGGCCATCGCCAATTAGCGTCTAAATCGCTCTCACCCACTCGAACAGACGAAGGGACGCACCTATGACAAAACGATCCGTATCCCGCGCCGTGGCCCTGCTCCTCGCCGCGTCCGCCCTGCCCGCCGCGCGGGCGCAGACTGCGGTGCCCGCCGGGCCGCCCGTGGCCCCCGTCAGGCCCGTCACCGACACCTACTTCGGCCAGACCGTTTCGGACCCGTACCGGTGGATGGAGAACCTGGGCGACCCCGCCGTCAAGGCGTGGTTCCGGGGGCAGGCCGACTACACCCAGGCCGTCCTCGCCCCCATCCCCGGACGCGCGGCCCTGCTGGCGCGCATCCGCGCCCTGGACAACGCCGGGGTCAACGTCAGTGCGCTCCAGGTCCAGGGCGGGCGCCTCTTTTACAAAAAGATCAAGCCCGGTGAACTGGTGCCCAAGCTCTACACGCGGCTCGGCCTGGCTGGAACTGAGACGCTGCTGCTGGACCCGCAGGCGCAGGCCACGAACGGCGTCCACAGCTCGCTGGACTACTTCGGCGCGTCGCTCGACGGCAAATATGTCGTCGCCGGTCTGTCGCCGGGCGGGTCGGAGAACAGCGTCATCCGCGTTCTGGACGCCTCCACGGGCAAAGCGTTGGGGGACAGCATCGACCGGACCCGGTTCGGCAGCCCCTCCTGGCGGCCCGACGGGCGCTCGTTCTTCTACAACCGCCTGCCCGCCGTGACGAGCAAGTCCGACCCGCTGGAAGGCGAGGGCAAAAGCGTCGTTTATCTGCACACCCTGGGGAACGGCCCCGACCGTGACCCCGCCGTGTTCGGCTACGGCGTCTCGCCGTCCGTGCCCATCCTGCCCAACGACATCTCGTTCGTGCAGGTCAACCCCGGCAGCCCCTACGCCTACGGCGTGGTCGAGCACGGCGTCCAGAACGAGGTCACGCTGTACGCCGCGCCGCTGGCGTCCGTGACCGGGCCGGAGACGCCCTGGCGCAAGGTCGCCGACGTGACCGACCAGGTGACGGGCTTCGACGCGCGCGGCGACGTAGCCTATCTGCTGTCGCACAAGGGCGCGGCGCGCTTCCAGGTCGTGAGCACGAGCCTGAGCCGGCCCGACATGGCCCGCCCCTCGGTCGTCGTGCCCGCCTCGTCCGTGGTCATCAAGGCCGTGGCCGTCGCCCAGGACGCGCTTTACGTGCAGGACATAGACGGCGGCGTCAGCCGCCTGCGCCGGGTCGCGTTTGACGGGAGCCGCGCGCAGGACGTGAAACTGCCGGTGAAAGGCTCGATCTCCGAGCTTGTCGTGGACCCGCGCCGGGCCGGGGCGTTCCTGCGGCTGGGCGGCTGGACCCAGTCGTCGCTGTATGACGCCTACGACCCGGCCACGGGCCGCGTCGCCGATACGGGCTTGAAGCCGCCTTCGCCCGTGGACACGTCGGGCTTGCAGGCCGTCGAAGTGAAGGCGAGGGGCGCAGACGGGACGCTGATCCCGCTGTCCATTATCTCGCAGAAGGGCATCAAGCGCGACGGCTCGCACCCGACGCTTTTGATCGGCTACGGCTCTTACGGCATCACGCTCGACCCCGGCTTCAACCCCATGGATGTCGCCTGGGTCGAGCGTGGCGGCGTGGTCGCCGTCGCCCACGTCCGTGGGGGCGGCGAGTATGGGGAAGATTGGCACCAAGGGGGTCAGAAGCTGACCAAGCACAACACCTGGCAGGACTTCCTCGCCTGTGGCCGCTACTTGATCGACCAGGGCTACACGACATCGGCTCGCCTGGCAGGGCAGGGGGGCAGTGCGGGCGGCATCACCGTGGGCCGGGCATTGACCGAAGCCCCCGGCCTGTTTGCGGCCATCCTCGACGACGTCGGGTCGTCCAACACTGTCCGTGCCGAGTTTTCTCCCAACGGCCCCCCGAACACCCCCGAGTTCGGGACGGTGGCCGATTCCCAAGGCTTCAAGGCGCTGTACGCGATGGATGCGTATCTGCACGTCCAGAACGGTGTCAAGTACCCCGCCGTGATGCTGACGACGGGCATCAACGACCCGCGCGTCGCGTCCTGGGAGCCGGCCAAGATGGCCGCGCGCTTGCAGGCGGCCACGGCCAGCGGCAAGCCGGTCCTCTTGCGCGTGGACTACGACGCCGGCCACGGCATCGGCTCGACCCAGTCCCAGTACGAGGCCGAGACCGCCGACGAGTGGTCGTTCCTGCTCCAGCAGTTCGGCGACCCGGCCTTCCAGCCGAAGCCGACGGCGGGGATGAAGGCCGACGCAAACAAGATCGGCGTGGTCACGCCGATCACCATTACGGGGGAGTAGGGAAAGAGAGGAAGGGGTAGGGGCGGCCCCCCGCCCCAAGTTTGGGGAGCCGGAGCAAAAACAGAAGTCCGAAGAGACGCGGGCCGAGGCTTGGCTGCTCCTAATCCGCCTCCCGGCACAGCGTCGTGAACAGTTCTTCTACGGACTGCGCGCGCTTGATCGAATCGAACTCGGCGAACGTCCCGTAGCGGCTCCCCAGCTTCAGCCACTGCTTCAGGCGGCTCAGGGTTTGGCGCGTCGGCCCACCGTGCGTGAACTCCATCGCCTCCACCAATCGGCGCAGGCGCGGCACCCAGTCCGTCTCACCGTCGGCCTCTTCGACCGCTTCCGCGCCCGATTGGGGGCGGACGGGCAGGCCCATCTCGCGCGCGATCCGCGCCGAGAGCCGCGGGTCCGCCAGCGCCCCGCGCCCCAGCATGAAGTGGCGGCAGCCGGTCTCCTCTTGGCAGCGCCGGAAGTCCTCCAGAGTCCAGATGTCGCCGTTGGCGACGACCGGAATACCCAAGCGCGCCCGGACCTGGCCGATGGGACCCCAATAGGCGGGCGGCGCGTAGCCCTGGACGCGCGTCCGCCCGTGAATCGTCACCCAGGCCGCGCCCCCTTCCGCCGCCATGTCGGCGTTCTCGTGGACCGGGTCCATCGAGTCCCAGCCCAGCCGCATCTTGACCGACACGGGAATGTCAGGGGGCAGGGCGGCCCGGACCGTCTGGACGATCTCTCTGATCCGCTGCGGCGATTTCAGCAATGACGCCCCGCCGTCGTGCCGGTTGACGGTCGGCGCGGGGCAGCCGAAGTTGATGTCGATGGCCTGCGCCCCGGCCTCGACCGCCACCCTCGCAGAAAGAGCCATCCGCTCGGGGTGCCCGCCCAAGATTTGCACCTGGACCGGCAGCCCGCTCCGTGTGCGTCCGTCCGTGAGAAGCTCGGGGACGTCGCGGCGGATTTCTTTCCTGCCCAAGACTTCGCTGCTGACGCGCAGGAACTCGGACACGGCGAACGTGAACGCCCCCGCTTCGCCCTGCACTTCCCGCATGGGGGCGTCGGTCAGCCCGTCCATCGGGGCCAGGAGGAGCGCGGGCGCGTCGAGCGTGAGGTTGATGGGCATGGCTTGGGCTTAAAAGAAAGACACAAAAAAAGCGGCTCGCCTGGAGGCGACCGCTTCCGCCCACGATTTGTTTTCGCGAACGTGAATAGAGTATTGCATAGAAACCGAGCGATGTCAACGGACTGCGAAAGCAAGCGAAACTCGGCGCGGGCAGATCGGGAGCGCCCTAGAAGTATTTATAGCGGTCGCAGGCCGTGTCCTGCACCGAATATGCCGCGGTACACGTTATGAAGCGTTTCATGTAGGTCTCACCAAACACCCGGCCCTAAAGGGCTGGGCGCACCGGTACGCCCCCATCGGGTATACTCTTGCCCATACTTTTCGAGGGAAACCGCCCCAAGCCGGGCGGGGGGACAAAAACGTGGCTGATGTGGCTGAATGGAAGCGAAGCGTGGCGTGCGGCGAGGTGTCTGAAGCGCAGATCGGGCAGACCGTGACCCTGAACGGTTGGGTCAACCGGAGCCGGGACCATCGCGGCATCGTCTTCATTGACCTGCGGGACCGCACCGGCATCGTCCAGATCGCCATCAACAGTGGCGACGTGCCCGAGATCGCCGCCCAGGCCGAGCGGGTCCGCTCCGAATACTGCCTGAGCGTCACCGGCACCGTTCGCCGCCGGCCCGAGGGCACGGAGAACGCCGAGCTAGCGACCGGGACCGTGGAAATCGCGGCGACGCGCCTAGACGTGTTGAACGCCGCCAAGACGCCGCCGTTCATGGTCGCCGACGTGCACGGGTCGGAGGGCGGCGTGGACGAAGCCCTGCGCCTCAAGTACCGTTACCTGGACCTGCGCCGGCCCGCCATGTACGAGAAGATGCGCCTGCGCCACGACGCGATCAGGTTCATCCGCGAGTTCATGTACGGGCGCGGGTTTCTGGAGATCGAGACGCCTATCTTGACCAAGTCCTCGCCCGAGGGCGCGCGCGATTATCTAGTGCCCTACCGCCTGGAGCCGGGCCTGTTTTATGCCCTGCCCCAGGCCCCGCAGCAGTTCAAGCAGCTCTTGATGGTGGCGGGCATGGAGCGCTACTTTCAGATCGCCAAGTGCTTCCGCGACGAGTCCCAGCGCGCAGACCGGCAGCCCGAGTTCACGCAGCTCGATCTGGAGATGTCGTTCGTCGAGCAGGATGACGTGCTGGAAGTGGTCGAGGCCTGCTACACCGAGGTCATCCCCAGGCTGTCCCCCAAGAAGATGGTGACGCCGTTCACGCGCCTGACCTTTGACGAGGCGATGGCCCGCTTCGGCTCCGACAAGCCCGACCTGCGCTACGGGCTGGAACTCAAAGACGCCGCCGGTGTGCTTCAAGACACCCAGTTCTCGGTCTTCCAGAGTGCATTGGACGGCGGCGGGCAGGTCAAGCTGATTCGCTACCCGCAAGGTGCCTCGCTGTCCCGCAAGGAGATCGACGACCTGACCCTCCTGGCGAAGAGCCTGGGTGCAAAGGGCCTGGCGTACCTACTGGTCACGGGTGAGGGCGTCAAGTCACCCATCGCCAAGTTCCTCAGCGAAGACGAGATCAGCGGCCTAGTCGCGCTGGCCGAGGCCGAGCCGGGAGACCTGATCGCCTTCGTCGCCGACGCGCCCGACGTGGTCGCCAAAGTCCTGGACCGCCTGCGCCGCGAGATCGCCGCCCGGCAGAAGCTGGCCGACCCGGACACGCTGCACTTCGCCTGGGTCACGGACTTCCCCGTCTTCGAGCGGGACGAGGACGGCGCAGGCTGGACGTTCGCCCACAACCCGTTCGCCATGCCCCATGCCGAGCACTTGGAGTTCTTGGAGAGCGACCCGGCCCGCTGCCGCGCCTACACCTACGACCTAGTCTGCAACGGGTCGGAGGCCGCCTCGGGCAGCATCCGCATCCACAAGCGCGACATCCAGGAGCGCATCTTCCGAATGTTGGGCAAGAGCGACGACCAGATTCAGGCCCAGTTCGGGCATATGCTGGACGCCTTCGACTTCGGCGCCCCGCCCCACGGCGGCATGGCACCGGGCATCGACCGCCTGATCATGTACCTGACCGACGACGACAACGTCCGCGAGGTCATCGCCTTCCCCAAATCCGGCGGCGGCTTCGACCCCATGATGGACGCCCCCTCCGAGGTGGAAGACAAACAGCTCCGGGAACTAGGTCTCACCGTCACCCGCCCGCCGAGATAAGCCGTATCTCAATTCTGACGCACACAAAGTCAAAGCGCGGGCCAAACGGCCCGCGCTTTTATGTTCTGGCTTTGCCGAGTCTACCAGGCGTAGTCCTCGGGGGCCGTCTTGTGGCCGGGGAATATCTCGTCCAGCTTCTTCTTGGTGTCGTCGGCCAGTTTGATCTCTAAGGCCCGCAGCGACCCGTCGAGCTGCTCCATCGTGCGCGGGCCGATGATGGGGGCGGTCACGACGGGGTTCGCCAGCAGCCACGCGAGAGCCACATCGGCGGGCTTCTCGCCCATGTCGCGGCACAGCCCTTCCCACTTCTCCAGCTGCGGGCGCTTGGCCTCGATGTCCATGCCCGCGCGCCGGCCCGTGGCCTCTTTTTGCAGGATGCCGCCCAGCAGCCCGCCGGCCAGGGGCGACCAGGGGATCAGGCCCAGGCCGTACTTCTCGCAGGCGGGGATGACCTCAAGCTCGGGCATCCGCACGTTGAGGTTGTAGTGCGACTGCTCCGAGACCAGGCCCAGGAAGTGCCGGTGCTTCGCCATCTCGGAGGCCTGGGCGATGTGCCAGCCGGCGAAGTTCGAGGACCCGAAGTAAAGGACTTTCCCCTGCTGCACCAGGACCTCGAACGCCTGGTAGATCTCCTCCCACGGCGTCTCACGGTCGATGTGGTGCATCTGATACAGGTCGATGTAATCGGTCCCGAGCCGCTTCAGGCTGGCGTCACAGGCCTGGCGGATGTGCAGGGCGGACAAGCGATTGGTGTTCGGCCAGTCTTTGTTCGCCTCGGTGCTCATGCCGCCGAAGACCTTGGTGGCGATGACGGCCTTCTCGCGCCGCCCGCCGCCCTGGGCGAAGTAGCGGCCCAGAATCTGCTCGGTGACGCCCTCGCCCTGCTTCCAGCCGTAGACGTCGGCGGTGTCCCAGAAGTTGATGCCCACGCTCAGCGCGTGGTCCATGATCTGGAAGCTGTCTTCCTCGGTCGTCTGCGGGCCGAAGTTCATCGTGCCCAGGCACAGGCGGCTGACCTTCAGCCCGGACCTGCCCAAACTCGTATACTGCATCGTGTGTCCCCCTCGTCGCGATTGTGTTTGACCACAGTTCGCGGGGGGCGGGCGAGATTCCTGCCTCAGTAGCCCTTGACGAGCCGCTGGAAGTTCTCGCGGTCGATGGCGCGGGACGCGGCCTCCTCGAAGGTCACCTGGCCGTCCCGGTGCAGGTCGGACAGGACCCGGTCCATGGCCTGCATCCCGTACTGGTGGCCGGTCTCGATGATCGAGTAGATCTGGTACGTCTTGCCCTCGCGGATCAGGTTACGCAGCGCGCTGGTCGCCACCATGATCTCGATGGCAGCCACGCGGCCCCCGCCGATGCGGGGCAGGAGCTGCTGGGCGACGACCGCCTCGATGCTGGTCGAGAGCTGGATGCGGATCTGCTCCTGCTGGTGCGAGGGGAACACGTCCACGATGCGGTCGATGGTGGCCGGGGCCGAGCGCGTGTGCAGCGTGGCGAACACCAGGTGTCCGGTCTCGGCCAGGGTGATGGCGGCGGCGATTGTCTCCAGGTCGCGCATCTCGCCGACCAGGATGACGTCCGGGTCCTCGCGCAGGCTCGCCCGCAGGGCGTTGGTGAACGAGTCGGTATCGGTGCCCAGCTCCCGCTGGTTGACCATGCTCTTCTTGTGCGAGTGCAGGTACTCGATGGGGTCCTCGATGGTCAGGATGTGCGCCTCGCGCTCCGTGTTAATGATGTCGATGATCGAGGCGATGGTCGTGGACTTGCCGCTCCCGGTCGGGCCGGTGACCAGGACAAGCCCCGAATGCTTCTGCGTGAACGAGCGGATGACGGCCGGCAGCTTCAGGTCCGCCATGCTCGGCACGACGTTGGGGATGACGCGCATCGCGCAACCGACCGACGACCGCTGGCGGTAGACGTTGAACCGGAACCGGCCCACGCCCTTGACGCCGTAGGAGAAGTCCAGCTCGTGGGTGCGCTCGAACTTCTCGATCTGCGAGTTGTTCAGGACGTCGAAGACGATCCGCTGGGTGTCGACCTCGCGGGCCTTCTCGAAGGGCAGCCCGACCAGCTTGCCGTCCTTGCGGACCATCGGCGGCAGGCCCACCGACAGGTGCAGGTCGGACGCGCCCGACTGCACGGTCAGCCGCAGCAGCTCGTCGATGTGCATGTCGGCCAGGTCCTGCGTCTCGCCCGCGACGACGCTCCGGGCGGCGGTGTCCTGGAAGCTACCCCCCGCCAGGTCGCCGCTCAGGAAGTCCTTGGCGGACAGGGTGGACTCGACCCCGGAGGCGTCCCCCAGTGCGCCCAGCCCCGTCCCCCCCGTCCCCATGTTCCCTGCCGCAGGCGACTCGGGTTCGAGCGGCCCCCCCGGCAGCGCGTCGAACAGGGCACTGAGCTTGCCGCCCGTGCCGGGATTGTTGGGCGGGTCGGCGGCGGGCGCGGCGGCTTTCTTGGATTCCCTGGCGAACGGCAGCGGGGTCTCGCCCGCGGCTTTGGCGCGGGCCTCGGCCTCCTCGGCCTCCGCCCGCGCGGCGAGCAGCAGGTCGACGCTGTCGAAGCTCTCGGCCACGCGGGCGCTGAAGCCGCCGTAGTCCTCGTCGGCGGGCGGCGGGGCGGGGCGGGCGGGCGGGGCGGTGAGCGGCAGCAGGTCTTCGTTGTTAAGAATCATGGTTACCATTTCCGTTGAAGGGGTGTCGTGGGGATGTCACAGCGCCAGGGCACTCAGGCCCTTGCCCATCTCGTCGCGGCAGGCGCGCGCCATCGTGTGCAGGCCCTCGTCGCTGACGCGCAGGGGCAGGACGGTCTCCCGGCACACCTGGCGCAGCGCCTCCCAGGCCGGTGGGTCGTCGCCGTGGGCGTCTTCCAGGAAGTGCGCCATCTCGTTCGCCAGGGCCGTGGTCGCCGTCAGGCGCGGGTTCAGCGAGGCGGCCCGCGGCGTGTGGTGGAAGGCGATGGCCTCGCAGATCTGGGGCGGCAGGTTCCAGCGGTCGGTCAGCGCGGCACCGATCTGGGCGTGGCTGAACGGCACGACCTCGGCCTCCACTTCCCAGAAGCGGACGTGGTGGGTGCGGGCCATCTCGCTGAGCGAGACGAACAGCGCATGCCGGCTGCGGTCCAGGGCCATCTTGCCGATGTCGTGCAGCAGCCCGCAGGTGTAAGCCTGCTCCGCGCCGACCGCCTCCTGGGCCGGAGCGGGAAGCAGGTGGGTGATGACGCGGGCGCACTGGGCGGCGTCCACCGAGTGCCGCCACAGGGCGCGGCGGGCCAGGGCGGGCGTGTCAGAGCGGCCCAGGAACAGGTTAAACGTGGTGATCGTCATCGCCAGGTTCCGCAGCGTCTTGAAGCCCAGAAAGACGACCGCCTCCCGCAGAGTCGAGACGCTGCGCGGCATCCCGTAGTACGACGAGTTCGCCAGGGCCAGAATCCGGGCGGCCAGGGCCTGGTCCAGCCCGATCACCTTCTCCAGGTCGACGGCCGTGGCGTGGGCGTCCGCGGTCAGGTCCAGCACGCGCATCACGACCTGCGGCAGCGAGGCCAGGTCGCCCGCGTCGGCCAGGATCTGTTCCAGGCTGTCCAGGGGGTTAACGAAGGGCGCTTGCATCGGGAGGGGGGGAAGGGCTGTCGGCACGGTCATGAAGTCCTACCTATTCAGCGGGCCTATCCCGCGTAGATCACGCGCAGCGACTCTTCCAGCGTGGTCATCCCGAGCAGGATTTTCTCCATCGCGTCGTCCTTGAGCGTCCGCATCCCGGCCTCGACAGCGGCCTCGCGGATGGCGTAGGACGAGGCGCGGGCGAGAATCAGCTCACGGACCTTGTCCGTCACGGGCATCAGCTCGTAGACTCCGATCCGGCCCTTATAGCCCGTGCCCTTGCACAGGTCGCAGCCCTTGCCCCGGTAGAATGTCACCTCGCTCTTGTCCAAAATATCCAGGTTCATCCCCAATCGCTTGATGGCATCGCGCGGCGGCGAATACGGCTCCTTGCACTTGGCGCAGATCGTCCGCAGGAGCCGCTGGGCCAAAACACCGGCGATGGAGGAGGCGATCAGGAAACTCTCGACGCCCATGTCCAGGAGCCGCGCGACCGAGCCGGGGGCGTCGTTTGTGTGCAGCGTGGACAGGACCAGGTGGCCGGTCAGCGCGGCCTCGATGGCGATCATGGCCGTCTCCTGGTCGCGCATCTCGCCCACCATGATGATGTTCGGGTCCTGCCGCAGCATCGAGCGCAGGCCCGCCGCGAACGTCATGCCCGCGCGGTTGTTGACCATGGACTGCGTGATGCCCGAAAGCTCGTATTCGACGGGGTCTTCGATGGTCAGGATGTTCTTCTCGCCCGAGTTCAGCTTGGCGAGGACCGAATACAGCGTCGTGGACTTGCCCGAGCCGGTCGGCCCCGTCACCAGGATGATGCCGTAGGTGCGCTGGATCATCGACTCGAACATCTCGTAGGTGTAGGGCAGCAGGCCCAGCTTGTGCAGGCCGACCGAGATGTTGGACTTGTCCAAAACGCGCATGACGATCTTCTCGCCGAACACGGCGGGCAGGGTCGAGACGCGGAAGTCGTAGGGGCGGCCCTCGATGGTGGCCGAGATGCGCCCGTCCTGGGGCGAGCGCTTCTCGGCGATGTCCATGTCGGCCATGATCTTGATGCGGCTGGTGATAGACGCCTGGGCCTTCTTGGGCAGGGTCATGCCGTCCTGGAGTATCCCGTCCACGCGGTAGCGTATTCTTAAGCCGTCCTTGCCCGGCTCGATGTGGATGTCCGAGGCCTTGTCGGTGATGCCGCGCGAGATGATCATGTTGGAGAGCCGGACGACGGGGGCCTCGCCGGACAGCTCCTTGAGCTGCTCGATGGAGATGTTGTCCGGATCCCCCCCGCCCTCGGTCAGCGTGATGGTCGCCTCGTCCAGGTCGCGCATCACATTGGACACGGCCTCGGTGACGTTGACCTCGGTGCGGTAGTTGGCCGTGATCGCGGCGAGGATGTCTTCCTCCGTCGCGATCACGGCCTCGACCTCCTTGCCGGTGATCAGCCGGATCTCGTCGATGGCGAAGATGTCCAGGGGGTTCTTCATCGCCAGCGTGATCTTTTTGTCCCCGCGCTCGATGGGCACGACCTTGAAGCGCCGCGCCAACTCCTGGGTGACGGCCCCGGTGACATCGTCGGGGATGTGGATCTCGGTCAGGTCGACATAGGGGACGCCCCACTGCTCGCCCAGGCAGCGGACGCGGTCACGCTCGGTGATCAGGCCCATCGAGACCAGCAGGTCGCCCACCGGCTCCTGGGTCTTGAGCTGGCGCTGCTTCTCGACAGCCCGCGCGAGCTGCTCCTCGGACACCAGGCCGCTCGAAACGAACACGTCCGTCATCGCTGTTGACTGCATAGGGCTTACCTGGCGAAAGGGCGCAATGGGAAGACGGCGAGAGAAAAGGCAGGGCAAAAGGAAAAGCAGGGCAAAAGAAAAGGCAGGGGATAATCCCCTGCCTCATTGTCGGCTCGCGGTGCGATCTTCTGTAGAGAACATCCCCGCGCCGCCTGGTAAATGTTCCTGCCTCACGCCGGTCCGCGCCGCCGTCATCCGTGGGACGAGGTCAGCGCGCCCCGGTGCCCGCCGCGTTCGCTTCGAGCGGGTCCTTCTGGATCGAGACCTTGATGAAGATCATCACCTGGTCGTGCGTGTGCTGGCGCTGCGTGTTGCGGAACAACTGCCCGAAGAACGGGATGTCGCCCAGCAGCGGCACCTTCTGGACCGTCTTGATGTCCTGGTCGTTGATCAGGCCGCTGATGACGAGCGTCTCGCCGTCTTTGACGCGCACTGTCGTGGTCGCCTCGCGGACGCGCACGTCCGGGGTCTGGACGCCGCCCGCGGCGGGCGTGCTCAGGGTGACCAGCGAGACCTCGGGGTGGACGTTCATCGTGATGTAGCCGTCGTTGTTGATCTTGCCCGTGACGAACAGCTTGATGCCGGCGTTGACCGTGCTGGTGGTGATGTTCTGGCCGGTCGGCGACTGCGTGACCGACGAGATGTAGCTGACCGTATCGCCGACGAACGTGGCGGCGGGCTGGCCGTCAATCGCCGAGATGTTCGGCGACGCCAGTATCTTGGTGTTCTGGTCGTTGAACAGCGCGTTCAGCTTGACCGTGACGAGGTTCGTGAACGGCGTGCGGCCGAAGGTCAGCCCCTTCAGGATCTTGCCGGGGTAGGCGGCGATGGGGTTGTTGCCGGGCGTCTCCCCCGGCTGGAGCAGCTCGCCGATGGTGCTCTGCGCGCCGCCGAAGTTGTAAAGCAGGCCGAGTTGGTCGTCGTTGTTCACGCTGGTCTCGACGACGCGGGCCTCGTAGTTGATCTGGGCCGGGCGCATGTCCACCGTCCCCAGCACCTGCACGGCGCGGGCGATGTCGGCGTCGGAGCCGGTCAGCAGCAACGATGTCGTGGTCGCCTTGACGGGCAGGTTGCCGGTCACCGACGTGGTCGTGCCGCCTGCGGGGACGCCGGACGCCCCGTAAGACGTCGTGGTGCTGGTCGCGCCGGATGAGTCCGCCGTGGCCGGGGCGGGCGCGTAGGTGCGCTGGACGGGGCCGGGGGTGACGATGACGCCCGGCACGAGGCGACCCAGGACGGTCTGGAGATCGTCCGCCGAAGCGTACCGAATCTGGTACAGCAGGGTCCGCGACGTGGCGACGTTGCGCGAGATCGCGGCCTCGGACTGGGCGACCAGCCGGCGCACGGCGTCGATGTCGTCGGGCGAGCCGGTGGCGAGCAGGACGCCGCCGCCGGCCTGGCTGCCCGCCGCCTTGCCCGTCGAGGCCTTGACACCAGGGTAGAGCTGTTTGATCTCCGAGAGCAGGTCCTCCGGGGACGAGTAGCTGAACGAGACCACGGCGCTGACGGCGGGCACCTGGGCCGTGCCGCTCGCGGCCAGGGCCTGGATCGTGGCGGGCGTCCCGACGAGGTAGGTGTGGCCGACGCGGGCGTACTGGTAGCCCGAGAGCTTGGTGATCAGGTCCAATGCCTCTTCGAGCGAGACGTGGGCGAGCGAGACGGTGACCGGGCCTTTGACGTCGGTGCCCGAGACGATGTTGGTGCGCGTCTGCATCGCCAGCGCCTTGAGCACGTCGTTGATGTCGGCGCTGACGAAGTCCAGCGTGACGTCGTCGGTGTTGCTGGTGACGGCGCGGACGAACCGGGGGGTGACGGCGCGGACGACGCGGGGGGCGGCCGCGCGCGGCGGCGCGGCGAGCGCGGCCCCCGGTGCGGCCATCCCGGCCAGGCCCGCAGCGAGGGCGAGCGCGGCGCGGCGCGAGAACAAGTGTGTGTGCGTGTTGGTGGGCATGGTTTATCCTGTGCCGGCCCCGAGGGGGGCGCGGCTGGGCGGTCGATGGTTGATTAAGGATCAGTGTCCGATCAGCTTCCCGACGCCGTCACCCCTATCGTCCGGGGTCCGATTGGCTACCAGGGAAACGCCGGCCTCTTCGGGGCCGGCAGGCCGGCGGGAGGCCGCCAGGAAGCGCAGGCCGACCTGGGGCGGCGGCAGGGTCAGGACGTGGTCCGACGCGGTCAGCACCACCGGGTCCGGGAGGACGACGTGGGAGAAGGCGGCGCGGGGCAGGACGACGCGGAGGACAGTGACGGCGGGAGAGGCGACGCGCGCCGAGACCTTCCGCAGCGCGGGCAGCAGGCGCGGGGCGGCGGGGTCAAGGCGGCCCCCCGCCGACGGGGCGGCCGCGCCCAGGGCCAGCGCGTAAACCGTCGCGCCGTGCCGCAAGACCACCGATGTCCGGGTGACGTCCACGACGCGGTAGACGCTGTCCACGGCGTCGCCGGCACGGACGAAGCGCCGCGCCTCGCCGTCGCGCAGGATGGCGACCTGACCCGCACCGCCCTGGAGCACACCGGTCACGGTCCACCTGGGCGGGGCCGGAGGTGCGGGGGTGGTCCGAGCGACCGGCAGGGCCGGGGCGTAGCCCATCGACCGGACGGCGAAGCCGGCGGGGATGGGCGGCAGGGCCGGAGCCGGGGGGGCGGGCGGAAGCGGGGCGGCCTCGCGGATGCTCGCGACCTGTACGCCGTGCGGGGCGGGAATCTGAAGCATCTTGGGCGCGGACGGGGCTGCGGTCGGTGCGGCGGGCACCGCCTGGGAAGGCGCGGGCGTCGCCCCGGAGACCGCGTAGCCGACCACGAACGGGTCACGCATGTTCGGCGTGGGCGGTACGGCCGCGTCGGTGACGGCCGCGCCGGGGGCGACTGCCCCTGCCGCCCCGGCGACGCCCGCCGCGCCCGCCTTGACGGCTGGGGCCGGACCCGCCGCCGGGGCCGCCGCGCCCGACACCGCCGGGGCAGGGGCGGCGACCCGCGTCCCCGCCGCCGCCGAGGTCGGGGTGACGATGCGGATGACGAAGTACCCGAACAGGCCGCCGGACAGGACGCACAGGGCGGCAAACTGGGGGACTTGTTTTTTGTCTAATTTTTTCAGGCTCATGATGGTTCTCTCGCCGTCTCAGGCCGCTTCAGTCTCAAAGTGTCTCGATCCCGACGGAGGCCCGCGCGTTAGTGGCCCGCGTCGCGCCGACCGCGCCCGCCGCCGCCCGGCCCGCCGCCCCGGAGAGGGTGCCGACCGAAGCGGGCGGGATGAACGTGCGCGGGATGCCCGGTCCGGGCGCGGTGGGTGCCGGCAGGACGGCGACCGGCAGGGCGGGCGTGGCGGCCACGGGCGCGGCGGCGTCCGGGCTGCCGTCGTGGAACATAAACGCGACCAGCTTCAGGTTGGTGGTGACCGTCGGCTTGGCGTAAGGGTTGGACCCGGCCGGCAGGGCGTCCGGGTGGAGCTGCGCGCCGGACACCGAGAGAATCTTAGGGAAGCGGGTCAGGCTGTACAGGAAGGTCGCGGTGTCGGCGTAGGTGCCGGTGACGTCCACCTCGATCGGCAGCGAATCATAGGGCGGCGGGGCCGGAGCCTTCACCGGGGCGGCGTCGCCGCCCGTAGGTCGGGCCGGGGCGGCGGGCGGCGGGGCCGGGGGCGCGGGCCGGACGGCGGTGACGGTCAGGTGCGTCGTCAGGGCGAGCTGCTGGAGCTGGCCGAGCAGGGTGGGCATATAAGACTTGGCCGAGACGGAGGTTTCCAGGTTCTTGATGTGCTCCTGCGTGTCGTTGAACGCGGCCAGGGTGGTGTCGTAGCGACGGGCGATCTGCTGGCTGCCGCCGACCTCATTCTCTTTTTGCTGGGCGGTCGTCTGGAGTCCGGTCAGTTTGGAGTTCATGCCGAACAGGGCACCGCCGCCGCCGAGCAGGATCAGGCCCGCGCCGGCGGACAGCGCCATCATCAGGCGCTTGGCGGCCGGCGGGCCGCCCCCGCTCGGGGAAGGGCTGGAAGGCATCGAAGGGTTAAGCGCCACGGGTCATTCCTTTCGCTTCAGCGGTCTTGACGCCGGCCTTGTCGGCGGGCTTGGCCGTGCCCGCCTCGGGCTTGAGGTGGACGGTCATCTGGAAGGCGACCGCGTCGGCCCCGCCCACCTTCTGCTGCTGCACGAAAGCCAGGTCCACGTGGTCGAGCGCGGGGGACTGATTCATGTGCAGCATGGTCTCGCCGACCTCGGCCTGGCTCATCGCCATCCCCGCCACGCTGAGGGTGGGGTCGTCGCCGCTCGCCGCGCCCGGCGCGGCGGATACGGCGGCCGCGCCGCCGCTGCCGGTCGTCATGCTGGTCAGCCAGGCCTGCGGGGCGAGGCTATCCGTGACCGCCCCGAAGCTCTTGTACCAGAACAGCGTGTCGGACTTGGCACCGTCCAGCGTCTCGACTTTGGGCACCAGGGCCGCCGTCTGGCTCTGGAGGTCCTGGATCCGAACGACCTGGGGCTGTAGTTTCACCAGCCGCCCGCTCAGGTCGTTGATCTGGCCCTGCGTGACCAGGATGCGGGCCGTCATCACCGTCGCAACCAGGGCGACGAGGCCGATCTCGCACCCGATGCCGCAGAGCAGCTTACGGATGTTCAGTTCCTGCCGCCGCTTCTCTTCACGGCGCACGGCAATCATGTTGATTGAAGGCATGGGATTACTCTTTCGATGGCTCTTCCGTCAGGCCGCTTCCACCGGCGGATTGACGAGCGGGTTTCTGCGGGCCGCGACCGGGCCGGCGTGGGCGCGCGGGCCGGAGGCCAGTTCCTTGAGCGCGAGGCCGACGCCCGTGACGAGCAGCGGCGCGTTCTCCTCCAGGAAGCCGGGGTCCACGCGCGAGGCGTCGAAGGCGGGGTTCGCGAGCGGGTTCCAGGTCTCGACGGGGACGCCCAGGCGGGCCGACATATAGGCCTCCAGGCCGCGCATCTTGGCGCTGCCGCCCGAGATGACGATGCGGGCGACGGGGCCGCCCCCCCCGCCCGAGACGCCGGGGGGCAGGATGGAGTTCGCGGGGTCGGTGAGCTGGGACTGGTAGTAATTGGTCGAGCGGCGCACCTCGCGCAGCAGCTCGTCCAGGGCGGGCTGCATGGCCCGCGCCAGGGAGGCGGCCTCGGGGTCGGCGTCGGGCTGGAGCAGGGCGGTCATGTCCACCCGCGCCTTCAGCGCCTCCAGGGTGTCCCAGTCCGCTTGGGGCTGCACGGCCTTCAGGGCCTGCGTGAAGCTGTCGCCGGCCATGGGGACGTTGCGGGTCAGCGCGAACAGGCCGTTGGTGACGATGTTGACGTCCGTTGTCGTGGCCCCGATGTCGAGCAGGGCCAGTGTCGCGCCCTCGCCGGGTCGGGTGGGGGACAGGTCCAGCAGGGCGCGCTGCAAGGCGAACGCCTCCACATCCAGGGCGGCGGGGATCAGGCCGGCCTGGTCCAGCGCGGCCAGGCGCGACTCGACCATGGCGTTGGGCGCGGCGACCAGCATCACGCTCATCTTGTCGTCCTCGCCGGGCACGTCCCCGGTGATCTCGAACTCGATGACGCTGTCGTCGACCGATGACGAGATGTGCTTGGCTGCCTCGAACCGGATCGAGCGGCGCAGGATGGACTCGGCCATGCGCGGCAGCTTGATGTGGCGGACGATGACGCTGGCCCCGCTGATCGCGGCCACGGCGGCGTTGGCCTCCATCCCGCTTTCCTGCATCAGCGCGCGGATGGCCGCCCCGACCGAAGCCGGGTCCATGACGATGCCGTCCCGGACGGCGTTCGCGGGCGTCGGACCGACGGCGGCCCGGACGATCTGCCAGGTCCCCGGCGTGCGGCCCGCTTCGGCCTGCACGACCTTGATCAGCCGCCCGCCGATGTCCACGCCGACGATCTTTTCCTTGCCGAAGAGCTGTGTCAGTCCGAGCATGTGGTTCCCCCCGCGACCGGGACGCCGGGCGTCCGTTCCGAAACTTTACTGCTTCTGATTATGGAGCGCGGGGGGGAAAACTAGAGGGGATTTTTGGGAGGCCCAAGAGGGCCTGCCATGCAGGGACCGTGCCAATCCGCACATGGGGCGGCGAAACCGGCAATGGAAACAGGCGAAACCGGCAGCCTTGCTTGCCTGCCGCTGGCGTGTTATAATGCAGCCAGACAACAGCCGTTCAAGCGCCCCCGCCCCAAGATCGGGGTGCCGCTCTTTCCGCCTTCAAAGGACTATTCCCATGAGCATCCCCCCCAACAACCTGCCGCCGAACAACCTGCCGCCGGGCGGCTACGCCCCTGGCTCCTACCCGGCCCCCGCACCCAAATCCGGGGGCGGCGTACTCAAGATCGTCGGCATAGGCTGCCTGGGCCTGTTCCTGCTGGCCGCCATCGGCGGGGTCATCGCGGTGCGGAGCTTCAAAAGCCAGATGGCCCACCCTAACAAGAACAGCCTCATGGGCATGGGCGTCATCGTGGGCCAGGCGACGATGGGCGGGGAAAAGATTCTGCTGGCCGTCGTGGCGTACCACCGGCAGCACGGCAAGTACCCGAAGACGCTGATTTCCCTGGTGGAAGAAGGCGGCGTCGATGGGAAGATGCTGCATAACGACCTGGACGACACCCCGAATCCAGGGCACGTCTCGTGGCGCTACACCAAGCCCGCCGAGGGCGCACCCGGCTCCACGCCGATCCTGGAAGAGCCGTACCACATCACGATGGGCGGCGGCTCGCAGCCGGGCAAGATCGTGATCACCCTGAACGGGCGGAGTCAGGCGGCGTCGCACGGGAACACGGGGCAGTGAGCGAGGTGCTTCGAGAACCTGGGGGTCCGGCCCCAAGACAAACAAAAGCCCCGGCACTGTGAGTGTCGGGGCTTTGGGACCCTGAGCAAGATTGTCCGTGTCTACCCGGCCATCGCCAGCTCTCGGACGAAGGGGGCGGGGGGCGGAGAATGGCCTTCAGGCGGGTCGGCCCAGCGTCCGTCGGCCTTGATCAGCGCGACCAATTCGGCCACTCCCTGCTCCTGCGGGACGTTCTTGACCGGGGTGCGGCCCCGGTACAGCGTGATCACGCCGCCGCCCTTGCCGACGTAGCCGTAGTCGGCGTCGGCCATCTCGCCCGGCCCATTGACGATGCAGCCCATGACGGCGATGTCCAGCCCGACCAGGTGGTTGGTCGCGGCCTTGACCGAGCGCAGCACGGATGTCAGCTCGAACTTGGTCCGCCCGCACGAGGGGCAGGCGATGAACTCGACCTTGGTCTTCCGCAGGCCCAGAGCTTGCAGGATGTCGTAACAGGCGGGAATCTCATTCACGGGGTCCTCGGACAGCGAAACGCGGATCGTGTCCCCGAGGCCCTCGGCCAGCAGCGTCCCGATGCCCGCCGTGCTCTTGATGCGCGCGTACTCGCCGTCGCCGGCCTCGGTGACGCCCAGGTGCAGCGGGTAGTCCATGCCCAGGGCCGCCATGCGCCGCGCCATCAGGCGGTTCGCCGCCAGCATCACCGGCACACGCGATGCTTTTAACGATATTACGAGATTACGATAGCCGTGCGCCTCACAGATCTGGATGTACTCCAGGGCGCTCTCGACCATGCCCGCAGGCGTGTCGCCATACATCACGGTCAGGCGCTCGGCCAGGCTGCCGTGGTTGACCCCGATCCGCATGGCGATGTCGCGCTCTTGGCAGACGGCGATGACGGGGGACAGCGACGCGGCGATGGCATCCCGCTCCTCGGACACCTCGGCCTCGGTGTACTCGTCGGCCCGCCCGCGCGGCTTGCGGAACACGAACAGGCCGGGGTTGATCCGCACCTTGTCCACGAAGCGGGCGACGGCCACGGCGATGTCCGACCCCTGGTGGTGGACGTCGGCGACCAGGGGCACGTCGTACCCGCGCCGCCGCACTTCGGCCTGGATCTCGCCCAGGCAGTGCGCCTCGGCCAGCGTCGGCGTCGTCACGCGGACGATCTCGCAGCCGGCCTCGCGCATGGCGACGACCTGCGCGACGCAGGCGGCGACGTTGCGCGTCTCCTCCGTGATCATGCTCTGGACGGCGACCGGGTGGCCGCCGCCGATGAAGACGGGACCGACACGGACGGCGCGGGTCGGGCGGCGGGTGTAGGTGATCTCGGGCAGGACGTGATCCGCCGGGGCATGAGCGGGCAGGTCGTAGGACATAAGCTCCTCCAGGTGATTCTATTATACCCGTGCGACGCCGCACCCGGAAATCGCATCGTACCTGTGTTATAATGGGGGAGAAACAAGAGCTGTACCACCCCCATGGCGCCCGATACACTCCAACAACAAGCCCCCGCCCGCACCGCCCTCCTGCGCGACCGGAACTTCCTGCTGCTCTGGCTGGCCCAGGTCATTTCCAGCGTCGGCGACCTCGCGCTCGCCGTGGCCCTGCCGGTCACGGTCTACAACGCCACCGGGAGCAAGACCGTGCTGGGGCTGACCATGCTCTCGGGGACCGTCCCCGTGGTGCTGTTCGGCCTGCTCGGGGGCGTCTACGCCGACCGCTGGGATCGGCGGCGGACCATGATCGTCACCGACATCGGGCGCGCGCTGGCCGTGATGCTGCTGCTGGGAGTCTCGCGCACCCCGCACCTCGGCTCGCGCGATCTGGGCCTCGTTTACGGCGTCTCGTTCCTGGTCGCCTCGCTGTCCTGCTTTTTTTCGCCCGCGCGCATCGGGCTGCTGCCGTTTCTGCTGCCGCGCGAGAAGATGCTGGCGGCGAACGGCCTGATGCTGTCCGGGATGCAGGCCACGCTGATGCTCGGCCCGGCCCTCGGCGGCGCGCTGCTGGCCTGGGTCCACCCGCACGGCGTGTTCGTCTTCGATGCGCTGACGTTCCTGGCGTCCGCCGCCCTGGTGGGCCTGATGGCCGTCGGGGCGACGGCGGCACCCGGCTCGACGGCGGCACGCGGCGTCCGAGGGCTGTGGCAGGACGCGCGCGAGGGGCTGGACTACGTCTGGACCCGGCCGCTGCTGCGCGGGACGCTGACGCTCCTGGTCCTGGCCGTGCTGGGCAGCTACGTCGTCAACACGCTGGAGTTCGCCTTCGTGCGCGACCTGTGGCACGGGACGGGGCGGCAGTTCGGCCTGCTGCTGGGCCTGAGCGGCGCGGCGGCCCTGCTGACCGGCGCGGCGGCCGCCGCCCCCCTGCGCGGCGTTTCGCCGCCGCGCCTGATGGCGGTCGGCTTCACGGTCATGGCCGGGGCGGGGCTGGCCGTGGCCGCGGCGGGGGACGTCTTCGTGGGCGGGGCGATGCTCTGCGTTCAGGCCGTGGGCAACACGCTGGTCAATCTGGGCCTCGTCACCGTCTTCCAGACGAACGCCCCGGTGCAGCTCCAGGGGCGCGTGAACGCGACCGTGGGCCTGGTCCAGAAATTGTCTATCGCCGGCGGGGCCGCCCTGGCGACGGAGCTGGTCTTAATTCTCCCCGGCACCCGTGTCCTGCGGCCCATCTTTTACAGCGTCGCGCTTTCCTACGTGCTCTGCGCCCTCCTCGCCCGGCCCCTGCTGGGACCCGATGCGCCGGAGGCAGAAGGGCGGGAGGCGGAAGCGCGGGAGGGGCAGGAGGCGTGAGCACCTCCCCCGAGTCCGAAACGCCCTTCGGGGCGGTGACGCCCTACTACGATGCCCTGATGGCGGCCGTCCCGTACCCGCTGTGGGTGGACTATCTGGAGAGGCTGTGGCGTCGCCACGCACGGACGCCGCGCGCGGTGCTGGATCTGGCCTGTGGGACAGGGACCGTGTCGCGGCTGCTGGCCCGGCGCGGCTACCGTGTTGTTGGCTCGGACCTGTCGGGGGGGATGCTGGACGTCGCCCGCCGCCGCGCCGCCGACGAGGGGCTGACGATCCCGTTCTTCGCGCAGGACGCCGCCGATCTGGACCTGGGCGGCCTGCGGTTCGATGCGGTCGTGTGCCTGTTCGACAGCCTGAACTACATCCTTGAGGCCGAGCGCCTCCAAGCAGCTTTCGCCCGCGTCTTCCACCATCTCAACCCCGGCGGGGCGCTGATCTTCGACGTCAACACCGAGTACGCGCTGGCCGAGGGGATGTTCAGCCAGAGCTGCACCCGGCGCGATGAGCCGCTGCACTACCGCTGGCGCTCACGCTACGATCCCGAGACGCGGCTCTGCACCGTCCGCATGAACTTCTCGTTTGATCCCGGCGACGGCGGCCCGCGCCAGTCGTTCGTCGAGGTCCATCGGCAGCGCGGCTACCCCAAAGACGACCTGACGGCCTGGCTGCGGGCGGCGGGGGCGGGGGATGTCTTTGTCTACGACGCCTACTCGACCGACCCGCCCCGTAAGCGCTCGGACCGGCTCTTCTTCCTCGCCACGAAGCCATCCGGGACGCAGGGCGCGGAATAAACAGGGCGCAGAATAAACACAAAGAAGCCCCGCCTGACCACAACACTGTGGCGGCGGGGCTGTCTATTTTGCCGTGATGAGCGGACTAGCTGCGCGAAGCGCTGCCCGACTGCTCGTGGCGCTGCAACGCGATTTCCGCGCGGCGCATCCGCTCGCGGATCTCGTCCGGCGCGTCTGCCGTGGAAGCATACTGAAGGTGCTCGTGGACTTCCTTCAAGTGCCGGTGCTGCTGTTCGAGCGTGGGGCTGCCGACGCTTTCCTGGGTGACGTTCTGTGACATGGTTCTCTCCTTTGAGTCCCGATAGACGATTTGATATACCCCAGGCGCGGTCAGGTTAATCTTGAGGAACCGGCTTCGGGCGTTCCGCCCAGAGATTCTCGAACGTCTCGATCAAGCCCGCGACAACCCGGTAGCCGCCGCGCCAGAAGTCGGGGTCGTCCAGGTCGATGCCGACGATGCGGGCCAGGGCGTGGGGCGTGTCCCGACCCCCGGCCCGCAGCAGGTCTAAATATTGCCCGGCGAATGCTTGCCCTTGCTCCCGCGCCTTCCGGTACACCGAAAGCGCGAACAGTTCGCCGAACGTGTAAGGGTAGGAGTAGAACGGCGAGCCAACGAAGTGGGGGATGTAGCTCCAGGACAGGCGCAGGCGCTCGGTAATGGTTACGCCCGGCCCGTACAGCGCGCTCATCTCGGCCTGCCAGTGGTCCGAGATTTGAGCAGGCGTCAATTCGCCGTCCGTCCGGCGCTGGCGGTGGATGGTCTTCTCCAGGCGGTAGCGACCCGTTGTAGACATGGTGCTGATCGTGCCCTCGATCTTGTCCGCGTACATCGCGAGGCGCATCTCGCGGGACGCATCGGCCTGCAAGCGGTCGAAGACCAGCATCTCGCCGAAGAGGCTGGCGACCTCGGCCATCGGCAGGGTGCCGATCATGTTGAAGTAACGCTGCTCGCGCGCCAGCAGCCCGTGGACCCCGTGCCCCAGTTCGTGGGCCAGGGTCATCACGTGGGCCGTCTTGCCCAGATAGTTGACGAAGATGAACGGGTGCGTGTCCGGGGTCGAGTAGGAGCAGTAGGCCCCGCCCTGCTTGCCCGCGCGCGGCGTGGCATCAATCCAGCGCTTGTCGAAGAACTCCGCGGCCAGCCGGGCCATTTGGGGCGAGAACGCGCCGAACGAGCTTAGAATGACATCGCGCGCCTCGTCGTAGGAGTAGGTCGCCTCGGACGTGAACAGCGGGGCCGAGAGATCGTAGTCTCTCAGCGCCTCGTAGCCCAATATCTCGCGCTTCAGCGCGTAGTAGCGGTGCGCTAACGGGTAGTGCTCGACCGTAACGTCTGTAACGGTCTCGACCGTGCGGCGCGGCAGCTCGTCGCGCTGGAAGCCGGTCTCCTCGGGAGTGTCGTAGTGGCGAATCTCATCCGAGACGGCCTTGTCTTGAAGCAGCGTGTTCAGGATGAACGTCAGCGGCTTGAGGTGCGTGGTCGCGCCCTCGACGAACGCCTCCGCAGCGGCCTGCCGGATGGCGCGGTCGGGCGACGAGTACAGCGCGGCAAGCTGGGGCTGGTTCAGGTCCGGGGTCGTGCCGTCCGGCATCTTGGGCCGGAACACGGTCGCCGCGCGCAGCTCGCCCGAGAGCCGCACGAACGCCCCCGGCCCGGTGTTGGAGAAGCGCGCCAGCAGCTTCTCCTCGATCTCCGAGAGCTGGTGGGGCTGCCCGGCCCGGACCACGGCGAGGTAGTGGGCGAACGGGGCCACGGCGGGGTCGGCCAGCAGCGGCGTCAGCACAGCCTCGGGGATGTGGGCCAGCTCCAGCCGGAAAAACGTCAGCGGCAAAGACAGCCGCGTCATCTCCTCCTGCACCCGCGAGAGCAGCGCGCCGCGCGCGGCGTCCCCCGTATCGGCGGAGAAGCGCAGGCGGGCGTACATCCCCGGCGCGGCGGCGGCCTGCCACAGCGCCTCGTACTCGGTCAGGGCCGCGCCCAGCGTCTGGGCCGTCAGGTCGGGCGTGTCCAATTTGCCTTCATATGTGGATGCAAACGCCGAAGCGCGCGTGGCCGAAGCCCGCAGCGTCTCATCGAGGCGCGGGTCGTCCGGCCCGGCAAACAAGTCGCCCAAGTCCCAGGCGATGTCAGTTTCAGCGGCCGGTGTCATTGCGGTTCCTTCCCGATTCCAGCCTTCCAGGGGCTAACAGTTTTCAGCCCGCCAGGGGCCAGCAGTTTTTGCATGAAGTAGACTCTGGCATACGCCCTCACGCCCGCCCGAAGCGCCTGCGCCATCTGCGCCTGACCGGCAGGGGTGCGAATAAACTGGTAGTCGCGCGCGTTCGTTAATACGCACATCTCGACGGTGAGGACCGGGACATGCGAGAAGATGGACCCGGTCAAAGCCCCCTGCTTGCTGCCGACGCCGGTCTGAGAGTCGCCCTTGATGCCCGCGTCCCGCTCTGCGCCGCCCAGGGCCGCCATGACGGCGGGCTGGAAGACGCTTGCGGCAACAAGGCTGGCGTGGATCACGCCCGGAGAGGGGCCTGTGACGCCGAAGCGCCTGCCCTGCCGATTCGGGTAGTAGGTTGCCAGGCCGGACTGTTCCCCCGAGTCGCAGTGCAAGCGCAGGAAAAGCTTCGCGTGGGCGTCGTTCGCGATCTCCGCCCGGCGCTTGTTGGTGACGACCTGGCCTTCAGAAGACTTGGTCAGCACGACCGTGGCCCCCTCGGACCGGAGCAGAACGGTCAGCCGCCGGGCGACGACCCAGTTGACGTGCCGCTCAGTCAGCTTGCCGTCGCGGCTTTGAGTCCCCTCGCTGGTCTCGGAAGAATGGCCGGGGTCCACGCAGACGACGAAGCCCGACAAGGGCAGTGCGAGGCCGGCAGCCTGAGTGGGGGCAATCAACGACGAGGCGAGCAGCAGGACGGCGAAAAGCCTTGAAAGCATCACAGAAAATCTCATGCGTGGGGGCGGACTCCAAGGTAGACCAGGGCGCTGACGACGATGCCGGTGACCAGGCCGGCGACGAGCGCGCCCTGCCGCGTCTTGAGCGCCCCCGCCAGGGGGAACAGCGCGCAGGCGGCGACGCAGGCCCAGGCCGCCCCGCCGCGCGCGTGGAACAGCAGGGCAGCCAGCCCGCCGAGCAGGGCGCACAGAGGCAGCACGAATAACCCCTGCAAAAATCCGGCGATGTTGGCACGGGTAAACATAGACTGGAATCCGCCCCGCCGTCGGGAGGGGAGGGGCACTACCCTGGCCCCTTTAATCTCTCAGGCCTCGCGGATGGCGTCTTTGACGTCGGCCACGGCCTCGGCGGGCGCGACGACGCGCGCGAACCCCATACCCAAGGCATCGCCCAAAACGTGCGGCCACCAATCCCCGTCGAGCGGCGCAGTGACCGGCAGGGCCAGGCCGCGGGCCTGGCCCGCCGCCCGCAGGAGACGCTCCCAGTGGGCGTCATACAGGCTGCCGGTCACAAACACGCCCGCGCAGTCGTCCAGCGAATCGGGCAGGTCCTCGCCCTCGCCGCCGGCCTCCAGGCCTGCTTCGAGCTGCACCCGTCCGAAAAGCACGTCGTCGTCTTCCAAAGCCTCCTCGATGGCGTCCATCCGTGCGCGCAGCTCGTGCCGCTCGGACGGCTCGCGCAGGACCAGGTGCAGCGGCAGGCCCGCCGCGCCGCGGGCCAGGGCGCTCAGGGCGAGTCGCTCCTGGGGGACATCCAAAAACAGCGGCTGTCCGCCGATCATCCGGGCCAGGCCGGCCAGGGCCTGTGCCTGCTCCCCCGCCGTCTGTGCCAGCCCGTCCGCGCCCAAAAAGTCGTTGTCTCGGGGCACGACCAGGCCGTCCGCGCCCGCCCGCATCGCCGACTCGGCCTCGCCCAGCGTCCGGGCGGCGCACAGGACGGCGACGGGGCGGTCGTCCGACGCGGTCCGGGCGGGCAGGTGCGCGCCTTCGAGGAAGAAGCGCCGGGCCAGTATCAGCGGGGCCTGGTAGCGGGCCACGGTGGCGGCATCGGGCGAGACGTAGACGCGGCCCCGGTCGCCGTCCACGATCAGGATGTCGTCCTCGGCGATCAGCCGGAGCAGCGTCTCGCCCAAACCCAGCACGGCGGGCAGGGACGGCACCGGGGCGAGTGGGAGGGGGGACTGCGCGGCCAGCCCCACGACCTGGAGACCGGGAATGGGGGACAGCCAGAAGGCGGGCGGCACACACTCGGCCACGAGGACGATCTGCTCCGGCTCGGGCTGCTCGATCCCGAACGAGCGCAGCCGCTCGCCCAGACGCCGCAGGCGCTCGGGGGCCAGGGTAGGCGTCCCAAATTCATCCCCCAGGCGGGCGGCGGCGGCGATGGCGACGCCGGGATAGGCGGCGGTCCCATAAAGAATTTCCATCAGGGTTTGGCCGTACCGATGGGTCGGGCCGTGTCGGGCGGCTTGATCGCGCCCGGCGGCGGTGGGGCGGGGGTTGGAGGCACCGAGGTGGGGGGCAGGTCGGGGGCAGAAGATTTCCGGGCAGACGGCGGGGGCGTCGGGACGGACAGGTCCACGTCGTCCGCACCCGGCTCCTCGCTCTTGCCGCCGCCGGGCTGGCTCTTCACGGGGAAGTAGCCGCCCAGCGGGAAGGGGACGTTGATATACTCCGCGCCCTCTTTGATCCCGATCACCACGGGCCGACCCGTCGGGCGCGTATCGCCGGAGATGTGGCTGCCGCTGCTGTAATCCCCTTTGACGTCCCCGACGAGCTGGATCGTCTTCAGGTTGCCGTTGTACAGGCCGGCGTCGGCGGTCAGCGTCCGCGTTTCGAGGCCGTCTTTGGTTTGGATTACCTGACGGACGGTGAGCGGGCCGGGGACGCGCCCAATCTTGCGCTTGTAGTCGTAGGTCATCGCCTGGCAGGTCAGCGTGGCCGGGTCCCGGAACTGCTTCCGCAGGGACGCGCCCGGCGCGGACGCCTCGCGCCTTCCGGGCTTGACGACCAGGACGATGCTGTCGGTCAGCCGGGCGAGGTGGTGGGTGAAATCGATGGTCCCGTGCAGGCCTGTCAGGTCGTCCTGCGGGTCGAACAGGTGGACCGGCCCCTGTGCCTGGGCGCTGACCAGGTTCTGGTCCTTGTCCAGCAGGGCGACTGCGGCATCGGTCTTCAGTGTCGCGTCGTCCTGGCCGAAGGTGACGCCCTGGCTCATCTCGACCGACCGGGGCGCGGACAGCCACTGGGCCGCGCCGAACTTGTAGGTGACGTACTCGGGCGCGGCGGCCCGCGCGGCGGGGAGGGCGGCGGCCCGCCCTGACGTCTGCGCGCGCGCGAGCAGCAGGCCCGCCCCGGCCAGCGGGAGGACGCCGAGGGCGAAGGCCCGGACGCTGATTTTGCTGGCACCGATTGGGCGGCGTATAGGCATGAGAGCATTATAGCACAGAACACGGCCCCGTACCCTGAGGGGCATGGCCTGGCAGCGAGTCTCACTCCGCCACGCGCGCCGTGCCCTGGAAGCCGTGCCCGGTCAGGCCGCCGGTCTTGGTGTCCACGGTGACGTCGGCGGCGGTGACGCTGCCGATGTTGCCGGGGATCTGGGCTGTGACGGGGCCGAGGCTGTGGGCGGCGCTGGCCGCCGCGTCCCAGGTCAGGCCGGGGCAGACGAGCGTCAGTCGCCCGCGTGGACTGCGGACGAGGGCGCGGACGCCGCCGGAGAGCCGCAGCGTCCCGCGCGCGGCGTTCCCGACACCGCCGGGGATGTCGTAGGCCGCGCCGCCCGCCGCGACGGACAGCCGGGGGAGCGTGACCGTGGCCGGGCCGGGGGAGGATACCTGGCTGCGGAACGTGTCCCAGACCAGGCCTTGCGTCTGGAGCACGGGCCGCTGCGGGCCGAGCATGACGGCGCGGACGCTGCCGCTGATCTGCAGCGTCCCCGCGACGGCCGTGTCGAGGGTGCCGAACGGCGTCTGATACGTCGCATGGTCGGCGGCCAAGGAAGCGGCGGGCCGGCCCTGGGCGTTGTAAAGCAGGCCCTGCGTGACGCCGTCGGCGCTCAGTACCCGCCGATCGCGGCTGAAGGTGAGGGTGCGGGCCGAGACGCGCCAGCGTCGGTGGCCGCCGACGTGGCCGACGGCGCGAACGCCATGGGCCTCCAGCCCGATCTGCCCCAGGCCCGGCTGAATATAAGTCTGGGCCAGGGACGTGAGCGGCTGGTAGCGCGAGAAGTAGCGCAGGGACCACGCCGCCGCGAGGACGAACGCGATCCCTAATAAAGTGAGCCAGAGGCGCGGGCTGCCCAGTCTCAGGGTGTCCAGCCTCATGGGTGGAACGGTACGATGGGGGGCGGTCCGGGGGGTCCGCCCGTCGTGCCGCCCGTGGTTCCCGGCGTGCCGGTCGTCCCCGGTGTCCCCGTGGTGCCTGGCGTCCCCGTGGTCCCCGGTGTGCCGGTCGTCCCCGGCGTGGGGCTGCTGTTGCCGTTGCCGCCGCCACCCCCGCCGCCGCAGCCGGCGAGGAGGGCCGCCAGGATGAGTAGCGTCCCGGCCAGGGCCAGCCGCCGCTTGCCAAAAACGTTATGTAAATCGGTCATCGTTTCCCTTTCAAGGCGGGGCCGGCGATGGCCCGCCGCCGTGCTTGCATGACACACATATTACCGGGAGTGTTCCGGGCTGTGGAAAGCCCCGGCAGAAGGCTCTGTGCTGCACCCATATTATAAAGGAAAACGCGGACAAACGCAAGGGGTGGGCGAGACAAAACAGGCGGAAGCGGCGTATAATTGGCAAAAGCAACCGGGGGCAGAAGATGGCGAAAACCTACAAAGTCGGCGTGGCGGGGCTGGTCCACGACCACGTCTGGAGCGAGATGGCGCACTGGCGGTCGATGCCCCATGTCGAGATCGTGGCGGTCGGCGACGTCAACGCGCCGCTGCGCGAGAGGGCACAGGGAGAGTTCGGCGCGGCGCGGGCCTACCCGTCCTGGCGGGAGATGGTCGAGGCCGAAGATTTAGACATCGTGCAGGCCGCCTCGGAGAACAACGCCCACGCGGACATCGTCGAGGCCTGCGCCGCCAAGAACGTCCACGTCATCTGCGAGAAGCCGATGGCGGCGACATTGGCGCAGGCCGACCGGATGCTGCGCGCGACGGCCCAGGCCGGGACCCTGCTTCTGGTCAACTGGCCGACGGCCTGGTACGCCCCTGTCCAGGAGTGGGAGCGGCGGATTCTGGCCGGCGGCATCGGCGACGTGCAGTACGTCAAATATCGGTCCGCCCACAACGGCCCCAAAGAGATGGGCTGCACCCCCTACTTCTATGAGTGGCTGTACGACGCCGAGAAAAACGGCGCGGGCGCACTGATGGACTACTGTTGCTATGCCGCGAACATGGCGGTGCGCTTTTTAGGCCGGCCCGAGTCGGTGACGGGGATGCGCGGCGTGTTCGCCAAAGAGTACCCCCTGCCCGACGACAACGCCATTATTTTGATGCGCTACCCCCGCGCCTTCGGGGTCGCCGAGGCCTGCTGGACCCAGACCGTGCCCTACGCCGAGGGGGCCAACCCCGTCGCCTACGGCTCCGAAGGCTCCCTCGCCGTCGCGGGCGGCAGCGTCGTTTGGCAGCGGCCCGGACACGACGCCGAGACGATCACGCCCCCCGCCCCCGCCGCCCCGTACCACAGCGGCCCCGAGTACCTGCTGCACTGCCTCGAAACAAACTCACCCCTCGAAGGCTTCTGCTCGCCCCAGGTCAGCCGCGACGCCCAGGAGATCTTAGAGGCCGGCCTGCGCGCCTCCGACACCGGCCAGACCCAGACGCTCCCGCGGTAGACGTTCGACAAGAGGATAGAGATGAAAAAAGAGATGAAGCCAGCATTTTTCGTCCCCGTTGTTCTTTGTGCCGTTGTGGCTGTCGCAGGTTCTGCCGCACCAAGAACAGCCCACTCGCCCAACCTTGAAGACCATCAAGAATGGGTAGCCCAAAGCCTGTTGGAGATGCAGACCATCAAGGTTGGCATGACGCGGGGTGACTTGAACAAGGTTTTCGTAGGGGAAGGCGGTCTCTTCTCCTCTGCCTCTCGAACCTACATTTACCGGGGCTGCCCTTACTTCAAGGTCCGTGTCGGCTTCAAGCCAGAGGGAGCGCGGTTCAGCCCTGCCACAGGGACAAAGTTCGGTCTCGAAGACAACCCCAAGGACAAGATCGTCAGTATCTCGGAGCCGGTCGTGAACAACCTCTCACAGCCTAACTGACCAGGCAAGTCTCACGGGCGGGATACGCATTGGCTTGTAGGGTGAAAGGCTTTCATTGGCACGTTTGCGGCATGACAGAAGAAGAAAAACAGGAGTTCTATCAGGATACGGACTGGCTGCACGAGACCTTCTGGCGCTGGGAGGCCTACCGCAAGCCAAGCCCTCAGTGGAACCACGAGCATTGCGTCTTTTGTGGCCGGCTGATCGCGGAGCCGGATTACCACGCCCCAAGTGCGCTCCACGAAGCCTGGACAACGACTTTCGTTCATCCCGAAGGTGATACCGGGTACGAATGGGTCTGCCCCTCGTGCTTTGAGCAGCTACGGGGTACATTTGCCTGGGGCGTCATAGAGCCGCGCGACTCATCGGAGACGGGTGAAACCTAAGTTGAGAACAAAGTCGTGGAAGATAGGAGTTAGCCTCGTTGGAGGCCTTCTTGTGGTCTGGTCGGTAGCTTCCTTCGGAAACAGTAGGCGCCCAGATAGGTGTCTAGTTGCTCAAGGATATGCCGGGTGGCTGATCATAGAGCATGGGGTCAAGAGCGCACCGGCTACTCAGGTTGTAGATGGTCATAATCTCTACAGGTTTCCCCCGAAGGGGCGCATCAAGACTTCCACCCCTGTTGCATCAGGATTTGCAACTGACGAATACTATTACGTTACCCCGAAAGGCCTGGTCAAGATTCCCGATGGTGACGCGCCTGGTAAAAATGCCGGTTCTGGCCCAGCGGTTTGGGCTGCTAAGAGCGTCCTAGGCGCTTTGCCGGACGAAGGGATTCCTGATATAGAGTGTGCTTTTGTTGGTACGAAGAGCCAATACGACAAAGCGGATAGGGGACCATCGCCCAAGTCTGAGGAGCAGGAAGTGCGAGACAAGGCAATCGAAGCAGAGGATAGAGCTTATGAGGCGCACAAGAAAGCGCAGAGCAGATCACGATAATACGCCCGGCCTGTCCGTAGAAGATGGCCGGGCGTTTTGCCGTTGCTGTCGGGGGCTGGGGGTCTAGCGGCGACGCCAGAGCCAGAGGCCGATGCCCGCGAGGGCCAGGAGAAGCAGAGGGAGGACGAGGCGGCGCTTGGCGACGCGCTCGGCGACCACGGCGGGGGGCCAGTCGCGCTCTTCGGAGGCCATCAGGCCGTCATCGGGGACCAGGACGCGGACGGCCTGGGGGATGATCTCGACGGTCAGCTCGCGCATCCGGCCCGCGTCCTCGCCGTCGAACTGGACCGGCTGGGGGAGGCGGGGGCGGATGGTGACGTGCTTGGCCTGGTGGACTTCGAGGGCCGGGTCGCGGTGCGTCCGGCCCAGCAGAGCGCTGACCATCAGGTGCAGCCAGTGGGCCAGGGTCGCGGCCTTCAGGATGCCGACGTCGAGCAGGCCGTCCTGGGGCGAGGCCGTGGGCATGGCCTCCAGCCCGCCGGTGATCTTGCCCATGTTCGCCAGCAGGACCGACTTGGCCCGGCGGCGCAGGGGGGGCTTGCCGTCCAGGATGATCTCGACAAAGGCGCGGCGGCGCGGCAGGTTCTTCAGCGCGGCCCAGACGTAGGCCAGCTTGCCCATCTTGTTTTTGGCGTCCCGGTCGGCGTCGGCAATCATCTGCGCGTCCATCCCTAAGCCGCCCATGATGGCGAAATACTGCCCGTCGCCGGTCCGCACCATGTCGAGCGCATAGGGCCGGCCCGACAGCGCGACGTCCACGGCGTCAGGCACGGTCGTGGGGATGTTGAGGTTGACCGAGAGCAGGTTGCCGGTCCCGGCGGGCAGCACGGCGAGGGGGATGTCGGTGCCGATCAGCGCGGACATGGCCTGGATCACGGTCCCGTCGCCGCCCGAGACGGCCAGCAGGTCCACGCCGTCGCGCACGGCCTGGGCGGCCAGCGCCTTCGCACCTTTTTCTTTCGAGGTGGCGATGAACTGGCAGGTGTACCCGTGCGCGGCCAGCGCCTCGGAGATCAGTTTTTTGCGCTGCTCGGGGTCGCTCTTGCCGGACACGGGGTTGAAGATGACGAAAACGCTCTTCTGCCCGGCGGGCGTGGCGGCGACTTCGGCGGCGAAGGGTTCCGCGGATGAAGGCTCGGTCTGTGTGATGGATGGGTTTTCGGTAGGGGGCATGGCAGTAGTGTACCCCAAACTTCCCCTACGCCGCCCGCGCCAAACCCATGCTCTCCCCCTGACGGCGGGCGTCGCGGAGGACGCCGACGCAGTCGCGGTCCAAGGCTTCGCTGTCAAGGATGGCGAACACCTTGTCCGGCGGCATGGCGCTGCGGTAAGGCCGGTCGGCGGAGAGCGCGTCGAAGACGTCGGCGACGGCCAGAATCCGCATGTCCAGGTCGAGCTGGTCCGCCGCCAGTCCCCGGAAGTAGCCCCGGCCGTCCAGGCGCTCGTGGTGCGCCCCGGCGATGGCGGTCAGCCGCTCGAAGCCGGTGATCTGGCCCAAGATTTGGACCGTGTGGAAGGGGTGCCGGCGGATGCAGGCCCACTCCTCCTCGGTCGGCTTGCCGTCCTTGTCGAGGATGGTGTTGGGCACGGCCAGCTTGCCGATGTCATGGAGCAGGGCCGCCCGCCGCAGCGTCGTCCGGCGCGCGCCCGTGATGCCCATCCCGTCGGCGATCTCCAGGGCATACCCGCAGACGCGCGACGAGTGTTCGCCGGTGAAGCCCGATTTGGCGTCCACGATCTGCGCGTAGGCGTCGCAGACCCCGTCGATGTGCGCGGGCGTCATCTGCGCCCGGCCCAGCTCCAGCCCGAGCAGCGTCGCCTGGGGCGTCTCGCGGACCGAGCGCCAGAAGGCGTCATCCTGCCGGAACTCGTGGGCCGCCTGCACGAGATCGGGGTCGAACCAGCGCCCCGAGCGCGCGCGGATCATCTCGTAGGCCGGCCCCAGGCCGAACGTCTTGGCGAACACCTCCAGGGTCTGGCTGAGACACGCGATGCGGGCGGACAGGGGGATGGCCGCGCCCGCGAGGTGGCGGGGGGCACCGTGCCCGTCCCAGTGCTCGTCCAGGCAGCGGATGCAGTCGGCGGCGGCGGCGTCCAGGCCCAGGGACGTGGCGATGGAGGCCCCGCGCGTGCAGCGCGCCTCCAGTACCTGTTCGGTGACGTTGCCGACGCCGGCGATCTTGAGCATCTGCCGCGCCCGCGCCAGCAGGCTGCCCTCGGGCAGCGCGTGGTGGGCGGCGTAGCGGACGGCCTCGATCAGGTTGCTCCAGTCCACGACGCGGGCGGCATGCTTGGCCTGGATGTCGTCGCTGCCGTAGATCTCGAACATGCGCGCGGCGTTGGACGAGCAGCCCGAGTCTTTGAGCAGCATGGCGTGGTGCAGGCTGGTCATCGCCTTGCTGTCCATGCCGGCCAGCGCGCCCAGGCGCAGGGCGATCAGGCAGGCGCTGACCGTGTGCCCCTGCGACTGGCCGCTGGTCAGGTCCAGGGCGTAGGAGAGCGACGCCAGTATCTCGGCCAGGCTGAGTGTGCCGACCGGGGCGGGCGGGGCGAGGTCGGGGGCGAAGGGGAGCAGCAGCAGGTCGTCGTTGTCCATAAGCTCTTCCGCGATTATCGGACACGCCGGCCTGCTTCTTCAGAGCGGCGACTTCTCCCTCCTGGGTGCAATCAAGCGGGCGCAGGGTGGGTATACTGTGGGGCATGGAGGGCAAAAGGGAGAAATACCCTTGCCCGCCTGCGCCGCACCCGTCATCAAGATTAGGAAACAATCACGTTGCCCCTGGACCGCTACAAGACGCTCTGCCTTTACAACTTCCGCCACGGCGTCAGTCTGCGCGCGCAGACGCCCGGTGCGGTGCAGAACACCAAGACGCTGTTCGACGCCGGGATGCTCTACCTGCCCGCCGTCTTCAGCCAGGAGCCGGAGTTTCTCGGTCGGATCACGGCGCTGGAGCTGCCTGACGATGTCGCGCTGGCTCTCGGAGGGCGGTTCCCGACGTTCGACGCCAAGGTCTATCTCACGGCGCGGGCCGAGGCGAAGCGCTTGGACGAGAAGCTGAAGGCCAAGAAGCCGTTCGGGTCGCCCGCCTGATGCGGATCCGGCGGCTGGGCAGGACGGGTCTGCGCGTGTCCGAAGTCGGCTTCGGCGGCTGGGCGGCCGGCGGGAACGCCTGGGGCAACTCCTACGGCGACACGGACGACGACGCCTCGCGGGCCGCCCTGCGGCGGGCGCTGGAGCTGGGCGTGACGCTGTTCGACATGGCCGACGTCTACGGCCACGGGCACGGCGAGGCGCTGCTGGGTGAGGTCCTGTCCGAATGGCCCGGCCCGCCGCCGGTCGTGGTCACCAAGGGCGGCGTCAACTTCTACCGCACCGACGGCACCCTGGAACCCGATTGGACGCCGCTGGCCCTGGCCCACGCCGTGCAGCAGAGCCTGGCCCGCCTGCGCCGCTCAGTGCTGGACGTGTACCTGCTGATGAACCCGCCCGTGCAGGACCTGGACCGCTGGCGCGTCTGGGAGACCCTGGAAGCTCTGCGGCGTGGCGGCAAGGTCCGCTTCTACGGCGTGTCCGTGGCCGAACCCGCCGACGGCCTGTGGCTACTCCAAGAGGGCTGCCCCGTGGACGTGCTCGAAGTCGGCTACAGCCTGTTCTACCAGGGGGCGACCGTGGAACTGCTGCCGCTGGCGCGTCGGCTCAAGGTCGGTGTCTTGGCGCGGGAGCCGCTGGCGAACGGGTTTCTGACCGGCAAATACAGTGCAGACAGCGTGTTCGGCGCGGGCGACATCCGGGCCGCCCTGCCGCCGGAATATGTTGCGGCCATGACCGAGACGGCGGCGCGGCTGGACTTTCTGCGGCGCAACGGGCGGCGGACGCCGGCCCAGGCCGCCCTGCGCTTCGTGCTGGACGATCAGGCCGTGTCGTCCGTCGTGGTCGGGGCGAAGACCGCGGCACAGGTGGAAGAAAATGCGCAGTCTGTAAACGTGCCCCCGATTGACGGCGACGAGCGGGCGCGCATCGCCGGGGTGTTTTAAGGCGGCGGGGTTAGGTTCCTATGCTCAAACTCACCAGTGCCGCGCAGATGCGCGAGATGGACCGGCGGACAATCGGAGACTACGGCGTCCCCGGCATCGTCCTGATGGAGAACGCCGCCCTGCGCGTCGTCGAGGTGATGGCCGAGCGGTTCGGGCCGCTGCGGGGCAAGCGGGTCACCGTCGTCTGTGGCAAGGGCAACAACGGCGGCGACGGCCTGGCAATCGCGCGGCACCTGGAGACGCGGCTGGGCGCACAGGTGACGGTGAACGCGGTGGCCGACCCGGAGGACTACGCGGGCGACGCCGCCGCGAGCTACAAGATGGCGCGGGCTTTCGGCTTGGATATTCGCCATGGACACCCGCACCTGGCGTCCGGGGCAGACGTTGTCGTGGATGCGCTTCTGGGGACGGGCATCACCGGCGGCGTCCATGGCCGGTTGGCGGGCATCATCAACGCGATGAACGACAGCGGCAGGCCCATCGTCTCGGTCGATGTGCCGTCGGGGTTGGACGCGGACACGGGCGAGGTGGAAGGGGCCTGCGTTCGGGCGACGCTGACGGTGACGTTCGCGCTGCCCAAGCTAGGCCTGATGGTCTACCCCGGCGCGGAATATGTCGGGGAATTGGTCGTCGCCGACATCGGGATGCCGCGCACGGTCATGGCAGCCGAAGACGTGCTTGTCGGCGCGACGGAGGCCTCCGACGTGGCCGCGTGGCTGCCCGTGCGTATCAACGGGCGCGACAGCAACAAGGGCAAGTTCGGGCACGTGACCGTCTTCGCCGGTTCGGCGGGCTTCGCCGGTGCCCCCGTGCTGACTTCGGAGGCGGCGGCGCGGGCCGGGGCAGGACTGGTGACGCTGGCCGTTCCCGAAAAGCTCCAAGACGCCGTGATGGCGCGCGTCAGCCCGGTCGTGATGACGCGCGGGCTGGCAGAGACGGACGCGGGGGCGTTCGCGGGGGAGGCTGTCGGGTCCGCCCTCGCTCTGGCCGCCAAGGGCACGGCAGCGGCTTTGGGACCGGGCCTGGGCGGGGCGGAAGATGAAGAGACGCGGGCCTTCGTCCGCGCGTTCGTTTCCCGCTGCCCCGTGCCGCTGGTGATTGACGCCGACGCCCTGAACTGCCTCGCGTCGGAACCGGACCGGGGCGCGTCGGCCGTAAAATGCCGGACGGTGCCCACGATTCTAACCCCGCACCCCGGCGAGATGGGCCGGCTGCTCGGCACGGATACCCAGGCCGTGCAGGCGGGCCGCCGCGCCGCCGCTGAACAGGCCGCGCGCGCCTACGGCTGCGTCGTTCTGCTGAAGGGCGCGCGGACGTTGATCGCCGCACCCGACGGGCGGCTGGCCGTCAACACCACGAGCAATCCCGGCATGGCGACCGGCGGGTCGGGGGACGTGCTTTCCGGCCTGCTGGCCGCGCTGCTGGCCGGCGGCCTGGCCGCCTGGGAGGCTGCCGTTGCGGGAGCCTACCTGCACGGGCTGGCGGGCGATCTGGCCGCGAAGGCGCAGGGCGGCCCCGCCGGGCTGATCGCCACCGATCTTGTTGCCCTCCTGCCCGCCGCCATCGCCCGCTGTCACGCCGAGGCCGCCCCCTTATGACCCCTCCCGTTTTCCGCTTTTTTTGTTCCCTGTGCCTGCTGTCTGCCGCCGCGCTCACCCAAGCCGACACGCCGCTCTCCGTCACCCTGCCGGGCGGCGGCGCGTATTCCTACTGGGTGCAGTCACAGGCCGGCCCGATCACGGTCCCGCCGGAGACGGTGGCCCAAGTCGCCCTCGTCAAGATCGACGCCGTGGCCGCCGGGGACCGCGTCTTCGTGCTTGACTCGCGCACGGGGCTTCTGGCCTCCAAACTGGTCCGCGCCGGCGGCATCGGTGCCTTCAACCCCGTCGTGCTGACGCGGACCGACTTCCGTCCGCTCGCGGCGATCTCGGCGTCTCCGCCCGCCGCCCCTGCTCCCGCCCTGACCGGCGACAGCGCGCCCTACGCGGAGGACGCCCCCGCTGCGCAGTCCGACTCGCGCGATGCGCCGGACTGGGGGAGGTGGCTGGGCGTCCCCGCAGGCCTGATCCTTGCTGCGGGCCTGGGCTGGATGCTGGCGAGTCGTCGGCGTCGGGACCTTCCCGCCGCCCCCGCCGCTTCGCCCCCGACGTTCGCACCCCCCGCTGCCGGCGCTGTTCCTCTCGCCGTGGTGGCCGCCCCTGCCGTACCTCTGGAAGACGGGGACGTGCCGGATTCCGTTTCCACCGACCTCGAATCGACCGTCGTGACCGCCTCCCCAGCCCGTGCGGCGGGCCAAGCCGTTTCGCCGCGCGGCGTCCGGGCCGGGCCGGGGATGGCATTGCAGGAGAACGCGGTCCTGGTCGGGATTCAGGGCCTGCCGGCGGGCAGCACCTTCGCACTGACGGTGGGCGATGTCACCATCGGGCGCGACGGGGAGAACGACATCGTGCTGGCCGAAAGCACGGTTTCCCGCCGCCATGCCCGCCTGCTCCGGGACAAGAAGGGGCTGTTCACGGTCGAAGACCTGGACAGCTCCAATGGCATCCAGGTCAACGGGCGGCCGGTCCGGTACGCGCTCCTGCGTTCCGGGGACGAGATCAAGATCGGCGACAATTTCTTCCGCTTCCAGGCGGCGGAAGACTTCCCTGAAGACGAGACAGCCTGACGACACCCGCAAGACGAGAATACAGAGACAAAGAAGGAATCAAAATGCACAAGCGAACATTTCTCACCGCCGCGACTTTGCTGGCCCTGCCGCTGGCCGCCGCGCCCTTGCTCCTGCGCGCGCAGGACGCCCCTCTGCCGATGACCGCCACGCCGCCCGCGGCCACGGCCGCGCAGTCCGTCCCGCTGCGCTACAAGTGGGCGGTAGGACAGTCCCGGCGCTACAAGATGACCATGACCACGACCGGCACGATACCGACCGGCACGTCCGGGACGCGCATCCCGATGAACATGGCGATGCAGATGGTCATGCGGCAGACCGTCAAGAGCATCCAGTCCGGCGACGGCGCGGCCACCATCGTCTCGCAGATCGAGAGCACGCGCATGGCGATGAACGGCAAGGAGATGCCCATGACGGCGGCCCAGCAGGCGCCGATGAAGAAACCGATCACCACGGAGATGCTGCCCTCGGGCAAGATCGTGTCCCTGCAAATGCCGGGGCTGGGGGCAACGGTCATGCCGGGTATGGACATCGGCAAGAGCATGATGGGGAGCACCCTGACCTTCCCCGACGGACTCGTCAAGGTGGGGGACACGTGGAACGGCGCGCTGGGGGCGGGGATGATGGGGATGCAGATGGGGATGGCCTCCACGCTGATGGGGGTGGAGGCGAGGAACGGCGCGCAGATCGCCACGATCAGCCAGAAGATCAGCGGCGACCTCAGCGGCATGGCGAACAGGGCGATGCCGGCGGGCATGGGCATGACCGGGAAGATCAGCGGGACCGGCAGCATGGTCTTCGACACCACGGCGGGTGCCCTGGTCAGCCAGAGCCTCCAGAACGCGATCGACGTGACGATCATCGCCAAACCGGGTGCCCCGGCGGGGGTGCCGCCGACGATGAACGTCCAGATGCAGCAGACTACGCTCATGGAGCGCCTGCCCGACGCGGCCCCCGCGCGGTAAGCGGACCTCTCCGGCCGGTGCCCCACTGGGCACCGGCCGGGGGGCCGCCGCGCGGAGCGCCTGTTCAGGATTTCACGTCCAAATATCTCGGCGTGTCCGGCAGGAAACCCAGCGGCTTCGCCCGGCGGGTGGGGGCGGACTGGTAGGCGTCGCGGGTCTTCTTGCGCTGGTTCAGCTCGTTCATCTCGCGCATGATGCGCCCGACTTTGCGGTAGAGCAGGCGCTGGGCCAGCTTGTCGGCGTCCTGGATGCGGCTGACGACCCCTACGAGGGTGGGATCGGCGGCGATCTGGGCGCGGGGGTCTCGCAGGCTGGCGATCAGGCTGTGCTTGGCGGCCAGAATGCGGTCAAAGGCGAACATATCGTCGCTCTCCAGGGCTTGAATCTGTTCCTGGGCCAGGTCCAGCAGGTATCCGAATTTCGCGCGCTCGGGGTTACCCGTAGCCATCGTCATGGGAGTGATCCTCCTTACGTTTTTTTCGTGTTTCCGTCAACGTCTGCTTGACGCGCTCAGGCGGCGATGAGTTCCCGCCCCGCCCCCTTACCGGCCTGGCACTGGCGGTCGACCTCGACCCACGCCTCGCGCAGACCGCGCAGGGCCGTGATCGCCTCTTCGACGCGCTCAGGCCGGTCGTGGATGTTGGCGTCGGTCAGCGCGTCGAAGAGACTGATATACATGCCCTCCAGGTGGCGGGCGACGGCCCCCCCCGCCGCGAAATCCAGCGTATCCCGCAGGTGCGCGACGATGGCCTGGGCTTTGCCGATGAAGAGAGATTGCTGGTCGTACTGGTGCGCCCGCATGGCCGGCAGGGCCTGGCCGAGGAAGCGGATCGCGCCGTCGTAGAGCATCACGACCATGCGGGTGGGGGTGGCCGTCTCGACCGCGTTCTGGCGGTACTGGGCATACGGATTGGGCAGAGACATGTCTGTGTTGTTGTTCCCTTGCGTGTATTCTCGCGGTGTGGTTGTTGGCCGGGGGTCGGCCCTTTAGGCCGACTTCAGGGTGCCGGCGGAGCTGCTGGAGGTGGTGCTGGCACCGATGGAAGAGTTGAAGGCGTTGCCCTGCGCCTGCAATGCGCTCACGCGCGTCTCCATGGCGCTGAAGAGCTGTGTCAGATAATCCTGGTAGGTGCTGACCTCGGTCTGGATTCGGGCGATCTCGTTCTGCGTGTCCGAGATCTGGGAGTTCAGGGCGCTTTCGGCACCCGCCACGGACCCGTTGATCGGGTCCAGTATCTGGGTCAGCGTCTGGCTCAGGCCGTCGGCCACGCCGTGGGTCACTGTGACATGGCCCGGTGCCGTGCCGGACGCCGCCGTCTGGCTGACCAGGAGCTGCAAGCCCTCGGTGGTCGCGTTCCCGGCGTTGCCGGTCAGGGCGCGGCCCGTGCCCGTCGCCGGCTCGCCGTTGATGGTGCCGGCCACGTCCACGCCATAGGTGACCGCCAGGGCGGGGCCGACCCCGGAGTTGCTGCCGCTCGCGGCGCTGTCCGAGGCCACGGTGAAGCCGTTGCCCGACCCGTACCGCTGCGACGCGAGTACGAGGTGGTTGCCCGAGTCGATGCTGGCGTACACCTGCGAGTTCAGGCTACTGGTGTTGTTGATCAGCGAGACCGTATCTTGAAGCGTGCTGCCGACGGGGAGGGTCAGCTTGGCCCCCGAGGGGAACAGCGCGCCGCTGAAAGTCAGCGTCTCGGGTGCGCTGCTGGCCGCCCCCGCCGTCGCGGCCGTCCCGGCCACGCCGCTGGACTGCGTGGCGGGCTGCGTGACGTTCACGGCATAGCCCGCGCCGCTGGTCGCCACAGTCTTCGGGCCGGCCGAAACGAACTGGATGTTCGTGCTGTCGGTCGTACCGGACGCGCTGAAGAGGTTCGACACGCTGGCCGGGTTCGACTGGAGGGCGCTGGTCAAAACGCCGCTGTCGACCGTGAGCTTGCCGTCCTGTCCCAGAGTGACGCCGATGGACTCCAGCGTCGTGCTGCCCGAAACGGCGGTCAGCGTCCGCGCGAGCTGGTCCTGGATCTGCGCCAGGGTCGTGTCGCCGAACAGCGGCGCGTTCGTCCCGGCCACGCCCGCCGCAGCGTTCGTGGGCGGCGTGAACTTGTTCTGGCTGGTGACGAAGTCCTGGATGGCGTTGTAAGCGGTCGCCAGCGAGCTGACCGCCTGGACGACGGCGTCGGTGTTCTGGGCGATGTTGAGGGCGGTCGCGGCGGGGGCGGCCGCCGTGCCCGCTGCGGCCGCCGTGCCTGCGGAGAGCAGCTTGATGGTCGCGCCGGGGATGACGTCGCCGACCGTGTTGGAAGAGCGCGTCAGGTCCAGGCCGTCGAGCGAGAACTTGGCGTCCTGCGCGGCCGTCACCGTCTTTGTGAACGGGGCCTGGAGCACGCCCAGGGTGCTCAGGACGTTGTTGGGGTCGGTGAAGGCGGGGGCGGCCGCGCCCTTGTTGACGATCTGGAGCTGATGGATGCGCCCCAAGTTGCCGTTGACGTCGGGCAGCGTGACGACCTCGGCGGAGACGCCCGCAATGCCGGCCTGGTTGACCGCGTTCGCCACGTCCGCCAGTGAGGCGGTATTCAGGTTCACGGAGATGTCGGCCTCGTTGCCCGCGCCCGTCCCGCCGTTGGACAGGTGGAACGTGCCGGCGGGGGCCTTGCCCGTTGCGACGCCCAGCAGGGTGCCGACCGGCTGCGTCGCGCTGGACAGGGTCAGCGAGGCCGCGCCGGTGTACGCCGCCCCGTTCTGCGTCAGGCTGACCGGCTGGCGGACGCCGGCCGGCCCCGTGCCCAGAATGCCCAGCCCGCCCAGGACGCCGCCGCTGACGTCAGCGGCGGCGATGGTGTTGGCCGTGCCGGTCAGGTTGGAGGTCAGGGTCAGCCGGAAGTCGCCGGGGCCGACGTTGAGGACGGTCGCGCTCACGCCGGCCTGTGCGGCGTTGATCTTAACGGCCACATCGTTCAGGGAGTCGGTACCGCCCACCGAGACCGTCTTGCCGTTCAGGGTAAACTGTCCCGCTTTGCCCAGCGCGGTGCTGCCGCTGGCGACCGACGTGGTGACGACCTTCTGCGCCTGGGCGAGCTGGGTGATGGAAAGGCTGTGTGCGCCGACCGCCGCACCCGGCAGGGTGGTGATGGTGGCGGCGGCGGGATTCGACGACGACGCGCTGGCCGCGCTGAAAGTGACCGGACTGCTCAGCGTGGTGACGGCGGATTGCAGCGCGGACAGGCTGGTGTTGAACTGCTGCCAGGCGGCCAGGTCCGCGTTGTAGCCGTCGTCCTTGCCCTGGAGCAGCGTGACCGGCTTTTTGGCGACGGCGGCGAGCTGGGTGATGATGCTGGAAGTGTCGATGCCGGACGCCAGGCCGGAGAAGCTGATGCTGGGCGTGGTCATAGAAGTGAGTCTCCTGCGATACCCCCATGTTCGGCGGATGCGGGTGCTTTCTTTAGAGGAAAGAGCGGACCAAGAAAAACAAGAAAAAAGCGGGAGCCGCCGAAGCAGCCCCCGCCGAGGAGAGGAACGAACCGAGAGGAACGAGCGAGGGGATTACTGAAGGAGCTTCAGGATCGCCTGCGGGGCCTGGTTGGCCTGGGCCAGGGCGGACGTGCCGGCCTGCACCAGGATCTGGTTCTTCGTGAAGTCCACGATCTCCGAGGACAGGTTCGTGTCCCGGATGGTGCTCTGCGAGGCGTCCGTGTTCTGCTGGGCGACGCCCAGGCTGCGGACGTTCGACTCCAGGACGTTGCTTTGCAGCGCGCCCAGCTTCTCGCGGGTCGTCGAGACGTCCGCGATGGCCTGGTCCACGACCTTCAGCGCGTCCTGCTGGGCCGAGCCGGTCACGTCGGCCACGTTCAGCGCGCCGCCCCCGAGCAGGTCGCCCAGGTTGAAGGTCTTGCTGGCGGCGTTCGTGAAGCTGCCCAGGTTGTTGGCCTTCGTGCTGCCGATGCTGACGTTCACCGTCTGGCCGGCGTTCGCGCCGATCTGGAACTGGAGGTCGTTCCCCGCCACGGCGGTATCCGCTGTCGCGCTGAACGAGCCGATGTTCGCGGTGGTCGTCGTCGCGTTGGTCGAGAGCGACAGGCCCTTGAGCGAGCCGGAGGAGAAGCTGAACGTCTTGCCGTCCGCGCTCACCGTGTCGCTGGCTTGCCCGTTGACGGTGACGGAAGCGTTCGCGCCCACCGCGGTGGGCGCACCGGTGGACCCCGTGCCGGCCGCGGCCTGTGTGCCGGTGGTGAAGGAGTTCAGGCCGGCGAAGCTGGTGCTCCCCGCCGCGACCCCGGTCTTCGCATCCGTGAACGTCAGCCCGGCCGCCGAGGCGTCGCCGCTGACCGTGTAGTTCAGGCCCGTCTGCTGCTGGATCGCCGTGGCGACGTCGGACGTGCTGTTGGTCTTCCCGTTCAGGATGACCGACTTGCCTTCGATGGTGAAGCTGCCGCCGAAGGTGTCCGTCGCCGCGCCGCCGGCGAACGAGGCCTTCAGGACCGAGGCGGTGGCCTGGGCGTAGGAGACGGCACCGCTGGGGATGGCTGCGGCCCCGTAGCTGCCGGCCTGGGAGACGATGGCCAGGGTGTTCGATCCGTTACCCTTAGCGGACGCGGTGCCGGCGGTGACGGCCGCCGATGAGGAGCTGGCCGAGCCGTCGAGCAGGTTCTTGTTGTTGAACTGGGTCGTGCCGGCGATCCGGTTGATGCTGGCGACGGCGGACGCGATGGAGTCCTGGTTGGCCTTCAGCGCGGTCGGGTCGTTGGCGCCGACGTTCGCGGCATGGATGACGAGCTGGCGGATGTTGATCAGGAGCGAGTGGACCTCGTTCAGCGCGCCTTCCGCCGTCTTCACGACGTTGATGGCGTCATTGGTGTTCGAGGTCGCCTGGGTCAGGCCGGCTGACTGGGCGCGCAGGCTCTCGGAGATGACCAGGCCGGCGGCGTCGTCGGCCGCCGAGTTGATCCGCAGGCCCGAGGACAGGCGCTCGATGTTCTTGGCGACGTTGTTGCTGTTGATGCTGAGGTTGTAGGCGGCCTCGGTGGCGGTCGTGTTGGTGTTGATCCGGCTAGACATGGGGGTTTCCTTCCTGGAGTCTGCGGGTGTCTGGGCCGCAAACGGCGAACGAGATGGCTTCCTGCCAATGACGATATGCTGTACTGCGGGGCGTGGGCTTCTTCCCGTCGAGACCGAGGAGGCGGGCGGCTGGTCCGCGAGTTTCTCGCGGGTCCGCTTCGGCCCCGAGCCGTCTTCCTGCCCTTGCGCCGTGTACAGGGTGATTATCGGCACCCCGCGCCGCTTCTTTAGGGGTGACGTCCCGGCAATCTTGCCTGACTTCCCCAGCCCGCCCGGACCGACTTTCGTGCCCCGCCCCCCGCCCTTCGCGCATCCGGTGTTTTTCGGGCTATAATAGTAGACTGCCATGAAAAACAATCTCGTGGAACACGAAGCCGCGCCGGTGCGGCCCGACGCGCCCTCTGACACCCGCCTGCGGGACGCCCTGGAAGCCCTGCGGCTCTCGCCCTCGCCCGTGCCGGTCCGCGACCCCGAGACGGGGCACATCGTCGCCCTGCTGTCGCTGCCGGACCCGCCCCGGCTGGGCGGCATGGCGACGCCGCTGGGCGTCTACCTGCACGACGGCCTTTCGTCGGGCGGGGCGGGCTTCTGGGGGCTGGTGCTGACCGGCGTGACGATGAGCCTCCTCGCCCTGCTGGCGCAGGCCCTGGCCTTCGCGCTGGCTCGGACGGCGAACGTTCACCTGCCCGCCCTGGCGCACGGGGAGGCCGTCCTGCCGCTCGGCGTACAGCTCTGGCTGTCGAGCATTGCCGGCTGGCTGTCCCTGCCGCTCGTTTTCCTCCTGCTGCGGCTGCTCCCGCTGTCGGGGACCCACGCCGCCGAGCACCAGGTCGTCCACTGCATTGAGCGTCAGGCCCCCCTGCTGCCCGAATATGTCCGGGTCATGCCGCGCGTCCACCCCCGGTGCGGGACCAACATCTTCACGGGGTTTACGCTGTTCATGCTCGTGTTCCTGGGCGTCTTTTCGGCGTGTCAGGCGGGGGCATGGCCCGTCGCCGACGCCGTCACGCTGTCCGCGTTCGTCGCCGCGCCTCTTGCGCTGGCCCTGCGGCTGCGCGTGGGCGGCTGGGTGCAGTTGTGGTTCGCGACGCGGCCCGCCTCGGACCGGCAGATCGCCGGGGCGATCCGCGCCGCCGAGCAGGTTCTGTCCCGCCGGGCGGTCCGCCTGCGGCACGGGGTTTCGCCGCGCCTGCTGCCGCTGCGCCGCGTCTGGGCGATGGGGCTGGTGCAGATCCTTGTGGGCTATGCCGCCGTTCTGGGCCTGTTGACGGCCTTGACAGCCGCATGGCCTCCCCTGGCGCGCTGGATGGAGATGTAGGCTAGGAAGAGGAGGCCCCCCAGCATTGAGGCGGGGGCCCCGGCACACTCTCAAGACAAACACCTATGATCAAAGAACAACTCGCCGCGATTGTCGCGCAGGCCATGCGGGACGCCAAAGACGCCGGTGACCTGCCGCTCGATGCCATCCCTGCCGTCACCCTGGAGATGCCCAAGGGCCGCGACCACGGCGACTGGGCCACGGGCGTCGCCCTGTCCCTGGCGCGGGGCCTCAAAATGCCGCCGCGCGACGTCGCCGCGCGCATCGTGGGCCGCCTGCCCGTGGGCGATGATGCGCTCATCGCCGGGGCCGAGATCGCCGGGCCAGGGTTCATCAACCTGACCCTGCGCCCCGGCTGGCTCGGCGATATTTTGGCGCGCGTCGTGACCCAGGGCGAGACCTACGGGCGCTCCCAGGGGGGCGCGGGCGGCAGCGTCGTGGTCGAGTTCGTGTCCACCAACCCCAACGGCCCCATCACGGTCGCGGGCGGGCGCAACGCCGCCATCGGCGACACACTCTGCAACCTGCTGGCCGCCACGGGCCGGGCCGTCTCGCGCGAGTATTACATCAACGACGCCTTGAACTCGGTCCAGATGAACAACTTCGGCCTGTCCGTGTTCTTCCGCTACCGGGAGCTGCTGGGGCACCACGACGAGGAGTGGGAGGCGATGTACCGGGGCGAATACATCACCGACGTCGCCCGCCGGATCTTGGCCGAGCAGGGGCCTGTCTACGAGCACGCCGACCGGGACGACCCCGCCACCGTCCGGGCCTTCCGCGACCTTTCCGAGCAGGGCATGATCGTCCAGCAGCGCGCCGATCTGGAAGCCTTCGGCGTCCGCTTCGACACCTGGTTCAGCGAGGCGACCCTGCACGAAGGCGGGCAGGTTCAGGCCGCCATCGACGCCCTGACGGCGCGCGGCTTCACCTACGAGAAAGACGGCGCGCTGTGGCTCAAGGCCACCGAGTTCGGCGACGACAAGGACCGCGTGCTGATGCGGGCGGACGGCACGGCCACCTACATCGCCGGCGACGCCGCCTACCACAAGGACAAGTTCGACCGGGGCTTCGACCGGGCGGTCAACGTCTGGGGCGCGGACCACGCCGGCTACGTCGCCCGGACCAAGGCCGCCGTCGCCGCCCTGGGCTACGACCCGGCCCGGCTGGACGTGCTGCTGTACCAGCTCGTCTCCATCGTCAAGAACGGCGAGGTCGTCATGGCCTCGAAGCGCAAGGGCAATATCCTGGAGCTGAAGGCCGACCTGATCGACGAAATCGGCCGCGACGCCGCCCGCTTCTTCTTCCTGATGCGCTCGCCCAACAGCGCGCTGGACATCGACATCGACCTGGCCCGCAAGACCGAGCGGGACAACCCCGTGTATTACGTCCAGTACGCCCACGCCCGCATCGCCCAGGCTATCGAGCGGGCGCGCGAGGAGAAGGGCGTCGGCATCCCCGCCGCCGGCGACGCCGACCTCTCTTTGCTGACTCAAGAGGCCGAGATCGACCTGATCAAGAAGCTCGGCGATTTCCCCGCCGAGATCATCTTGGCCGCGTCCGAGTACGCCCCCCAGCGGATCACCCAATACGCGCGCGACCTGGCCGCCCTGTTCCACGGATTCTACGACTCCGGCAACCGCAGTCCCGCCCTGCGCGTCGTCTGTGACGACCCCGCCACCCTCAATGCACGCCTTGTCCTGGTCCACGCCACCCGGATCGTCCTCAGAAACGCCCTCGCCCTCCTCGGCGTCTCCGCCCCCGACCGGATGTAGATGAAAGCAGAAGTCGTACCTATCAACTGCTAGACACCCATAAAGAGTCTTGGAATGATGAAGTGCTCATATCACAGACGCACTACAAGGACCATGTTGTGCTATGAAGCCATACCTTTACACCAAACTATTCGTCCCCGTTTTCCTGTTCACCTTGTGCGCTCCCGGATTGTGCGCTCCCGGATTGTGCGCTCCTGCAAAGATCGTGCGGGCCGGCGCAGCCTCGGCTAAGGTCTCCCAAAGGAAGCAGCTTCTCCGGTACTGTATCTCCCTCGGCCTCCTGACCAGCAGGATACATGATGTTCAGTCCGCCGAGAACAACCTTTTGCAGCACCCCTACCCTTCGGAAGGGTATAACCCTCAACGTCCGAATGATGGTGTTTGGGCGCGTAAAATGCGCGCTCAAGTATCGTATGTGCATAAGTTAAGGCAGGAGGCCAAGTCACTGACGGTGCCCAGTGTCTGCCAGCCCGCGAATCAGGAACTCGTTGCTTCATTAGGCTATTTGGAGGTCACCTTCCTTAAGCTGTATCAAGCCCAGGTGGAGTTAGACAGGGCTAGGGCTGAGTCATTTTTTAAGGAAGGGTATGAGGCTTCAGACAAATCTAAAACCTTTCAGTCCAAGTTCCTCGACACTATAAGAGCAATAGAGGAACGGTTCCATCTGGACAGTGAGAAGTACGGCGTAGACGATTGGCCCACGGCGGCCATGTAGTCCGTTTCTCTGGGACAAAATTCGCCGCAAAAAGCTGCGGGGGTATTGCCGAACACGCAAGTGCCTGCGAGACGGCAAAACCGGATACAAAGCAAGTTCCGGGCTTCTCTTTTAGCAGTCCAGCAAGTATCTACGGTTCAATATCAAGAGGCGGTGATGTGCCAGCCGCCCGCTCCGATGCCCTCCAATCTGTAAGTATGCTACAATAAAAGCATGACTACCATCACCGTGGACGACATCGAGCGCGACGTGGCGGGGTATCTTGGCCGCGTCCGGGCCGGGGAGAGCCTCCTGGTCATGGAGGCCGACCGCCCCATTGCCGAGACCAGGCCGGTTGTGCCCGTCGCAGGCACGAAGAACAGACAACCCCGCCGCTTCGGTTTGGCGGCGGGTGAGTTCGTGGTGCCGGATGACTTTAATGACCCTCTGCCCGAGGACATCTTACGGGATTTCGAGGGAAGATGAGGCTGCTTCTTGACACACACCTCTTTTTGTGGTTCGTGCAAGGCAACGCGCGGCTAACGCTGGCCCTGCGCCAAATGATCACTGACCCAGGCAATGACGTGTACCTGAGCGTCGTCTCGCTTTGGGAGGCGATCATTAAATATCAGACCGGCAAATTGCCGCTGCCGCAGGTGCCGGAGATTTACGTGCCGACTTTGCGGGAGCAGCAAGACATTATCAGTCTTCCCGTGGATGAAGCCAGCGTGGCGCAAGTCGCCAAGTTGCCTCTCCTGCACCGCGACCCGTTTGACCGCCTGCTCATCGGGCAGGCGATCCAGCATGGGCTGACGTTGATCACGGACGATGCCGCGATCCGCTCCTACCCCACCGCGCCCGTTCTGTGACCGGCGAATGACCCCCACCCATGAAGCACTTCCCCTTTATCTTTGGCCTGCTGCTCTGCGGCTCTGCCGGGCTGGCCGCTAATCGCACCGCTCCTGCGCCTGTTGGACCGCCGCCTATCCTGCTGAAGCCGGCCTCAACCGGCGTGTACACGGATGCTCGGGGCGGAAGCCATCCGTGGAGCGTCGGGCAGGCGCACATTCTTACCTGGGACGGGTCGCCGTACCTGCCCGTGGGGGCGGCGTTTGCGCCACTGTCGTGGGGGGCGTCGGCAGGAGAGGGGAGCTGGGACAAGGACAGGGCGGCGCTTGACCTGCTGAACGCGCGCGGCGTCCACGATGTCGTGCTGACGGCGGGGGCGCGGGGGCTGACAGCCGTGCCGCCCCGGTCGGTGCAGCGGGTGCTGGACTATTTGGATTCGCGGCGGATGGGGTACGGACTGCGGATCGCCGACGTGACGCAGAACCCGCTCATCGGCTACGTCGTCAAGCCCGCCGTCTACCGCAACCCCTCCCCGTCAACGGCGGGGCCGACCCGGTTCCGCCACATTCCGGGGCTGGCGGGCGGCTTCTACTTATTGGTTTCGCCCCGCGACCACGACGGCGAGATCGAGGAAAGCGGCGACGCGCAGGCCGTAGACGGCGAGACGGCCCAGGTGACGCTGAAATCGCCCGTCACCGACGACGTGCTGCTGCTGTACCCGCAGCGCGTTTATTTGCCCGGTACACCCGAGAGCCGCCTGCCCGACCTGTGGCAGGGCTACGACGAGTACCGGGACCGGCTGCTGACGTTCTTCGGGCGCGTCCGGCTGGGGCCGGGCTTCCGGTTCTTTCTGGACCCGCTGACGGACAATCTCGGCTTCGGGGGCGAGATCGAGAACGTCATCCCGACGACGGACGGCTACCGATTGGATTTCCAGGCGTGGCTGGACAAGAAGTACAACCACAACGTGGACGACCTGAATCAGGGGTGGGGGATCAAAGAAAAAGACCTGCCGGACTTCACCGTCGCCGCCCGCAGCCTGCCCCTTTGGTCCGGCAGCAAGGGCGTGGCGGCGCTGTACGACCCGCTCAAAAAGACGTCCTACGCCGTCCTGAACCGGCCCCGCATCGGCGGCCACGTCTGGGACGACCTGCGGCAGTTCCGGCTCGACTCGGTGCGCGGCTACATGAACGCCCTGGCCGACGTGCTGAAAAAAGGCGTCGCGGACGTTCCCGTCGTCTACGGCTGGGGCGGGCGTAGCGCCCTGTTCACCAACACGCAGACGCGCGGCGGCTTTGACGGCCTCACCGCGGGTGATGTGGGTTCCTCAGCCTACGCCTTCGCGCAGGCCGAAGACACGCCCCGGACGACCTGGCTGATCGCGGCCCAGATAGGAGGCGCGGCGCGGCCCACGCAGACGGCGGACTGGGACGCCTTGACGGACGAGGGCGTGCGCGGCTTCTTTGCGCCCGCCGCGTCTGCGGACGCGGCGAAGAGGCTGGGTGACTACGGCGCGGCCTTGTCGTTTCGAGCCGACGAACTCTCCAATCGCCCGCGCGTCCTGCCCTACCCGGCGGGCGTGGCGGACGTGGAGGCGGGCCTGCGGCGGCTTGCGGACGGCGTCTGGTGGCTCCCCTCCTACCGGGCCGGCGCGCTCTTCGGCGCGGGCGACGCCTTTACGCTCGGGCCAGGCCTGCGCGGCTACCGGCTGAACGACCCCGACGGCGGCCTGCCCCGCTTCGTCGTCTGGTCCCCGCATGGCACACTCGCCCAGGCCAAGTTCCCCTTCGGCAAGAACGCCCCGGCCGTCATCACCGATGCTGCGGGGCTGCCGCTGTCGGTCGATAAAAACAAAGACACCTGGACCGTGCCCCTGAGCGGCGACCCCATCGTGATCAGCCACGTCGCCACGGTCCCGCTGCCCACCGATGCCGCTGATGTCGCCGAGAAAGAGGCGATACGGCTGCTGGCACTTGCCAAGGGGCAGGGCCTGGACGTCGGTTTTTACTCCGAGCGCCTGTTCCAGATCCGCAACACCATCCCGGACATTGATCGAAACGCCGATTTGCGCTACAACCAGTTCGCGCGCCTGGTCGGCGACATGACCCAGTCGCTGCAGCCGTTCCTCTGGATCGAGGGTGAGGCCGCGTCATCGTACACGTTCGATTCGCTCGTCTCCGACTCCGAAGCGTCGGGCGGCTCCTACCTCACGCTCGACACCAGCCTCCCGCCGCCGAGTTCGACCGGCGACGCCCAATCCGGCTACCGCGCCGAGTACAGGTTCACGGCGGGCGCGTCCGGCTCCTACGCCCTCTGGGTCGCCGGCACCCCGCCCGCCGACGCTTCGCCCTACACCTTCGAGCTGGACGGCGGGGCCGCGAATCCCGCTCAGAACGCCCCCGAGGGCGGGCTGTACGCGGGCGGGTTCGTCTGGAACCACGCCGGCGACCTGACGCTGACGCGCGGCCCGCACACGCTCACCCTGGTCCTCGCCGGCCCCCGCCCCCGCGATGGCCGCTACGTCCTCTCTATAGACACCCTCTGCCTCAGTCGCGTCCCTTTCCACCCCAACGGCACCCAGATCCCCGCCATCGAGCTGCTGCCGCCCGCCGACGCCCAGGATCGGCCCGTGAAGCGCAAGCGCGGGAGGTAAGGCGCCGGGGCGACGGGTCGAGTGTGGCTTCCGATCCTGTTCTGTTAGACGCTCCCGGCAGCAAGAACGGGCACCAGGTTTCCCTGGTGCCCATCACAGTGGTTCGTGTGATCTACCCGTGTCGGCCTGTTACTCAGCCATGCGTCCGCTGTGGTCTAATCAGGGACACCATATCGCAACGCAACAATCTCCATGCAAACCTGTAAAAAATCACCACACCTATTTTCAACAACTAAATGTATTCTGTACGGAACAAGCCTCGTCCCTTGCTTTGTCTTATGCGGTGCTATCAGTTTTTCTCCTTTTTCCGCCGAAGCTATTAAAGGCGAAGCTCACGCCCGAAGCCACGTTACTCAAGACTACCTCTATGTGCCGAACGGGCGTGATGGCAGTATCTCACAATACAGTATTAACCTAGATGGTACGCTGAAAAAACTCCCCAATTTTACTGTCGTTGCAGGTAAAGGTGGAACTACATTAACCGTTACCACTGACAAAAAACACGCTTACCTCGTTAATGATGATGACAACACTATCTCTCAGTACGCTATTAGCCCCGCTGGGCAACTGTTGCCCCTGAAACCACCAACAATCGGCGTAGGCAAAGGGGCTGTACGCGGCCTAGTCATTTCTCCATCTGGGAAAAGTGCTTACGTCGATAATTTGGAAGATAATTCAATTTCACAGTACAATCTTCAAGCTAATGGACTGCTCACGGCGCTGACGCCGCCGAGTGTTCCGACAGGTGCGGCTCCACTGAATATCTTTCTAGATGCCACGGGAAAGTATGCCTACACCACAAATGCCAAAGGCAAAAGCATAAATGAATTCAAAGTAAACCCCGATGGTTCTTTAGCTCCTCTTTCGCCTGCTCTCGTGGCTACAAATGGACAAGCAAGGTCTTTGGTTTTCGATTCAACGGGCCGCTATGCATACGTTGCAAACTCTCCCCCCGATTCTATCTCTCAGTTCAGCGTTAGTTTGGATGGTATATTTTCCCTGCTTGTGCCAGCGTCAGTTCCTTCAGACGACAACACAGGAGATATTATTAAGAGATCACCGTTTACGTCTTCGGTTTATATTGCAAATGATCATAGCATCTCTCAGTACAGGATAACTTCCACAGGCAATCTCGCGCCGTTATCTCCTGTGGAGGTTCCCACCGGGGCATCTGCATCCCCGATAAGCTTCAACCCTAAAAAGCATTTCGCCTACGTCGGCAACTTTGAGTCTAACACGATCTCCCAGTACAGAATTGAGACGACTGGTAATCTGGTTGCCCTATCACCTTCCCAAGTACCGACAGGAAGGGGGCCTGAGACAGTGGCCTGCGATTCCAGCGGCAACTTTGCATATGTTGTCAACAATGAAGAGGCGACCATCTCGCAGTTCAGGATTGCCAAAGTAGGTACGCTAACCCCGTTATCTCCAGCAACCGTGAAGTCTGGGGGTGGAGCATATTTCATAACTGTTGTAAGAATTGGTAGTAGATAAACATGGTAAATACATAGCAAAAACAGTTCTCCTGGAAGGGTGGAAAGCCAGTTTAATCACCACTCACCATCCACAACAGCAACGCCCCAGCTACTTGGCTGGGGCGCTTTTCGTCGTCTCATCTACCCTTCCAATAGTAATGCCTCCGGGTCCTCGATCAGCTCTTTGATGCGGACCAGGAAGCGCACGGCCTCGCTGCCGTCCACGATGCGGTGGTCATAGGAGAGCGCGACGTACATCATGGGGCGGATGACGACCTCGCCGTTGACGGCCATCGGGCGCGGCTCGATCTTGTGCAAACCCAAGATGCCGACCTGGGGGCCATTGAGAATAGGCGTGGACATGAGCGAACCGAACACGCCGCCGTTGGTGATGGTAAAGGTGCCGCCGGTCAGCTCGGGCAGGGTCAGCGTGTTCTCGCGGGCGCGCTTGGCAAGCCCGGCGATGGCCGTCTCGACCCCGGCGAACGTCAGCCGGTCGGCGTCGCGCACGACCGGGACGACCAGGCCCTCGTCGGCCCCGACGGCGATGCCGATGTCGTAGTAGCCCTTCTTGACGATCTCCTGGCCCTGAATCTCGGCGTTCAGCAGGGGGAAGGCTTTCAAGGCACCGATGGTGGCCTTGGTGAAGAACGACATGAAGCCCAGGCCCACGCCGTTCTTCTCTTTAAAGGTGTCCTTGCGCTTGGCGCGGATCGCCATCACAGCGCTCATGTCCAGTTCATTAAACGTGGTCAGCATCGCCGCCGTGCGCTGGGTCTCGACCAGCCGCGTGGCGATGGTCTGGCGGCGGCGGGTCATGCGGGCGCGCTCTTCGGGGCGGCCACTCGCGGTTGTGGAGGTCGCCGCAGGAACCGGGGCGGCTTTGGGCGCGGGGGGCGGGGGGGCGGCGCGCTCGGCGGCCTGCGTCTGCGCGGCCAGGACGGTGGCCGTCGCCGGGGCGTCGCTGCTGTGCTCGATGAAGTTCGCGACATCGTCCTTGACGATGCGCCCGGCGGGGCCGCTGCCTTTGACCAGGCTCAGGTCTACGTGGTTGTCTTCGGCGACCGTGCGCGCGAGCGGCGAGACGGACGGGGCAGACGGAGACGGGGCAGGCACGGCCTCACCGTTGCGCCCCGCCGTGGCCGCCGCTGCCGGCGCGGGGGCCGGGACGGTTCCTGCCGCCTCGCTGACCACGGCCAAGACATCGCCGACGGCAACGGTGTCGCCCTCAGCGTGGGCCAGCGACTGGATGACGCCCGCCGCCTCGGCGGGGACCTCGATGTTGACCTTGTCGGTTTCAAGTTCGGCCACGGGGTCACCGGCGGCGACCACGTCGCCCTCTTTCTTGAGCCAGCGCAGGATCGTGGCTTCGGTGACGGACTCGCCCATCTGCGGGACGCGGATCTCAGCGGGCATGGATGGGTGCGCTCCTTTTCGATTTCGCGCCGTTCAGGCTGTCTTTTTTCTTCTCCGGCACGTCAGCCAGGGCCGCCGTGAGCAGGCGGCCCTGCTCGACCGAGTGGCGGCGGGACGACCCCTCGGAGGGGGAGGCGGCCTTTGGCCGGCCGACGTAAAACAATTCCATGCCGGGCGGCAGCAGCTCGCGCACACGCGACGAGATGAACACCCACGCGCCCATGTTGCGCGGCTCTTCCTGGAGCCAGACCACTTCGCGTAGGTTCGGATACCCTTCCAGCACCTGCCGCAGGTCCGCAAAGGGGAACGGGTACAACTCTTCCAGCCGAACGGCGGCGACATTCTTCGCCGCCGCGTAGTCCTCGCGCCCGACCAGGTCCACGTAGACCTTGCCGCTGCACAGGGCCAGCCGGGTGACGTCGGCGGCCCGGTCGCGCGGGCGCGGGTCGTCCAGGACGGGCTTGAAGCCGCCCTCGGCCAGGTCCCGCAGCGACGAGCCGACGGGCGGTTTGTCCACCTTGAGCAGCCCCTTCGGGGTCATGAGTATCAGCGGACGCGGGGCATCCCAGAGCAGCGCGGCTTGGCGGCGCAGGACGTGGAAGTATTGGGCCGCCGTGGTGCAGTAGGCGATCCGCATATTGTCGTTGGCGGCGAGCTGAAGGAACCGCTCCAGGCGGGCGCTGGAGTGTTCCGGCCCCTGGCCCTCGTAGCCGTGGGGCAGCAGCAGGACGAGCGACGGCGTCTGCTGCCACTTGGAGTTGCCGGAAGACAGGAACTGGTCGATGATGACCTGCGCGCCGTTGTGGAAGTCGCCGAACTGCGCCTCCCACAGCACCAGGCACCCCGTGGCGTGCATCGAGTAGCCGTACTCGAACCCCAGCACGGCGTTCTCCGAGAGCGGGGAGTTGCAGACCTCGAACGACGCCCGCGAGGCGGGCAGGGCCTGGAGCGGGTTATAGGTCTGGCCCGTCGTCGGGTCGTGCAAAACGAGGTGCCGCTGGCTGAACGTGCCGGCCTGCGAATCCTGGCCGGACAGCCGGATGGGCGTGCCGTCGGCCAGGATGGATGCAAAGGCCAGCGCCTCGGCGTGCGCCCAGCGGATGCCGCCCTCGTTTGCCAGAGCCGTCCGGCGCGGCTGCAAGATCAGCCGCTCCAGTTTGGCGTTGCCGGTGAAGCCTTCGGGGCGGACCAAAAGCGCCTCGTTCAGGGCGGTCAACTGGTCGGCGGGGACATTGGTCTTGACGTTCTTGGCGAGTTCCGTGGTGCGCTCGGGCGCGACGCCCTTTTGCAGGCCCTTGCCGGACGGCGTCGTCCGTGCATCCTGGAGGCGCTGCGCGACCGATGCCACCATGGCCTGCGCCTCGTCGCGGGTGACGACGCCCTGCCGCTCCAGCTCTTTGGCCCAGATCTCGCGGACGGTCGGGTGGGCGCGGATGGTCTCGTACATCCGCGGCTGGGTGTAGGCCGGCTCCTCGCCCTCGTTGTGGCCCCACCGGCGGTAGCCGATCAGATCGATCAGAAAATCCTCGCCGAACCGCTCACGATACGCGAAGGCCATGCGGGTGGCGGCGATGCAGGCCTCGGCGTCGTCCGCGTTCACGTGGACGATGGGAATCTCGAAGCCCTTCGCCAGGTCACTGGCGTACAGCGTCGAGCGCGAGTCGCGCGGGGTCGTCGTGAACCCAATCTGGTTGTTGGTGATGATGTGGATCGTGCCGCCCACCGAGTAGCCGGGCAGGCGCGACAGGTTCAGCGTCTCGGGCACGATGCCCTGGCCGGGGAAGGCGGCGTCGCCGTGGATGAGGATCGCGAGCGACGCCTCGGGGTTCTGGACGGGCGGGCCGGGTTGCTTGCGGTCCACCTGCGCGGCCCGCGCGCGGCCCACCACGACCGGGTCCACGAATTCCAGGTGGCTGGGGTTAGGGGTCAGCGTGATCGGCATCTCCTCAACGCCGTTGTCCGAGTAGTCCAGCCGCGCGCCCAAATGGTACTTGACGTCGCCCGAATACCCGTAGGAGCCGGTGCCCGAGACGGACGCGCTCTCGTCCTGCTTGGCCGACTGGAACTCTTGCAGGATGTTCGAATAGGGCTTGCCTAAAATATGGGCCAGCACGTTCAGGCGGCCCCGGTGGGCCATGCCCATGACGACCTCGTGGGTCTCGGAGACCGAGGCGTCGTGGATGATCTGGTCCAGCATCGGCACTAGGGCGTCCACGCCCTCGATGGAGAAGCGCTTGGCCCCGACGAACGTCTGGTGCAGGAACCGCTCCAGGCCCTCGACCTCGGAAAGGCGCTGCAAGACGCGGCGTTTCTGGTCCGGCTCGAATTCCCGGAAGAAACGGCGGCTTTCGGCGGCTTCGCGCAGCCACGCGCGCTCCTCGGGGTTCTGGACGTGCTCGTCCTCGTAGCCGATGGAGCCGCCGTAGGCCTGGCGCAGCTGGCCCAGGGCTTCCAAAGCGCTTTTCGCGCCCTCAACCAGCGGCCCGCCGACGACGGACGCGGGCAGGGCGGCCAGATCGTCTGTGGACAGCCCGTGCGCGGCGAGTTCGAGGTTGGGGTCGCCGGGCGGGTCGCCTCCCAGCGGGTCGAGGTGGGCCGTCAGGTGGCCCAACTCGCGGACCATTCGGGCCACGCGCGCGGCCCCGACGACCTTCATCACGTCAACACCCGTGGGACCGCTTGAGGCTGCCGGGGGCAGGGCGACCTCGGCAGCCGCTGGGGCAGGGGCGGAAGCGTCCGGCGTCCAGCCTTGGAACAGGACCCGGACATCGGGGGCGGCCGCTTCGGGGTCCTGGCGGTAGCGGTCGTACAGGTCAAGCACGTACCCGGCGTTGGGTCCGTAAAACTCTTCCAAATCGCTTGTCATAGATAAACCTTGTCTTTGGGGTCTTTTGGCGATGAGCCGTCATGACTATTGTACCCCAGGCGTCGCAAAAAAGCCCGGCCTTACGGTACGCGCAGGACGCTGTACACGACGCGGCTCTTGCGGCTGCCGACGGATTCGGTCACCATCTCCGTCAGCGGCGGGGGCAGCGGGGCGTGGCGCGGGTGTTTGATCACGACGCGGCGGCGGGCGACGCGCAGGGCCTCCTGTACGGAATGTGGGTCGAGCGGGGCGGGGTTGCCGAACACGAACAAGGGGCTGACCGAGGCCTCCGACCCGGACAGGCGCTCGGGGAAGAACGGGTCGAAATAGACGGCGTCGAACGCCGCCGGCTCGCAGGCGGCCAGATAAAGGCGGTAGTCCGCGCGGACGACCCGCACCCGGCGCATGGCCTCGGCCAGCACGGGGGACGACATCGGGAACGCTCGCAGGCCCACCCGAGTGACGGCGGCCAGGGCGGGTTCGCTTTCCAGGCCGACGACGACGCCCGCCGGGCCGACGGCGAGCGCGGCCAGGCTGGCTTCGGACGCAAAGCCCAATGTGCAGTCAAGCAGGCGGTCGCCCGCGCACAGGCCGGTTGCCTCTAAAAAATGGTCCGGCTGGCCGTGCAGGAAGGCCGAGCCGCGCACCAGGAACATGTTCGGGTGGAAGAAGTACGCGGCCCCGGTGTCCCCGTCGTGCAGGCGCAGGCGGCCCGCGCCGACCACCAGCAGCCTCGCCGCGCCGGTTGCGGCGAGCAGCGCGGGCAGGGCGCGCGCCAGCCGGGGGATGAAGGGGGCATCCATCTCGCCGGCCAGGGCGCGCGCCTGCCCCTCGGTCTCCGCCGTCGGCTTAACGGCGGTCGTGACGGCCAGCGGGGGGAGGGTCATGGTGGGTCACGAGGCGGCCCGCGCCGACACACGGAGTGCCGGCGAGGCGAGGAACGCGCCGGGCGCTTCCGTTATTTTTTCAGGTTGTAGAACGACTTCAGGCCGTGGAACGTGGCCGTGTCGCCCAGCGACTCCTCGATCCGCAGGAGCTGGTTGTACTTGGCGACCCGGTCGGTGCGGGCCGGGGCGCCGGTCTTGATCTGGCCGGCGTTGGTCGCCACCACGATGTCGGCGATGGTCGAATCCTCGGTCTCGCCCGAGCGGTGCGAGACCACGGCCGTGTAGCCGGCCTGCTTCGCCATCTCGATAGCCGCCAGCGTCTCGGTCAGAGTCCCGATCTGGTTGACCTTGATCAAGATCGAGTTCGCCGTGCCGGACGTGATGCCGCGCTCCAAAAACTTGGTGTTGGTGACGAACAGGTCGTCCCCGACGAGCTGCACCTTGTGGCCGACCCGCGCGGTCAGCTTGTGCCAGGTCTCCCAGTCGTCCTCGGCCAGGCCGTCTTCGAGCGAGATGATCGGGTACTTCTCGACCAGGTCCGCGTAGTAGTCCACCATCTCGTCGCCCGACAGCGAGCGGCCCTCGCCCTTCAGGACGTACCGCCCGCCCTCGTAGAACTCCGACGCGGCGGGGTCCATGGCGATCATGACCTGCTCGCCCGGCGTGTAGCCGGCCTTGGTGATGGCCTCCAGGATGACCCGGATGGCTTCTTCGTTCGAGGGCAGGTTGGGGGCGAATCCGCCCTCGTCGCCCACCGACGTCGCCAGGCCCCGCGCCTTCAGGACCCCCTTCAAGGCGTGGTAGACGTCGGTGCCCATCTGCAAGGCCTCGGCGAATGATTCCGCGCCGACGGGCATCGCCATGAACTCCTGCATGTCCACGTTCGAGTCGGCGTGCTTGCCGCCGTTCATGATGTTCATCATCGGCACGGGGAGCTGCCGCGCGGACGTGCCGCCGATGTAGCGGTACAGGGGCAGGCCCAGCCCGCGCGCGGCGGCCTTGGCGACGGCCAGCGACACGCCTAGGATGGCGTTCGCGCCCAGCTTGCCCTTGTTGTCCGAGCCGTCGAGCTGGATCATCATCTCGTCAATCGCCACCTGCTCGGTCGCGTCGAGGTCGATCAGCTCGGGCGCGATGCGCTCGTTGACGTTCTCGACCGCTTTCAACACGCCCTTGCCGCCGTAGACCTTCTTGTCGCCGTCGCGCAGCTCGGCCGCCTCATTGGCCCCCGTCGACGCGCCCGACGGGACGCTCGCCCGCCCCAGCGTCCCGTCTTCAAGGTAGACGTCCACCTCGACGGTGGGGTTGCCGCGCGAGTCCAAGATCTGCCGCGCCTGTACGTTCGTGATTGCCGTTGACATGCCGTGTGTTTCTCCCTGGTGCCGCCGCCTACCAGCGGTCGTTCCCGCGCCCTCTGTGAATGAAAATGATCTCGCTCACGCTGACGAAGACGAAAAAGCGTCCTCATTGTACCCCAGGCAGAGGTTTTCGCCGTGCCACCCCGCCCGAGTTTACGGTCAGTCGAAATCCGTCGGCCAATCCGGGTGATGAAAGTGGTCGAAGAAGCGCGCGATCTGCTCCGCCGTGACGCGCTCGACCGACAGAGGCGGGAGGGCGTCCGGCGCGAAAAAGTCCACGCCGTCGGTCTCGTCGCTGAGGGCGGGTTCGCCGCCGGTGATCTCGCACCGGAAGAACGCCTTGTAGACGTGGAATGCCATCGGGGGGTGGCCGTGGAGGCTGCGGTCGTACAGCGCCAGCAGCTTGACGGCTCGCGCCTCGTAGCCCGACTCTTCCCGAATCTCCCGCTCCACGGCGTGGCCCGGCGGGTCGCCGACGTCCGCCCAGCCGCCGGGCAGGGTCCACAGCCCGTCGGACCGCTCGCGGACCAGCAGCACCCGCCCGCCCCGGATGACGACGCCGCGCACATCGACTTTAGGCGTCGCATAGCCCTCTTCGGCCCGGAACAGGCCGGCGAGTTCCAGCGGATCAGCTCCGAGTGGGGCGGCCAGCATCTCGGCGGCGATCCCGCGCAGCTTCTCGTACCGCTCGCGGTCATAGGGGTCTGTGGCGTAGGTCAGGCCGGTCTGCGACAGTGCCTGTATTTTCTGCGCCCACTGGATAAGTGCCTCGTTCAAGACTTATCCCCTTTCAATGCCGCCCGCGCCTGGGCGGCGAAGGGGGAGCGCAGGGCGAGGGCGATCTGGGTTTCGATCAGGCCCTCGGGGATGCCCATGTCATAGCGTGTCCCTTGTACTTGGGTCAGCACATATAGCCCGCGCTCGGATAGCAACGCTTGAGCCGCTGTCAACTGTATCTCACTGCGCTGGCGGATGTCGTTGTCGATCAAGTGGCGCAGGCAGTCAAAGATCGCAGGCGTGAAGGCGTGGATGCCGAAGAAGCTGAGATACTGGCCGTCCGCTAGGCCGGGCGTTTGGAGGTTGGCCCGCGCGAACTCCACGGTGGGCTTTTCCGCCATCGCGCGGATGCCGTAGACTGTCGGCGAAGACTCTGCGAGCGGCAGGCCGGCGATGATGCCGTAGCGCGGGGCGTCTTGGGCGGCCACGGCGAAGACCGACGACACGGAGCAGCCGTGCGCGGTGCAGGCATCCATGACCTGCCGGGCGCAGCGGACGTCGGTGTCCGAGAAGTAGACGTGGTCGCCCAGGGTCAGCACGAACGGATCCTCCCCGGCCCACTCGCGCGCCTGGAAGACCGCGTGGCCGTAGCCGTCCTGCGTCTGCTGCACGGCGACGAAGACGCGCCCGGCACCTTCGGGGTCGGCGGCGAAGTGGGTGCGTATCGGTTCGGCGTTCGCCGCGTTGGCGACGACGCATATCTCCTCGACGCCGGACGCCCGCAGCTCTTCGGCGAGTATCTGGATGACCGGCTTGGCCTGTCCGTCCACGTCTACCAAGGGGAACAGCTCCTTCTGGACCGTGCGCGTGGCGGGGGCCAGCCGCGTCCCGCGCCCCGCCGCCGTGATCACGCCCTTGCGGATGCCACTCATGGCGTCGCGTCGCGCCAGAGGATGCGGACGTCCACGGCCCGCATCCCGGCCCGCCGGGCGGCCTCCATGCCGGGGTCGCCGTCCTCGTAGACGACGCAGTCGGCGGGAGCCACCCCCAGCCGCTCGGCGGCCAGCAGGAACAAGTCCGGCGCAGGCTTGCCGTGCGTCACGTCGTCCGCCGTCACGACCACGTCGAAGAGCGGCAGCAGGTGGGTGGTGGTCAGGGTCTGCGTGACGACGCGCCGGATGCCGCTCGATGCCACCGCCATCGGCACCTTGCCGTGGTAGGCGCGGGCGACATCGGCGACGGCCTTGATCTCCTCAATGGTGTGCAGCCTTTCAAGGTAGCGCCGCTCCTTGTCTTCCTCGGTCCGGGCGATGTCCAGCCCGTAGCCGAACTCGCGGTTCAGGTCGTCGATGATGGCGCGGTTGGGCCAGCCGCCCATGCGATAGAAATTTTCCTCGGTCAGATCGGCCCCGAACGACTGGAGCGAGGCGGCCCACGCTTTGAAGTGGCTCGGCATGGTGTCGGCGAGGGTGCCGTCACAGTCGAAGATCAGAGCCGTGAACGGTTCCGGCGGGGCGATGCGTGTGATGTCCATGATCGGTTGAGGGGTCCTAGTCGGTTGGGGGGTCCTATCGTCTTGTCTGGCCGTAATAGGCGTCCTTGCCGTGCTTCCGCAGAAAGTGCTTGTCTAATATGGACTGCGGCGTGGTCATGGCGGCGGGGTTGAGGGCCTCGGTCTGCTGGGCGAGCCGGGCGATCTCTTCGAGCACGACCGCGTTCTCGACGGCTTGGGCGGGCGTCTCCCCCCAGGCGAAGGGCGCATGGTAGGAGAGCAGTACGCCCGGCAGGTGCAGCGGGTCGAGGTGATTGTCGTGGAAATGCTCGGCGATCACCACGCCCGTGTTCCACTCATAGGCCTCGCGGATTTCCAGAGGCGTCAGCGGGCGGCAGAGCGGGACCGGGCCGTAGAACGTGTCGGCGTGGGTCGTGCCGTAGCAGGGGATCTCGCGGCAGGCCTGCGCCCAGCTCGTCGCGTGGCGGGAGTGCGTGTGGGCGATCCCGCCGATGGCCGGGAACCGCTGGTAGAGGCAGACGTGCGTCGGCGTGTCTGACGACGGGCGCAGGCGCTCGCCGGGCAGAGCCTCGCCCGTATCGAGCGAGACCAGCACGATGTCTTCGGGGCGCAGCGTGTCGTAAGGGACGCCGCTCGGCTTGATGGCGATCAGGCCGCGCTCGCGGTCCACGGCGCTGGCGTTGCCCCAGGTCAGCACGACCAGCCCGGCCTTGACCAGATCCAGGTTGGCGAGACAGACGGCCTCTTTGAGCGGATGAGTCGACAACTCAGACATCGCGTACCTCGTCCCGGATCGCCAGCAGACTCTTCATCACGTCCGAAAGGTCATCGCGCGTCCCCGGAACGCCGAAGGCGTCGTGGAGGCGTCGATAGAGCGCGTAGAGGCGGTCGTACACCCTGCGGCGGCCGGGGTCAGGCTCGAAGACGACCGGGTGTAGCCCGGTCATGGCGTCCATCGCGTCGAGGAACGAGGGATGGGCACCCGCCGCCACGGCCCCGGCGATGGCGGAGCCGAGGGCGGCGGTCTGGGCGGAGCGGGAAATAGAAATCGGGCGGCCCATGACATCGGCGTAGACCTGCATGATCAGCGGGTTCTTGACCGAAATGCCGCCGCAGTTGGTGATGCCCCTGACGGCCTGCCCGCCTTCCTCGAACCGCTCCATGATGACCCGCGCGCCGAAGGCCGTGGCCTCGATCCACGCCCGGTACATATCGGCGGGCGTGGTCTGCAAGGTCAGCCCCAGTATGGCACCCGTGAGGCGGGGGTCCACCAGGATCGTGCGGTTGCCGTTGTGCCAGTCCAGCGCGAGCAGCCCGCTCCCGCCGGGCAGAAGATGAGCCGCGCCCTGTGTTAAATCCTGGTGGCCGTGGCCGACGGGCTGGATCTCCTCGACGAACCAGTTGAAAATGTCGCCCACGGCGGACTGGCCCGCTTCCAGCCCGTAAAAGCCCGGCAGGATGGACTCGGGCACGATGCCGCACAGGCCGGGGATGTCCGCCAGAGGCTCGCCCAGCGGTGCGACCATCATGTCGCAGGTTGAGGTGCCGATGTTCTTGACCAGGATGTTGGGCCTGATGCCCGACCCGACGCCTCCCAGGTGGGCGTCGAACGCTCCAACGGAAACGGGGATGCCCTGGGGCAAGCCCGTTCGCTCCGCCCATTCCTGGCTCAGCGTCCCGGCGGGCTGGCCGATGTGGTACGCCCGGTCCGGGAGCGAGCGGCGCAGGCGCACCAGGCCGGGGTCCAGAGCGGCCAGAAATTCTTCGTCGGGGTAGCCGCCCCAGTCCGGGTGGAACAGGGCCTTGTGCCCCGCCGCGCAAATTCCGCGCTTCAAGCGGTCGGGGCGCGTCTCGCCCGCAAGCACGGCGGGCAGCCAGTCGGCGTGCTCGACCCAGGTATGGGCGGCCTCGAAGACGTCCGGGGCGGCGCGCAGGCAGCGCAGGGCTTTGGCCCAGTACCACTCGGAGCTATAAATGCCGCCGCACTTCGCCAGGTACTGTGGCCGGACTCGGGCGGCCAGCGCGGTGATCTCGGCGGCCTCGGCATGACCCGTGTGGTCCTTCCAGAGGTACACCAGGGCGGCCAGGCTGCCGTCAAAGCCCGCGTCAAAGGCCAGAGGTACGCCCTCGGCGTCCACGGGGATGGGCGTGGAGCCGGTCGTGTCCACGCCGATGCCGACGACCTGAGCGGGCGCAAAACCGGGCCGGGCCGATGCCGAACTCAGAACGCCCCTGATGACGGATTCCGCCCCGTCCAGATAGTCTTGCGGGTGCTGGCGGGCGACGTCGGGGTCGCGCACATCCGTGAGGATGCCGGCCTTGCCGTGGGGGTAGGGGAAGACGCTGGAGGCCAGCTCTTCCCCCGACTGCACATCCACGAGCAGGGCGCGCACGGAGCTTGTGCCGTAGTCGAGGCCGATGGCGTATTGAGGCACGGAAATGCTCCTGTTTACTCGAACTCGATCATGGCCTTGACGACCCCGTCGCGGTAGTCGGCGACCAGGTCAAAAGCCTCGGATGTCCGCGAGAACGGGAAGCGGTGTGTAACCATGACATCAACGTCGATCTCTTTGTGCGCGATCATGTCGATGGCGCGCTGGACGCAGTCGTTCTGGCGGCGGACGTTCTGGATGCGAATCTCTTTGCGCCGCAGCAGGTTGATGTCGAAGGACACGCGGTTGCGGTCGCCGGGAATGCCGACCAGCAGCAGCGTCCCGCCGGGTTTGAGCATCTCGACCCCCTGGTCCATCGCCTCCTGCGCGCCGCTGCACTCGAAGACGGCGTCCAGTAGTTCCGGCTCCCCGAGCTTGACCAGCCCGACCACGTCCTCTTTGTCCGGGTTGCCTGTCCAGTCGGCCCCGGCGCGGGAGGCCACGGCGAGCCGCGCGTCGATTAGATCGGTCACGTAGATGCGGCCCGCGCCTCCTGGCCGTGCCGGCAGCAGTATGCTCAGGCCGATGGGGCCGGCCCCCAGGATGCCGACGTCCGCGCCGGGCCGCAGACCGGCGAGGGTCAGGGCGTAGAGGCCGATGGACAGCGGCTCGACGAGGGCCGCCTCTTCAAACGTCATGCCGTCGGGGAGGGGGTAGCAGCTCCGCTCCGGCATGACCAGAAGCTCCGCGAGGCAACCCTCCACTTGCTGCGGGCAGCCTAAAAAAGTCAGGCTACGGCACGTGTGCGGACGGCCCGCGCGGCACTGGTCGCATCGGCCGCACGGACTGGCCGGGTCGAAGGCGATCCGGTCGCCCGGCTTGACGCGCGTGACCGCCGCGCCGACTCGCTCCACGACGCCCGCGCCCTCGTGGCCGACCGTCCACGGGTACTCGACCCTCTGGCTGCCGATGCCGCCCTCGGCGAAGTAGTGGACGTCCGACCCGCACACGCCGACGCGGGCCATCTTGATGAGAACGTCGGTATCGCGGGCGAGGATGGGCGCGGGCACGTCCCGCATTTCCATCCGGCGCGTCCCGGTGAGCTTCATGGCTTGCATCGTAGCTTGCATCGTAGCTTGCATCATAGTGATCGTAGCTTCCAGGCGGCGTCGCTCCAGCGCAGCTCTTGACGGAAGGCGAGCGGCCTGGTGTCTTCGTTGATCAAGACGGCCTCAACGCCGACGATCTCCGCCCAGTCGATCATCTGCTCCGCCGAAAGCGCGAGCGAGAAGCCCGTGTGGTGCGCGCCGCCCGCCAGTATCCAGGCCTCGGCGGCGGCACGCAGGGACGGCTGCGGCTTCCACAAGACGCGCGCCACGGGGAGGCTGGGCATGGGGTGCGGGGCGGGGGTGGCGTCCACCGCGTTGATGATCAGCCGGAAGCGGCCCCCCAGATCGATCAAAGAGGCGTTGATTGCAGGCCCGGATGCTCCGTCAAACACCAAACGGGCGGGGTCGGCCTTGCCGCCGATGCCCAGGGGATGAACCTCGACGCGGGGCTTGGCGGCGGCAATGGACGGGCAGATTTCGAGCATGTGCGAGCCGAGGACCAGCTCGTTGCCGGGTTCCAGGTGGTAGGTGTAGTCCTCCATGAACGACGTGCCCCCCGCCAGGCCGGAGGCCATCGTCTTCATCGTGCGGACCAGGGCCGCCGTCTTCCAGTCGCCCTCGCCGGCGAACCCGTAGCCGTCGCCCATCAGCCTCTGGGCGGCCAGACCCGGAAGCTGCGCCAGCCCGTGCAGGTCCTCGAACGTCGTGGTGAACGCGCCGAATCCGCCCTCGGTCAGAAAGGCGCGCAGGCCCAGCTCGATCCGCGCCTGCTCCCGGACGCGGTCGCGGGCCTGGCCCCCGGCGCGGATGTCCGGCGCGAAGTCGTAGGTCTCTTCATATTCGCCCATCAGCGTGTCGACTTCGGCGTCCGAGAAGCCGTCCATGCGGCTGACCAGGTCGCCGACGCCGTAGCCGCTGACGGACCAGCCCAGTTTGATCTGCGCCTCGACCTTGTCGCCCTCGGTCACGGCGACCTCGCGCATGTTGTCGCCGAACCGGGCGACTTTGAGGCTCTGCCCCGCCGAAGCCGCCACCGCCACGCGCGCCCAGCTTCCGACGTCGCGGCGCACGTCCGGGTCTTCCCAGTAGCCGGCGATGACCTTGCGGGCGATCCCCATGCGCGCGCCGATGAAGCCGTATTCCCGGTCCCCGTGGGCGGACTGGTTCAGGTTCATGAAGTCCATGTCGATGCCGCCCCAGGGGATGTCGCGGCTGAACTGGGTGTGCAGGTGCAGCAGGGGCTTTTGCAAGGAGGCCAGCCCGGCGATCCACATCTTGGCGGGCGAGAACGTGTGCATCCAGGTGATCAGCCCGGCGCAGGTGTCGTCGGCGTTCGCCTCGCGGCACAGCGCCCGGATAGCGTCCGGCGTGGTCAGCACGGGCTTGAACACGACGCGCACGGGTACTTCAGGGGCGGCCTCCAGCCCGGCCACGATCTGCCGGGAGTGCTCCGCCACCTGGCCCAGCGTCTCGGGTCCGTACAAATGCTGGCTCCCGGTGGCGAACCAGAGCACGTAGTCGCGGGGTGTAGTCATCGTAAATGTTTTCCCGATCTTAGATCAACCTGATGTGACGCGCGGCCAGTGTTCGGCGATATGTGCCAGGTCTTTGGCATCTTCGAGATAAGTTTCGACACAGCCGCAGTTCACACAGACGTACTGGTTCATCTTCCGTAGCGGCCCCAGAATGCCCTCTCCGGTGTGGAGGGCGATCTTCTCTTTCCCTTTGATGCCCGCCCCGGAGCGGACATCGCGCGAGCCGCACCTAGGGCACTGGCCTGTTCTCAATCTTGCTCCTGTTTCATGCCTTGCTCCTATCGATGCTCGGCGGGAATGCCGGGTCGCGCCGCAGTTTTTCGATCTGCCGCGCATGATAAGCCGTGTGCGTCCGCCCCAGTTCCAGCATCTGCCCTGCCGTGAGCGTTCCTAGTACGGGGTGCGAGTATCGCGGCTCGTCGCCCCGCAGAGGGTCCAGGGCGAGGCGCATCTCGGTGCGTATGCCCTCCCAGCGCGCCAGCAGGCCGGGCAACGGCACGTCCCCGCGCGGCTCGACGGCGGGTGACGGCAACGGCAGGACGGCGTCGCGCCGGAACGCGCTCAGGACCAGGGCACGTCGGGAAGCACGGGGCAGGATGCGGAACATCCGCGCCTCGGACTCGACCACCCCGGCATCCTTGGCGCGTCCGACAGTCTCGTCGCTCAACACCAGATGCTCGACGATCTGCCGGACGCTCCAAGTGTCGGCGTCCGGTGACCAGTTTAGCTGCGCGGCGTCCAGTGCCAGCGCACTGCCTCCGAGGGCCGCGCGCTGGCGCTCAATGCTGTCGAAGCGACCCTGGAGTTCTGGAAGCACGGTGTCTCTTTCTGGCCGGGCCGCCGTCAGCGTCCGGCGGTCGGGCGGCGGGCGGCGAGGGCGGCGTACAACTCGGCCAGGTCTTTCGCCGCCGGACGCGGGTGCCACGCGCCCCGCGTGCCGTCGAACAGCTTGGCCCCGTTGTAGGTGTCCGGGGCCGGGTAGCCCGCGCCGTGCCAGTAGTTCAGGCCGGCGAGGTAGGGCCGCGTCCGCAGCCAGGCGAGCTGTGGCCCGAGGACCGCCCGCTGCTGGACGTCCGAGACAAGCCCCTGGGTGCTGTAGCCGAACTCACCCAGGATCAGCGGCAGGCGGCGGACGCGCTCGATGCCCTCGACCTCGGCCTGGAACGCCGACAGGGCGGCGGCGGGCGCGATCTTCGGGTCCTGGCCGACGTAGCTGTCCGTGGTGACGCGGCCCATCCGTGCCAGCGTGTCCGGGTACAGCGTCATGGGGCGGGCGGCGATGTAGCCGTTGGTCGAGCGGACCGTGGTGATGACGCCCTTGACGCCCGCCTTCTGGAGCGCGCCCTGGGCGGTACGCGACGCCTGAAGGAAGAAGCGGTTGTACTCGTCGGTGGTCGCGTTGGGGGCGTCCTTCCAGGTCCACGAGCTGCCCTGCGGCGAGGTCCGCGCCCAGTACGGCCCGTTCTCCGGCTCGGGCAGCGGGTCCAAAATGTCGCCCGCCCGGTACAGGTCCGGGTGGGCGGCGACAAAGGCCGTCAGCCCGTGCAGATAGTCCGCCGGCGTCATGGTCGCGGGGACGCCGTAGCTGCCCTCCCAGGCGTTGAACGCGCAGCGGAACCAGACGTGTTTGCCCGTTTTTCGGACGGCCCGGACCCAGCGGGCCAGGTAGTCGGGGTAGTCATAGGGCGTGTCCACGGCGATGTGCGTGACGTGCAACGTGGCGGTCAGGCGGACATCCTGGTCCATCTGCGCGTCCCCCAGCGGGTTCGTCACCGTGTCCCGGCTCTCCTTCATGGTGTCCACACAGGTGATGGGGGCGGGACGCGGCGCGGCGGCGCGGGCGGCGGGCAGAGCGACCGCGAGCAGCAGGAGCAGGCTTGAGAGCATGTGCGTTCTTCGAGTCGCTACTTTTGACACGTTGCTACCCCTCGACAAATTGCGCCCGCCGCCGCCGGGATAGCCTAACGCTCGAGCCGACCGACGAATTCGCTGTATCGGTCAATCGGCCCCTTGAGCGGCGTGTTCCGCTCCGTCCACCGGAATGGCTTATAAAAGCGGAAGACAGGAGGGGGCGTCCTCCCGTGAGAGCGGTTCAAGATGAAGAAAACCGGGATCGGGCTGAGGGCGTAGAGCAGCATCGCGAGGGGGATCGTGGCCGCCACGATGGTAAGTGGGCTGATGGCCCGCCGCGTCCGCGCTTTTGGCTCGTCCTCTCTCATCTGCCGATCCTTCCCCATGCCGCGCCGCGAAAACAGCATCCGACACTGAGGCTCCGGCCCCCATTATACCAAACAAGACCGCCGGCGTCAAACCGGGGCGGCGTGGGAAAGCCCCGCTGCCTGGCAGCGGGGCTTCTCTTCCGTGTTCCTGGTCGGCCCTACTGGGCCGCGCCGGCGTACTGGTCCGCCGACTCGACCGTGCCGCCGTTGACGCCGTTCTGCGGGTTGGTGTTGACCTGGCCCGCGTAGGCGTTCGGGTTGCCGGCGTTGTAGTCCGGCAGGTACTGCTGGACCTGGTCGGCGGGGACCTGGACGCCCTGGGCGGGGGCCTTCAGCCAGTGGACCTGGTGGTTGGCATCCCGGTAATAGATCGCGCCCTTGTTCGGGCCTTTTTCTTCCTGGTAGAGCTGAGGCTTGCCGCCCGGAGCGCCGTTCGCGGCGGCGGCGTTGTTGGCCTTGTCCTTTTTGTAGATGTAGAACAGCAAGGCCGCGCCGGCCAGCAGGACGAGCTTCTGCTTGCCGCTCAGTCCGGGCTTGGCCGGGGCGGCATTGGTGTCGGCCATCGGTCCGGTGGGGGCGCTGTTGTCCGTCTGCTGGGCGTTGTTGCCCTTGTTGCCGCAGCCGGCCGTCATGGCGACGGCCGGCAAGGCCAGCGAGAAGGCCAGGGACACAGCGATCCATCGGGAGCGTGGTGCGCGCGTCATGTGCATGTCTCCTTCGTAAGTCGCTCGTCGGGGAGCGGCTTCGTGACCCCGTTGTACCCAAACAGGGGGGCGCACAATCACGCCGCCTATGTCGCTGTGGCCCGTGCTCGGGGCGGTCGGCGTGCCGATGGCGGCGTTGTTGAGCGTGACGCCAAGGGCCGCGCCGGGCTTGTCCACGCTCAGGCTGACCCGGCGCCGGTACCGGCCCGCGCGCGGCGCGCGGATCAGATAATCGAACTGTGACCCGGCCCCGATGAAGCGCACGTCCGGTCCGCGCGTCGTAGCCGGTCTTCGCCCGCGCCGACCGGGGCACCGGTGTCCGAGGCGCGCATCCAGAAGTCCTCCAGCGGCCACCCCTAGGCGTCGGCCCGCGCGCGGCCTTTGGTGTCGGCCAGCGCGTAGAACCCGCGCGACGTCTTGACCATGTCCACGAAGGCCTCATCACGGGACCAATCGATCTCGCCGTTCAGCCCCGCGCCGAGCGGCACGGCCGCCGGGGGAGGCGGCACCCGAGGCTGCGCGCCCGCGGCGGGGCCGCCCAAGGCGAGCGCAAAGCACAGGGCCAGGGAGGGGGCCAGCGAACCGAACAACAAACACGGTGGGTACACTATGGGCATGAACAGCCGGCCCTCCATTCCCTTTCCTCGCCCGACTTTGGACGCGCCTGTTTGCGTCGCCATCGTCATCTGCAATGAGATCATCGAAGACAAGCGCACCAGCAACAAGACGCTGGTCGGCTTGTTCAACTCGGTCGGCGTCTCGGCCCTGCCCGCCACGCACCCGCGCCTGTTCCTGCTGGCCTCGCTGACCAACGTACACGGCGAGCTGCCCGTGTCCTTCAGTGTCCGAAGCCATTCCGGGCGCGAACTGCTGCGCGTCGAGGGTTCGGCGAACAGCGGGGGCGACCCTCTGGCCGTCGTTGACCTTGTGCTGGAGGTCCTGGGCCTGACGGTCCACGAGGAGGGCGTTCACTTCGTGGACGTGCTTTCCGGCGACAGCCTGCTGGGCAGCCGCCGGTTCACGGTGACGCGGCAGGGGGGCTAGGAGGCCTCTGTCCCTCGATGGCCGCCCGCTTCGTCTGGATCGCCTTGAGCCGGGCGGCGTCGAATTTGGGCTGGCGGTCGAACGTGTAGATGCCGTTCAGCTCGGGGTGGACATCGGTGAGCTGGGTGTAGCAGTAGCCGAACATGCACGGGTTGTCCAACAGGACGCCGCAGACGGCCTCGAACCGCGTGTAGAAGTCTTCCAAAGATGCCGGCCCGCCGCCATAGCCCCAGGACGTGTCGGCCAGCTTCTGCTCGGACTCGACCACCCACTTGAAGCCGCCGAACTCGCTGACGAAGTAGGGCTGGCCCTCGTAGGGGACCGACCACTTGGTGCCGTCGTTGGCGAAGACTTTACCCTCGGCCATGTCGGCGTGGCGCTTCTGGAAGTTCGCAAGGCCCGGCGCGAACTCCGCCTCGCTGATGTAGTCGTGCGCGTCGTAGATGTCCGCGCCGCGGACGCGGTGCGCGTAGCCGGACGTGTCCAGGACGGGCCGCGACGTGTCCATGGCCTTGGTCGCCAGGTACATCCCGCGCGTCACGTCGTCAAGCGGCGTGATGCCGTCGCCGATCTCCTGCCAGGTCTCGTTGAGCGGGCACCAGCCGACGATGCTGGGGTGCGAGTAGTCCCGCTCCAGCGCTTCGAGCCACTGCGTGATGTAGGCGGCGTCCATGCGCTGGTGGTCGGTGTTCGGCCCCAAATTGCCGCACCCCCAGTCGCCGAACTCGCCCCAGACGAGGTAGCCCAGGCGGTCGGCGTGGTACAAGAACCGTTCCTCGAAGACCTTCTGGTGCAGGCGCGCGCCGTTGAAGCCGACGTCCTGGCTCCTCTGGATGTCGGCGATCAGGGCGTCGTCGGTCGGCGCGGTCATCACGCCGTCGGGGTAGTAGCCCTGGTCCAGCACGAGCCGCTGGAAGACCGCCTCACCGTTGATCTTGACGATCTGCCCGTCAATCGCCACCGAGCGCAGCCCGGCGTAGCTCGATGCCCGGTCCACGACACTGCCCCCCGCGTCGCGCAGCTCGATGTCGATGTCGTACAGGTGCGGGTCGGCGGGGGACCAGAGTCGCCGACGGTGTTCGGGAATCGACAGCGTCAGGCGCGGGGCCAGGTCTAAATGAGCGGCGACCGAGGCTTGGGCCACTTCGCCCTCTGCATCTTTGAGCGCCGCGTGGAGTGTGAAGCCCGGTCGGTTGCCCGTCAGCGGCAGCTCCAGGTGGAACGCGCCGCTCGCAACATCCGGCGTGATCCGGGGCCGCATCAGGGCCGTCTCGGGGACGGGTTCGAGCCAGACCGTCTGCCAGATGCCGGTCGTGCGGGTGTAGTGGCAGCCGTGCGCGGCGTACTTCTGGGACTGCTTGCCGCGCGCCTGCGGGCCGCGCCAGTCGTCGCGCGCCCGCACGGTGATCGTGACCGTGTCGCCGCCCGAAACGCCGTGCAGCGGGACCGAAAACGGGGTGAACCCGCCCCGGTGCCGCATGGCCTCCACGCCGTTGACCCAGACGGTGGTGTCATAGTCCACGGCCCCAAAGTGCAGCAGTATCTTTTTGCCGGCCCACGCGGACGGCACCTGCACGGTCTTCCGATACCAGACGGCCAGCATGAAATCCACATGGCCGACGCCGGAGAGCGCCGACTCGGGGCAGAAAGGGACGGTGATGGTGTCTTGGAGGTGAGAGCTGACCAGGTTGCGGGCCTGCCCGCTGTCGCCGGGGTCGGTCTCGAATTCCCACACGCCGTTCAGGCACAGCCAGTCGGGGCGGACGAACTGCGGGCGGGGGTACTCGGGGCGGGGGATGTTCACGCGGGCTTCTCCTTCGGTCTCCGTCTTCGCGCCTCGGCGGCGCTCGCGCTATGATACTTCCTGCCGCCCACGATGTCAACCGCCCCCCTATCCTCCCGTCTACGCGCCGCGTGGTGTATAATGGGCAAGAACATCGGGAGAGCATTCCAGAGGCCCCCCGCCCCGACTCTGGGGAGCTGGAGAAGAACGGCAAAGACGGTAGAAAGCCCTGCATGAGCAAGCCCGCGCCGCACTGGACGCGATGCAAAGCGAGATGCAGGGCTACTTTGACGACCGTTCGGAAGCATGGCAGGAAGGCGAAAAGGGCAAAGCGTTTCAGGAGATACTTGACCGGGTGGACGAAGCCCGCAGCGCCGTTGACGATCTCGCGCTTGAATAACCGCAGCTTGGTTTCCGCTATGCTTCAACCAGGCACGGCCAAATCGCTGCCCGTTACGGAAAAGCCCGATTGTTCGATAACGCTCCGAAGTTTGGTCACGCCGACCCGCTTGGCATCATAGCGCACGACCGCCCGCTTTGAGGCAAAATCTATGCTTGCCTCGTAAACCCCCGGCGTATTTTTCAGCGCCTTTGCGATGGAGAGGGTACATTCGGCGCACGTCAGGTTGCCGACCGTGAAGGCGACTTCCTGCGACGGCAACGACTCGGCCACCATCGGCGCTTTGGACTCGGCGCGGCTTACGGCATAGGCGGCAAGATTGGGGTAGGCCAGAGCGCCCACCGTGAACACCGCCACCACCCACAAAAGCGTCTTGTTGAAGCGCTTTGCGCGGGCGGTTTTTTGTGTCGTATCGCACTCGGTTTTGCAGCCGGATTGTTGCGGGCGATAAGTGAAATAGAAACCCCCGGCCAGAAGCAGCAGGGTCAGGCCGACGAGGTAAGGCCGATAGGGAGCCAGAGCCGCGCCGAGGCCCAGAGTTCCCGCGCTTGCCGCGCCGAGGATGAGCGGCAGGATGCAGCAGGACGAGGCCGCGACCGCCGCCAGCAGTCCACCGAGAAGCGGCAGAAAACCTTTGTTGTTCATGCGGCGCGCCCTGCTTCCGATTGCATAGGCGGGCAAGGTGCATCGCCATAAGAGCAGAACACGCAGCAGTCACCCGGCTTAGGTTTTAGACGTTCACCGCAGCCCTTGCAGGTATAGAACCAGGCGCAGGCATCTTCCGGCATCTGTTCGCGGCTTTGGAATCCACAGGCGGGGCAAGTAATCGTAGACGAGAGAGTCGGCGTTTTAGTCATGGCGTTTTATCTTTCCGGGACTTCAACGTGATTGTACCATAGTTGCCATTATGGAAAATGTTTCAGAGTAACGGCCAAGCATTGAGAAGCAGCCGAGGCCGATCTACCCGCAGCCACCCCGCTTGACTTGAAACCGCCAGTATTCGCAGCCACCAAAAACCGCCCCCGCCAGCTTGTTTTACTTGCTATCAGTGCAGGTGTTCCAGCATGACGGCCAGCCGCACGACCCCGACCGGCAACCATGACGGTAGCGCCGGTTTGAGCAGCGCGGCCAGCACCACGACAAGGCCGAGGATAAACAGCCCATCAAGAGGAGCCGCGCCGCCGCCCGTAGAGGCGACCATAGGGCCGATAGACCGGACGAAGGGAAGGACGCCGCAGCGACCACCAGACCCGACGCCGCCACGGAGAGGCCAGCACGTCACCGGTAGCGGCCAGCACCGCCCTTTGAGCCGTCGCCATGTCGCAGCGGAACAGTTCCGAGGCCAGGAGGCGGCAGCGATCTAGGAGCAAATGGGCCGCAGCTTCGACGGCCACGCAATCCGAGACGGTATGACGGGAGGAGACCGTGAAGGGGTAGACTGTGCCATACTCGTGTAGCAGTTCCGTTGACCGGGCGAGCGTGTCGCGCGTCGTTTGCCCGATCTTGATGACACCGGGCAGGCCGGGGTTTGTCAGAACATAGACCCAACCGGGAGGCACTACCAGAGCCGCCGGCAAAGCCGTTCGTGTCGAGTCACGCCACCACACTAATCATGGACATTCCACAGATACAATATGAGCCGCTGGTCCGGGCCGCGCTGGATGAAGACATCGGGCCGGGGGACATCACGACGACGCTGTGCATCCCCGAAGGGACGCACGCGACGGCGACCGTGCTGGCGAAGCAGCCGGGGACAATCGCAGGGCTGGCATTGGGGGAGCTGGCGTTCAAGCTGCTGGACCCGGACGCGGTCTGGACGCCCCTGGTCCAAGACGGCGACCGGGTGGGGGAGGGGCGGACGCCGCTCGCTCGGGTCGAAGGGGACGCCCGCGCGCTGCTGACGGCGGAGCGGGTCGCGCTGAACTTCATGCAGCGGCTTTCGGGCGTGGCGACGCTGACGGCGCAGTTTGTCGCATTGACGGCGGGGACGCGGGCGCGGGTGGTGGACACGCGCAAGACGACGCCGGGCCTGCGGATGCTGGAAAAGTATGCGGTGCGGATGGGCGGCGGGTTCAACCACCGGCTCGGGCTGTACGACTGCGTTTTGATCAAGGATAATCACATCCGGGCGGCGGGCGGCATCGGAGCCGCCGTGGGCCGGGCGCGCGCCCACGTCCCGCACACCATGAAGGTCGAGGTCGAGGCGTCCACACTCGCGCAGGTGGACGAGGCGCTCGAAGCGGGCGCGGACATCATCCTGCTGGACAACATGGAGATGGAGACGATGCGCCGGGCGGTCCAGACCATCGGCGGGCGGGCGATCTCAGAAGCCTCGGGGGGGCTGACGCTGGACCGCGTGGCCGCCGTCGCGGCGACGGGGGTGGACGTCCTGAGTGTCGGGGCGCTGACCCACTCGGCACCGTCCCTGGACATCTCGTTGGACTTCGCCGGATGACCATCTTCGGCTCGCCCCGCCGGCACCTCGAAGAATGCGGCTCGACCAACGACCTGGCCCGTGACTGGGCGCAGGACGCGGGCGGCCCGGCCCCGTCGGGGGCGCTGGTCACGGCGGGGTACCAGACGCGGGGCCGGGGGCAGCGCGGACGGCAGTGGCAGGCGGGGCCGGGGCAGAGCGCCCTGATGTCGTTCGTGTACCGCCTGCCGCCCCGGTCGAACGCCCACGAGCTGGGCCTGCTGACGGCGCTGGCCGTCGCCGAGGCATTGGGATCGCTGGATGCTCGGCTGGACGCGCGGCTCAAGTGGCCCAACGACGTGCTGATGGACGGGCGCAAGGTCGCGGGGGTGCTGGTGGAGGTCGTGGGCGCGGATGCCGTCGGTTTCGCCGTGCTGGGCATCGGCGTCAACGCCAACCAGGAAGAATTCGCCGGGGCGGAGGGTTTCGTGTACCCGCCGACCTCGCTGCGGCTGGCGGCGGGGCGGGCGTGGGACATCGAAACCGTCGTCGACGCCGTCGCCCGAAGCCTGATGCTGTGGGAGGAACGGTGGCAGCGGGACGGCTTCGGGCCGGTTTTGGACGCCTGCCGCGCCCGCCTGGCGGTCGGCGCGACGCTGCGGCGGGGGGGACATCCGGCCGCCCTGGTCGGCCTGGGCACTCAGGGGCAGGCCCGCGTCCGGCGGACGGACGGAACTTTCGCCGAATGGGCTACGGTAGACGAAGGACGCCCAACGCCGGAAACGCCCGCCGCTGGGGTATCATAGACGGGCGTTCGCGCATGCCCCATCAAAGGTTAAGATCGTATGCTGAAATCTCGCTGGCTGAGTACCTTCACCGTCATCGGCGTCGTGCTGATCGTGCTGGGCATCGTCGGGCTGGTCCTGGGGCCGCGCTTCATCTACGATCCGGGACAGCCCGTGACCGGCAAGGAACCCTGGTGCTACCTCGCCATCGGCGTGCTGATGGTGCTGAACGGGATGCTGACGCCCCCGCCTGTCGAACCCAATGCGCCGCCCGCCGTCGGCGGGAACGGTCGGCACCCTGCTTCTCGTGCCTCGGGAGGCCGCGCGGTTGCGGCTTCGACGACTGACAAGAGCGAGTAAGTGCCGCCACACGCGCCCGAACATCAACGAGACCGACACACAAAGGTTGTTAGAGATCATGTTATCGCAAGTGATACGCTGTACCGATTGCGGGACCGTCTTCAAAGGCGTCCCGTCCTGGCTTTCCACGGCGAAAGTCAAGTTTAGCTGCACCAACTGCCCCAAGCGGCCCTCGCGCATCGCTCGCTTCGACCCGCCCGCTGCCCCGAGTGCCGCCCTGCTGGCCGAGCCGGACGCCGACCTGGACGCCGTGGAGATAGATGACGCGGACGAGGAAGCCGACCTGGACATGGATGCCGTCGAACTCGACGCCGTTCACGAGGACAAGGAGCCGGACGAGAAAGACCATTAGCCTCTCCCCAGAGGGCTGAATGCAGACGAAAGCGCCCCGCCACCACAGTGAATGTGGTCCGGCGGGGCGCTTTCGTGTTGTGGGCGGGGAGACCTTATCCTCGTTCCTTTTCCTTTCGCAAGGAGAGGGTGGCGCGCAGGGCCGGGTGAGGTTCCTCTAATCCAGCGCCTCCGGCTCGCGGGCGGTGTCTGCGGCGGGACCCGGCTCCGCGCCCGGCGCGCGCCCGCCGCCGCGCGTCCCCTGCGGGCCGCCGCTGTCGCGCGGCCTGTTCTGGTCGTCCCCGTTCCTGTCCCCCCGGCCTGCGCCGTCACGGCCGGCGACGTCCCTGTCCGTGCCGCCGTAGGCCAGGGCCTCGGCGGGGATGCTGCGGTGCCAGACGACCCGGCCCAGCCAGTTGGCGAAGTCGTCGAACAGCAGGTAGACGCTGGGGATGACCAGCAGGGTCAGGAACGTCGAGACGATGACGCCGCCGACGACCGTGATGCCCAGCGGCTGCCGGAAGCCTGCGCCGCGGCCCAGGGCCGCCGCCGTGGGCAGGGTCGCGAAGACGATGGCGAACGACGTCATCAGGACAGGGCGCAGCCGCGTCGGGGCAGCCTCAAGGATGGCATCCAGCCGCTTGTAGCCCCGCGCGCGCAGCGTGTTGGTGTAGTCCACCATCAGGATCGCGTTCTTAGTGGCGATGCCGTTGAGCATGATGACGCCGATGGCGGTGATCAGCGAGAACGGCGTCCCCGTCAGGAGCAGGGCGGCCAGCGCGCCGACCAGGGCCTGCGGCAGCGTCAGCATGACCGACAGCGGGTAGAGCATGTTGTTGAACAAGGCCGCCATCAGCATATACGAAAGGATGATCCCGAGCAAGACCGCCTGGATCAGGTACGGGAACTCGTCCGCGCTGGTCTGCGCCTCGCCGCCCCAGGTGTAGGACACCTGGCCGAGCTTGCCCGCGTCGGCCATCGCCTTGAGCTGCGGGTCGATCTTGAAGCGGACGTTGTTGATCTGGGTGCCGGGCGCGAGGAACGACGTCACGGACACCTGGCGCAGCCGGTTCAGCCGGTCCACGCGCGTCGGCCCCGCGCCGATCCCGATGTTGGCGACGTCGCCCAGGCGGACCGGGCTGCCGTTCTGGTAGCCCACGGGGATGTCCCCCACGGTATAGATGCTGTTGCGGTTGCCGTCGGCCAGGATGACGTTGATGTTGTACTGGTTGCTGTCCTGGGGGTCGCGGTACTGGGCCGTGATGTTGCCCTGCAAGGCCGCGGATACGGTCGTGGCGACGTCGGAGACGTTCAGCGCATACTGGGCGGCGCGGACGCGGTCCAGCCGAATCTGCACCTCGGGCTGGCTGGCCTTGAAAGACAGATCCGAGCCGTAGGTGCCCGGCGTCTTGTCCACGACGCCCTTGACCAGGGCGGCGGCCTTGAGGAGCTGTGTGAAGTCCGTCCCGACCATGCTGATTGTCAGCGGGGCACCGCCGCCGCCGAAGCCGTTGACCTCGTTGGCCTGGATCTTCAGGCTGCTGCCCGAGCCGGGCACTGTCTTGACCAGGGCGCGGATCTTCTTGGCGACGTCGGAATCGGCCTCGTCGCGCAGCCGGTTCTCGCCGGTGTGCTTGTTCCAGAACTCCATCTTGTCCAGGGGCGCGGCCTTGTCGTAGAGCGAGACCAGGATCTGCGCGTACTGCGTGCCCGTGTTGCCCGACCCCGGCCCGCCCGAGGCGTCGCGGCCCACCGACGTCTGCAAATACTCCACATCGTTGGTCAGGGATTTGTCCGCCCGGATGCGCCGCTCGATCCCGTCCGTGATGCTCTTGGTCACCGGCAGGGCCGTGCCCGCCGGGGCCTGCACCGTCACCGACACCTGGTTCTGGTCCTGCCCCGGCGCGAACCGGAAGCCCAGGGGCTTGCCCAGGTAGCCGCCGACGAGCGCCACGGCGAACGTCGCGGCGATGGCGAGAGCCGTCACCACGAGCGCCTCGCGTGAGATGCGGGCGCGCAGAGGCAGAGGCAGATCAGACAAAACGCAAACGTCAGCGCCGCGCCGACCGCGCCGGGCCGCAAGAAGTGCGGCGACGGGGCGCTGAACCCTGTTCACAAGGAACGAGGCCACGACCTTCCAGAAGGCGATGCTCAGTCCAAGTACGAGGATGATCTCACCCAGCCTAACTGCGGTCGTCAGCGCCTTGGCCCCCAGGCCGGAGGACCCGAGAAAGACGAACATCAGAACAAGCAACAGGTTACCGCCGACCACGACCGTCCACGGGCGGCGCAGGAACACCCGCAGGAGGTTCCGGTAGAAGCCCTCGAACTTGTGGTAGCCCCGGTTGAACCAGCCCGCGAAGCCGCGCTGGCCCGCCCCGTTGCTTTCCAGGGACTGGCCCTTCTGGAACCAGCGCGAGGCCAGCATCGGGGTCAGGGTGAACGAGACGAACAGCGAGATCAGGACGGCGACGGAGATGGAGACGCCGAACGAGCGGAAGAACTCGCCGATGACGCCGCTCATGAACGCGATGGGCACGAACACGACCAGGTCCACGGCGGTCAGGGTCAGGGCCGCCAGGCCGATCTCGCTCCGGCCCGTGATGGCCGCCTCGCGCGGCTCCTGGCCCAGGGCGAGGTGGCGCGAGATGTTCTCGATGACGACGATGGAGTCGTCGATCAGAATCCCGATGGCGAGCGACAGGCCCAGCAGCGTCAGCGAGTTCAGCGTGAAGCCGAAGGCGGCGATGGGCAGGAACGTCGCGATGATGCACGTCGGGATGGCGATGGCGACGATCACTGTGGCCCGCAGGTTGTGCAGGAAGAGATAGACGATCAGCACGGCCAGCAGTGCGCCCAGGAACAGCGAGATGACCACGTCCTTGAGGTTGTCCCGGACGTTCTTCGAGTCGTCGCGCGTGACCACGAACGAGACGTCGGCGGGGATGAACTTCGTGACCGCCTTGAGCTGCTCGCGGACGCCGTCGGTGGCCTTGAGCGTGTTGCCGTCGCTGGTCTTCTGAATCGCCAGCGTCACCGAGTCCAGCCCGTCCAGGGTGCTCTCCTGTGTCCGCTGCACCGTCGTGTCCGTCACGTCCGCGATGTCGGCCAGCCGCACGACGCGGGCGGCCTGCGGGGCCGCCGCCCCGCCGCCGCCCGCCCCGCCTGTGGGTGCCGTCGCCGTCGCCCCGCCGCCGCTGGGGAGAGAGATTCTCAGGTCTTTCAGCTCGTTCACCGTCGTGAACTCGCCCAGGAACCGGATCGAGGCGTACTGGGTGCTGGTCTGGATGTAGCCCGCTGAGACGTTCTGGTTGGCGTTGTTGATCGCCTGGGCGACCTGGCCGATGGTGACGCCGTAGGCGGCCAGCCGGTCCGAGCGGACGGCGACGCGGATCTCGCGCTGGTCGCCGCCGAAGACGTTGACGGCCGAAACGTCCGGGGCCTGCTGGAGCCGCTCCGAGACCACGTTGTCGGCCAGGACGCGCAGCTCGCGCGGGCTGCGGTTGCCCTTCATGGCGATGTACATGATGGGCTGCGAGGAGTTGTCCTGCTTGGCGACGCTGGGGCTGTCGGCGTTGATGGGCAGCTTCTTGCGGACCGCGTCCACCTTCTGCCGCACCTCGGCGGAGGCCGTGTCCAGGTTGGTGCCGAAGTAGAACGTGCAGCGGACGACCGAGACGCCGGACTGCGAGGTCGAGTCGATCTGCTTCAGGCCGGAAACGCCGCTGATCGAGTCCTCGATGGGCTTGGTGATCAGCGTCTCCATCTCCTGCGGGTTGGTGCCCGCATAGGTGGTGTTGATGGAGACGACCGGGAAGTCCACCTTCGGGTTCAGCTCGGCGGGCAGCCGCAAGTAGCTGACGACGCCCAGCACGAGGAACGCCGCCACAATCATCAGAATCGCGATCGGCCGATTGATCGCCAGTCGTGTCACGCCCATGGTTTGCTGCTCTCTAGAGTGTCGGAACCTCTCGCTGACAGGTGCCCTGGAAGGCCCTATCAGGGAGGGGAATTTGCCGCCGGGAGGGGTTCTTCGTTACGGCATCGCCTGCGCCGTCCGCCGGCCATGGCCGCCGCCCGGCCCGCCGACCGGGTCGCCGTTGGCGTCCACCAGTGTCAGTTTATCGCCCGCCTTCAGCCCCTGCTGGCCCACGATGACGATGGTGTCGCCAGCCTTCAGCCCGCCGGTGATCTGGGCCTGCTGCTGGTTCTGGATGCCGACTTTGACGGCGCGGGGCTGGGCCGTGCCGTGCGGGCCGACCAGGACCACCTGCTGCGCCGACGTCTGTGTGCCCGCCGCGATGGTCTCGTTGCTGCTCGTGTTGGGCTGGAAGCCCTGCGTGGAGGCCAGGGGGACCAGAGCCGTGGCCGGGACCAGGGGGACGTTGCGGGCGACGCGCGTGACGATCGATCCGCGCGCGAACATGCCGGGCCGAAGCTCGTTGGAGGGGTTCGAGACCGTGACGCGCAGCGAGAACTGGCGGTCGGCGGCGCTGGCGGCGGGGTAGACGGCGCTGACCTTGCCCGTATAAGACTTGCCCGGCAGGGCGTCCACCTGGACCGAGACGGGCTGGCCGACGTGCGCGCCCACGAAGTCGGTCTCGGAGATCGTCGGCTCGTAATACACTGTGCCCAGGCCGACGATGCGGACGAGGTTGGTGCCGGGCGAGGCGACCTGGCCCGGCTCGACCTCGCGGGCGGCGACGATGCCGTCGATGGGCGAGCGGATGAAGGCGTTGGCGACCTGCTGCTGGTTGAACGCCAGGGTCGCCTGCGAGGTCTGCACGGCGGCCCGCGCCTGGCGCACGGCGGCCTGGGCGGCCACGATGTCGTCGCGGCGCACCTGGACCTGCTGCTGGTTGGCGACGGCGTTGGCGAGGTTCGCCTGCTGCTGCTGGAGCTGGGCCAGCGAGGCGGCGACGTCCTCAACCTGGGCACCCGCCTGGGTCAGCGACAGCGACTGCTGCGCGTTCTGGTAGGTCTGAACCTGCACGGCGTAGTTGGTCTGGGCCGTGTCCAAATCGGCCTTGGCAATGGCCCCCTGGGAGAACAGGTTTTTGTTGCGGGTGAGGATCGTCTGGGCGTTGTCTAAATTGGCTTTCGCCAGGAGGACCTGGCTGCGGCCCTGGAGGATCTGCTGCGGGCGGCTGCCGCCCTTGACCTTCCGGTAGTTCTGGTTCGCCGCCGAGACCTGGGCGCGGGCCTGGGCGACGGCCTGCCTCGCGGTCTGGATTTGGAGCGCGTAGTTGGTCTGCGCCTGGGACAGCTTGGCGACGTTGGAAGCGACGTTGGCCTGGGCCTGGGCGATGTTGGCCTGGGCCTGCCGGACGTTGGCTTGGAGGTCGGTCGTGTCCTGCTGGACGACGATCTGGCCGGCCCGGACCGTCTGACCCTCGCGGTAGTTGACCGCCAGGACCCGGCCCGCCGCGCGGGCCGAGAGCTGCACGTCAGCCAGCGCCTGGATGTTGCCCGTCACGGGTACCGAAGACGCGATGGTCCCGGCCTGCACCGTCGCCACCTGGACCGGGACGCTGCCGCCGGGGTCGCCGACGCCGGGCTTGTGCCCTTTCGCCTGGGCCGCGTCCTTGTTGCGCCCGCCGCAGCCGGCCCCCGCCAGCGTCCCGATGAGGAAGATGCCCGCCGCCGCCAGCGCGGCCCGACTGCGTCGTGTGTTCATGTGTTTCAGCACTTCTTCTAGCGCCCCCCGATGGCGCGCGTGAGCTGCGCGAGCGATGTCTGGTAGTCGTACTGCGCGTTGAGCAGGTTCGACTGCGCCTGCGCGAGCTGCGCCTGAGCGTTGACGACGTCGAGGATCGTCCCGATCCCGTTCTGGTAGCGGACGCCAGCCAGGCGGCTGGCCTCCGCGGCCGTCCGCGCTCCCAGCCCCGCCGAAGCGGTACGCGCCTGCGCGTCGCTGATGTTGGACAGCGCCTGGCGCACCTCGACGGAGACGTTCTCGCGGAGCTGGCCGCGCGTGACGAGCTGGGCGCGCAGGTCCGACTGGGCTTCTTTGACCTTGGCCCGCGTACTGCCGCCGTCGTACAGGGGGATGCCCAGCACGGCGGAAAGGCTAACCGTGCTATGCGAGCCGGAGGAAACGTAGCCGTTGTAGTTGCCGCCGGCGACCAGGCTGAGCGAGGGCAGCAGACCCGCCCCGGCGAGCTTGATCAGCTTCTGGGCAATGGACACGTTGTTGTCGGCCTGGCGCACCTCGGGCCGGTAGGCGTAGGCGGTCAGCGTCAGCCGCTGCTTGTCGAACGCCTGGTCCAGCGGCGGCAGGGCCGGCTCGCGCAGGACGACCGGGTCGTCCGGGCCGATGCCGAGCAGGTTGTTGAGGTTGACCAGGGCCAGGGCCAGCGTGTTGCTGGCCGAGCTGAGCTGCTGCTGGGCGTTGGCAAGCGTGGTCTGGGCGGTCAAGAGGTCGTACTCTGCCGACGCGCCCGCCGTGACGCGCGCCTGTGTGACCCGGACGCTCTCCTGGTCCGCAGCCACCTGCTGCCGGTAGACGACGACCTGGGCCTGGTCGCGCAGGATGTTGAAATACTGGTCTTTGACCGACAGCGCGGTCTCGTTCTGCACACGGTCCATGTCGATGGCGTAGAAGTCGCGCGTGATGCGCTCGACGTCGCGCGCGGCAGGAACCAGCCGGAAGATGTCCAATCCCTGGGTGACGCTCACCCGTGCGCTGTAGTTGTTGTTGTGCCCGCCGCTGCCGGTGTTGAACGAGCCGTTCCCCGGCAGCTGCCCCGTGCCGGTTCCCGTCCCCGTCCCCGTGGTGTCGCGGGCAACGATGGGGCCGGTCGTGCGCGCCGGAGGCGTTCCGCCCCCGGTAGCGGCGGCGAACTGCTGCGCGATGGCGGGCAGGTCGGTGCTCGCGTCGGAGCGTAAATGGGGGGCAGCCCCCGTACCGGCGGTCGGCCCGGTCGTGCCGAACGTGCCCCCCGTCCCGGTGGAATCGGTCCCCCCGGTGCCGCCTGTTCCCGTGCCCGCCGTGCCCGCTGTGCCCGTGCCCGCCGTCCCACCGGACCCCAGGGTGGCGTTGGTGGGAACCGTGTTGGTCGTACCAGCACCCGCGCCCGTCCCCCCCCCGGTCGTCGTGCCGCTCCCCGAAGTCGAGGTGGAGCCGGCACCGGTGGCCGTCCCGCCGCCGCCGCTGCCGACGACCGCCCCCGCATTGCCGCCTCCTGTGTCGATGACCACTGGGATCTGGCCGCCGCCGGGCAGGACCCCGGTGCCGTTGCTGCCGCCCGCCGCCGTCCCGAAAGTTTTGTTGCTTGAGTACGTGTCCACGAGGTCCAGGCGGATCTGCGGCAGCCCCTGCGCGTCGGCCTCGTTGATGAGCTGCTGCGCCCGGACGAGCTTCTCGCGGGACAGCACGACCGCAGAGTTGCTGCCCAGTGCGATGGCCAGGACCTGGTCCAGAGTCAGGATGCGCGTGCCGGGGGCGAGCGGGGCCGTGGTCACCGCCGTACCCGGCCTGGGGATGATCGGGGGGGCGGCCGTGACGGCGGGCGGCGTGGCGACAGCGGGCGCAGCCGCATTCGGCGGGGCCATGGGTACCAGCGGGGCCGGCGACTGCGCCTCGGCCCGTGCGGCGGCCACGGACAGCAGGCCGAGGGCCGTGAGCGCGGTCCGAAATCGCCTGTCTGGATGCTCTCGTTTCAAGAAGCCGCTTCCTCCGCTTTGCCGTCCTGGGTGTCGTCCTGAATCTCGCGCTCAAGATGCTGTAGATCTGCCAACAGTGTCACCATGAACTCCCGCAGGGCGTCGATCTTGACCAGCATCAGCCCCTTCTCGTGCGGGGCACCCATGATCAGAATCTTGTCGCCGGTCTCGATCTTGTATTTCTTGCGCGCTTCGACGGGGATGACGATCTGCCCGCGCTCCCCGACCGTGGCCGCGCCATAGAAATGGTCCTTCAGACAGAAGTTTTCGTCGTCTGGCTTGCTCATGGGTTATATCTCAGGAACATGAAAAAGTCATGAAAATCATACAAATCATACAAATCATACGCATTATGCCTCGCACAGCGCGCAAAGTCAATGGCTGCCCCGATTACGCACCGCGCCGCCGGATCGCACACAGCAGCAAGGCGATGATGCCCTCTGTCCGCTCACGCACACGGTGTGGCTCTTCCAGGTCCGCCTGCGTCAGGTTCCGTGGCAGGAACGCCTCTGTCGCCCCCAGCAGCGCGTCCGCCGTGTGTGCGATGTCACTGGCGATCTCGAAGCTGCCGTCATCCTGACCCGCCGCCAGCAGTCCGGCCACGAGTTCGGTTTCCCGCGCGCGCCACAGAGCCGCCTGTTCGCGCAGGCCCGACTGCTCCCGAATCGCCGTCCGCAGCTCCTCCAGGGTGTGACGCTGCCGGCAGACCCGGTCGAGCCGCAGAAAGACCCGCTGCGTCAGCACCTCCCGCAGCCGCGCTTCGACCGGGGCGTCAGACACGGCGGTGTACTCCTGCCGCTCGATGACCGCCTGGTTCGCGCGGGCGATGGCGGCGACGGCGATGTCGGCCTTGCCCGGAAAGTGCAGGTAGATGGTGCCGACGCCGACCTCCGCCTCTTCGGCCAGGTCGTTCATGGTCATCTTGCCGTAGCCGTAGCACGTGAGCAGGTGCTCGGCGGCGTCTAAAATGGCCCCGCGCGTCTCCTCCCGCGCCGTCTGGCGGCTTGTTCTCCGGTGACCAATGAACGATTGCGTCATTTATTCAGCATTGTACCCGGTACGAGGCACAACGCGACATGAATCTCGCAGCCACGGGCACTCGTTTTCAGGAACCCGGCGGCTTGCCTCGCGGTTGAAATGCCGTAGCCCCGAGGAGGACGCCCGTGTTCCAGCATCTGCGCGAAGACATCCAGACGATCTTTCAGAAGGACCCCGCCGCCCGGTCCCTCGCCGAGGTGCTGACCTACGCCGGCTTCTGGGCCTTGTTCCACCACCGCATCGCCCATCGGCTCTACCAGCGCGGCTGGTTTTTCCCGGCCCGGCTCGTGTCGCAGTGGGGCCGGTTCCTGACCAACATCGAGATCCACCCCGGCGCGACCATCGGACGCCGGTTCTTCATTGACCACGGCGCGGGCGTCGTGATCGGCGAAACCGCCGTCGTGGGCGACGACGTGCTGATGTACCACGGCGTGACCCTGGGCGGCACGTCGCTGGAGCGGACCAAGCGGCACCCGACGGTGGGCAGCCACGTGCTGCTGGGCATGGGCGCGAAAGTCCTGGGCAACATCACCGTCGGCGACGGCGCGCGCATCGGCGCGAACGCCGTGGTGACACGCGACGTGCCCCCGAATACCAGCGTGGTCGGCGTACCGGGCCGGATTTTGATTCAAGACGGCAAGCACATCTCGGAGCGGACCACCGCCCAGGTCATGGACCAGGCGCTGGGCAGCGTGGACCCGATGGGCGAGATCATCCGCCGGTCGCTGCACGAGATCGAGGCGCTGAAGTGCCGCCTGGAGGCGGTCGAGGAGGAGCAGCACCCCGACCGCATCCTGCGCGCTTTGGACACGGTCTGGGACAAGCTCCCGGCCAAGTCGCTCTCGCAGCAGTTCGACGAGATGTGCAATGACGGCTGGGAACCCTGCCCCGACGAGAACCTGGCCGGCGAGGGCATCTGAGTTCCCAAGGCGCGGTACGACCCGGAGGCCCGGCCCTGAAGTACCGGGCAACCCGGAGAAAGCCCCTCCGGGGCTGGGGACTGTTTGCGGAGATCGGTTCCTAAATCCTGTCACTCAGTGCCGGAGGCACTTCCTCCGGGTAGCCCGGTACTTCAGGGCCGGGTCTCGCTTATGCAACCGCACCCGCCTCAGTCAAATCTCGCCCCGCGCCTGCCCCGCGCCCTGCTGCCGGGCGGGACGGTCGGCATCGTCAACCCGTCCAGCCCGGTCGAGCCGGAACTATTGGGCGCGGGCGTGGCCGTTCTGGAGTCGCGCGGCTTCCGCGTGGTCTTGGCCCCCCACGTCCGTGACCGCGACGGCCACCACGCTGGCTCGCCCACCGACCGCGCCCGAGATTTTTCCGACTTCTACGCAGACCCCGCTCTCGACGTGCTCTGGTGCGCGCGCGGCGGCTCGTCCGCCTGCCGCCTGTGGCCGCTGCTGGACTGGCCCACGCTGGCCGCGCTGCCGCCCAAGATGGTCATCGGCTACTCCGACACGACCTCGCTCCTGCTCCCCCTGAATCAATGCGTCGGCACCGTCGCCCTGCACGGGCCATTAGTGTTTGAGCTAGGCCACATCCCCGTGGCTGTCTTGGACTGGCAGATCGCCCTGCTGCAAGACCCTCGGCCTGGGGGACTGGTTCCGGGCCGGGCCGCGCACACCCTCATCGGAGGTCGGGCTGAGGGGCGGCTGACTGGTGGCTGCCTGTCCCTGGTCGCCGCCACATTGGGGACGCCGTATCAGGTAGACGCGCGCGGCGCGTTGCTGCTGCTGGAAGACATCGACGAGGCCCCGCACCGCGTCGAGCGGCTTCTGGTGCAGCTCGACGAGGCGGGCGTGCTCGCCGGGGCGGCGGGCTTCGTCATCGGCGAAATGACCCGCTCGGACGAGAGCCACGCCCTCCCGCTGTCGCGCCTCTGGGCCGACCTGCTGATGCCCTACGGCAAGCCCGCCGTGCGCGGCTTCCCGTTCGGCCACGTGTCACCGAACTACGCCCTGCCATTGGGCGTCCGTGCCCGCTTGGACGCCGACGCGGGGACGCTGACACTGCTGGAGGCGGCGTTGGGGTAGGGAGCAGGAGGTCCCCCCGCGCGGCCTCCAACCCACAAAAAAGCCGGGGGCAAAACGCCCCCGGCTTTCCTCCTCGTGTTCGCGCTCCGCCCGCCGTCCTACTCGCCTTGCTCCTGCTCTTCCAAAAACCGCTCGGCGTCCATGGCCGCCTGGCAGCCGGACCCCGCCGCCGTCACGGCCTGCTTGTAGACCGTGTCCTGCACGTCACCGGCGGCGAAAACGCCGGGGATGTTGGTCACGGGGCTGCCCGGCGTGGTCACGATGTAGCCGTTCGGGTCGGTGGCGAGCTTGCCCTCAAATATCTTGGTGTTCGGCGAGTGGCCGATGGCGATGAACACGCCCTCAGTCGGGAAGAACGTCTCGGCGTCGGTCTTCAGGTTGTGCAGGGTCAGTCCCGTCACCTTGCCCGCCTCGGGGTCGTGGATCTGCTTGACGACGCTGTCGAAGACGAACTCGATCTTGGGGTTGTCCTGGGCGCGCTTCTGCATGATGTGCGAGGCGCGGAACGAGTCGCGCCGGTGGATGATCGTGACTTTGGAGGCCATCCGCGACAGGTAGTTGGCCTCTTCCAGGGCCGTATCACCGCCGCCGACCACGACCACCTCGCGGTTGCGGAAAAAGAAGCCGTCGCAGGTCGCGCAGGCCGACACGCCCTTGCCGTACAGAGCCGTCTCGGAGGACAGGCCCAGCCACTTGGCCGACGCGCCCGTGGTCACAATGGCGGTCTTGGCCCGGAACTCCTTGCCGTCGTCGGTCTTGATCTGGAACGGGCGGCGAGAAAAATCCACGTCGGTGACGTTCTCGGTCAGAAACTCCGCGCCGACACGGGCGGCCTGCCGGCGCATCTGGTCCATCAGCTCCGGCCCCATGATGCCCGTGGCGAAGCCGGGGAAGTTCTCGACGTCCGACGTGATCATGAGCTGGCCGCCGGGCAGGTTCGGTGCCCCGCCCTCGATCACCAGGGGGCGCAGGTTGGCCCGTGCGGCGTAGATGGCCGCCGTCAGCCCGGCGGGGCCGGAGCCGATGATCACGACTTCGCGCGGTTCGACGGTCGCGTTGTCCTGAGTAGCCTGGGTGGTCATGGTCACGGATTGCCCCTTGTCTTGATGATGCCGCTGAGGCGGGTTCGGTCCCGCTTGCCTATCTCTGAAACAGATCGCGCCGGGCGCGAGTTCCCCCACGCCGGACGTCAGATGGGGTTAGGCATGAAAAAGCCGGAGCGGGTTTGGTCCCGCTCCGGCGCGTACTGTCTGCTCCCGGCCCGCGACTACTGCGGCGTCGAGCGGGGCTTGTGCTTCTTGGCGGGCGGGGGCGTCCCGAGCGACTTGAGATCGCTCATGTTTTCCAGCTCGAAGTGGAAATCGAGCACCTCGCCGATGTCGATCGCGCCCTGGGCGGTGAACTGCTCGCGCTCGTCGTGGGTGATTTCGGGGGCGGTGTCTTTGAGGATGCCCTCCTCCCACTCTTCCTGCTTCAGGAACTGCTCGCCCATCTTCTTGCAGCGCGAGCAGCGGAACTTGACGTACACGAAGCTCGGGCCGAAGAGGCGCAGGTAGTACCCGTGCTGGACTACGTCCTTGGTGATAACCCGCTGGCCGCAGTTGCACTTGATGGACGTCCGCATGTTGCTCATGAGTTGTACCTCCCGGTGAATAGGCGATAAATGCGAAGCATACGGGAGCGTTTCGCGTGATGTCTTTACGCCGTTATTATATCATATAATGGCATCTTCCGGGGCGGCCTGTACCAGTTTTTTGGCCCCGATGCTCGCCGCCGCCGCTCCCCGCAGGTCTTCCCCGATAGGACGCTCCCGCTGGCGCGCGAGTTCCCGCCGCAGGCGCAGCAGGGCAACGTCTTTCCCCTTCGACTCCAGCATGACGTCGAACGCCGGCAGCGCGTCGGCCCCGACCGCCTCCCAGAACAGCGTGAACTCCAAGGGATTGATAAAGTCCGCGTGGGCCTTTAAGCGGGGCGCGTGGAGCTTGGTCACGGTCTTGTCCCGCCCGGTCGGCCCCTTCTCTTTTTCGACGGTCGCCTCGAAGTCGGTAGATGGGGAAGAGTAGTGAATTTTAGGCGTCACGCCTTGGGGCCACGTCGCCAGGGCCGCTGTCAATGCCTCGCGCATGGGCAGCGCCTCGGGGTTGAAACAGAAGTGGTGCAGGTTGTCGAAGACGACCGGGCAGCCCGTAGCCTCGTGAATCCGTAGCACGTCGGCGACGCCGTAGGAGACGTCGTCGTTCTCGACCACCAACCGCGCCCGCGTCCGCTCGGGCAGGTCTTTGTAGCAGCGGATGAATCGGGCCAGCCCCGCGTCCCGGTCCCCATAGACGCCGCCGACGTGGGTGACGACGACCGCCTCGCGCGGGCAGCCCATCGCGTCCAATATCTGCGCCTGCGCGTTCAGGTCGGTGACGCTCTTGCGGGCCACGCCCTCGTCCAGAGCGTTCAGCAAGATGTACTGCGACGGGTGCAGGCTTAATCTGATGTCGTACTCGCGCGCCAGCGCCCCCAAGTCGGCCAGTTCATCCTTGGCTTCTTCCAATTGGTTGTGGAACTGCGGCAGGTCGGGGTGGGTGAGGTAGGGGGCGATGTCCGAAGACATCCGGTACATATGGATGTCCGTCTTGTGCAGGTAGTGGAATATCTCGCGCAGGTACTCGACGCTCTGCCGCATATGCGGCCCGCTCCCGTGCCGCCGCGCGTCGTTCGAGGGCATGGCCGCGTCCGCCGTGATCGTCGCCAGATTCCCCCCGTGCCCGATCACCTTCACCGCAAAGCCGAAACGCATTCCCAGTCCCTGCTTTCTGAATGCGTTTATACCCGGAAGTGGTACAATTGTGGCATGGCTATTAGCGAAGGGGGACGGCTATGTTGACTTTGGAAGGGGAATACCCACGACCACTTTCCGACGTCACTCAGCGCGCATTGGCATTCTATCGGGAGAAACTGCAAGCTGAGTTAGAAGCGGCTCAGACGGGGCGAGGCTTGGCGATTCATCCCGACTCGGGTGATTATTTAGTGGCCGACACGCCGACCCATGCCGGACACGCCATGCGCCTGCGTCACCCAGAGGGCGGCACGGTCACACTACGCATCGGTCTGCTGCCGGATCATGCCCTATTAGCGCGGCTTGGGCCGGAACCTCAGCGGGAGGGCAAGTCTTGATGCTGCTCGGCCACGTCCGCGATTACGCGGCGCGCGTTCTCCTGACCCTGCCTGGCGAAGATGGTGAACTCACTGCCGAGTGCGTGGTGGACACTGGCTTTGAAGGCGACTTGGCGTTGCCGCGCTCTGTGGCGGCAAAATTGCAGCGGCTTTCAGCCTACGAAACGCGGTCCTTCGCGTTGGCCGATGGCTCGCTCCGAGAGTTGCTGATCTGCTACATTGAACTGCAATGGAACGATGAGCCGCGCTCCGTCGAAGTTCTTGTCACGGACGGGCGTCCGCTTCTTGGGATGGTGCTTATGGACGGGTCGTATATTGGCATAGACAACCGGATTGGAGGCGAGGCGGTCGTTGAACCGCAGTAGCATGACCGATTTACACAGAGGGGAATGCGCTGATAATTGCGTTCCTGAGATAATTGCGTTCCTGAGAGGAGGTGAAGACAATGGCAACCCCGAAGACGAAACCTGCTCCGAAGACGAAACCGGCCCCGGATTTCAAGCAGAAGCCGGGCGTTCGGCCCGACCGCTTCGTGTCGAAGGAGGGCGAAATGACTATCACGCCGCCGCCGACCAAGAAGAAGTAGATGGGAGGACGCGGCTCAACCAGTGGAGCGGCGCAGGGCTGGCCCCTCGCGCCGCCCCTGACTAGCGGGGCGGCGACGGATGCGCTGGCGCAAGACACCGCGACCTAGGCCATTTCGGCGTCTCAGCACCTGGTCGTGACAGACTACACGACGGTCACAATACGCATTGGTCTCTTGCCAAACTATGCCCTGATGGCGCGGCTTTAACCACAACACGACAACGGAAAGTGGAGGCTAGAGTGTATCTCATAAATACCGACGGCACTTTTTGGCCCTCTAGAACGCTGTTCCTGCAAGGCATAGTTACTCTAAAACAGGCCGCGTGAACTAGGCGATTCAAGGTGCTTTAGTGGGCTACCACTATTTATGAGATACGCTCTACTAGCGATGATGATTCCTATACAGGTGCCAACCCAAGGTGTACTTGCGGTTGCTGCCCCAGACAAGATGGACGAAATGACATTCAAGGACATCGGAGTCTCCGACGGCTGACTTTGAAGAGTTCGTTCGGAAAAATGTCGGTCTGCTGTTTCCTGACGATGAAACTTTGCTTGTCGTTGGTCAGCAACTGAGGAATCAGCAGGGGGGGCGCTCCGATTTGGTGGCTGTTGATGGACAGGGCAACGTCGTACTGCTTGAACTGAAGCGGGATGTTGCTGACATCGTTGGTCGCAAAGAGGCTTTCGAGATGCAAGCCATTCGGTATGCAGCAAATTACGCTCTCATCTCCACCCCACAGGATCTCGTGCAGAAACTATTCGCGCTATATGTCAGCAAGCATCCGGCAGAGTTTTCCAGCAAGCATCCCAGTCTTACAGCGTCGGAAATTGCTAACCGTGAACTCGATGATTTTCTGGCGGCCAACAAAGCGGATCGGGACTTCAATCATCTCCAGCGCCTTGTGCTGTTAGCATCCTCGTTTGATCCCCAGACGTTATCTGCGTGTGCCTGGCTTGCGAAAAGCGGCATCAACATTCGCTGCGTCCAGGTCTCACCTCAGAAGTACAACGGGCAGTATTTCCTCTCTATTGAGCAACTGATACCGCCCCCCACACTGGAGGATTTTTATGTTGAAGTTGTTGCTCCGACCCAAGTGGTGAACAAGACTGCTGTGGCATCCCAGACAGCAAAGCAAAACTTGCCTACAATGCCCGCTTTGTTCGAGTGGGGCCTAGTCAAAGCTGGTGACATTCTGCACATCAAGACGCGACCTACTGAGCGAGCTATAGCCAGGGATCAGAAACAGGTCACGTACCAGGGCAAAGACATGAGCTACAACGCCTGGGGCCAATCTGTAACAGGGTGGTCCTCTATAAACATTTACGATTGGGCAGTAGATGAGAAGTCGGGCAAAACGCTAGACCAACTGAGACAGGAGAAGTTGCAGCAGCAGTCTCTGGAAGCTACTATGAGTGAACAACCTGGCGAAGACGCGACAGAGTTAGATGCTGGTGCCGAGAACTTCTCGTAAAGAGGAAACAGCCCTACGGCGAAACGAAGCTTGGGGACGCAGACATCGGGGCATTAGCGGCTTCGGGCACATTACCCGAGGCCGCTTCATTAGTGTTTTCATCCGACCAACCTAAATGAAGGCCTTCCAGAGCGCGGGGTCGAAGGGGAGGTCGGTTTGGGCGCGGAGGGCGGCAAGGTAGTCGGCGGCCTGGGCGGGGGCGAGCCGGCGGGCGGCGAGGGCGAGGGCGTCGCCGAACAGGACGACTCGGGCGGAGGGCAGGTCGCCCCGGCGGTTGCAGCGGCCCGCGCGGCGGATGAGGTTCTCGGGCGGACACAGGGTCGACAGCAGCACGGTGGCGTCTAAATCGCTCGACTCCAGGGCGTCACCCGTGGTCAGCAGCAGGTAGCCCTCGCCCTCTTTCTCCAGCTCGCGGAGCTGGGCGTACACCAGCCGGCGGGCCTGCGCGGGCAGGGCGGGGTGGTACAGGTAGACCGAGTGCGGGTAGGACGGGGCCAGGCGGGCGTGGAGGGCTAGGGCGTCCGCGATTGTCTCGGTGACGGCGAACACGCGGGAGTTCTGGAAGTAGGCGCGGCGGACTTCGGATTCGATCAGGGCCAGCGGGTCCGGGGACGGCTTATAAGCCAGGGTCGGGGGTGTCCCGAGGACGCCGACGGGGGCGGGCAGCGTGTCCAGAAAGCCCAGTTCTTCAGCGAAGGCGGGCGGCAGCGTACACGAGCCGACCAGGACATCCAAATCCTCGGCAAACAAAAACTCGACCAGGCGGTGGAAGCGGGCGAAGGCCTCGGGGCCGTAGCCGTGGGCCTCGTCGAAGAAGAACAGGTCCCGGCGGGGGACATCGGAGTCGGTGTCGGCCAGGGCGGCGGGCAGGGCGTGGACGCCGCCGCTGCCGAAGAACAGCTCGCCGAAGCGGCCCAGCGTGGTCAGGATCAGGTCCACATCGGCTTCCAGGGGGTTCGTGACCACGTGGGGGTCCTCCGAGCCGTTCGGGAAGAAGCGCCTGCAAACGTTGGTCGTCGCCCCGCTCTCCCCGTTGCCGTCCCCGCCTTCCCCTTCGTCCGCTCCGGTGGCGTCCAGGCAGAGCGTGCGCGCGGTCTCGTCGGCCAGCACCGAGGAGCGCAGGTAGGGGACCAGCCGGTACAGGGCGTCGTCGAGCGGCGAGCCGTCCGGCCCGATCAGGAACAGGCGGCGGGGCGCGCCGCCGCGCCGCAGGCCGAGCGCGGGGATGACGACGGCCTCGGTCTTGCCCGCCCCGGTGGGGGCCAGCAGCAGGCCGCCCAGGTCGCCGTCGGGGCGGGACAGGCGTACGTAGAGGCCGGCCTGCCAGGGGCGGGCGGTCGGCAGCGCGCCGTCGGTGGTCGAGCGGTAGGCGGCGGAGGCGATTTCAAGGGCATCATCGGGGGCGGCCGGTTGGGTCATCGGGGGCATGGTAGCGTCATTATAACACGAGTCGCCGCCGTTGTGACGCGCCCGTCGCTCTGTCAGCCGCGATACCATTCACCGCTGCTGCACCCGAACGCCGCGCCACGGGCGGGACAGATTCGTGGTATAATGCCCCGTGCCCTTCGGGGCAAAACTGCACACGCTTTCGACCGCGCTTTTCAGCCGATTTTCGAGGAAATCCCGCACACATGATCACCGTCCAGGAAGTCAGCAAGTCTTACGGCACCCGCACCCTTTTCGACCAGGTTTCGGTCAAGTTCACGCCCGGCAACCGCTACGGACTGACCGGCCCCAACGGAGCCGGCAAGTCTACGTTCATGAAGATTCTCACCGGCGACATCGAGCCGACCAACCGCGGCACGGTCAGCCGCCCGCGCCGGCTGGGCGTCCTGCGCCAGGACCAGAACGCCTTCGACGACACGCGCATCCTGGACACGGTCATGATGGGCAACCCCACGCTGTGGAACGCCCTGGGCGAGCGCAACAAACTGTGCGAGGCCGAAGAATTCACCGACGCCATGATGGAGCGCCTGGGGGAGCTTGAGTCGCAGATCGCCGACGAGAACGGCTACGAGGCCGAGACCGAGGCGGCGGAGATGCTGCGCGGCATCGGCATCCCCGACGACAAGCACCAGGACCTGATGGCGACCCTGCCGGGTGACTACAAGTTCCGTGTGCTGCTCGCCCAGGCCCTGTTCGGCGGGTCCGAGGCGCTGCTGCTGGACGAGCCAACGAACTACATGGATTTGGAGACGATCCACTGGCTGGAAGAATTTCTCTTGGACTACAAGGGGACGCTGATCGTCATCTCCCACGACCGGCACTTTTTGAACGCCGTGACCACGCACATCGCCGACATCGACTACGACACCATCATCAACTATCCCGGCGGCTACGACGACATGGTGGAGCACAAGATGCAGGCCCGCCAGCGCATCGAGAGCGACAACAAGGACAAGGGCAAGAAGATCGCCCAGCTCCAAGAATTCGTGTCGCGCTTCGCCGCAGGCCAGCGCTCGTCCCAGGTCCAGTCGCGCAAAAAAGAGATCGTCCGGCTCGCCCCCACCGAGCTGAAGAAGTCCAACATCCAGCGCCCGTTCATCCGCTTCGAGCAGAAGAAGCCCTCGGGCCGCGAGGTCGTGACCGTGGCCGGCCTGTCCAAGTCGTTCGGCGACCAGCACGTCCTGCGGGACATCAACCTTGAGGTCTCGCGCGGCGAGAAGATCGCCATCATCGGCCCCAACGGCATCGGCAAGACGACTCTGATCCGCTGCCTGGTCGGCGATCTGGTGCCCGACGCGGGGACGGCGAAGTGGGGGGGCGGGATGACCTGGGGCTACTACCCACAGGACTACCGCACCGAGATCACCGAGGGAATGCCCGCCCTGGACTGGATCATGGGCTTCGACGAGGAGGCGCAGGGTCAGCAGTACGTCCGCGGCCTGCTCGGGCAGATGCTGTTCAAGGGCGACGAGAGCCTCAAGTCCACCGAGAAGCTCTCGGGCGGCGAGGCGGCCCGCTTGCTGATGGCGAAGCTGATGCTCCAGCGCCACCCCGTGCTGATCTTCGACGAGCCGACCAATCACCTGGATTTGGAGGCCGTGTCCGCCCTGGCCGAGGGCCTGTCCGGCTTCGCCGGCACGGCCTTCGTGGTCTCGCACGACCGGGACCTGATCTCCGAAGTCGCCACCCGCGTCCTGTCGTTCTCGCCCCAAGGGCTGCTGGACTTCCGGGGCACCTACGACGAGTATCTGGAAGCGCACCCGCTGGCGGAGCGCGCGCGCAAGAGCGGTCGGTAGCCTCGGCAAGCGCCTGCACCCCGCTGCCTCTTCTGAATCGGGTGCTCTGACGGCCTGAAGTACAGGGCTGACTTATGTTCAGTGACATCACACCCGAGGACGGACCGCGCACGGCGCTGACCGCCGCCTCGGCGACGCGGCTGCCCGTCGAACCCGGTGAGGCGTCCGCCCTGCTGGGGACGCTGCTGGAACAAACGCGGGATGTCGTCCTCCTGGCCGACGCGCCCCTGCCGGACCTCGCCGCGTTCCGCGTGGCATACGTCAATCCCGCCTTCGTGCAGTCCGGGCTGGGCAAGGCCGTCCGCGGCCTGTCGCTTTCACAGGCGCTGACGGTCTTCAGCGAGGCGTTGTCCCGCCCCGCCCTGCTCGCCCACGTCCGGGCCAGCCTCTCGGCGGGTCTGCCGGTCCGGGGCGAGCCGCTCACGGGGGAGCAGGCGGGGCAGCCGCGCCATGCCCTGCTGGACATCACGCCCGTCCCGGCCCCGTCCGACCCCCACTCGCTCGACGGCCCCTGCCGGTGGCTTGTCTGCCTGCGCGACGCGGACGATCAGCGCCTCCTGGAGGCCGCGCTCCGTGGGACACAGGGCCGTTACCAGCTGCTGGCCGACACCATGGCGGACGTCGTCAGTCTCCACGACACGGACGGCACCTTCCTGTATGTCACGCCCTCCATCCTGAAGCTGACCGGATACAGTGTCGAAGAGACGCTGGGCCGCAGCTTCTTCGACTTCGCCCATCCCGACGACCTCGCGTGCCTGCTCAGCGGCGTGGCACGGGAAGACCCCGCGCAGGACTCGCCCCGAGTCGAGTGGCGTCGCCTGTGCAGGGACGGGACGTACCTCTGGATGGAGACGACGGTCACGCGCGTCCCGGATGACGCGGAGCAGCCCTACCGCATGGTCTGCGCCTCACGGGACATCTCCACGCGCCGGCAGGCGGAGGACGACCGGCGGGAAGAGCAGACGCTGCTCCAGACGCTGATCGAGAGCCTGCCCGACCAGATGTACGTCAAGGACCGGCAGGGGCGTTATCTCCTGGACAACGATGCCCACCGCCGCTGGCGTCGGCTGGGGGCGGGTGAGATCTTCGGCAAGACGGTCTGGGACCTGTTCCCGCCCGAGCTTGCCGCGCTGTACGAGGCGGACGAGCGCGAAGTGCTCGAAGGCGGCCATCCGATCCTGAACCGTCAGGAGCCGACCTTGGACGGGGATGCGAAGCGGCGCTGGCTCTCCACCACGCGGACGCCGCTGCTGGCCGAAGACGGCAGCGTGGTCGGGCTGGTCGGCATCAGCCGCGACGTCACCGACCTGCACGAGGCCGCCGAGGAGCTGCGCCAGAACGCGGACAAGTACCGCCTGCTGTTCCAAGCCAACCCCCAGCCGATGTGGGTCTATGACGTCAAGACGCTGGCTTTCTTGGCCGTCAACGACACCGCGCTGGCGCGCTACGGCTACTCCCGCGACGGGTTTCTGGGGATGACCCTGGCCGACATCCGGCCCCCCGAGGACATGCCCGCGCTGATGCAGAACCTGTCCTACGCGCCCGAAGACCGCCAGGTCTCCGGGCCGTGGCGGCACCTGTGCGCCGACGGATCGATAATTCTGGTCGAGGTTCACTCACACCCGCTCACCCTGGACGACCGGGAGGCCCGGCTGGTCGTCGCCTATAACGTCACCGAGCGCCGACGTGTCGAGACCGAGGCGGAGCAGCTCCTGGCCCAGACCAAGCACCTGCTGGCCGAAGCGGTGGAGCGGGCGGACCGTGACCCGCTGACGGGCCTGTTCAACCACCGCGCCTTCCACAAGCGGCTGGAAGTGGAAGCCGCCGCATCCCGCCGGAGCGGGCGGCCCCTGTCCATCGCCATGATGGACATGGACAATTTCAAGTTCTTCAACGACGGTTACGGGCACTCGGTCGGCGACGAGGTGCTGAAGCGGGTCGCCCGCGCCCTCCACGCGGCCTGCCGGCCCGGCGACTCACTGGCGCGATTCGGTGGTGACGAGTTCACCCTGCTGATGCCCGGCGCGGGCGCGGAAGAGGCCGTCCGCCTGGCGGACGGCCTGGTCTCGAGCCTGACGGGCGTCGGTTACCGCCCGCCCGGTTATGACACCATTATCCCTCTGTCGCTTTCCATCGGCATCGCCGTGTTCCCCGACGACGGGCCGGGCCGCCTGGATGCCCTCGCCGCCGCCGACGCCCGCCTGATCCGCGTCAAAACGGGGGGGGAGGCGCGGGGCGAGCTGACCGGGCGGCTGTGTGCCCAACTTTCGTGTTCGGCGGCGGACTTTTCGATGCTCAATGCGCTGGTCACGGCGGTGGACGCCAAGGACCGCTACACGCGCCGCCACTCCGAGGACGTCATGACCTACTCGGTCGGCATCGCCCAGGAGCTGGGACTCGACGAGGACGTGCAGCAGCAGACGCTGCTGGCGGCCCTGCTGCATGACGTGGGCAAGATCGGGGTCCCCGACCACGTGCTCCGCAAGCCCGGCAGGCTGGCCGAGGAGGAGTACGAGGCGATCAAGCAGCACCCGACGATGGGCAGCGTGATCGTGGGGGCGGTGCCGGGCTTCGAGGCGGCCCTGGGCGCGATCCGCTACCACCACGAGCGGTGGGACGGGGGGGGCTATCCGTCCGGCCTGCGCGGAGAAGAAATCCCCTTGATGGCTCGTCTGATGGCGGTGGCGGATGCGTTCAGCGCGATGACGACCGACCGGCCCTACCGCAAGGGCATGGACGCGGCCCGCGCGGTGTGCCTCCTCCAAGAAGGGGCGGGGACGCAGTGGGACCCCGCCTGCGTCCAGGCCTTCCAGACCGCCCGCCGCAAGATAGACACCGGCTACGAGGGGTGACTCGCCCATGCCCGCGGAAGGCCTCCGCGACCCGTCTCGCCTCTACCACGTGACGCCGCTTCACTACCTGCCACACATCTTGCAGAGCGGCGCGCTTTATGCCAAGAGCGTCCTCGCGGCCTCCGGCATCCGCCCCCGCGCATCGGCAGCCCGCCGCGACCGGATGCTCGGCCTGGCCGACTGGGTCCACCTGTCCCTGCGCCCGGATACGCCCCTTCTCCGCGATAAGATGGGCCGCGGCTATCCGCACGCGCTGCTGGCCTTCGCGCGCGAACCCGTCCTCGCGCTTCCCCAGGTCGCCCTGCTACCGTTCAACACGAAGGCCTGGCGCTCGCGCGCCGATCTCCAGCCCGTGACGGATGAGCCGGACAAAGCGGCCCTGCTCCGCCGGCACACCGAGTCGGGCCGCCCGCCCAGCCTGGAGGTGCTGGTGCATTACGGCCTGGGCCTGACGTCTTTGACGCAGGTGGCATTTCTGAGCGACGACGAGCGGCGGCAGGTGGCGGACCTACTGGGCGCGCTTGCCCTCATCCCGCCCGCACCCCTCGTCACTATGCCCGCTCTGTTCCCGTGTGTCGAGTACCGCCCGACGACCGGGGATGCGCTTGCCGCCTACTTCGCCCGGTGCCGCGCCGCTGGGTCGCTCCTGCCGCCCCCGGACATCCCCTTTGACTGACACTTTGAGTAGCCTCCTGCTGACGCTCTGGCGGCACGTCGCCGCGACAGGCGCGCGCTACGGCGTGGACCCCTGGCTGTTCGCCGCGCTCTACCTCGCCCACCACCCGCTCTTCTGGGGGACGATGGCCTGGCTCGCCGCGCGCGTCCGGGCCGGAAAGCCCGTCCGTGCCGTGGCCGCGCTGGGCGTCTTCTTCTGGTTCCTGCCCTATACCTACGTATTCGTGTTCGGGCGCGGCCTGCCCGTGTGGGTCTACGCCCTGGCCGGGGCCGCGATCCTGATCGGCGGGGGGCACGCCTTGCGCGAGCTGCGCCGCCGGCTGAAGCCGCCCGCCCCGTAAACCCCGCGCCGATGTGCTATACTGTCGTACTTTATACTAGACCTCTTGCACAAGTAGCGTATACTGCTGGTATGTTCTACGCTGACGTTGCCGACCTGAAGCCCGCAGACTTCAAGCGGCTGACCGGAGTGATCCCGGCGACCTTTCTCTCGATGTGCGACGCCCTGGAAGAGCACTTGCCCTCCTTCGGACGTCCGCCCAAACTGCGCCGGGAAGACCGGCTGTTGATGACGCTCATGTACTGGCGCGAGTACCGCACTCAGTTTCACATTGCCCAGACCTACGGCCTGAGCGAAGCCGCCGTGTCCCGCACGATCCGGGCCGTGGAAGATGCCTTGACGCGCTCCGGCCGGTTCACGCTGCCCGGTAAGAAGGCGCTCACCCAGAGCCAGTGGCAACTGCAAGTCGTGGTCGTGGACGCCACCGAGTGTCCGGTGGAGCGTCCCCAAAAAAGCAGAAGCAGTGGTACAGCGGCAAAAAGAAGCGCCACACCCAGAAAGCCCAGGTCTTGATCGAGCAAGCCAGTGGGCGCATCATTGCCACGGCCTTCTGCGCGGGCAGGAGGCACGACTTCAAGCTGCTGGTGCAGAGCCGGACGGCTCTGCTTGGCGGGACACGCTGCCTGGCGGAAAGTGGCTATCTGGGCTTGACCAAGCGTCATGCCAACAGCCAGACCTAACGGTATGGAATACAAGATGCACAATGCCCGGACCGTCGGATCAATCAACAGCCTGTGTGTTCACTGTTTAGCTCTTGCTTTGTGGCTGATTACTATGCTTCCTGCCACCTCAGGGGCACAAGCTCCCACCACAGCGGCAGAAGCCCCCATACGAAGAGAGGTGACGATAAGCTACCGCTGCCTTCCGGGAAAATCTGTTCCGTTGATTAAAGTCACGTTAAACGGGAAAACAACGGCAATATTTATGCTGGACACAGGCTCAAATGCGTCTGCCATTTCTGATGCTCTGGCTAAGAAAGTGGAAGTTTTACAAGTCCCGGCTGCTTTGCCCGATGGTAGTCCAATTATGGATCAGGGAGAGCATCTGAACACGGCAACGTTCGCCCCAGTCAATATCGGGGACATCAATTCGCCAATTTTCTATTGCGAGTTATCCGTTTATCGTTTTTCCTGAAAAGCGCGTCCAAGACGTAGCAGGGAAAGGAGTAGATGGGCTTATCGGAACCGATTTGCTGCGATTTATGGCAGTGCGCCTGGACTGTCCTCTGCATCAAGCTACATTTTGGTATCCAGGTAATCTTTCCGCAAAAGAAGTCATCAACAATGGGTTTGACCAGGCATTGGTTATCCCTGTGACTGATCCTGATAGCCGTATGTTATATTTAGTTCAGGGGCAGTTTCAGAATGGGTCAAACGTCGCCACAGAAAAAATGCAAGTAGACACAGGCTCTGATGGAACGACTGTTTCCGCTTCGCTGGCAAAAACGCTAAAACTCGTTCCAGATGTAACGCAAAAAGCAAACCTGCTCCGAAGCAATGTTGTACTCCTTCGCGCAAAAGTGCCAATCATCCAATTCGGCGACTTGACCCTGCACGATTATCCTGTTTACTACTATGACAAAAAAAACAGCACCTATCCGCTGAGCCTGGGGATGGATGTTCTGTCAAGCTACCGGGTTCTGCTGGATTATGCTCACGGCAGCCTGTATCTGAAGCCCGCCACCCCAAACAAAATCAGCATACGCGGCATACCAAGCAAATAGAAGCCTGCGGACAACGAACAGTAGACCTCTTGCATAAGCGTCTGCCAGGGCTGAACCCCTGGGCTAGAGAGTGCCAAGAACCCGCCTGTGCGGGCTGAGAGGCGTCGTTCTTGCGCCCGCGCAGGCGGGCTGCGGGCACTTAATCAGCCCCGCCGTTCAGGGCGGGGGACTTATGCAAGAGGTCTACTGTCGTACTTTATGCGGGGTAGGGGGAGAGCAACACCGTGGCGCTTGCGCGTCCCGCCCCGATGGGGGCCGATCCGAGTCTTCTGCGCGGGACTGCCCGCTGTGACCGGCGCACCAAAAACCTCGTCCGGCGGCTGCGGCCCGGCGATGTGGCCGTGCTGGACCACTGCGACCTGGATGCCCTGGCCGCGCGCGCCCTAGCCGACGCGGGCGTGGCCGCAGTCGTCAACGCCCAGCCGTTCATCTCGGGCAAGTACCCCAACCGCGGCCCCGCCGTGCTGCTGGCGGCAAACATCCCCCTGTTCCAGCTATCCGACCCGGCCCACTTCGGCCGCCTGCGCGATGGGGCGATGCTGACGCTGGACGCGCGGTGGGGTGTCTCGCAGGACGGCAAGCTCGTGGACGGCCTGACGCAGTGGGACGGGGCGCGGGTGGCCGACGAAACGGCCCGTGCCCGCGCCAACCTGGGGGCGGAGCTGGAGAAGTTCGCCCGCAACACCCTGCAATATCTGGACGCCGAGAAAGACCTGCTGCTGGACCCGACCGGCGTCCCGGCCCTGCGCCGCGCCCGGCTCGCGGGCCGTCACGCGCTGGTCGTCGTCCGGGGCGAGGGCTACCGCGAGGACCTGGCGAGCCTGCGCGGGTATCTGCACGACGTCCGACCGGTCCTGATCGCCGTGGACGGCGGCGCGGACGCCCTCTTGGCGATGCGTCTGCGGCCAGACATCATCCTCGGCGACATGGACAGCGTCTCCGACGCCGCCCTGCGCTGCGGGGCGCAGGTCATCGTCCACGCCTACAAGGACGGCACCGCTCCGGGCCTTGTGCGCGTGCGCGCCTTGGGCGTCGAGGCAGACGTCTTCGCCGTGCCGGGCACGAGCGAGGACGCCGCCCTGCTGCTGGCCTACGAGCACGGGGCGGACTTGATCGTCGCCGTCGGGACGCACTCGAACCTGGAAGACTTTCTGGACAAGGGCCGGGCGGGCATGGCGAGCACGTTCCTGGTCCGCCTCAAGGTCGGGCCGCGCCTGGTGGACGCGCGCGGGGTGGACAAGCTGTACCGGCCCCCGCCGCCGGTGGGCTATTTTTTGGCACTCGTCCTGTGCATTCTCTTCCCTTTCGTCATGGTGCTGCGCTACTCGCCGCTGTGGGGCAACATGATGGCCCTGGTCCGCCTTTGGTGGCGGCTGCATTTGTGACCAGAGAGCCGAATCCCTCCCGGACGGTGAGCCGCCGACACGGGGGCCTTTACACACTCCATGCCCGACTTCCGCTACCACATCTTCTATCTCGGCCTGATGTTCTTGATGCTCGGCTTTGGCGTCTTCGTCGGCGCGTCCGTGATCGGGCCGGCCCAGGTGCGGAGCCAGACGCAGTCCATTGCCAATTTGAGGCAGCAGACCAACAAAGTCCTCCAGGACGGGGACCAGGCGCGGGACCGGCTCGCCAAAGACGAGGGCATCCTGGCGGCCCTGCGGCCGGGCCGCGTCCGGGGTAAGCTGGCCGGCAAGCGCGTCGTCGTGCTCCAAACCGGGGACTACCCGGATGCGGCGACGGACGCCGCCACGGCGGTCAGCGACGCGGGGGCAACCGTAGTAGCGACCGTCGTCCTGACGCGGGGGTGGGAAACGCTGAACCCGCGCCAGCGGGACGCGCTCGATGCCATCGCCCCCGTCGGGTCGGACCCGTCGGCCCAGGACGGTGCCCTGCTGTCCGCGCTGGCCGGGGCGCTGTCGGACGGCACCGATGCCGGGACCGCGCCGGCGAAAACCCTGGAAGCCTTGCAGGGGCAGGATTTGATCACTCTCACCGGAGACCTGTCCCGGCCCTGCGGCCTGTTCGTGGTCGTCGGCGGCGGCTCGGACGAGACCGACGCGCCCAGGACAGACGCGCCGCTGCTGGCCGGCTTCCGCGCGTCCGCCCCGTCTGCCCGCGTCGTCGGCTGCGAGCCGTCGGCAGCGGCGTCTTCGTCCGTCCCTGCCTTCCAGACGGCGGGCATCGCCAGCGTGGACTGCGTCGACCTGCCCCTGGGCCAGCTCGACTTGCCCTTCGCCCTGCGCGGGGACACCGGCGACTACGGCATCAAGCCGACGGCCCGCCAGACACTGCCCGAAGCCCTGGGCGGGACGCCCGCGCCGTGAGGACACCCCGAGGATGAAGATGCCCCGATGAACGTCTGCGCCCTCATCCCCGCCTTCAACGAGGCCGAGCGGATCGGCCTGACGATCCAAGCCCTCCGCACCCGCCCTGAGATTTCCCAGATCGTCGTTCTGGACGACGGCTCGACCGACGGCACCGGGGACCAGGCACGTGCGGCGGGGGCGTCCCAAGTGATCTCGACCAAAAACGGCGGCAAGGGGGCGGCCTTGATGGCGGCCTACGCCGCCGCTCGCGGGCAGTTCGACGTTTACCTGCTGCTCGACGCCGACTTGGGCGCGTCGGCGGGTGAGGCGGTCAAACTGCTGCCGCCACTCCGGCGCGGCGAGGCCGACATGGTCGTGGGGATGCTGCCGCCTGACCCCGCCTTCGCCGCTTCGGGCCAGACGGGTGGACTTGGCTTCGTCGTGCGCCTCGCCCGGTGGGGCATTCTGCGCCGGTCCGGGCAGACGTTCCGGCAGCCGCTCTCGGGCCAGCGCGCCGTCCGGGGTGCCGTCTTGGAGGCGCTAGAGGGCAAGTTCGCGGCGGGGTTCGGTGTCGAAGTGGATTTGACCGTCCGCGCCCTCGCCGCGGGCTACCGCGTGGCCGAGGTCGAAACCGAGTTCCGCCACCACGTCACCGGCGGCGACTGGGCCAGCCTGCGTCACCGCGCCCGTCAGTTCCGCGACGTGGCGCAGGTGGTGCTGGGGGCGTAGGGCAGGGCCGGGGCCTACACTTCCCGTAAACTGTCCAAAAACTCCAGGCTTTTCAGATCACGTTCCAGGCGGAAGCGCAGCGTCCGGCGCAGGGCCAGGCGGACTTGGTCCATGCTCTTGGGGCCGGCGGGGGGCAGGGCGGCCAATGCCTCGCCGCCGTCCAGGCCCAGGCGCTCCAATGTTTGCAGCAGACGCAGCGCGCCCATGCCCAAGGGACTGTGATCCTCGTTGGCCTCGGGGTGGGCGTGGCGGGGGCAGAGCGCGCCGCCCCCTGAGGCGGACAGAGCGAACAGCTCGTCGCGGGCGAAATCGCCCGGCAGAGGTGCCCTGCACACGCCGCACTCGGCGAGGTTGGGAGCGTAGCCCAGGTCCCCTAAAAGCTGTACCTCGAACCAGCGGGCGGCCAGTTCGGGCGGCGCGGTGGCCTCGGTCTGGCGCAGGCCGGACAGCAGCAGGCCGTACAGCCGGGGGTTGGGAGCGTCGTCTTCGACCGACCGGCCTACTAAATCTGCCAGATAGAGGCCGTGGGCCAGGCGATTGATGTCGAGCCGCAGGCGCGGGAACGACTGCTGTACCTCGACCTGGGTGACTATCTCCAGCGACTTGCCCGATGCCAGCCCGAAGCGGGTGCAGGTCAAAACTTCGGTCGCGCCGGACAGGCGTGAGATCGCCTTGCGCGCCCCCTTGGCGATGGCCGAGAACCGGCCTTTGTCGGGCGAGTAGAGTGTGAGGATGTTGTCCGTCTCGCCGAACTGCAACCGGCGCAGCACGACGGCCTCGGTGGTGTACGCGGGCATAGGAGGCTTGCCTACTCGTAGTCCTGGGGGCGGTAGGCGTCGAAGAGAGCAATGCCGGACGACGTGCCCAGCCGATTCGCGCCGGCGTCCAGCATTTCCAGAGCCGTTTCGACCGTTTTGATGCCGCCGGACGCCTTGATGCCGATGGGGGACGCGCCGACCGCGCGGCGGATGCGCCGGATGTGCTCTGCCGTGGCCCCGCCGCCCGCCGTGCCTGTTGATGTCTTGACGAAGTCCGCCCCCGAATCGCGGACCATCCGGCTCGCCAGGTCGATCTCCTCATCGCTGAGATAGCAGGTCTCGATGATGACCTTGAGCAGTACGCCCCCCGCGCCATCAGCCCGGCCATGCGCGCGGCAGGCATCCACCACGCCCCGCAGGTCCTCCATCACCGCATCGAAGTCGCCCGACTTGAACCGCGACAAGTTCAGGACGGCGTCCACCTCCTGCGCGCCGTTGGCGATGGCGTTCTTGGTCTCGTAGACCTTGGAAAGCCGCGTGGCGGTGCCGAACGGGAAGGCGACCACCGTGCAGACCTTGACGTCGGATCCATCGAGCACGCGAGCGGCGGCCCCGACCCAGCAGGGCAGGATGCAGACACTCGCGAAGTGCCGCCGTGCGCTTTCTTCGCACAGCCGCAGCGTCTCATCGCGGGTCGCAGCAGGCCGCAGCAGCGTGTTGTCGATTGTCTTGGCGAACTGTTCTTTGGTGTACATGAAACTTTTATGAGGCCTGGTCCGGTTCCCCCATCATTGGAGGCTAGGGGGACTCCTCGCCTCTACCCCCGAGCCGCCGCCTTCCACGAACCCACCAGCGTTGCCAGTTGCTCGCCCGCGTCGGGCCGGCCCGCCGTTTTGTGCAGGAAGTCTACCAGCGCGCTGCCGATGACCGCGCCGTCCGCCGTTTCCAGCACCTGCCGGACGTGGGCGGGTGTGGACACGCCGAAGCCGACGCAGACGGGCTTGTCCGTCGCCGCCCGGATGCGCCCGATCAGGGCCGCCAGCTCCGACGACATCTCCGCCCGCGCCCCGGTCACGCCCGTCCGCGAGACGCAGTAGACGAACCCGCCGGCGCTGCCGGCGATCAAGGCGATGCGCGCTGGCGTCGAAGTCGGGGCCACCAGAAAGATCGTCGCGATGCCCACGGCGTCGGCGGCGGCCTTCCACGGCGCGGCCTCCTCGGGCGGCAGATCGGTCAGGATCGCCCCGTCCGCGCCGGCCTCAGTGAACGTCCGCGCGAACCGCTCCAAGCCGCAGCGCAGGGCCAGGTTATACGACGTCATCAGCACCAACGGCACGTCAGTCAGGGCGCGGGCGTCGCGGACGGTCTGCAAGACGGTGTCCGGCGTCACGCCCCGGTCCAGCGCGCGCTGCGAGGACGCCTGGATGCTCGGCCCGTCGGCCAGCGGGTCGGAGTAGGGGATGCCCAATTCCACCACGTCCGCCCCGGACCGGGCAAGGGCGGCGATCAGGGCGGGCGTCCCCTCCAGAGTCGGATCCCCCGCCGTCAGAAACGTCACCAACGCTCCCTCGCGGGCGGCTTTGAGACGGGCAAACGTCAGGTCAAGGCGGTTAGGCATAAGTAGTACATTCGATGCAGGGAGGCACCCGGCACTGGAAGTGCCAGGCTACCCAGGTGCGGAAAAAGCCCCTCCGGGGCTGGAGCCTCTTCAGTCCCGGAGGGACTTCCTCCGGGCAGCCCGGTACTTCCAGTGCCGGGACGACCTAAACCGCCGCCACTTCCCGCTGTCGCTTGGGGTTCGCCCGTTTCGCCCCCCCCCTTCGATCACAGAAGCGATGTACTTGTTCTTCACCGTCGGTTGCTTCAAGCACTCTCGCAACAAGCGGCTCGCTTCTCGCTCATACCCGCGCCCATTAGACGATGAGTATAAGTAAAAGTATGGAACAAGAGACTCACTGGTGTTCTTAACCAGCCGTTCGCACTCTTCCACAAAGGGCAGCCCGCCGAGCGTGACGAAGTCGCAGTAAAGCATCCAAAACTTAACTTCGGGACGGTCGGGAAAGCATTGGTCGGCCTCTTGCAGCAGCGTCGGATAACGCTCTCCCGCCCGGCCGATAAACTCAGCGCCGAGCTTATGGCCTGCGTTGAAGCCGTAATCGGTACACTGCCAGTAGAGCACGGCGAGGTTCAGGTAGGCTTCCAGAGGAGCGTCCCCGGCTTGAACTGCCTGCTCGTAGCAATCCGCTGCCTCGACAACATCGCCGTCCATGTCCTCGTGTAGCGCGCTTGGTAGTGACATCATCTTGTCGCTTCTGTGGCATTCACGCCCGCGCTGATAATCGTGTTACCACGGACCAGCACCCAGACTTGTTTCCCGCCCCGGTTTCAATTGCCCCTCCGGTCTCTTGACTTCACAGCAGGCCCAGGCGGGTGGCGACGGAGTCCACGTCCTTGTCGCCCCGGCCCGAGAGGCAGACGATGATGCGCTGCTCGGGAGACATCTGCGGGGCCAGCTTGCGGACGTGGGCGAAGGCGTGGGAGGTCTCCAAAGCCGGGATGATGCCTTCGGTGCGCGAAACCCACTGGAAGGCGTCCAGGGCCTCGTCGTCGGTGATCGAGACGTACTCGGCCCGTCCGATCTCCTTGAAGAAGGCGTGCTCAGGGCCGACGCCGGGGTAATCCAGGCCCGCCGAGACGCTGTGGGTGGGCCGGACCTGGCCGTACTCGTCTTGAAGCACGTAAGAGGCCGAGCCGTGCAGGACGCCCTTGGTGCCCGCCGTCAGCGTGGCGGCGTGGTTGTCGGTGTGGGTCCCGTGCCCCGCCGCCTCGACGCCGATCAGCTTGACGCCCGCGTCGCGGACGAACGGGTAGAAGATACCCATCGCGTTCGACCCGCCGCCGACGCAGGCGACCACGGCGTCGGGCAACGCCCCCGTGTCTTCCAAGAGCTGCTGCCGCGCCTCGATGCCGATGACCGATTGGAAGTCGCGCACCATCGTGGGGTAGGGGTGCGGGCCGGCGACGGTGCCGATGATGTAGTGCGTGTCGTGGACGTTCGTGACCCAGTCGCGCATGGCCTCGTTCAGGGCGTCTTTGAGCGTCTTGGTCCCCGACGACACGGGCCGGACCTCGGCCCCGAGCAGCTTCATCCGCACGACGTTGAGCGCCTGCCGCTGCACGTCTTCTTCGCCCATGTAGACGATGCATTTGTAGCCGAACAGGGCGCAGGCCGTCGCCGTGGCGACCCCGTGCTGGCCCGCGCCGGTCTCGGCGATGATGCGCGGCTTGTTCATGCGCTTGGCGAGCAGAATCTGCCCCAGGGCGTTGTTGATCTTGTGCGCGCCGGTGTGGGCTAAATCCTCGCGCTTGAGATAGACCTGCGCGCCGCCCAGCTCGCGCGTCATCTTCTCGGCGAAGAACAGCGGCGTGGGGCGTCCGACGTAGTTCTTGGCGAAGTAGTCCACCTCGGTCTGGAACAGCGGGTCGGCCTTAGCCTTCGCGTAGGCCTCGGTCAGCTCGTCCAGGGCCGGGATGATCGTCTCGGGCACGAACCGCCCGCCGAATTCGCCTCCGAACCGTCCTTGCGCGTCGGCGACGTAGCGGTCGGCAGGGGGGGGGGCTGTCTGGGCGGCTTCGTGCTCTGCGGTGCTTGGCATGGGGTGGATTCTTTCCGTGTCACGTGTAAAGGGCATTGTAGCACCGCAGGCGGGGGATGTCAACTTGGGGGCGAGGGCCTCTCACCCCTGCCCCAGGTCCCACGCGCGCACGGCCCGGATGAACGCCCGCACTTTCGCGTGGTCCTTGACGCCCGGCGAGGACTCGACGCCCGAGGACACGTCCACGGCGTAGGGGCGCACGGCGTCGAGTGCGGCTGTGACGTTTTCCGGGGTCAGGCCGCCGGCGAGCATCACGGGCCGGGCCGTGAGCGCCTTGGCGCGGACGGCCAGCGACCAGTCGAACATCTCGCCCGACCCGCCCAGCCTGTCTTTGTGGTAAGCGTCCAGCAGCACGGCCCCGACGGCATCGGGATAGGCCGCGATCTCGGCCAAGTTCGACTCATCGCGCATCCGAAATGCCCGAATCCGCCACGCCGCCCCGCGCCGGAAGCGGCCTTTATCGGTCGTATCGGCGTAGTGCTCGACGTACTCGGCCAGATACTCCTCGGCGTCCTCGGGCCGGTGTGCGACCACGACGCGCTTGACGAACAGGGGCAGGACGGCGCTGATCTCGTGATAGACTTCGGGCGGCACGAAGCGCGGCGTCCCCGGCACGGCGATGAAGCCGAGCGCGTCCGCCCCCGCCTCCGCCGCCGCCACTGCGTCCAGGCTGTTCGAGATGCCGCAGATCTTGATTCGCGTCACAGTTGCTTCCCCATAAACGAATGGCATCAATTACTTTCCAGTTTCCGCTCTACTGACAATAAGAATTCGTACAAGTCGTCAGTCGCTTGAAATTCTTCCATGGTCATCTCCTGTGCAATCTCACGGTTGTTCCGCTTGACGTTGAAGCCGATTTGTTCGTCAAGAGGCTTCTCTGGTGCTACTGACGTGACCGTATCAGGAACTTTATTGCCCCACTTGCGATAAACTTCATTCACAGCTCTAAGTGTGAAGTAATTTTCCATAGCGTATCTCTTGAGCCGCGTCACCGGAATGTTCAACTCAGCACATTTCTCCATAAAAGTCTCACGAACGTGCCCGCTCTTCGGATCATTATCTACCAATGCCATGATAGAGTAATGCTCTGCAAACACAGAAAGGTCGAGCTGTGCCATGTTGTCACCACCGAGCGACCATATTTTTATATTAAAATCCCCGTACAGACCCATCTTAATTAGAGCCTCTTCAAGCACTTGGAGATCGGAAGGACCTTCTACGAGTAGAATAAGGTCGGAGACAAGGTTGTCCGTGACAGAGTAGCCAAGATCAGCAAGAATGGTGGCTCTTCCTGTTGCATCGTCTACTTTGATGCTCCCGTCTAGGGTGGTGAAGAAAACCTTATCTACCATTCCTGCATCGAGGAAAATGTTTGAGTGCGTCGTGAGGAAGAATTGCTTATCCGCTGTATCTCTGAGGAAGGCAAGAAGTTTGCGTTGCCACTCTGGATGCAGATGACTCTCCGCCTCCTCAACCAGCACCACTTGATACTTGGGTGTGACTGCGAAATACAAGAGAACAAGAAGGTCTTGAAGCCCGAGGCCGCAGTCCTGAGCTGGCCGCCACGGTTCCTGTTGGTATGCGAAGTGCAGATTGATCGTGTTCGCCTGAGTCGGGAAAATCTCGAAATGATGGCCGCCCGAGATTTTAGCGAAGGCGTTAGCAACACTGTCAAAGGTATTTTTATCTTCCGTTCCGGTAGCTTGGTTCTTGGCGAAAAAGAGGTAACGCAGCAGACCGGAGCCATCATTGTTAATTGGTTCGTTAAGCGATAGAGGACAAGAAAGTTCTATCTGTCGCTTCGGCGGGACGAGTATTGTCGGGACGGCGGCAGCAAAGAGACTGTTATAGCTGTCCATAATTTCACCGCTTGGAAGGCGAGTAGGTTCAATGGATTCACCGAGCGTAGTACGGACCCTGGTCTTAAACATCTCGACGCTTTCCCAAAGGCTACTCGCACTCATCAAAAAAGATGAAACCGAGTCAGGATACCAAACATCCTGAGTTCCTGCGGCTTTCTCAATCACATCTTGGTGTGCCGCAGCCATACGATTCAAGCCAGATTCCATCTCTAGACTCATCTGCTTTCTTGCACCAGTCCAAGGCAGAACTTTCCGTGACTGATCGAAAATCTGTGTGATAACGGCTTCCGTCATCCGCTTCCCAACTTGTCGCTTGTTAACACTGCTGATAGCCTCCATCAGAGTGGATTTGCCGCTACTGTTCTGGCCGCAGATCACATTTATCTTGCCGAGGTCACGCAACTGTTCCTCTTTGAGAGCTTTGTAAGGCATCAACTTTAGGTGCTGAAACATGAGAATGTACCTTTTGCTCTCCACAGCCAATTTAAGCAACTGCCCCTGTGCTGGCATCTCCAGCATATGCTTCTTTTGCTGTGGTCACAGTCACTTTTCTATAGACACCCGTTGGCTTGGCGATGCCGAGGTGGTAGCTCATCTCCGTGTCCCGATGGTTGTGCCGCACGTAACAAGAGCGATTTTCCGTCTGGCGCGCAACCCATCGCCGGTCTCGTTGTGCGCCCCCGAAGGCGGGCGGAGGCGGTCCCGATACTCCTCAAACGCCTCCCGGACCAGTGCCGCCAGCGCGTCGGCGTCGTCAGGTGTCGCTTCGCGCAGAACCCACTCGCTCATCGGCCTGCCTCCCGCACGGCGCGGACGAACGCGCGCATCTTGGCCGGGTCTTTGACGCCGGGCGCGGACTCGACTCCGACGGTGACGTCCACGGCGTAGGGACGGACGCGCGCGACGGCGGCCCCGACGTTTTCCGGGGTCAGGCCGCCGGCGAGGATCACCCGTTTGCCGTACTGGTGGGTCTCGCGGGCCAGCTCCCAGCCGTAAGCGTCGGCCTGCCTGTCCCCACCCGTCCAGCTTGCGGGCGCGGGCGCGTTGACGTTCAGCAGGTAAGACTGGGCCGCACCGTTGAAGCCCGCCACGCGGCGCAGATCGCGGTCGCCGCCGACATGGAACGCCTTGATCTTGCGCCCCATGTCCCAGTTCTCGCGGATGATGTCGGTCCACACGCTGTCCTGGTAGTATTGAATCTGGTGGAACAGGGTCAGGACGCGCCGCCCCTCCATCCGCCAGGCGAGGGCCGTGGTGCGGTCGAAGACGCCGACCCGGACGATGTGTTCGGGCAGGCGCGCGGCGATGTCGCAGAACTCCATCGGGTCGATGACGCGCGGGCTGTTCTCGTCGCAGTGGAAGCCCAGCATGTCCGCGCCCGCCTCCACCGCCGCCTGCGCGTCCTGCACGCTCGTGATCCCGCAAATCTTGGTCAGTGTCACGCCCCTATTGTACCTGCCCCGGACCCGCCGCAGACTTAACACGCTCTTAACACGCTCTTAATGTTACCTCGTTCCGATTTGGGTATCATCTCCGTGCGACCCCGCCCCGTTCAGACGAACCGCAGACGATGGGGTAGGGGCAAGGAGAAGTCCATGACCATGACGGCACCCGCCCCGAATTTCCGGGAAGAGAGCATTGAAGCGCGCGAATTCGTGCCCGGCGTCCTCGGCACGGACGAGCTGCGGACGCTGAACGCCTATTGGAGCGCGGCGAACTACCTGTCCATCGGGCAGATTTATCTGCTGGACAACCCGCTTCTCAAAGAGCCGCTGCGTCGCGAGCACATCAAGCCGCGCCTGCTTGGGCACTGGGGGACTACGCCCGGCCTGAACTTCATCTACGCCCACTTCAACCGCGTCATCAAGCGGGACGACCTGAGCGTCCTCTACGTCGCCGGGCCGGGGCACGGCGGGCCGGGCCTGGTCGCCAATACTTATTTGGAGGGCACGTACAGCGAGATTTACTCCGACGTCTCGCAGGACGAAGCCGGGATGAAGCGGCTATTCAAGCAGTTTTCGTTCCCCGGCGGCATCCCTTCCCATGCCGCGCCGCAGACGCCCGGCTCGATCCACGAGGGCGGCGAGCTGGGCTATTCGCTGTCCCACGCCTACGGCGCGGCCTTCGACAACCCCGATTTGATCGTCTGCTGCGTCATCGGCGACGGCGAGGCCGAGACCGGGCCGCTGGCGGCGAGCTGGCACTCCAACAAGTTCCTGGACGCCCGGCGCGACGGTGCCGTCCTGCCGATCCTGCACCTGAACGGCTACAAGATCGCCAACCCCACGGTCCTGGCGCGCATCCCCCAGGCTGAACTGGAAAGCCTGCTGGTCGGCTACGGCTACAAGCCGCACTTCGTCGTGGGTAACGACCCCGAAAAAATGCATCAACTCATGGCCCAGACGCTGGACACTGTTCTGGGCGAGATCAAAGACATTCAAACGAAGGCGCGCGCGGGCGGCGACTCGGCACGCCCCGCCTGGCCGATGATCGTCCTGCGCTCGCCCAAGGGCTGGACCGGCCCCAAGGAAGTGGACGGCAAGAAGACCGAGGGCTACTGGCGCTCGCACCAAGTGCCCATCGAGGACATGAACACGCCCGAGCACGTGGCGCTTTTGGAAGAGTGGATGCGGAGCTACCGGCCCCAGGAGCTGTTCGACGAAGGCGGGACGCTGCTCCCCGAGCTGGCGGCCCTGGCCCCCGTGGGCGACCGGCGCATGGGCGCAAACCCCCACGCGAACGGCGGGCTGCTCCTCAAAGACCTGCACCTGCCCGATTTCCGCGATTACGCCGTCGCCGTGGACAAGCCGGGCGTGACGGTCGGCGAGGCCACGCGCACCCTGGGCGTCTTCCTGCGGGACGTGATGAAGGCCAACGCCGACAACCGGAACTTCCGTGTGCTGTCCCCCGACGAGAACAACTCCAACCGGCTGGGGGCCGTGCTGGACGTCACCAACCGTGCCTGGGAGGCCGAGACGGTCCCGTATGACGATCACCTGGCCCCCGACGGGCGCGTCATGGAGATCCTCAGCGAGCACACCATCGAAGGCTGGCTCGAAGGGTATCTACTCACGGGCCGGCACGGATTTTTCTCGTGCTACGAGGCCTTCATCCACATCATCGACTCGATGTTCGGCCAGCACGCCAAGTGGCTCGAAACGAGCCGCAAGCTGCCCTGGCGGCGGCCCATCGCGAGCCTCAACTATCTGCTGACGTCGCACGTCTGGCGGCAGGACCACAACGGCTTCTCGCACCAGGACCCCGGCTTCATCGATGTCGTGATGAACAAGAAGCCCGAGATCGTCCGCGTCTACCTGCCGCCGGACGCCAACTGCCTCCTGTCCGTGGCCGACCACTGCCTGCGGTCACGCGACTACGTCAACGTCATCGTGGCCGGCAAGCAGCCCGCGCTGCAATTCCTGGACATGGACGCCGCCGTGAAGCACTGCACGGCGGGCGTCGGCATCTGGGACTGGGCCTCGAACGACCGGGGCGGCGAGCCGGACGTGGTCATGGCCTGCGCGGGAGACGTGCCGACGCTGGAGACACTGGCCGCCGTAGACCTCCTGCGCCGGCACCTGCCCGATCTCAAGGTCCGCGTGGTCAACGTCGTGGACGTGATGACGCTGCTGCCGCACTCCGAGCACCCGCACGGGCTGAACGACGGCGACTTTGATTCGATCTTCACCCCGAACAAGCCGGTCATTTTCGCCTACCACGGCTACCCGTATTTAATCCACCGCCTGACCTACCGGCGCACCAACCACGATAACTTCCACGTCCGCGGCTTCAAGGAGAACGGCACCACGACCACGCCGTTCGACATGGTGGTCCTGAACGACCTGGACCGCTTCCACCTGGCAACCGACGTCATCGACCGTGTGCCGTCCCTTGGCTACCGGGCCGCCTCCCTGAAGCAGATGCTGCGCGACAAGCTCACCGAGCACCACCTGTACGTCCGCGCCCACGGGGAAGACCTGCCGGAAGTGAGCGACTGGACCTGGACACACGACGCGGCCCCGACCTCCGCCTCGGGGACCGAGAGCGATAACTGACAAACCAGCGCAGACCAACCCAGCCCTGGAGGGGCAATCTCCTTGCGGGTGGTCTCACCCTACGTTGAGTGGGCAAAGCCATGCCGCATTACACCATTTTCCAGCGCTCGGACGCTCACTGCGTAACGTCGCTTCTGTGCGCTCCGTCGCTACGGGAAGCGATGGCAACGTACTACGTGCAGCAGTCCCAGAATGCAGAACGTCTGGAAGATGGCTCTATACGCATTGGCGACAGCTACACCCAGTGTGGGAAGATTACTTACACCCATCCCCTAGAGTGTATCGAGTCTATGGAGAAGGCGGATGGCTGGAACGGCAACAGTTGGGAGATACAGGAGGTTCGGGGCAATCCCTGGGCCAAAGAGTTCGCGGAAATTCATGTCAGTGCCGATCCTGATGACGTCAAGACGTACATCGAAGTGTGCCGCCCTTTCTTCCGTAAGGCGTTCCCAAAATCGCGGGCGCGGGCGTTCGTCTGGTATCTCAAGGCCGGCGCTTTGGTGACGTTTCATCGGCGCAAAAATGCGCGGCGGCGCTGGCCCATCGAGGTCATGGCTCGCTACCTACTGCCCTGGGATTTGATGCCGTGGGAAGAACCGGGGCAGGTTCAACCGTGGCAGGGCACCTATGACGACATCCTGGCGCAGATGGCCGTATAACCACGTATTCACACTCAGCCCCCGCTTCCAGAAACCGCGAACCTGCGGCATGACATCTATGAACATCCTCGCCCTGAATGCCGGCAGCTCCAGCCTGAAGTTCCGCCTGTTCCGTGTCGCGCCCGGCGGGGAGGACGTGCTGACGGAGGGCGAGGTCGAGCGCCTGGACGCGGGGGCATTCCCCGACGCGGCGGCCAAGGCCGTCGCGCAGTGCCGGCCGAGGGGCATTGACGCCGTGGGGCACCGGGTCGTGCAGGGCGGGGCGCGGTTCTCCGCGCCGACCCGGATCACCCCGGACGCGCTGGACGCTTTGCGCGGGCTGGCGGACCTGGACCCGCTGCACAACCCCGTCGAGGTCGCGCTGATCGAGGCCGCACAGCGTCTGCTGCCGGATGCGCCCGCCGTGGCAGTCTTCGACACGGCGTTCCATCAGACCATGCCCGAGGCCGCCTGGCGCTACGCCCTGCCGACCGACATGGCCGACACGCTGGGCCTGCGCCGCTACGGCTTCCACGGCATTTCCCACCGCTACGTTTCCGAGCGGCTGATTGAACATCTGGGGCGCGAGGCGGTGGGAACCAGGCTCATCACCTGCCACCTAGGCAGCGGGGCCAGCGTCTGCGCCCTGCGGGACGGGCGGAGCGTGGACACGAGCATGGGCCTGACCCCGCTGGAGGGCCTGGTCATGGGGACACGCTCGGGCGACGTGGACCCCGGCCTGCTGCTGTACCTGCTGCGGTCGCAGGGCATGACACCGGACACGCTGGACGACTTGCTGAACCACGAGAGCGGGCTAAAAGGCCTGTCCGGGCGCGGCCCAGACGTGCGCGATTTGGAACAGGCGGCCCAGGGGGGTGATGCGCGTGCCGCGCTCGCTTTGGAGATATTTGCCTATCGGGTGCGGAAATATCTGGGCGCTTACGCCGCCGTGCTGGGCGGCCTGGACGCGGTCGCCTTCACCGGCGGCATCGGCGCGCGGTCTGCGGACATGCGCAGGCGCATCTGCAATGGCCTCAACTTCTTGGGCCTGAGCCTGGACGGGGACGCCAACAGGGCTGCGGCGGGAGACCATCCCGCGCGCATCAGCAGGGCCGATGGGGCAGTATCGGCCTGGGTCATCCCCACCGACGAGGAGCGCCAGATCGCCCGCGAGGTCGCCGTGCTGCTCGGGCCAGGCGGGTAACTCCCGAACAGAGGGCGCGATGGCCCGGCACGGCATCCGCCGCCCCCGCCCGGCGGCGACGTAGCGGAAGCCGGGGCAGCGGGTACAATGCCGCCTATGGACGTTTCCGACGCGCCTCTGCTGCGAATCAATGGGGCAACGCTGGTCAGGGGCGGCCGGAACGTCCTGGACGATCTGCATTTGGAGGTCGCCGCCCGGCAGCACACGGCGATCATCGGCCCGAATGGGTCCGGCAAGTCGTCGCTGGTCAAGCTCATCACGCGGCAGCATTACCCGCTGGCTCGCGCCGATGAACGGCCAGCCGTCACGATCTTCGGGCGCGAGCGGTGGGACATCTTCGCCCTGCGCTCCCTGCTCGGCATCGTGTCCGCCGACCTCCACGCCGCCTTCGTCGGCGACGCGGGCATGCTGGGATTGGACGCCGTCGTTTCGGGCTTTTTCGCGGCCCAGGGCCTGGCGTCACACCACGCCGTCACCCCCGACATGACGCGGCGGGGGGCGGAGGCGCTCGCCCAAGCCGGGGCGGCATTTTTGGCGCAGAGGCCGCTGGCGTCGATGTCCACCGGGGAGGCCCGGCGCGTCCTGATCGCTCGCGCCCTGGTCCACGACCCGCGCGCCCTGCTGCTGGACGAGCCAACCACGGGCCTGGATTTGATCGCCCGGCAGCGGTTCCTCGAAACGCTGGGCGGCATCGCGCGGCGGGGTAAGACGATCTTGTTGGTCACGCACCATGTCGAAGAGGTCCTGCCCGACATCGGGCGCATCATACTGATGCAGGGCGGCAGAATCTTCCGGGACGGCGACAAGGCCGATGTGCTGACGTCGGAGAACCTATCCGCGCTTTACGAGGCCCCCATCGAAGTGCGTGAAAGCGGCGGCTGCTACGCGGCTCGCGCGCTGCCGCGTGCCGGGCAGGTACAATAGCCCCCGTGAGCAATATCTCCGTGAGCAATATCTCCGTGAGCAATATCCCCGTGAGCAATATCCCCGTGAGCAATATCCCCGTGAATGGCGTTCTGAACATCGACAAGCCTGCGGGCATGACCTCGCACGACGTCGTCGCCCGCGTCCGGCGGGTCGCCCAGACCAAGCGCGTCGGCCACGCCGGGACGCTGGACCCGGACGCCACCGGCGTCCTGCTGGTCTGCCTGGGAATCGCCACGCGGCTGTCAGACTTTTTAGCCGACGAGGGCAAGTCTTATCGTGCAACGCTGGCCCTGGGCGCGACGACGAACACCGAAGACGCCTCGGGGGTGATATTGACGCAGACCAACGCAAGCCATATCACCGAGGCCGACCTGCGCGCCGTTTTGTCAGAGTTCATCGGGGACATCGCGCAGATCCCCCCGATGGTCAGCGCGGTCCACCACGAAGGCAAGCGGCTCTACCAACTGGCGCGCGGGGGTGTAACAGTGGAGCGCGCGCCCCGCACGGTCCGCATCGACGGTATCACGCTCAGAGACTGGACGCCCGGCGTGGCTCCGGCGGCGACGCTGGACGTGGCCTGCGGCAAGGGGACCTACATACGGACGCTGTGTGCGGACATCGGCGCGGCCCTGGGGGTGGGGGGCCACATGGCGAGGCTGCGGCGAACGCGGGTCGGGGCCTTCTCGGCTGACAGCGCCACACCGCTGGACGCTCTGACTGGAGACGATCTGCTTGAGCTGCTGGTACCGCCCGCCGATGCGCTCGCCGAAATGCCCAAGCACCTGGCCGGCGATGCCGACCTGGAAAACATAAAACACGGGCGCGCGCTCGCCTCGGCCCTGCCGCCGGGCACCGTCGCGCGGGTCGTGGACGCCGCGAACAGCCTGGTCGCGCTAGCCCGCGCCGACGGGGAACGGCTGCACCCGTTCAAAGTGTTTCCCCCATAACAATGCGCGTCATTCACCCACTGCAAAGTCTCGAAACCCCGCTGGTCGGCACCGCCGTCGCCATCGGCGTCTTCGACGGCGTCCACCGGGGGCATCAAGAGATCCTGCACCAGACCGTGCGCGAGGCCCGGTCCCAGGGCCTGACGCCGCTGGCGCTGACGTTCGACACGCACCCCTCGGCCCTGTTCGCGCCGGACCACTCGCCCCCGTACATCGCCTCCTTGACCCAGCGCATCGCCTTGATGGGCGAGCACGGCGGCGGGCTGGAGGCCGTCGCCGTCGCGCGCTTCGACGCCGCGTTCGCCGGCCTGTCGCCTGCCCTGTTCGTCGCCGACGTCCTGGAAGGGGCCTTGGGCGCGCGGCACGTGCTGGTCGGCGCGGACTTCTGCTACGGCGCGCGGCGGGCGGGCACGGTGACGACTCTGCTGCAAGACGGGGCGCGGAACGGCTTCGCGGTCACGGTCGTGCCGCCGTTCCTGCTGAACGGGGGCCGCGTCAGCAGTACGCAAATTCGCGGCCTCGTCGCGGCGGGCGACCTGCCCGGCGCGCGGCACCTCCTGGGCCACCCGTTCGTCGTCGAGGGCACCGTCGTCCACGGCAAGCATCTGGGGCGGACGCTGGGCTACCCGACGGCCAACCTATCGCCGATCCAGCCCGGCCAGCTTCTGCCGGGCGACGGCGTCTACGCCGCCCTCGCGCATTTGGCCGACGGGCGCGTCGTGCGCGCCGCCGTCAGCGTCGGCACCAACCCGACCACGGACACCGATGGGGGCCGCAAGGTCGAGGCCTTCCTGATGGACGGCTTCACGGGCGACCTGTACGGCCAGCCGCTGGCCCTGGACTTCCGCGAAAAAGTCCGTGGCGAGACAAAGTTCGACGGCCTGCCCGCCCTGGTCGCGCAAATGGGCCGGGACGTGGCCGGCATTGAAACGCTTTTGGCTGGTGCCGAAGCCTGACCCCGGCAATGGAAGTGATGGGCAGCATCAGCACCTAACGTGGCGTCAGCAGGAAGCCGTGCGGCTGGCCGTGCCATTCGCCCAGCCCGACGATTCGGCCTCGCCGGTTGATGCCGGTCGCCCGTTCCAGCAGCCAGCCCGACTTTGACGGGAGCGAGGCGTTCAGATCGCAGACGCGCCCGCGCCGCCAGAGCAGGGCGTGGTAGTCGGTCTTGCCGCCGACTTGGGCCGCCCCGACGACGTCCCCTGTGTCGCTGATAGCGTCCACCTCCGCGTCGAACGCGCCCGGCGGCAGGGGCAGGGCGACGGCCCGGCCCGACGCCCAGAGGTACACGGCCTGCCCGTTGCTCACGGCGACCTGCCCCCGGTCGTTGACCAGCGCCCTTCCAATGATCTCGCGGCCGGCCCGGACGCCGCTCAAGACCTTGGCCTTTCCCCGCTCCCAGATCACGGCGTTCCCCTGATCGTCCACTCCCGACACCTGTCCCCGGTCGTTGATGGCCTGGGCCACGCCCCATCCCAGGTCGGTCATCCTGCCCCCGCTGTAGAGGAACGCATAAGGCTTTATCTCTTGCGGGTCGTCACTTACGGGCCGCCCCGAGTTTGTTCCGCTGCCCACGATCTGGCCCCTGTTGTTCATGGCGCGTACCTGGGTCACCGGGTAGTCGCTGATGTCCTCCAGCCTGCCTCTCGACCACAGAAAGGCGTGCTCATCAGTTAACATAGCCGCCCCGTCGGTCGTCTGGTCCAGCGTGCCGGCGACCTCGCCGCGGTCGTTCAGCACACCGCCGATCGTGCTGCCATAGCCGGGCAGCGTCCCCAGGCTGGTCCGCCGCCCGGCTCGCCAAAGACAGACGCGCCGGGGCGAGATCACCGTTGCCGCGACGAACCCCTTGCCGCGCGCCGTAGGGGCCGTCAGCGCGACCTCGCTCCGGCTGTTGATCGCGGGCGCGTCCCCGTAGGCCACCGGCCCTAGGTCGGTCAGCCGGTAGCGCGGCGCGGCGGACGCCACGGCAGGCAGGCAGAGCAGGAGCAGAAGAAAGGCTGGGAGGCGCATCGCAAAGTCCTAGCGCGGGGTCAGCAGGAAGGCGTGCGCGTGGCCGCCGGTCAGGCCGACGCCGGCGATCTGGCCGCGGGCGTTGACGGCGCGGGCTTCGGTTAAGAGCCAGCCCGTGCCGGGGGGCAGGAGAGTGTTGAGGTCGATGGCCTGGCCGCTGTGCCACAGAACGGCGCGGCGGTCGGGCGAGTCGGGGGCGGGTGAGGCGTAGCCCACGGCGTCGCCGCTGTCGCTGACGTCGGCGGCGGCGCTGTCGGCGAGGCCCGGCAGCGTCCCCAGGTCGCGCATCTGGCCCTCGGTCCACAAAAAGGCGTGGCGGGTCTCGCCCGGCCCGATCTCCGAGCAGCCGGCGATCTGGCCGCGCGCGTTGACCCGGCAGGCCAGGCTGTTCGCGCCGCCCAGCGTCCCCAAGTCCTGCATCTGGCCGTCCGTCCAGGCGAAGGCGTGGGTCTGGCCGAACGTGGCCGTGTCCGACTTGCCGACGACGATGCCGCCGTCGTTGACGCCGTAAGCGGCGCTATACGCCCCGCCTAATGTGCCCAGGTCGCTGATGTCGCCGCCCTGCCAGAGGAACGCGCGGGCGATCTGCGCCCGCCAGCGGTCGTGGCCGCCGGTCTCGGCGGTGCCCACGACCTGGCCCGCGCGGTTGACGCCGCGCGCCTCGCTGTAGGGGAAGCCCGGCAGCGATCCGACCCGGTGCGGTGCCCCGTCCCAGACGAACGCCCGCCCACGTCCGGGGATGTTGAACGACGTCCCCGCCGCCCGCCCGTCCCCGCTCAGGCCCGAAACGAGGCTGAAACGGTGCTTGGGCAGCGCCCCCAGGTCCACGCCCCGCCCGCCCCAGAGGACGCCGCGCGCGGACTGGCCCGCGCCCCAGGCCGTGCCGGCGACCTGGCCCGCGTCGTCCAGGGCCGCCGCGTCCGTCAGCCCGCCCGCGTCGCCCAGGTCGGTAACTTGGTAGGACAGCGGCGCGGCGTCATGGGCACCGGCCTGGGTGCCGGACAGGCGGGACGCCCCCGCCGCCGTCAGCCGCCAGGGGAGCAGCAGGGGCAAGGCGGCGGCCAGCACCCAGCCCATCCGTACCCGGCCCATCTGCCCCGCCCGCGTCAGGCCGACCAGGCGGCGGCGCAGGCCGTGGTAGCCAGGGGATAAGCTCAGCGCGGGGGCCGGCTGTCGCCCTTCCCCGGCCATGCGGAGCAGCAGACGCCCATAGGACGTGACCGACGCGCCGGTCGCGCCCAGGGCCAGAGCGTCACAGGCCTCCTCGCGTGCCGCGCCCCATTCGGCGTTCGCCCACCAGGCCAGCGGGTGAAAGAAGAAAAAGATGCCAGTCAGAGTCGGCAGCCAGGCCAGCAGCAGATCGCCGCGCCGGGCATGGGCCAGCTCGTGCGCCAAAGCCAGACGCAGCTCGTCCGGCGTCAGCGTCGCGGCCAGCCCGACCGGCAGCAGGATCACGGGCCGGAGCAGGCCGACGATGCAGGGGGCGGTAACGGCCCCACATTCCAGAACGCCAGGGATGCGCCGCAGCCTCAGCGCCGCCCCGAGCGTTGCCAGGCCGACGCCGGGCAGCGCCACAGGGCGCGACATCCGTACCGACCGCCTCACGGCCACCGCCTGCCAGCCCATCCGCCCTGCCTGCCAGCCCATGCCGCCCAGCCAGAGCAGCAGCAAGCCGAGCGGCAGGGTCATCGGGGCAGGGGATGGCGGCGGGGGGGCGGGTGACAGGGCGAGGGCCGGCAAGACGGCAGCCTGCGCCGCCGGCCCGTAGACCCCGCCGGGCACAGGACGGACAACGACCCGCACCGCGACCGGCGCGAGCCGGACCGCCCGCGTAGGCAGGACGGGCAGGGCCAGCGGCGCGGTCCAGCAGAGGTCCAGGGTCAGCTTCAAGGAGGCCAGCCACCAGAGCCACGCGCGCAAAGGGGCCGGCAGGCGTGGGGCCAGGCGGCACATCGCGCCGACGCCCAGCGCGAACAGCCCGCCCCACAGGCAGGCGTGGCACTCGCGCACGGCCCAGGCCGACGCACCGAATTGGAGGCCGCCCAGCAGCGAGATCAGCTCCCCGTGCATCGCCTTTAACTCCTTTCGGCGGCCTTCTGCGTCTCGATGCTTTTTGTCTCGATGCCGCCCAAAAGACGCTGCAAGTCGGCCATCTCGCGCTCGGACAGGCCCTGCGCCTCGGTTAGATAGGCGACAAACGGGGTCAGCGAGCCGCCCAGAGTCTTTTCGACGAACTCATGCACGAGTGACTGCATCAGCTCGGTCCTGGGCACCGTGGGCCGGTACTGGAACGCGCCCTCGTCCTTGCGTCGGGACAGGAAGTTTTTCTTGCGCAGGCGCTCCATCATGGTCAGGATCGTGGTCCGGGCCAGGCCGTGGGACGTGCCGAACCGTTCGGCGACCTCGCGGACGGTGACGGGGGCGTGGTCGGTGACGTAGCGCAGGAGGGACAGTTCCTGATCCCCCAGCGTGGGCGGCTTGTTCATGCGGTGCGGCTTTCTGTAGAGTCGGCGGAACGAAATCAGTGCAGCCTCAGTATACCGTAATACCGTAGGACTACACCCGTCGTCAAGAGGCTTTCGTTTAAGTGGCGTTGATTCGCGCCCTGATGCCTGGGTACAATAGCGGAGCCTTATGAAACTCACCCCCGTACTTCTCGCACTGCTGCCGGCCTGCGCCGCCTTGCCTGCGGGCACGGCCCGTGCCCTGCCCATGCCGCCGGCCTTGCTCCTGACGCCCCCGGACGAAGCCTTGACCCGCTTGCTGCCCATGCCGTTCTGGGAGACAGCCCCGCCGGCCCCGGCTTTCCGAATGCTGCCGCTGTGGACGCTGGGCCTGTCATCCAACGCCTTCCTCGACCCGAGCCTGCGGCTCGCCGACTGGCGCAGCGCCTTCGATACCGCCGCCCTGGGCGCGTTCGACGTTCCGCTACGCGACGACCCCGCCGAGCGGCAGAACATCCTGCTGTCCGCGCAGGCCGTGGACAACGTCACCCTGGCCCCCGGCGCGGAGTTCTCGTTCAACGCCCTCGTCGGCGAGCGGACTCCCGAGCGGGGCTACCAGGAAGGATTGATGTTCGACAACGGCCACGTCATACGCGGCACCGGCGGCGGCATCTGCCTCGTCGCGACGGGCCTGTACAACGCCGCCCTGCGCGCGGGCCTGACCATCGACGAGCGGCACCCGCACTCGGGCCTGGTCAGCTACGCCCAGCCCGGCTGCGACGCCGGCATCGTCTACGGCCAGGAAGACCTGCGCTTCCGCAACACGACGTCGCGGCCCCTGACCATCCAGGCCCGCCCCGTGGGCGACGACCACGTCGCGGTGCGCCTGTTCGGCCACCGGCCCCCGGCGGGCCACCAGGTCATCGTCAAGCCCACGGCGCTGGACCGCATCGCCCCGTCAACCGTCACCAGACTCGACCCGGCCTTGCTCCCCGGCCAGAAGGTCATCGACCAGAAGCCGCGCGCGGGTTATGACGTCACCCTGGCGCGGTTCTGGACCGTCAAGGGCCGCGTGGTCCGCCGCGAGATCGTCACGCGCGAGCACCGCGACGCGCGCCCCGAGATCGTCCGCATCGCCGTCCCCGTTCCCGTGGCCCCGTCCATACCTGTGGCCCCGCCGACCGCCCTGGTCCCTGCTCCGGCGGGGGATGGCGTGAAGCCTCTTCCGCCGCCCGTGCCCTCGGAGACCAGTCTTTGACAGACGTGCTAGATGCCCTTCCCCAGGCCGCCGCCCGTGCCGAGGACTTGCGCGCGGCGTTGAGCCATGCCAATTACTGCTACTACGTGCTGGACCAGCCCGAAATTGCCGATTCGGAGTACGACAAGCTCTTGCGCGAGCTGACGGAGATCGAGGCAGCCCACCCGGAGCTTGTTGTCGCCGACTCACCTACCCAGCGCGTCGGCGCGTCCCCGCAGTCGGACTTCCATCCGCACACCCACCGCCAGCCGATGCTGTCGCTGGGCAATGCGTTCAACGAGGACGAACTGCGGGCATTCGACGAGAAAGTAAAGCGGCACCTGGGACTGGCCGCCGACGCCGCCGTGGGCTACGTGGCGGAACTCAAGATCGACGGCCTAGCGATCTCGCTGACCTACGAAAACGGCGTGTTCCAGACCGGCGCGACGCGAGGCGACGGGTTCGTGGGCGAGGACATCACGGCCAACCTGCGGACCGTGGCGAGCGTCCCCCTGCGCCTGCGCGGGAGCCACCCCAGCTTCGTCGAGGTCCGGGGCGAGGTGTATCTGGACCACGCCGAGTTCGCGCGCATCAACCAGGCGCGCGAAGAGTCGGGCGAGCCGGTCTTCGCCAACCCGCGCAACGCCGCCGCAGGCAGCATCCGGCAGCTCGACACGTCGGTCACGGCCAAGCGCCGGCTGACCGTCTTTTTGTACGCCCTGGGGGCGGTCAGCCACCCCGTCGCTGGGTCGCAGGCGGAGCTTTTAGCGACACTGAAGACGTGGGGCCTGCGCGTCAACCCGGACGTGCGGACATGCGCGGGTATCGATTCGGTGATCGCCTTCGTCGCCGAGTGGAGCGACAAAAAGGCCACGCTGCCCTACGACATCGATGGCATCGTGGTCAAGGTCAACGACTTCGCGTTGCAGCAAGATTTAGGCGCGGTCGCGCGGACGCCGCGCTGGGCCATCGCCTTTAAGTTCCCGGCGTTGCAAGGCCGTACTAAAATCATCGACATCGTCGCCCAGGTGGGCCGGACCGGGGCCATCACGCCGGTCGCTCTGGTCGAGGCCGTCACCCTGCCGCCGAACTCCGTGGTCCAGCGCGCGACTCTGCACAACCAGTCGGAGATCGACCGCAAGGACGTCCGCGTCGGCGACACCGTCTTGATCCAAAAGGCCGGCGACGTCATCCCCGAGATCGTCCAGGTCGTCTTAGAGGCCCGCCCCGAGGGCACTGTGCCCTACACGCTGCCCGCCCACTGCCCCGCCTGCGGAACGGCCCTCGTCCGGCCCGAAGGCACACCCGTCACGCGCTGCCCCAACAGCGCGGCCTGCTCCGGCCAGAACGTCCAGCGCCTGATCCACTTCGTCTCGCGCCGCGCGCTGGATATCCAGTGGCTGGGCGAAAAGCACGTCGCACAGTTGATCGAATCGGGCCTCGTCAAAGATGCGGGCGATCTTTATTCCCTCAAAAAAGAAGACCTATTGCCGCTGGAGCGCATGGGCGACAAACTGGCGGACAACATCCTGGCGGCCATCGCGGGCAGCAAGCATCCGCCGCTGCCGCGCCTGATCTTCGCCCTGGGCATCCGCCTGATCGGCGAGCACGCGGGGGAAATACTCGCCCGCCGATTCGGGTCGCTGGAGCGGCTCCAGGCCGCGACCGTGGAAGAGCTGGCCGCCGTCTACGACATCGGCAAGACGACCGCCGAGGCCATCGCCGCCTTCTTTGGCCTGCCCGAAACGACCGAGCTGCTGGACAAGCTCAAGCGCGCGGGCGTTTCGGCCTCTTCAGACGGCTTCGCCCCGCTCTCGGACACGTTCGCGGGCAAGTCGTTCGTGTTCACCGGCTCGCTCCAGACGATGACGCGCGACGAGGGCGAGGGCCTGGTCAAGAATTTGGGGGGCCGTGCGTCCTCGTCGGTCTCGGGGAAGACTGACTACGTGGTGGCGGGGGAGAATGCGGGCAGCAAACTAGAGAAAGCCAAAGCGCTCGGCGTCCCGGTGCTGACGGAAGAAGAGTTCCACGCGCTGACGCAAAGCCCGGAAGCGCCGCAGCAGGCGGAAGCGCCGCAGCAGGCGGAAGCGCCGCAGCAGGCGGAAGCGCCGCAGCAGGCGAGTGATTGAAAACCACTCGTCCTGGCCGCTTCAGCGGCAGGTGACGAAAAAGGCCGCGGGAGCTTTGTGCTCCCACGGCCTCTGAGTCTGGCGTGGATGCTCTTGTCGCGCTACTTTTTCTGCGCCACGGTGGCATGCAGGTAAGCCTTCTGGCTCTGGATGGCGGTGTAGTTGTCGCCCGTCACCCCGTACTGCTGGTTGACCGCTTCCTGGGTGGGCAATGCCTCGACCACGCCGATCAGCGAGACCGGCTTGCCGGACTCGATGGGCACCTTTCCCGCGCCCGCCCCAGCGTCCAGGCCCTTGTCGAGCAGAACCAGCATCTGCTGGGTGTCGCTCGGGCCGACGAAGAAAGCGCGGTCGGTCAGGACTTTACGGACCGTCACATCCGTCAGCTTGGCGTTGTGCCCGACGAGCGAGGCCGGGTCGGTGGCCGCGGCGAAGACGGTCACGTCGCTCAGGGGGACGCCGGGGACGCTTGCCTGGCCGGGCTTGGCCGTGGTGACATCCGTGCCGCTATGGACCTTGATGTTTTTGCCGTCAGCCGTCGCGTCCGTGGGTGCCGGTCCGGGCGGCACAGGCTGGGGGTTGTCGGTGGCGGCGGGCGGCATCACGGGGACTGCCGTCTGCGCGGTCTGCGCCTCCTGGCCCTCGTGGTGGCGGTGCAGGAAGGCGAACAGCAGCAGGCCCAGGAGCAGCAGGCCGAGCAGGGGCAGCAGCCAGACCGGGAGGCCCTTCTTGCCCGGATCGTGGTAGACCTGCGCGCCGTCCTCGGCCCCATTGCGCCCCTCGCCGCCGGTGAATTTTTCTGCCATGTTTTAGGAATGCCTCAGACGGCCCCGCCTGGCGCACGGGTGCGGGGCGGGGCCGTTTCCTCGTTGGGAATGGTCGATCAGCGGGTAGTCCCGCGCCCCTTAGCGTCCGTCACAGCGGCGTCGATCTCCTCGACCTCGACGTCGGTGCGGCGGACCGTGTCGCGCACGGTCTCCGTCCGGTCGGTCGCGGTCTTGCCGACGACCACTTCCTCGACCACGCGCGCCTCCTTGGCGACCACGGGTACCTCGGCGGTCTCCGTGACCGCGAAGTTCTGCTCCTTGAACCCGCCGTCGGCTTCGGTGACGGCCCGGTCCACGGGGCGGCGGTCCACGGTGACGTGCTCCTCGTGCAGGGAGACGGTCTCGGTGACAGGCCGCTCGGTGATGGAAGTGTGGATGCGGGCACCGCCGCGCTGGATCTGCCGCTTGCCGACTTCCAGTTCTTCCTCGACGACCGGGACGACGACCTGGTCGCCTGCGCGCACCGTCCGGTCGCCTGCGGCAACCGTGGCGTCGGCGCGGGGCGGCGTCTTGGCGGGTGCCGTGGTCTGAGTCGCGGCGGCTGCTCCCATGCCTGCGGCCCCCAGGGCGGCCCCGGTCGCCATGCCGGTGCCCTTGCGGGCCGAGCGGACGGCGGAGGCGTCGTGGATGTCCAGCGCGTGATGGCGGTTCATGATGTCGCGGGCCGTGTCCGCCTTGTCGTCGGTGACGTGGGCGATCTCCAGCGCGTCGCCCGCCTGGACGCCTTCGGCGTAGAGCCGCGCGTCGGCATTGGGGACGCCCTCGCCCTCCAACTCGCGGATGAGGCCGTCATAGGCCCCATCGCTGTCGCCGGTGAAGGGATACTTCATGTCGATCCGGCTCCGGTCGAAGCCGTCGGCTTCCAGGGCGCTCAGTGCTGCTTCTGCGTCCGCGCGCTGCTCGAACAGGCCGACTACGGTGCTTGCCATGTATGTTTCTCCTCGGGTTTGTCGCCGGGGCCGCCGGATGATCACCAAAGATGATCACCAAAACGGCCCGGTTTGGCCCCCACTTACCCGCCCGCCTACGGCCCCAAACGGGGCCGGCAGGGCCGTTTCTGCTCGCACTCGGAACGAGCAGGAAAATTTTTCGGTGCCGCCGGATTTTTCGGTGCCGCCGGGGGGATCGCGGGCGGTCCCTGGGTTTTCGGGAGTTGTGTGCTATAATGAAGCTGGCAGAGACAGGGTCGCCACCCCCGGTTTGCCCGCCTCTTGTTTGTTCTGACGTCCCCAGGAGAGATAACGTAAACTTCATGCTGAACTTGTTCGGGCGGATGTCGGGCCGGTTTTCGCGCAACATGGGCATCGACCTCGGCACAGCCAACACCCTGGTCCACGTCCAGGGGCGGGGCATCCTGCTGCGCGAGCCGAGCGTGGTCGCCATCAAGAAGCAGACCAACGAGGTCCTCAGTGTCGGCGAGGAGGCCAAGCGCATGCTGGGCCGGACCCCCGGCTCGATCATCGCCATCCGCCCCCTGAAGGATGGGGTCATCGCCGACTTCGACCAGACCGAGCGGATGCTGCGCTATTTCATCGAGAAGGTGCATCGGCGCAAGGGCTTCTTCCACCCCATCGTCGTCGTCGGCATCCCGTCGGGCATCACCGAGGTGGAGCGGCGCGCGGTTATCGAGGCGACCAAAAAGGCCGGTGCCAAGGAAGCCTATCTGATCGAGGAGCCGATGGCGGCGGCGATCGGGGCGGGCCTGCCCGTGTCGGAGCCGATCGGGTCGATGATCGTGGACATCGGCGGCGGGACGTCGGAGGTGGCCGTGATCTCGCTGGGGGCGATGGCCGCCGCCCGCTCCATCCGCATCGCCGGGGACGAGATCGACGAGGCCATCGTCGCCTACGTCCGCGCGCAGTTCAACCTGTTCATCGGGGACCGCACGGCGGAGGAGTGCAAGATCACCATCGGCTCCGCCGCTCCGCCGATCGGGGGCGAATCCGAGACGCAGATGCAGGTGCGCGGGCGCGACCTGCTGACGGGCCTGCCCCGCTCGACGATGATCACGTCGGAGCAGGTGCGCGAGGCCATCGCCGACCCGATCAACGCCATCGTCGAGACCGTCAAAGAGACGCTGGAGGACACGCCCCCGGAGCTGTCCGCCGACATCATGGACAACGGCATCGTGCTGGCCGGCGGCGGCGCGCTGCTGCGCGGTCTGGATCGCCTGATCTCGCGCGAGACGGGCATGCCGGTCCACATCGCCCCCGACCCGCTCTCGTGCGTCGTGCTGGGGACCGGGAAATGCCTGGACGAGGCCTCGCGCTCCAGCGCCCTGCGGAACGTGCTGCTGACCGAAACCCGTCTGGGCCATTACACCTCGCCGGGCCGCTGACACCTCCCACGTGGACGCGCCGCACGCCGCGCCAAAATTCTGGTTATGAATGGCGCTGCGTGTGGTATAATGTCCGCGAAACCTCCCGCACTTCGGGTTTCGCTCAGGCGTTATCTGTTGCCCCAAAGAAGTGGATTTCCGCTTCGTTCCTGGCTCCCGGCCCGCCATCATCCCCGACACACGCTCTATGCACGGCTACTCTTTCGCACTTTTTATCCGCGCCTTTTTGCTTTTGTTCATCGTGTCTTGACACGGCGCGTCCACCGTGCAAACCCCCAAGCACGGACACCGCTTGCGCTATCCATTCTCCGCACACGACTTACTCCCAGCGCCCATCCCGATCAAAGGTAACAACACAGCACATGGCAAACGATTCCGAGAGCAGCACGACCAGCCCTCTCACGCAGGAACCCCCGCCGCCTACTCCCCGCCCCCCCCGCGCCAGTCGGGAACCCCGTGAGGGCGGCCGCGAGAGTCGCGAGAACCGGGAGGGTGGCCGCGAGGCGCGCGACGGGCGGGATGGCGGCGGTCGTGACAACAACGCTCGGGAGGGCAATGGTCGCGAGGGCAACAGTCGGGACGGCAACAGCCGTGATCCCGGCGGCCGTGATGCCGGCAGCCGCGACGCCGAGGCCACGGGCGAGGCCGGCCCGCGCGGCGCGGAGGCCGACAGCGCGCTGACCAAATCCGGCGTCCTGGAGATCCTCCCGGAAGGGTGGGGCTTCCTGCGCCAGAACAACTTCGACCCCGGCGCGCAAGACATTTACGTCGCCCAGGCGCAGATCAAGCGCTTCAACCTCAAGACCGGCGACACCGTGACCGGCCAGGTCCGCCCGCCCAAGGACACCGAAAAATATTACGGCCTGTTGCGCGTCGAGACCGTCAACAGCGTCTCGCCCGATCAGGCCCGCAACCGGCTCAACTTCGACGACCTCGTCCCGATCTACCCCGAAGAGCGATTCGTGCTCGAAACCGACCCGAAGAACCTGACCGCCCGCGTGATCGACCTGATCGCGCCCATCGGCAAAGGGCAGCGCGCCATCATCGTCGCCCCGCCCAAGGCGGGCAAGACGACCGTGCTGAAGTCCATCGCCAATTCCATTACCACCAACCACCCCGAGGTGCATCTCGTCGTGCTGCTGATCGATGAGCGCCCCGAGGAGGTCACCGACATCCGCCGCTCGGTCAACGGCGAGGTCGTGTCGTCCACGTTCGACGAGCTGCCCGAGAACCACATGCGGGTCGCCGACATGGTGCTGGAAAAGGCCAAGCGGATGGTCGAGGTCGGCAAAGACGTGGTCGTGCTGCTGGACAGCCTGACCCGCCTTTCGCGCGCCTCGAACCTCACCGTCACGCCCTCGGGCCGGACGTTGCAGGGCGGCCTGGACCCCGCCGCCATCTACCGCCCGAAACGTTTCTTCGGCGCGGCCCGTAACATCGAGGGCGGCGGCAGCCTGACCATCATCGCCACGGCCCTGGTCGAGACCGGCTCGCGCATGGACGACATCATCTTCGAGGAGTTCAAGGGGACCGGCAACTCGGAGCTGAAGCTGGACCGCGAGATCGCCAACCGGCGCATCTTCCCGGCCATCAACGTCAAAGAGTCCAGCACACGCAAGGAAGAGCTGCTGTACGGCGAAGACGACCTGAAGGCCGTCTACCAGCTCCACCGCGTTCTGGCGGGCCTGGGAGCGGTCGAGGCCATCGAGCTTCTGATCGACCGGCTCAACAACAGCAAGGGCAACAAAGAGTTTCTGAAGATCATCAGCAAGACCGGGCGGCGCGACGATTAGCGCCGCCGCCGGGGTCAGCCGTAGAGGACACTTCTTTTCCTGGGAAGTCATAGAAGGAAGCGAGGCGACAGTGCCAGGTGATTTCGACAAGCTGTTCGACGACGATTGGCGGCCCGCTGAGGCCGACCCGGACGGGCTTTCTTCGCTGCACGGGCCGGACGGGTCGGGCGGGGAAGAGGGTGGCTCGACCTCGGAGCGCGAGAACCAGAAGCCGCGCTCGCTGAACGAAAAAGAAGTCAAGGTCATGGGCGTCTACGCGCACCAGGACCAGGGGACGGTCGCCAACCATTTCGTCATGCTGCGCGACAACCGTGGCCGGCGCGTCCCCATCTTCGTCGGCCAGTTTGAGGCGTTCGCCATCTCGATGGCCCTGGAGGGCGACGCCCCGGATCGGCCCTTCACCCACGACCTCATCCGCCTCGTCCTGGAGCGCCTGGACGCAACGGTGGAGCACATCGTCATCGACGACCTGTGGAACGAGACGTTCTACGCGAAGATCGGCATCGCGAAGCCGAGCGGCGAAACGGTGGACATCGACGCCCGCCCGTCCGACGCCATCGCGCTGGCCTTGCGCGTCCGTGCCCCCATCTATATGGCCGAGACCGTGCTGGAAGCGACGCTGCGGACGGAGTAGCCTGCGCCGGGGCTTTTCACCGCCCCGGTGCCTGAGCGCCCTCCGGGGACTCTCAATTTATGTTCAGGCCGCTCTTCTGGCTCGGCCTGCTGGGGGGCGGCCTGGCCTCGTTCGGCGCGCGCCGCGCCTGGCTGCCCCGTCCTCCCGCCCCCCAAGCCGACCCTCTCCTTGACTTATTCCCTGATGCCGTGATCCGCTGCGATGCATCGGGCCGCGTCACTCGCGTCAACGCCGCCGCCCGCGCGCTCGGGGACAGAGTGGGCGATCTCCCCCTGCGTTATCCCAGCGGGCAGCCCGTGCCGCCTGGTCAGATGCCCTGGACCCGTGCGCGGCTTTCCCGCCGGCGTATGACCGGCGGGGGCTACTTGCTGACAGGCCCGGACGGCGCGGTGCGCGTCCTGGACATTGACGCGCACCCCCTGGGCAATGGCGGGGCGGTCGCCGTGCTGCGCGACGTCACCGCGTCCGCCGCCGACCGGGCGCGCGCGACGGCAGCCCAAGCTTATGGGCAGGTGCTGTGCGGATTAGGACGGCGGTTGGATGCCGCCCCCAATCAAGGTGAGGCCGCCCGCGCCGCCGCCGGGGGGGCCCTCGGCCTGCTGGAAGGCCTGCCGGGGGCACAGGTGCGGCTCTACCTGCGCGACGCGGATGTCGGGCGGCTGACACTGCTGGCCGCCGCGCCGGACGACCGCCCGAAGCGGCCCCGCTCGCGCGCCCAGGCGCGGGCATCGGACATCCCGTTCGATGCCGCTGTGCCTTGGGTCTGGAAGGTGTACGTCGCCCGCGAGGCCTACGCCGATGGGGATGCTCTCCTGCTGCCGCTGCTGGCATGCGGCGTCGCGCTGGGCCACCTGATGCTGAACGCCCGGAACCCGAAGGACCTCGAAGACGGCCCGAGGCGCGAGGCGCTGACGCTGCTGGCGGCGATGGCCTCTTTGTCGCTGACGGGGTGGGTCCAGGCGGCGCGCGCCGGCGCGCTGACGGCGCAGGCCGAGGCGCTCGGGGACGTCGCCCGCGCCGCCTCGTCGGGCGCGACGGCTGACGCACTGGCCGATTTGGTTATCGGCCACGTGCGGCGGATTGTCGGGGCGGAGGTCTGCGTCGTGGCCTGGCGGGACGCGGACCGCCTGCGGCTGGCCGGGACTTCTTTCCGGGACGCGCTGCTGTTCCCCGAGAAGCACGCCCCGGACGACCCCCTGCTGTGCGATCCGGCGGCCCGCAAAGCGGTCAAGACCGGCAGGGCCGTCACGCGCGCTGCCTTGCCTAACCCCGCCTTCGGGGCCGGCCCCTGGCGGGCGTTTGCGGGACAGTCGGGGACGCACACCGTCCTGGCCCTGCCGCTGGCCGGGCGGCACGGGGCGCTGACGGTCTACGCTGCGGGCAGCCTGCCGCCGTCCGACGACCAAATCACGTTTCTGGAGGCGCTGGCCGCGCTGCTGTCCCTGTCTCCCCGGCAAGCCACACCGCCAGGAGTCGGCACAGGCGCGTGAACCCCGCCTCGTCGCCGGGCCGCAGGCAGAGCGCGCCGACGACCGGGTCAGCGGCCGCGCCGTAAGAGATCTGCGCGCGGTTCTCTCCGCCGATCAGGCCCGCGTAGAGGAGCCAGGCGCGGGCGACGTTCCGGGTGCCCGCCGAGTCGCATATGGCATCCCGGTAGGCGTGCATCTGGTTGATGTCGTCGCCCTCCTCGCCCGGCAGGGCGTAAGGCTTGAGCTTGGCGTCCAGCACCCACAACCGACCCTCCGAGGCCAGCGTGATGTCCGGCTGCATCGTGCGCGAGAGCGACCGTTGCCCTTCGGCGAACGTCTCGTTGTAGGCCAGCGCCAGCCGCCGCCCGCGCGGGCCGTGCAGGACCAGCCGCGACGGGCCTCCCGTGGCGAGCGACAGCGTCAGCCGCCCCGCCCGGACGGCGAACAGGTCGCCCGCCGTACCCGCGCCCGGCATCGCCCGCCAGCCCAGCGCGCGCAGGGCGTCCAGAGTCTGGAACAGGCACCACGCCTCGTAGAGTCGCCAGGTCTCGCGCGGCGGCAGAGTCATCAAGGGGTGCTCCCAGTCGAAGCCGAAGCCCCGGCGCGCGTACTGCATCTCGCGGAAGACGCGGGCGTACTCGGGCCGGGCCGTCGCCCGCGCCGACGGCGGCCGACTCCAGGCCGCCGGCTCCTCAGTCACCGCCCCCCACCAGCCCGCAAGCAGGCCGCCCAGCGTGTCGGCGCATCGGGCCGCCCGCGCCCCGATCTCGGCCTCCTTTTCCGACCGTGCCAACGCCTCAACTGCCCGGCAGTCCCGCCGCAGCATGAGGAGAAACGCCTTAACGGCACGGTTCTCGGGCGTGTCGCGGGAGAGCAGGGAGACCGTTTCGGGCAGCCAGCGGGCGGCGTGGCCGCGCCGGACGGCCTGGAGCAGTGACGATGTCCCGATCCGACGGGCGCGGGCGGGCGGGGTGGGGCGTGTTTCCTTCGCGGCGTCGGCCAGCGGGTCGCGGCTGATCTGCGCCAGGGCCAATGTCAGCGATGTCAGGAGATGCTCCATCCACGCAAGCCGCTCGATGGGGGAGCGGAGGACATCCAGGGCGTCTGGGGACACGCCCATGTCCTGCCAGGGCCGGCCGGGGAAGATGTCCGCGCCCACGACCAGCGAGACGCGGGCGATGTCGTCCAGCATCCGCGCCCGCTCCCAGTCGGTCAGCAGCCTCCGCCAGTCGGGTTGTTCAGGGGTTTCCATGTGTAGTCGGCGTCGGGCTACGGGCAAACGCCCACGGGTTTCGACCCGGCGAATCGGGCGTGTAGCGATTGCTTACTCATAGAACCGCACAAACCCCGTTTCCTCGCCGTGCGCCCGCATCCGGGCGAGCTTGGCCGCCGTGCGCGGCATGGCGCTGGCTTCAGCCCAGCCTTGAAGCCGCGCCAGGAGCGGGGCCAGGGCTTCACTTGCTCCGTGCAGGCGGGGAAGAACCTTCTGCACGACTTGCAGGTCCAGGGCGAGCGCGAAATTGGCTTCACGGTCTGGGAGCAGCAGACCGAGGCCGGTTTCGGCGTCAAAACTGTTCGCCAGGAACATCAGCACGTCGTCGCGCACCCGGTAGGCGAAGTGCAGCCGGTGGACGTAGAGCAGGTCGTTGACCGCCTGGAGCGCGGACAGGGCGCGTTCGGCCAAGCCCGGCTGGACCTGGGCCAGGCGCTCCCGCGCCCGCCCCACGCTGGCGACCCGCGCGCCCAAGAAGAGCGCCTGACGCTGGAGGGGAGACATCCCCAGGTCCTCGAACAGCCGCGCGCCGCCCTTGACGGTGGGGCCGATGGCGGCCAGGATGGGCAGCTCATCGAAGTCCAGCGTGTTGGCCCGGTCCAGCACCTTGCGCGAGAAGCCGTGCGCGGCCTCGTCCACGTTGACCGTGCCGGTCACGAATAGATTAGGCGGCAGGACGAGGTCCGGCACGTCCTCGTGCAGCGGGATGCGGTGCGCGCGCGACTCCAAGGCGGACAGGTAATCGGCCAAATAGTGCTCGACGCGCGCCAGATTCATCTCGTCCAGGCAGACGAAGAAGGCGCGGTGGCGGTTCTCGGGCCGGGCCGCCGCCCGCACCAGGTCCAAAAACGGCGTCGCGACGTAGCGGTTCGCCAGCACGTTATGGTAGCCGAACAGGGGCGTCGAGTCGTTCCAGTCGGGCCGGACGGGCAGCAGGCGGGACTGGGCCGGGTCGTGGCCCGTCAGCGCGCCGGCTACGGCCTCGGCCAGGCGCGTTTTGCCGGACCCGGACACGCCGGACAGGATGGCGAAGGGCCGCGTCTTGAGGGCGACGTAGTAGGACCGCAGGCGGTGGGCGGGGAACGTCAGGCCTTGTCCCAGCGTGTATTCTTCCAGCGCGGCCAGCAGCGCGGTTTCGGTCGCAGAGGGCGGGGCGGTGTACTCCGACGCCGGCTCTCGGACGTGGACGGGGTCGGGCGTGTTGGTCGTGTCTAGGGAGAAGGGCACGTCCGTGCGCAGCGCCTCATCCGCCTCGGGGTAGGTCGCCAGGCCGAGCGCGTCGCGCAGCCGCTCGTAAACGAGGAAAAGGGCGAGTAAAGACTGCGTTGCGGACGGCGGGCCGCTCTCGGGGGGCGCAAACCCGTAGCGCTCCCCCGCCTCCGCCAGTGCCGCCCGCCGCTGCCCCGGCGTCAGGGCCAGCCGCCGCAGGGCCGGGCGGGTGACGAGCGGGTAAGCGTCCGGTGCAAACGCACACAGCAGGCCCGATGCGGTCTGGGCACCCGTCCCGCGCACACCCAGGAAAGACTCCAGGCGCGCGTACAGGCCCGCCTCGCCGAACAGCAGGCCGCGCAGGCGGTCATCGAAGGCTTTTGGGTCTGAGGCGTACAGCCGCCGGGAGAGGTTGCCGTTTGGGGCCAGGGCCGCCGCCGCGCCGACCAGCCGCGCCCGCATCCCGCCCGAGAGTGCCCGCCCCGACCGCAGGCCCGACTCGGCCAGGGCCGCGCCGAATGCCGCTGCGGCCCGGACCTGCGCCTCGCGCCGGTTCCAGAAGTCGAACCGGCGCTCTCCCTCCTCATGCCAGGCTCGGATTGCATCCAGCCGGGCGCGCTGCGTGTCGTTGAAAGTAAACATACGGCGCGAGATGCTGTCGGCGGCTGAGAACTGCTGCCATTTATTATACCCGAAGCGGTTCCTCCCGAGAGCGCCCCAAGAGCCACGCGGAGAGCAGGCCGCAGGCGGCGGCGAACGACAGCCACAAGCCTGGGGCGGCCTTGCTGCCCAGGGCGTGAATCAAGAGCGTCGCAACGGCGGGCGTGAAGCCGCCGAACAGGGCCGTCGCGAGGCTGTATGCCAGCGAAAACCCGGACGTGCGGACGGCGCTTGGCATGATCTCGGTCAAGGCGACCACCATCGCGCCGTTGTAGCCGCCGTACAGCAGCGACAGCCACAGGCCGACGGCGAACAGGCGGCCGAGTGAGGGCGCGCCCGTCAGCCAGAGCAGGGCAGGGTAGGCCGTGATCAGAGTCAGGGCGGCGAAGAGGAGCAAGAGCGGACGGCGGCCCACCCGGTCCGAGAGCGCCCCCATGACCGGCAGCCAGACGAAGTTCGAGACGCCGATGCCCGCCGTGACCAGCAGGGTGCCGGTCCCGCCCAGCCGCAGGGCGGTGCGGCCGAACGTCGGCGTGTAGGCGGTGATAAAGTAAAACAAAACCGTAGTCAGCACCACCATCATCGCGCCCAGCGTCACAACCCGCGCGTTGGCCGCCAGGGAGCGCAGGATGCCGGCCAGGTCGGGCCGCTCCCGCCGTGCCAGAAACTCGTCCGTCTCGCGCAGCGAGCGTCGGACGAGCAAGAGGAACGGGACGATGAGACAACCGATCAGGAACGGTACGCGCCATCCCCACTGGGCCATCTGGGATTTGGACAGTGAGGCTGAAAGTGCGACGGCGAGCAGCGCGGCGAAAACCACGGCGGCCTGCTGGCTGGCCGACTGCCAGCTCACGAAAAAGCCCCGGCGTCCCGAGGGGGCGATCTCGGACAGGTACACCGAGACGCCGCCCAATTCCGCCCCCGCCGAGAAGCCTTGTACCAGGCGGCCCGCCAAGACCAGCAGCGGGGCCAGGACGCCGAGCTTGGCGTAGCCCGGCACCAGGGCGATCAGCAGGACGCCCCCGCCCATTAGTCCAAGCGTCAGCAGCAGGCCGGCCCGCCGCCCGTGCCGGTCGATGTAGGCCCCCAGCACGACCGCGCCCAATGGGCGCATCAGAAACCCCGCCCCGAAGGTGACCAGGGCGAGCATCAGTGACAAAAACGCGCTCCCGGTCGGGAAAAACGTCTTGGCGATGGCCGGCGCATAGAACGCATAGACCTGGAAGTCGTACATCTCCAGGAAGTTACCGCTCGTGACGCGCAGCACAGAGCGCAACGGCGACTCTGGCCTCTTCCGGCTGTCTTGTTGGGGGGCGGCTACGCTCATCTTTAGTCCTTCATCTTCAGTCCTTTGGGCGGGTCTTGTGCTATAATTATCCCCATCTAGTCAATGGAGAACCTTTTTTCATGCTCGGCAGCGAACTGAGACGCAAATATCTGGAGTTTTTCGAGGCCAAGGGCGCGAAGCGGCTGCCCTCGGACTCGCTCGTCCCCAACGACCCCACCCTGCTGTTCACGTCGGCGGGCATGGTGCAGTTCAAGCCCTATTTTCTGGGCTTGCAGACGCCGCCCGCCCTGCGGGCGACGACCGCGCAGAAGTGCCTGCGGACGACCGACATCGAGGACGTGGGCGACACGAGCCACTGCACGTTCTTCGAGATGATGGGCAACTTCTCGTTCGGCGACTACTTCAAGCCCGAGGCTGTCGCCTATGCCTGGGAGTTTTTGTTTGACGTGCTGGGTCTGGATTTGGCGAAAGTCCGCGTGACGGTCTTTGACGACGACGACGAGGCGTACAGCCTCTGGCGCGCGGCGGGGATGCCGGACGCCAAGATCTTCCGCAAGGGCGAGGACGACAACTACTGGCCCGCCGGGGTCATCTCCAGCGGCCCGAACGGGCCGTGCGGGCCGTGCTCCGAGATCTTCTACGACACCCAGCCGTACCTGCCGCCGACGCCGGATGGCGAGTGGGACGACAAGCGCTGGCTGGAAATCTGGAACCTGGTCTTCATGCAGTTCGACCGGGGCGAAGGCGGAAGCCTGACGCCGCTCCCGCGCCGCAACATCGACACGGGCATGGGCCTGGAGCGCACGGCGGCGGTCCTGGCGGGCCTGCGCGGGCCGTTCGAGACGGATCTGTTCGCGCCGATCCTGCGCCGGCTGGAGTCGCTGTCGGGTCTGACCTACACGGGGCAGGACGCGGACCCCAAGGATGTCGCATTCCGCCGGGTCGCCGACCACGTCCGGGCGACGGCGTTCTGCCTCGCCGACGGCGTTCTGCCCTCCAACGTGGGCCGGGGCTACGTGCTGCGCCGCCTGATGCGCCGCGCCATCCTCGCGGGCCGCCGGGCTTTGGGCCTGGACAAGCCATTCCTGCTCGAAATCCTGCCCACCGTGATCGACCAGCGCCGAGCCGATTATCCCGAATTGGAGGCGCGGCGCGAGACGATCCTGCGCTACGCAGCCATCGAAGAAAAGCAGTTCCGGCGGACGCTGGAGGCCGGGTCTGCGCGCCTCCAAACCATCTTAGAGGGCGACGCCGTCCGGCAGTCCCGAACGGTCACGGGCGACGAGGCGTTCACGCTGTTCGCCACCTACGGCTTCCCCGTCGAGATGACCCAGGAGCTTGCCGCTGAAGTCGGGGCCAATGTGGACATGGGCCGCTACGACGCGATGTGGCAGCAGCATCTGCTGGTGTCCGAAGGCGGCAAGACGCGCGAAGTTTTTGCCGACAGCGTCGTCCCCGCCCTGCGCGAGCGCGATGTCGTCAAGACGCTGTTCGTGGGCTACTCCGAGCCGATGACGCGGGCGCGCGTTCTGGCCCTGGTCCAGGGCGGCAGACTTGTCGAGAGCGTCGGCGAAGGCCAAGCGGCCCAGGTCGTCCTGGACCAGACGCCGTTCTACGCCGAGGCGGGCGGGCAGATCGGCGACGCGGGCCAGCTCCACACCGATGAGGGCGCGGCCCAGGTCTCGGACACCCAGAAGGACAGCGGCTACTGGTTCCACACCGCCACGGTCACGGCGGGCGAGCTGCGCGTCGGCGGCACGGTTGATGCCGCCATTGATGCGGGACGGCGGTTCAATGTCCAGCGCAACCACACGACGACGCACCTCTTGCACAAGGCCTTGCAGCAGGTGCTCGGCCCGCACGTCCAGCAGCGCGGCTCGCTGGTCGCGCCGGACCGGCTACGCTTCGACTTCTCGCACGACAAGGCCATGACCGAGGGCGAGCGGCGGCAGGTTGAGGGCCTGGTCAACGAGAAGATATTAGATGACCTTGCAGTCTTCACCCAGGAAAAGCCGCTGGCCGAGGCCAAAGAGATGGGCGCGACCATGCTGTTCGGCGAGAAGTACGGCGACGTCGTGCGCGTCGTGCAGGTGGGCGATTACAGCCTGGAGTTCTGCGGCGGGACGCACCTCGCGCACACGTCGCAGGCCGGCCTGTTCAAGATCATCGCCGAGGGCAGCTCTCAGGCGGGCGTCCGCCGCGTCGAGGCCGTCACGGGCAAGGCCGCCCTGATGCGGCTGCTGGACCAAGAGCGCCTGCTGTCCGAGGTCGCCACGGCTCTGAAGTCGCTGCCTCTGAACGCCCCCGCCGCCGCCGACAAACTTCAGGCCGAGCTGAAGACGCGCGAGCGCGAGCTGTCCGCGCTGCACAAGGCCGCCGCAGGCGGGCTGGTCGAGGCGCTTGTCGGCGGGGCGCGCGATGTCAGCGGCTTCCGACTGGTCTCTCACGCGGTCGCCGACGGGGCCGACGGCGACGTCCTGCGGACGGTGGCCGAGGAAGTCCTGGACCGTCTGAAGTCCGGCGTCGTGATTTTGGGCGGGGTCAAGGAGGGCAAAGTGTCGCTGGCCGTGAAAGTCAGCAAAGACCTGGCCGGGCGCGGCCTGCACGCGGGCAACATCGTGAAAGAGGCCGCCAAGCTTGTCGGCGGCGGGGGGGGCGGGCGGCCCGACTTCGCCCAGGCGGGCGGCAAAGACCCCTCCCGCCTCGTGGACGCCCTGGCCGCCGCCGAGCGTCTGGCGACCGAGACGGCGGCGGGGGCGTGAGGACGGGCTTCTTGCGTCAGGCTCTTGCTCCCCGAATTGAATTCCGGGTCCTTCTCTTCGCCCTCTTCCTGTTCACTTTCTTCTGCCTCTCCCCCGCGCCCGCCCGCGCTCGTCCCCAAACTCAAGTCCTCGTCGTCCTCGCCGACCACCTGACATTAGACGACGTGACGCGGCCCGACCTGCCCGGACTTGCGCGGATGCGGCGGGAAGGCGAGCTTGCTTTGATGTCGCCGGGTCTGGCCCACAGGCCGGACCCCGTCGCCAACGTCTACGCCACCCTGGGCGCGGGCGACAGCGTGAGCGTGGGGGATGTTTCGCAAGGCCGCATGGGCGCTGCCCTGCGCCGGAGGGGGCTGAAAACCGCGCTCATAGGCGACGCCGACGGCGACGATACGGGCATCTATCGTCCCGCCCTGCTCTTCCTGCCCAACCCGGATAGTTTGTCAGAGGCGGGCACTGTCCCCGACCCGACCGCGCCCGGCGGCAAGCGCGAAGACCCGGCACGGCTGTGGGCGGCGACGCAGGCGGCATTAACAACCTGCGATCTGGTGGTCGTCCACTTCGGCGATTTTGCGCGGGCGGAGCGCGAGAACGGGCGCGGGTTTCTGCTGCCGACGGCGTATCAGAAGCACCGGCAGCGGGCACTGCTGGCGCTGGATGACTATCTCGGTCGAGTGCTGGCAGGCCTCCACCCTTCCCCGTCCGCTGTTGTTTCCGTGCAACTGGTCGTTCCGACGCCTCCTCTGGCTGCCGACGGCTCCTGGGACCAGCTCACGCCCTACGTAGATTGGCTCCGTGCCGGCTCAGGGTTCAGCACGTCCAAGGACTACCCTGAGACATCACTGATCTCTCATACGACGCAGACGCCGGGGCTTGTTGCCGCCCGCGACATCGCGCCGACGGTGCTGCTGCCTCTGCTGGTGCCCCAGCCCGTGCAGATGACGGGGGCGGCGGCCTTGCCCGAGCCTCTCTCTTGGGCGAATCTGATGTGCCTGGACCGAATGACGCGGGTGAATCAGGAGGCGCAGAACCCGCTCTTCTGGACGGTCGGCCTGGGTGCGGCAGCCATCGTCTTCAGCGGCCTGGGGCTGTTTCTGATGGGCCGCATGACGCCGCGCGCCGCCAACCTCTGCCGCTACGGGCTGCGCGTGGTGTCCGCCTGGCCGCTGGTCCTGCTGCTCGCGCCTTTGACCGACCCCCACGCCGCGCCCGGCTACCTGGCGATCATCGCCGGTCTGGTCGCGTTGCTGGCGCTGCTGCCCTCGCCTTCGGTCATCTTTGCCCTGACCGCCTTGGTGCTGGTCGGCGACGGGCTGACCGGGACGCGCCTGATCTCGCAGTCGGCACTGAGCGAGTACGCGCTGTCGGGCATCCGCTTTTACGGCATCGGCAACGAGTACATGGGCGTACTCATCGGCGGCGCGCTGCTGGTGTGCGCGGCGAGTGGGTGGAAAGAAGGGCGCGGCCAACGCTGGGGGACGCTGGGATGGTTTGCCCTGGTGACGTTCGTGCTCTCGTTCCCGGCCTTCGGCGCGAAGGCGGGCGGGGCGGTCACGGCCCTGGCGACGTTCGCGGTGGCCTGGCGGCTGCTGGCGGGGAAGCCCGTCAGCTGGAAGCACTGCGCGGGCGGGGTCGTGGCCGGCTTCGCCCTGGTGCTGCTGTGGGGTGTGCTCGGCCACTGGCTGCACTTGCGGCGGACACATCTGGAGACGGCGACCGAAGCATTGGGGCGGGGGCGTTTGGGGTATATAGTCGGGGTCAGCCTGCGGAAGGTGGGCCTGGCCGCCCGCGTCCTGGTGCATCCGGGGACGTTGCTCGGCCTAACGGCGTTCGCGGCGATGGGCTGGATCGCCCGCCAACTGCTGCTCGGTCAGATTCGGGATTATTTGGGGCCGCGCCCGCGCGAGGCCGCCGTCCTGCGCGCGGGACTGTGGGGCTGCCTGGTGGCTCTGCTGTTCAACGACTCGGGCGTAGTGGCCGCGATCCTGATCCTCCAGTGCCTGGTCCCGGCCCTGCTGCACGGGCTGTACGGAGAAGTCTTATGCGCCTCCTCGGACTCGACGTCGGCGACGTCCGCATCGGCGTCGCCGTCTGTGACTCGCTTGAAATCGTCGCCTCCCCGGTCGGGGTCGTCCGGCGGGTCGGCAGCCTGAAGCGAGACGTGGCCGCCGTGGCCGCCGTGGCGGCCCAGCAGGAGGCCGAGGGCGTCGTGGTCGGCCTGCCGCTCTCCCTCGACGGCGGGGCCGGGCCGCAGGCACAGAAGACGCAGGGATTCGCCCGCGCGCTGGCGAACCTCTTGTCCGTGCCGCTCGTCTATTGGGACGAGAGCCTGTCCAGCGTCGAGGCCGAGGAATTGCTGATCGCCCAGGGCGTCTCGCGCGCCCGCCGCCGCGAGAAGATTGACCAAACGGCGGCGGCACTGATTCTCGAAAGCTTTCTCGCCCACCGGCGGGCGACGGACGCGCCGCGCGACGCGCTGACCTAAACCTCACGCCGATTGATTGTTATGCCGACTCACCTCTCCCAAACACATCTTTCCCAGACCCCTCGGCGGGTGCGCCGCAGCGCTTCGGCGCTGATCCTGCTGCTGCTGGCCGCGATCAGCGTCACCGCAGGCGTTTTGTACTGCATCCAAATGCTGGCCCCGGTGACGGGCAACAAGAACGCCCCGCTCGTGCTGGTCACGATCCCGCCCGGACGCAGCGCGCGACAGATCGGCGAGCTGCTGGCGCGGCGTCACCTGATCCGCCGCCCCTTGTCGTTCGTGTTGGCGAGCCGCATGGATCACCTCTCGGGCGAGATGCGCGCGGGCCGCTACGAGCTTTCCGCCGCCATGCCGCCGCGCCAGATCGCGGCCCTGCTGGCCCTGGGCGAGACCGCAGGCAATGTCGTTACGGTCCCCGAGGGCTACACCGTCCGGCAGATCGCCCGCCGGCTGGCCGGGCACGGGCTGGCCGATGGGGCCGGGTTCCTCGCGCTGGCCCAGACGCAGGGCCGCACGTTCCACGTCGGGGCCTGGACGCCGCCGGACGACAACCTGGAAGGGTACCTGTACCCCGACACCTATACGCTACCGAAAGGCGCGTCGGCGCGCGACGCCGTGCAGATGATGCTGGACAACTTTCATCGGCGCGTCATCGCCCCACACGGGGCCGAGATCACGCCGGACGTGGTCACCCTGGCGTCGCTCGTCGAGCGCGAGGCGGAGGTCGACTCGGACCGGCCCTTGATCGCCGCCGTGTACCGCAACCGGCTGGAAAAGGGGATGCGGCTGCAATGCGACGCGACGGTGCAGTACGGCCTGCCCGCGCACAAGTCGCGCTTGTTTTACGCCGATTTGCGGGTAGACTCGCCGTACAACACCTACACGCACAAAGGATTGCCGCCGACGCCGATCTCCAGCCCCGGCCTGCCGAGCATTGAAGCCGCGCTGCACCCCGCCGACGTCGACTTCCTGTACTACGTGGCCGGTCCGGGCGGACGCCACGTTTTCAGCGCCACGCTGGCCCAGCACGACGCGGCTATCTCCCGAGTCCGAACCAGCCCGTAGTCTCACCGAACCCCTAGGCCCAACTGCTCCTATGTCTAACCTACTGAAAACTCTCACCCCCTCGCAGGTCGTCGATTCCGTCAAGGAGCTTGCCCCGGAGACGCTGAAGGCGCGCGGCATCGCGGCCATCATCACCGATCTGGACAACACGCTGGTCCCGTGGCGGCACTACGACGTCATGCCCGGCGTGGTCGAGTGGCTGGCCGCCCTGGAAGTCGCCGGCATCAAGATCTGCATCGCCTCCAACACGATCCACACCGAGCGGCTGAAGCAGCTCGCCGACACGATGGGCATCCCCTTCGTGGACCGCGTCCGCAAGCCGCGCACCGGCGGCTTCCGACGGGCCATGCGGCTGATGGGGTCGAGCACCAAGGATACGGCCGTGTTCGGCGACCAGCTCTTCACCGACATCCTGGCCGGCAACCGGCTGGGCCTGCACACCATCCTGCTCCGCCCGCCGCTCTCCAAGGAGGAGTTCATCTCGACGCAGCTCGTGCGCTACGTCGAGAACGGCGTCATCCGCCGCCTGCGCGACAGCGGCCAGTGGCCCGCCGCGGCCCGCGTCGAGGCCGTGCTGGACGCGATGCCGGACCCGCGCACCCCCGCGTCGAAGCGCGCGGCGGGCTTGGCGGTAGCCCTGATCTTGGGCACCGCCGTGTGGCTCGTGCTGCGAGCGCGCGGGCGCAAGTCCTAAGCTGTGCCCATCACGGGGCGGACAAAGCTTGTCGGCGTCTGGGGCCACCCGGTCGGGCACTCGCGTTCGCCGATCATGCACAACGCCGCCTTGGCCTTGCTGGGCCTGGACTGGGCCTACGTCCCGTTCGACGTTGACCCCGACCCGGTGAACGTCGAAGCGGCCCTGGCCGGGCTTCGCGCGCTCGGGCTGATCGGCGTCAACGTCACGGTCCCGCTGAAAGAGGCCGTTCTCCCCCATGTGGTCGTCTCGGGGGAGGCGGCGCGGGTCGGCTCGGTCAACACGATCCACAACCGAGACGGGCGATTGTACGGGTACAGCACGGACGGGGTCGGCTTCGTGCGCGCGCTGGAAGCGGCGGGGCAGGCGAGCGAAGCGCGCCGGGTCCTGCTGCTCGGCGCGGGCGGATCGGCGCGGGCCGTGGCCTTTGCGCTGGCCGCACGGGGGTGTCACTGCCGCATCGCCAACCGCACCCAGCTGCGGGCCGCCCGTTTGGCCGGGGACATCTGCGGACACTTCCCCGGCGCGGCTTCGGTCGCCGGGTGGGGCGCGGACGCGGGCGCGTTCGACCTGCTGGTCAACACGACGAGCCTGGGTCTGCACCCGGACGAGGCCGCCGTGCCCGCCCTGCCGCCCGAGGCTTTCGCGGCCCGTCCTTTCGTCTACGACTTGATCTACACGCCGCCTCAGACGGCGCTGCTGCGGATGGCCGGGGCGGCGGGGTGCGGGACGTCTAATGGGGTGGGGATGCTGGTCCATCAGGGCGCGCTGGCGCTGGCACTGTGGACGGGCATACCGGTTGAAGACCTGCCCGTCGCCGCCATGGAGCGGGCCGTCCGGCGGAGCCTGGGAGCGGCCTGAAGCGGCGCAACGGTCGCAACCGGAACCTCTTGCGTCCCCACGGCGTTTATGATATAATGGCGGACACGACCACTGCCGGACTTTCGGGCGGCCTTGACCGCCCCGCGCCTCAGTTTCCAGATTCACTGTCACACTCCCGGTTGGTCTTACGGCCCGTCCCGCGCGTCAGCCCCGGTTGCACTTTTGATTCACGACTGATTCACGACTTTCGTATCCGAGCGAGTGTGCCTCAGCCGCAGGCTGAGTTGACGATTAAGGGACGGAAACTGCGTAAGGAGGCAGACTTCCAACATGGTAATGCAGGCAACAACTTCCGGGTCAGGCGGGTCAAGTTCAAAGAAGAGCATCGGCGAGGTGCTGGTCGAGCGCGGGGTGCTCACCGAGCAGCAACTCCAGCAGGCGCGCGAGATGCAGAAGGTGACGCCGGGCGACCTTGGTGCGATCATCCAGGACCTTGAGATGGCCTCGGAGAAGGACGTGGCCTCGGCGCGGGCGGCCACCTTGAACCTCCAATTCGTCGACCTGACCAAGCCCGGCGCAATCGACCCCGCCGCCGTCAAGGCCGTGCCGGAGCACATCGCCAAGCGCTACAACCTGCTCCCGATCAAGCGGGACAACTCCGTCACGCCCAACCGCCTGATGGTGGCCATCGGCGACGTCAAGACCGGGGCGGTCGGCCTGGACGACGTCAAGCTTGTTTCGCGGTGCAAGATCACGTCGGTCTTGGCGACCAAGAGCGACATCGAGGAGGCCATCATCCGCGCCTACAGCGGCGGCCTGGGGGCGTCGGGCAGGCCGCGCACCGGCCCCCTCAACGGCAGCGGCGACGGCGGCGCGGCCTACCCCGTGGTCATCAACAAGAACGGGAAGGGCGGCGGCCCCGACCTGTCGCCGGTCATCATCACGAACCCCGACGGCACGACGACCGAGATGACCCCCGGCGAGGGGCGTCCGGGGCGGGACATGGTGCCCGGAGGCGTGTCCAGCAGTGGCCTGACCGACGCGATCAAGAACGAGCTGAGCGAGCTGGGGGGCGGGGCCGGCGATGAGGACGACGAGGGCGGGCTGGAGAAGATCTCTGAGGAAGCCCCGATCATCCGCATCGCCCACGCCATCATGATGCAGGCGATCCGTGAGAAGGCCTCGGACATCCACGTCGAGCCGGGCATCAAGGGCGTCCGCATCCGCTACCGCATCGACGGCGTCTTGAACGAGACCATGACCGTGCCGAAGCACATCCAGGCCGCCCTGATCTCGCGCTTCAAGATCATGGCCGAGCTGAACATCGCCGAGCGGCGCGTTCCCCAGGACGGACGCATCCCCGTCCGGCACGAGGGCAAAGACTTTGACATGCGCGTCTCCTGCCTGCCCACGATGTTCGGCGAGAAGATCGTCATGCGTATCCTGGACAAGACGAGCGTTCTGCTGGGCTTGAACAAGCTCGGCTTCACGCCCGAAGTCCAGGCCAAGATCGAGGAGATCGTCGCCCAGCCGCAGGGCATGTTCCTGACGACGGGGCCGACAGGGTCGGGCAAGACGACCACGCTGTACTCGGTTTTGCACAAGATCAACTCGATTGAGAAGAACATCATCACGGTCGAGGACCCGGTCGAGTACCAACTGGCGGGCGTCTCGCAGGTGCAGATCAACAAAAAGGCCGGCCTGACCTTCGCCGCCGCCATGCGCTCGTTTTTGCGTCAGGACCCGGACATCATCATGGTCGGGGAGATGCGCGACCTGGAGACGGCGCAGATCGCCATCGAGGCCTCGCTGACGGGCCACCTGGTGCTGTCCACGCTGCACACCAACGACGCGCCCTCCGCCGTCATGCGTCTGGCCGACATGGGCATTGAGACCTACCTCGTCGCCGCCACCGTCGTGGGCATCATGGCCCAGCGCTTGTGCCGCAAGGTCTGCTCGAACTGCAAAGAGCCGTACAAGATTCCGGCCTCGTTCCTGTCCAAGTTCGGCTATAAGCCCGAGGACCCGAACGCGCAGGTCACGCTCTACGAGGGCAAGGGCTGCGAGGAGTGCCGCTTCAAGGGCTACAAGGGCCGCGTCGGCCTGTACGAGCTGATGACGATGAACGAGGAGATCGCCGAGCTTGTCGTGCGCCGTGCGCCCGTCGCCGACATCCGCGACGCGGCCAAGGCGAACGGGATGCTGGAGCTGCGCGAGGACGGGCTGCTGAAGATTCTGGAAGGCATGACGACGCCCGACGAGGTGATGCGCGTCGTCTTCACGGCGGGCTTCTAGGCACCCGCGCGGCGAGATCGCCCGCATTGAAAGAAGGCATACCATCATGGCCGATCCGATTTATACAACCCCCGGCGCTCCCGCCGTGCCGCAATTTAACCCCCAGCCGAACGCGGCCCCGCCCGCTGGGGCAGGCTCCTCCGCCGTTCCGTCCAACGGTTCCGTGCCCCAGTTCCAGGCGCGGGCCGTCGCCAAGCCGGTCAAGAAGAGCGTCCAGGAGCTGCACATCGACGAGCTGCTGGAGCTGATCATCGCCCGCAAAGGCTCCGACCTGCACATCGCGTCGGGCATCCCGCCCTGCATCCGCTCCGAGGGCAATCTGGAGCCGACGCCCTACGAGAACATGGCACCGCTGGACATCCAGCAGCTGATGTACGCGATCCTGACCGACGAGCAGATTCAGAAGTTCGAGAGCACGTGGGAACTGGACTTCTCCTATGCCCTCCAGAAGAAGGCCCGCTTCCGCGTCAACATCTTCCGGGACAAGGGCAGCGTGGCGGCCTCGCTGCGGCTCATCCCCACCAAAATCCCGACGCTGGAAGACATGGGCATGCCGCCCATCCTGGAGAAGCTGACCCACACCCGGCGCGGACTGATCCTGGTGACGGGGCCGACCGGCTCGGGCAAATCCACGACCCTGGCGGCGATGGTCAACCATATCAACCTGACCCGGTCGGAGCACATCATCACCATCGAGGACCCTATCGAGTTTGTCCACAACCACAAGCTCTCGATCATCAACCAGCGCGAGCTGGGCATGGACACCAAGAGCTTCGCGAACGCCCTGCGGGCCAGCCTGCGTGAAGACCCGGACGTGATCCTAGTCGGTGAGATGCGCGACCAGGAGACGATGCAGCTCGCGGTCTCCGCCGCCGAGACCGGACACCTGGTGTTCGGGACGCTGCACACGAACTCCGCCGCGACCAGCGTGGACCGCATCGTGGACAGCTTCCCGGACGGGGCCAAAGAGCAGGTGCGCTTGCAGCTCTCCAACAACATCCAGGCGATCATCGCCCAGCAGCTCGTCCCGACGACGCCGGCTTACCAGGCATCGTCGGGCCGGGGCCGCATCGCGGCCCAGGAGATCATGCTGGCCTCGCCCGCCATCCGCAACCTGATCCGCGAGGCCAAGGCCCACCAGCTCACGTCGATCATCCAGACCTCGGCCAACATCGGCATGATCACCACGGACATGCACCTGCGGAACCTGTACATGGAGGGCAAGATCTCCTTCGAGAACGCCCTGTCGCGCGCGCAGAACGCCGAAGAACTGAAGCGGATGCTGCAAGGCGACGCCGACCCGTCCGCCTCGGGCAAACCCCGCCGCTAAGGCCCGCCGGAAAATGACGCGGCGCGGCTCGAACCCTTTCCGGGCGCGGGGGCGTTGTAAGAGTGTACGCGCCCTTCTCATCCGCCTTCTAAGGAACAACACACAATGGCAACCTATGCATACACCGTCCGCGATGCCGCCGGCACCATGCGGAGCGGGACGTCCGAGGCCGAGAACCCGGACGTGCTGGCCCGCCGCCTGCGCGAGCAAGGCTTCGTCATCTCGGAGATCAAGGCCTCCAGGGCGAAGAAATCCGGCCTGGGCGGGAACTGGTTCGAGAACATCCAGAAGGTCAAGCTGACCGAGCTGTCGATCTTCTGTCGCCAGTTCTCCACCATGATCGACGCGGGCGTCTCGCTCGTGCGCTGCCTCGACGTTTTAAGCCAGCAGCAGTCCAACCCGAAGCTGAAGCGGATCATCCTGGACATCCTGAAAGAGGTCGAGGCCGGGAACACGCTCTCCAAGAGCCTTGCCAAGTACCCCAACACGTTCTCCAACCTGTTCATCGGCCTGGTCCGCGCGGGCGAGGTCGGCGGCGTCCTGGAGGAGACCTTGCAGCGGCTCTCGACGTTCCTGGAAAAAGACGTCGAGATGAAGCGCAAGATCAAGTCGGCCATGACCTACCCGACCATCGTCATGAGCGCCGCCGTGATCATCGTCGTCGGCCTGTGCCGCTTCATCGTGCCGACGTTTTTGGGCCTGTTTGAGACGATGCTGCCGCACGGGCGCGCGGACTTCCCCGCCCTGACGCTGGGCCTTGTCGCCGTGTCGGACTTCTTGACCAATAAGCTCTGGGCCTGCATCCTGATCGGCATCGCCGTCTCGACGGCTTGGAAGGCGTTCATCAAGACCGACTTCGGCGCACACGCCTGGGACCGGGCGAAGCTCAAGCTGCCGGTCTTCGGCAAGCTGAACCACAAGGTCGCCTTGGCCCGCTTCTCGCGGACGCTGGGTACGCTGCTGACGTCGGGCGTCCCCATCTTGCAGGCGCTGGAGACCGTGGCCGGAACCGTCTCGAACGTCGTCATCTCCGACGCCATTTTGGAAGCCCGCGCCCGCATCCGCGAGGGGGACCGCATCGGCGACCCGCTGGTCAAGTCCAAGCTGTTCCCGCCGATGGTCGTGCAGATGATCTCCATCGGCGAGGAGTCGGGTTCGCTGGACGCCATGCTGTCCAAGATCGCGGACTTCTACGAGGACGAAGTCGATGCCGCGCTGGCCGCGCTGGCCGTCGCCATCGAGCCGCTGCTGATCTGCTTTTTGGGCGTCGCGGTCCTGCTGATCATCCTGGGCATGTTCATGCCGATGATCGTCCTGATCCAGTCGCTCTCGGGCGGCGACGGCACCGAGAAGGGCGCGGGCGAATAGAGGTCCCGCTGCTGACTGTGTGGGTCGTGGTCGCCGCGCTCTACGGGGTCGCCATCGGCTCCTTCCTGAACGTGGTCATCTGGCGGCTGCCGCGCGGCGGCAGCCTCGCCACCCCGGTCTGGTCCTATTGTCCCCGGTGCGAGCATCGCCTGGGGACTTTGGACCTGTTCCCCCTCGTCTCGTTCCTCGCCCTGAGGGCGCGCTGCCGCTACTGCCGCCAGCCGATCTCGTGGCGCTACCCCGGCGTCGAGCTGCTGACCGGCGCGCTTTTCGCCGCCGTTGCCTGGTACACCGGATTGGCCGGGGGACAGTGGTACGACGCGGTCTTCTACTGCCTGTTCGCGGCCATTCTCCTGTGCGTGTTCTTTATTGACCTGGAGCACTTCGTCATCCCCGACGGCCTGAGCGTCCTGGGCATCGTGCTCGGTCTGGCGCACGGGCTGGTGTCCAGCTTCCTCGTCCCCGGCGCGTTCCGGAACTCGCTGGCGGGCCTGGCCGGCTACGCCCTGGTGATCTATCTGATCGGCCTGCTGTCCTACGTTTACTTGGTGTCCGTCTTGGACAAGCGCAAGCCTGCGGGCTTGGCGGCGGGGGAGTACGTGCGTGAAAACGCTCAGGACTGGGCCTACGTCGGCGCGTACTACGGCGGGTCGGTCGTGCCGCCGCTGCGCCGCTGGGCCATCCGCCGCTGGGGCGACGAGCCTCCCCTGGAAGGGTTTACGTCCGAAGAGATCGAGGCCGACGAGGACGCGGGCGGCATGGGCGGCGGCGACGGCAAGCTGGCCGCCGCCATCGGCGCGAACCTGGGGCTGGCCCTCGCGTTGGGGTCGCTCGGCTTCGCCGTCTTTCTGGGCGCGCTGGCCGGGCTGGTGGTCATCGCCCGCCAGCGCCGCCGCCTGGGCGACCGCGTCCCCATCCCGTTCGGCCCCGCTATGGCGGCGGGCGCGCTGCTGGCCTTGTTCTACGGTCATGCTCTGGCGGCGTGGTACGTCGGCAAGTTCTGGACGCTGCCGACCGCGCCGCCGCCGGGGCTGTAGGAACCCTCCCGGCGGAGGAACCCACCCGGCGGGCAAGCCCGCCACCCTCCCGCAGCGGGAGGGGGAGCCTGAAGTGGACAAAAAGCCTTCTATGTCTATTTGGTGCCTTTGACTTGAAAGGTGCCGGGAAGAAATAGAGAACCCAATGCCACCTTCAGGCTCCCCCTCCCGTTTCGGGAGGGGTGGCGAAGAATGAGCCGGGGTGGGTTC